>ERZ773010.23-NODE-23-length-114083-cov-67.036921_pt1 | contig 114083 bp, 94 predicted proteins | sample MGYA00580842_ERZ773010 | MGnify/ENA primary metagenome ERZ773010 (study PRJEB29015, sample SAMEA2737982) | human oral metagenome | biome: human oral; feature: human-associated habitat; material: dental | place: China | collected 2107 ... | reverse complement strand
GTGTACAGAGGGATCACCTTCGCCGGAGAGATTGAAGTAGGCATGGTTGGTCAGGTTGAGCACTGTAGGCTTCGTCGTAGAAGCTGTGTACTCGATTGTCAGCTCATTTTCTTCGGTGAGCGTGTAGATGACTTCTACAGAGAGCTCACCTGGGTAGCCTTCTTCTCCGTCGGGGGAGACATAGCGGAAGGAGACTTGGTTAGCCTTAGTTTGCTCACCTTTCCATATCACGGCATTGAAGCCTCGTAGCCCCCCATGTAGGCTGTTGGGACCATTATTAATAGGTAGCTCATAGTTTATCCCATCGAGGGCAAACTTCCCGAGGGCAATACGATTCGCATAGCGTCCACAGATTGCTCCGAAGTAAGCTTCTTCGCTGTCGATATACTCCTGTAGACTGTCATGCCCAAGGATGACATCGACGAAGTCGCCTGTGCGGGAGGGGACGAGGAGAGATACGAGCTTAGCTCCTTGGTTGATGAAGTGTGCTTCGGCACCCTGACGATTGGTTAAGGTATAGAGTTTGGAGGTACCTTCGGGTAAGGTAGCCTCAAAAGCCTCTGGTGAGAGACCCGCCTTATTAGGCGCCTGTGGGGTTTGTTCCATTGTTGTACGTTCCTATTTTGGGAGCGATTTTGAGTATTTGCTTCCAAATATACGAATATATTGACATACAGACAGTATTATACTTGAGGTGAGTAAGAGCCTCGTCAAGGGAGTATTTCATGTCTAGATCTCTGTATTTCAATGGAATGAATTGATAAGGTTGGCTTTCATGAGTTTACCCTACTACTTCTTTAAGGCTTGAGGAATGCTCCTGAAGTGTTTCCAGTTCTTTTATAAGAATATTAAGAAAGGTGATTTCTAGATCCTGTGTTTACCTCTGAGTGCTTGTACTGCTAGGAGAGGTCTAGGGGTCTTAGAGGGAGCTCGTGCATTGAGGAGTGTATATAGGCTGTGTTATCATAGGGTGCTAGAGGCTGGTGTGATGGGTGAAGAGGTGCTAGCTATGTGATGTTCGTACTATTGGAATTAGATTAAAGGTGAATATGAGAAGCCCCGACTAAGGTCTCATAGAGGAGAGCCTTAGTCGGGGCTGATGATTAGCGCCTAGTTCGTGCTAGGGCTAAGGGAGCATGTGACCTACTTAGCGACAGGGATGTCCTTGAGTACCTGCAGTAGGTGTTGCCACCAGAGGTCGACCGTCTTGATCTCGATACGCTCAGCTGGGGAGTGTACGTCACGAAGCGTAGGACCGAAGGATACCATATCCAGATCTGGATAGACGTCCAGGATAAGTCCACATTCGAGACCAGCATGGATAGCCTTGACGGCGGGCTCCTTGTGGAAGAGCTTACGATAAGCTTCTGCCGAGGCCTTCAGGATAGCAGAGTCTGGGTTAGGCTTCCAGCCTGGATAAGAATCATTGATGACGACTTCTGCTCCAGCAAGCTCAAAGACGGAAGAGACCATCTCTGCGGCACTGTCACGGAGGCTCGTCGTGGAGCTACGCTGGCTCGTTTCGATGACGATCTTACCATTGATCTGCTTGACAGAGGCCAGGTTGTTGGAAGTCTCTACAAGGTCTTCGATCTCGTGGCTCATACCGAGGACACCGTGAGGACAAGCATAGAGTGCACGGACGAGGGCGTGCTTCGTCTTGCAGTCCATGATTTGGGAAGGAGCAGAGGTAGTTTCGAGGTCGAGACGTACCTTAGGATCTACAGCCTTGAGCTCATTCTGTACGTCTGCCTGTAGGTGACGCAGGAGCTCTTCAGCCTTGGCCTTGTCTGCGGACTTTACTCCGATGATAGCATGAGCTTCACGTGGGATGGCATTATGTAGGTTCCCACCGGCGATTTCTGCCAGTGACCAGTCGAGGTTCTTCTCAAGTGCGTAGAGGTAGCGAGTGAGGATCTTGTTCGCATTACCTAGCCCACAGTGGATCTCACCACCGGAGTGACCGCCCTTGAGGCCAGAGACTGAGGCACGGAGCCAGACGAGATCAGTAGGAGCTGGCTTCCATTCAGGAGAGAAGGTAGCTGTCTGACCCTTGCCACCGGCACATCCGATGAAGAGCTCGCCTTCATCTTCGCTGTCGAGGTTGATGAGGATCTTACCTTCGAGGAAGCCTGGCTTGAGCTCGAAGGCACCTGTCATACCGGTTTCCTCGTCGACGGTGAAGAGAGCTTCGAGGGGACCATGCTCGATGTCATCAGATGCGAGGACGGCTAGCTGTGCTGCACAGCCGATACCATTGTCGGCACCGAGGGTCGTGCCATCAGCATGGAGCCATTCGCCATCGATGATCGTGCGGATAGGGTCGTTGTCGAAGTCGTGCTGGGTACCTGCATTCTTCTCACAGACCATGTCGACGTGGCTCTGGAGGATGAGCTTAACGCGATTTTCATAGCCAGGGGTAGCGGGCTTAAGCATGACGATGTTCCCGACGTGGTCCTTCTTATATGCGATGCCATGCTCCTGTGCGAACTTCTCAAGGTAGGCGATGATCTTCCCTTCCTTCTTGGAGGGGCGAGGTACCTGTGTGATTTCGTGGAAGTACTTCCAAACGATCTTGGGGTTCAGCTCGGTTATTTCCATTGTTCTGCTACTGGTTATAAGGTATGAATGATATGTATTATGGCATCGATAGGCTTCACGGAGTCGTTAGCCTTAGTGCTAGAACTCATAGAAAACTACTACCTTTGCTTCGAACAAATATAACGATAAATATCCAAGGATGTCCCTATTTGTCATAACTCTCCTCATCGTAGGGCTCGCCGTAGCCCTGCTCTCGGTACGCATCCTTCTATCGAAGAAGGGACGTTTCCCTAACACGCACGTCGGTGGAAACAAAGCCCTGCGTCGACAGGGCATATCCTGCCATACCTCACAGCATCGGGATGCACAGCACCATCGTACGCTGGCTGATCGTGTCGGAGAGCTGTAAGACCCAGCTTAGCTAATAACAAACAATCGATAACTTCATACGTATGAAAATGAAAGCCCTGACTGCTGGCTCTCTGCTAGCGCTCGCCTTCACTGCTAGCCTTGCTCTTCCTGCTTGCTCAGGTAAGACTGAGACGAAGTCTGCTCCTACCACGGTCGCCGAAGTGCAGGCCACTGGTCTCCCTATCGCTGTCGTCAACATGGATAGCATCTCCTCTCAGTACAAGTTTGCTCAAGAGATCAGAGAAGCACTCGAGAAGGATGCCTCCGCACACCAGACACGTCTTCAGGGGAAGGGAGCTGCCTTGCAGAAGGCTGCGGCTGACTTCGAGCGCCGTATGCGCATCAATGCCTTCGTCTCCGCAGAAGCTCAGCAGGCCGAGCAGCAGAAGCTAATCCGTATGCAGCAGGAGGCTGAGGGGCTCAATGCTCAGCTGACGCAGCAGCTAGCGCTGAAGCAACAGTCGCTCATGGAGGACTTAATGAACGAAATCCGCACCCAACTGAAGGAGTACAATAAGGATGGGCGCTACAAGCTCATACTGACCAAGGTCGGGGATAATATCCTCTATCAGGAAGAGGCACTCGATATTACCGAGGACTTCATCAAGTATCTCAACGAACATTATACCGCCGGCAAGACGGCCTCTGCTGATAGTACGGCGAAGAAGTAAGCTCTTTACTGTCACAGCTACCTAAAAGCTCCGAGGGAGCTAACTCATCACGATGAGTTAGCTCCCTCGGGGCTTTCTGTTGGTTCATCCTATGTGATGAGCCAGATAGAGGAAGGCTAGGCGAAGGGATTAAGTCGTCCCCTCAAGGCCTTAATCCAGCTGTAGGAAAAGGTAGATCTCTCTGCTGGGAAAGGTCTAGCTTTTCGACAGGAAAGGCTAGCCTTCCTCCGTGCGAAGGTCTAGGCTGGCTTCGGATTAGCCTCGGTTACGTACGGACCGAGTCGCAGAGCTAGTGGATTTGGGGCTAGTGGTCGTAGCAGGGCGGATACGCTTGTCTCTCCCTTTAGGTCTGCTTGAGTAGGCTTTGGGTGGGACCTGCTTGGCTTTACCCTTAGAGCTCTTCAGAGGGAGAGCGGGGTGAAGGAGGCTGTCGGGGACGAAGAGATTGGCTTGGAACTGCTGTAGCTCTCGCTCCTCTTGCTGGCTTCTGGCCTGCTGTCGCTCTAGGCTGGTGGTTTTATCGTCTAGGTTCTGATCTAAGGAAGAGCTGGTCGGTAGGATCGAGCCACGATAGACCTGGAGGGCGAAGAAGTCTGCCAGGGTCGAGCGACGTGCACCATTAGCCGTACTTAGGGCGATACGCTCCTGAGTGAGATAGGGGCGAAGCTCATCGAAGCTAACCCAGAAGAGGGGCATACGTAGCTGTCCGTAGTCTCCGACACCTGTGAGCAGGGGGCATAGTGCTCGTGTGTGGGTGCTGAAGGTGCTCGTTCGCTCATTGAATCGACTTTCTTCCTCGAGGTAATAGCCCTCGATGAGGGCAGAGGGGATATCTGCTAGTGCCACTTCGGGGCGCCCCTGCTGATCCTTGGTATAGGCGATGTGGAAGCGATCGAGGAAGTCGGTGAAAGCTAAGGCTTCCGCCCCTCTCCAAGAGCTTAGCCCATCCTGATAGCTGTGTACACGTATCTTCCCCTCAGCATAGAGTCGGAAGATGAGGGAGAAGAGATTGCCCTCCCTCTCAGTCGTGACTTCGGGGTAGAAGAGTGGGGCATTGGCCTTCTCTCGGCGCTCTAAAAGTCGGAAGTAGGTACGGCTCCAAGCGGTATACTCCTCGTCCTCCAGATCGCTATGGTCGGCGAAGGCCTTAGCTCGCTCACTGATCTTAGGAGTGCTCTGCGGAGCTTCCCTACGAGGAGTACTACCCTTGCGGACGACAGGGGTGGTCGGAGTCGTGACTTGGGCATAGAGGCTAGTCGAGCAAGTAAGCCCTGCTAGCAGGAAGAGGCGAAGGGTGGTAGACATAGCGAAGGAGGTAGGAGAGAGGATCAATAGAGGAGTAGCTCCAGAGAGGGTAGTCGGCGCTCGATGCCATCTGGACCTTGGGCATAGATCTCCGTGATGAAAAGACGACGACCCAGCGGTGTCGTGCGGATCAGACGTAGCTGTCGCTCGGAGAAGAGACGGCCATTGGAGTTCTCCGGTAAGGCGTTGCCGAGAGCATCGAAGGCAAGTAGCTGGAAGCGAAGTACGGTGTAGTGGATGTCAAGGAAGGCGTCATCGAGGGCAGCTTTGACCTCTCCAGCCGAGAGCAAGGCACTGCGAGAGATCTTCCCTCCCTTGAAGCGCTGGGCACCACCATGCCCTGCCAAGCTAAGGTAGGGCAGTGGGTCGGGGAGACTACGCACTCGGAAGGTTTGCTGAGCTATGCTACGGCTCGTGCCGTCTGGTCGATGAGCCGAGACTGTGATCGTGATCTCGCCTCCAGCCTTAGCCGTACGGAGGATCCAGAGCCCCTCTTTCTGCGTTAGCGTCCCAGCAGAAGTGCTGACACGTAGAGCTTCGGGCGAAATCCCTGGGACGGCGATGCGAAGTGGGTTATCGATCCCTGCATAGAGGACATTCAGTAGCGTGGGAGAGATGCTAGCCGTCGGAGCGACGACGGTATACTCGGAGCTGAAGGGAAGGCGTAGCGCTGTCCCATCAGGGAGCTCTGTCTCGATGTGCCCAGAGATAGGGTGCGTACCCGTTCGTGTGCTGGAGAGTGTCACGAGGCTAGAGGAGAGTGGCGTGCTACTCGTACCGAGGAAGACCCGAGGATGACGGGTCGTATCGACACTGCTTAGTACTACCTCCGCGCGAAAGGGCTCTCCCTGCAGGACGACACGGCTCTCGGGGATAACTTGGGCTGTGAGTCGGTTCGAGCGATAGTCGTGTTCGTCGATCCGACGAAGGAGCTCGGTGAGCATTTCGCCTTCGATATAGCGCAGACTGTTCTGTAGCTGGGTGAGTAGCGTGATAGCTGCGATGGCAGGTTGGCCTTCGAAGTAGGCTTCTTCCCAGCTCTTTCCCGAGGTGGGGCTAGTCGTCGATAGACGCTTCAGCTGAGGTAGCTGATCTTCGCCTCGACCTAGGAGCTCACTAACGTACTTTCTGTACGCTGTGATCTCTTCTCTTAGCTGACGGCCTCTTCGGTGTAAGGGATCAAGAAGCACCTCGGAGGAAGCCGAGAGATCGTCCTTTCTCTCGAGAGCCTCGGGGTGACTGGCGATGGAGCTTGATCGATCCGCTGCAGCTGCTATCTCTCCCTTGAGGTGCTGGAGTAGCGAGTCGAGGGTTTGGGTCTTGGTACGTAGCTTCTCAGCTCGCTCGATCCATCGAGCGACCTTGGTCGGATTGGATCGATAGGCGGATGCGAGTAGATCGGTACGTAGGCGATTTTGCTCCTCTAGGCTTTTCGTCGTTTCCCGAAGCTCTCGCTCCACGAGCGAGAAGCCCTCCAGTACCTCGGGGGAGATGTTGAGCGCCATCATCGCTATGAAGACGATGTACATCAGGTTGATCATCCGTTGCCGGTTGGGATTACCTCCCGTGCCGATAGCCATACGTATTCTTGTGGAGAGGAGGGAGGGACTAGCGTACGGGGGACTCAGCCTGTGGTGAGCTGATCTGTACGTTTAGGGCATGGAGCATACGTGCGTATGCTTGGTTGAGCTCTTGTAGCTGGCGGAGGAGTTGCTCGTTCTCTTGGCGAAAGGAGGGGCGGTCAGTCTGTCCACCGTCATAGAGCTCTGCCTGCTGGCGTAGGCCTAAGTTGATCCGATCGATCGTGTCGATCTGGCTACTGATACTCTTTAGCTGGAGTTCGTAGAGGGCGTTGAGCCCAGTGACATTACGTGCTAGGCTCCCGAGCTGCTCGACGTAGTCGGAGGTATGCTTAGCCATCGCATCTGGATCGAGGGCTAACTGCTGGTAGGTGCTACTAGCTTCGCTGGAGAGAGAGCCTATGCGTGTGAGCTGAAGGATCGCTTCCTGTAGGCGATCGATCGCTTCGCTGAAGCGGTTGAGCTCGCCTTCTCCTTGACATATATAGGTAGAGGAGAGGGAGGAGGCTTCACCTTCCTCGAGGTGAGCTAGTCGTTCGCGCAGGCGGGCACGCTGGGCTTCAGCTTCTTCGGCAGAGATAGCTGGAACAGAGGCTAGCTCAGGAAAAACCTTCTCCCAAGCATAGGTGCTGGTAGGCTTTTCAAATCCGGAGATAAAGAAGACGACAAACTCCGTAAGCATACTGATGAGCAGGATCTCATCCCCGTAGCGGATGTGGAGGAGCTTGAAGAGTGCTCCGAGGATCACAAAGGCTGCTCCCCAGGAATAGAAGCGATTGAGGATGCGCTGTCCTCGGGGACTCCCGAGGAAGGTCTCTAGGCGATGTGTCAGACGAGGCATGTGGGAGAAGCTAATTACTTAGAGAACTCCACTGCAGAGCGTACACAGCGGAAGCCGATATAGGAGTGTGCTGCATTTTGCGGAGCTTGTGCTCGATTGTTAGCACGGACGTAGCGAGCGATATCCTTCCACGATCCACCCTTGATCACCTTACGTGTCAGATCTCGGGAGTCATGTATGTCAGCACGATAGTTAAGCTCGGGATTGACATCGTTGATGTGTCGTAGCCCAGAGGTAGACCAAGCGGTGCTCGTCCACTCAGCTACGTTGCCGGCCATGTCAAAGAGTCCGAAGTCATTGGGCGGGTAAGATGAGACGGGGGCAGTGATTAGGTGCTTGTCGGCGGTATAGTCTCCGTCGCCGGGCTTGAAGTTCCCGTAGAAGCACCCCTCACATGAGCGGATCTCTTCCGTACCCCAGGGATAGACGATACGGCTATTCCCCATGCGAGCGGCATACTCCCACTCTGCCTCAGTTGGTAGTCTGTAGGGCTCGACGATCTGCCCTGCTGGAAGACGGAGCCCTCGTTTGTAGTGCTCAGTCCTCCAGGCGCAGTAGGCTTCAGCTTGCTCCCAGGTTACACCGACTACGGGATAGTTATCGTAGCCTGGGTGATTGAAGTACTTAGCTGTATAGACAGCATTGGTAGAGTTAGGGAAATCGTTTACCCAGCACGTCTCATCGGGAAGGACAGGGACGATGTAGGTGTTGAGGAAGTCATATTCACTCGTCAGCGGACGTGTGATCGTCTCTCGGATAACCCTGCCTGAGGTGTCGATATAGGCTGTGTCCTTCGTGATTAGGCGGGTCTCTGGGAGCTTTTTCTCCCAGTTTGGATTGCCTTGGGCAGAGCGTAGCTGGTTACGCCATAGAGCTGCTGCTCGGTGATCGTAGCGCTCGTAGCGATAATTGAGCTGTGCTGGGTCGAGCTTACGCTCTCCTGTCACGGGGTTGGTGTAGTAGAGACTCTGGATAGCTCGTAGCTCTTCCTCTGTCGCACGCTTCTCTGTCGGGAGAGGACGGCTCCAGTCTAGCTGAGCAGGGATAGGGTCGCCGTACTTATCCTCTGTGATCTTGTAGCTCTCATCGCCTCCGTAAGCAGGATCAGCCAAGCGCTCTCGGAGGATCGAGTCCCTTACATAGTAGACAAACTGTCGGTACTGTGCATTCGTAACCTCCGTACGATCCATCCAGAAGGCTTCGACGGAGACACCACGACTCTGTGCAGGATCTCCCCAGAGGCTATCGGGTCGGGACTCTCCCATCATGATGTGCCCACGAGGGATGTGCACCATGCCGTGGGGAGCGGGCTCATTCCATGAGGCTAGACGTGCGGGAGTGACTTCGCCACCGATCGAGCGTGTGGGACCTGAGCAAGCACTTGTCACGAGGGCAAGTGTAGCCAACCCTGAGAAGAGATGAAAGGAGCGAGTGGAGGACATAGTGGAGAGGTAACAGAGATTAGAGCAAACGGATGCTCATATACTTAGTGGGGCGACTAGAGCGAGCGGGCTGGGGGAGGCGATAGCTTAGGAGCATCTCATGACGAGTAGGCTGATCGTGGAGGCTATGCTCCCAGCGATAGCCGAAGGTGAAGTGCCCTAGTCCGATAGCACCAGAGAGACTCCAGCTGTGAGCATACTCCCAGCCTGCACGTAGCTGGTAGCGGTCTTGGTAGTGAATGCCGAGTCCGACCTCCTGATGGTCACCTTGCTGGCGAGACCAGCTTAGGTAAGCCGATGGACGGAGAGACCAAGCGGATCGCTGTCCTATGATGTAGGTAGCGAAAGCATGGAAGGTACGAGGCGTAGTTATCGAGAATCGCTCGCCTAGACTTAGCTCCGAAGCGAGGATATGCTGAGCACTTAGCCCAAGCTCGAGATGCCTTCCCTCGAGGTAGAGTCCTAGTCCCAAGTCAAAAGCCTTGCCCTCTACTCGGGTCGTCGGTAGCTGGCTGTCGGTGATCCCCTCGCTCAAGGCTCGAGCACCGTCAAAGGTACGTCGGAGGAGACTAAGCTGGAGCCCCGAGCGAAGGTGCCAGTTAGCACTCTTCCAGAGGTCGGTACTCATTCGACCTGTTAGGTCTCCTGCTTGCCAAAAGTGACCCTTGCCGTGCTCTAGGGTAGCCCCCAGGCGCAAAGGATGATTACCTAAGCTCCAGAGGATACTTCCTTGGAGGAGGTAATGTCTTAGGTCGGAGCCTGCAGTGCCATAGAGTGCCGTGTAGGTAGGCTGATCTCCTAGGGCCGCAGGGTTAGCATACTCGGGCAGGAGGTACCACGAGCGCACCTGAGGAAGCTCCTGCTGTGCCCGTAGAGGCGATGCTAGCAGGGAAAAACAAGCCAGAGCGCCTATCCACCAGCCTATCTTTCTGCCTGCGGTATGGGCGCTCTTGCTCATAAGGGGTAGCTGGTACCCGGATAGTTTAGTACTCTTCTTCGTCGAAGAAGAAGTCCTCTTTACTTGGATAGTCAGGCCAAATATCCTCGATAGACTCATAGAGCTCACCTTCATCCTCCATCTCTTGGAGGTTCTCGATGACCTCTATGGGAGCGCCAGAGCGCTGTGCATAGTCGATAAGTTCGTCGCGGCTAGCGGGCCAGGGGGCATCTTCGAGTTTGGATGCAAGTTCTAATGTCCAGTACATAATGGCTATCTATTAGCTTGTAAGCGTGTTAGTAGGGCCCAAGATGGGCTATCGGCGACAAAAATACAAATTATTCCTTTCCCTGCCACAGGTGAGGGGGCAAGTGAAGGTTTACCTTTCATGACGGATAAGGTCTACCTTTCCTAGGATGAAGGTCAATCTTTCTATCTGCGAAGGTTGGTCTTCGGCGAGGGGTAGCGCTACCTAGGAGCATAGCAAGACCTTAGGACAGGGGCATTCACCCGACAAGTATTACCTTTGTAGCCAAACCCTTGATGTCTCTAATCCTAGGGAGAAAGGGAGAAGAATCCAAGCAAATGAAGATCTTTCCTACAATATATAAGACCAGTAGAGCCGTGCTCGTGGCGGTGATGGTCACCCTCTTCGGTGCCTGCTCTACGAGGCAGACGGACCATGGAGGGCGCCTGCATGTCACGGCGACCATCGCTCCTGCGACCGATCTTATCCGTCGTCTGGGCGATACGCTCGTCTATGCCACGACGCTCCTACCTCAAGGGAATAGCCCAGAGAGCTATGAGCCGACGCCACAGACTATCCAAGCGCTAGCGACGAGCCGTGCCTATTATTATATGGGTGACCTTGGCTTCGAGAGAAGCTGGGTCGAGCGTATCCAGAGCTTGCACCCTGAGCTTCGGTTGGTGCGTCTAGACGCTGGATTAGATACGCTAAGAGCCTCTCAGCATCGAGGCAATCACCTGCATGACCCGCACTATTGGACGAGTATGCGAGGTCTTCGCACGATGAGTCGTACGATCTACCGATCCCTTTGTCAGATCGATAGCGTGAATAGCCCCGCCTATACCGCCAGCTACGAAGCGCTTAGCGATACCTTGGCCCAGCTGGAGCAGACCCTGCGTGCTACGCTAAACGAACTACCCTCACGTGCCTTTCTCATCTATCACCCTTCGCTGAGTGACTTCGCCTGTGAGTGGGGGCTAGATCAGCTCGTCGTCGAGGAAGATGGCAAGGATCCTACCCCTCAGCATCTCGAGCGTCTGCTCCAGCGAGCCAGAGCGTTAGGCGTGCGTGTGGTATTTATTCAGAAGGAGTTTGATACGAAGCTCACCGAGAGTCTAGCTAACGAGCTGGGGGCTCAGACGGTGGAGATCAATCCGTTGGACGGAGATTGGAAGGGGCAACTCCTTCGTATCGCCGGTGCTCTTAGTGCTTCACGTTAGTTTCCCCTGCTTATGACGAAGAAGATCCTTACTCTCGAAGATGCCAGTATCGGGTATTCGGACACGTTAGTCCTTGACGGACTTAACTGGACGATTGGCCGTGGTGAGCGCTGGGCTATCACGGGACCTAATGGTTGTGGTAAGACTACGCTCATGCGGACACTCCTTGGTCTGCTCCCTCTACGAGCTGGCCGTCTCACACGCTATGACCGTGAGGAAGCTCCGACCCAGGGTCTGGTGATGAGCTACCTACCTCAGATCAATCAAATAGACCGCCATTTCCCTATTCACGTCGAGGAGATCATCGCCTCTGGTCTACCTCAAGGGCTGGAGAAGCACCGCCGACTCGCTGAAGTGGAGCGTCTGGCTGAAGTCTTCGGTATCACTACGCTCCTCCGACAGCCTTTAGGTCGTCTGAGTGGAGGACAGCTTCAGCGCACCTTGCTTGCTCGTTCGCTGGCTTCAGATCCCGAGCTTCTGATCTTAGACGAACCGCTGAGCTTCCTCGATCGAGCGTATAAGGAGCAGTTCGAAGCACTCCTTCAGCAAGCACTCCGCCCTGAAACTACGCTTTTGATGGTGACTCATGACTTGCTAGGAGAGGCCGATGCTAGCTGGCAGGTACTTTCTCTTGGTCGTTTCTGACGTACGATGCTTTCTCTACGATCTATCTTTATTACTCTCGTGAGCTGTATGAGCTGGGGCTTCCTCTCGGGGAATAGGCTCGCTAGCCAGACCTCTGTACAGCTTACCCCACAGGATAGCCTGAACGATAAGAGCTATACCAACCGTCTACTCCTAGAGGGAGCGATCACCTCGGCTCCCCTTGTCGGTATCGGACTCCTGCAGAATCTGCAGAATGGGCATGTCCGAGAGCTAAGATTCGGGTACTATCCGCACTTCCGACATCACTTTGATGACTATCTACAGTTTGCTCCACTGGTAGCGCAGGTAGGGCTTCGCTTGGGAGGACTGCAGGGTACCAGCCCTCATATGTGGCAGACCTTAGCTGCAGATGCCTTCGCCTCGATCTCCATGCTTGCGATCACGTCAGCGATCAAGTATACCGCTCGGGTCGAGCGCCCTGACGGCTCCACGCGCAACTCCTTCCCCTCCGGGCATACGGCGATGGCCTTTACTGCTGCGACGCTACTCTCTGAGGAGTATGGACAGCGCTATCCCTTGCTCTCTGCAGCTGGCTATGCTGTGGCATCGGCAGTCGGTGTGGGGCGCTTGCTGAATAATCGCCATTGGATCGGGGATGTCGTCACCGGAGCAGGACTAGGTATCCTCTCGGGGCATCTAGGCTATTGGATGGCTGATCGACTGCTGGGAGGTAGCCGAAGGAGACCTCATAGCCCGCTCAACTTCCCGGCCTCCCAGCTACAGCTCTATCTCCCGATCACGATCAGTGCGACACGTGCTGTCGGCGAAGGAGGATGGTCTATTCAGGGGAGGCAAGTTGGTTTAGGCTTGCACTATACGCCTAAGACTTGGCCAGTCTACCTCATGGGACAGGTCAAGATGGGTATTTACCATGCCCTCCCTAAGTTGGCAGGAGTCATCCCTAGTACGCCTGAGTACCGAACGATAGCTCTATCTCTCGGTGTGGGTAGGACTCAGAGCCTGTGGGGACAGTTCATCCTCCAGGGATCGATCTATGGCACGCTTTCACGAAAGGTAGGTCACAAGAAGGAAGACCAGCTCTCTCCCAGTATGTACCTTCGAGGGAGTCGCTCCGCTCTTGGGCTTGGCGCCACTTTAGCTCCCTCTTGGCGACTGACTAGTCGTGTCGGTCTGCGTCTACCGCTCTCCGTCAGCTATACTCCGACCTATCATTATCTCGAGGGTGTAGCTACGGAGCCACTACGTCTTCCTAATCTTCATTACTCTGTAGGTACGGCGCTGACCGTTTACCTCTAGGCTTTACGATTTATTTCATCTAATTGATCTAACCTATGACTTGGTATTATCTCATGCCGGTGATCTTCATCTTGGGGATCTTGGCTATTGCTTTCGAGGAGCAGATCAAGATCAATAAGACGGCGACGGCACTACTGACCTGTGTCTTGCTCTGGTCGATCTTGCTTATCAATACTGACATTGCCTCCGTGACCGAGGGCTATCAGACTTGGCTGAAGGCAGCTTCACAGGTACAGCCTGATGAGTTAGCTGTCTCGGACTATCTTTCTTTCAAGCTCAATCATCACCTCGGGGATGTCTCTAGCACACTCTTCTTCGTCCTATGCTCGATGGCACTCGTCAATACCATCGATAGTTACGGGGGATTTAAGTCTGTGGCTGAGATCGTCGTCACGGAGAATAAGCGTAGATTGCTCTGGCGTGTAGCTCTGGCATCGTTCTTTTTCTCGGCCTTTCTAGATAACTTGGCCGCAGCTATCGTGATCATAGCGGTACTTCGCCGACTCGTCCCTGACCAGACAGACCGAATGAAGTACGCCTGTCTAAGTATCATCGCATGTAATGCGGGGGGCTCTTGGTCACCTATCGGAGACGTTACGACGCTTCTTCTCTGGAATAGCGGTCGTATTACCCCATACTATCAGATCTTCCACCTGATACTACCTGCCTTCTTCAATATGCTCGTGCCGACGCTACTGGCGCACTTCTTCCTCTTTAAGAAGGGAGCTAAGCTTCGTAAGCCTTCGGATGTGGAGACAGACGAACTAATGGATATTCTCCCTCGGCGAGCCCGCTTTATCGTCCTCGGTCTAGGTATTGCTTCACTAATGCTCGTGCCTATCTGGCAGACCTTCTTTGATGTCCCCGCCTTCATGGGAGTGATCTTCGGGCTAGTGCTTGTCTGGATCTATACCGAGCTCATGTTCTCAGCGCATAAGAGGCGTCTGCGTGAAGCCTCGAGCCTACGTATGACGACTCTCCTCAATCATTCTGATCTAACGACGATCTTCTACTTCCTCGGCATCCTGATGTCGGTGGCTGCACTGATTGAGGGCGGTCAGCTCCTCATAGCTGCTGGTCATGTCTCTGAAGCTATCCCTAATACGGGCATTCTAGCAGTCCTCATCGGAGTACTCTCGGCTATGCTGGATAACGTAGCTCTCGTAGCAGCTGTCCTAGGGATGTATCCCGTGGATGTGAGCGGAGCGGTGACGCCCTTCGTCATCAATGGATCCTTCTGGGTCTTCCTAGCCTACTGTGGTGTCACGGGTGGTAGTCTCCTGATTATCGGTTCGGCCACTGGGGTGACAGTGATGGGCTTAGAGAAGATTAGCTTTGGCTATTACCTCAAGCGCTTTAGTCTACTTGCTCTAGCAGGCTATATCGCTGGGGCTATCGTCTATCAGCTCATCGCTTTGATCTAGACGTCGCTGTCTAAGATAGCAAGCGCCCTGACTGCTTCTATGGCAGTCAGGGCGCTTTGTTTAAGTCTTAGAGGATGGAGCTAAAGGCTTGGCTTGGAGGTGTGTTTTGCTTGGATAGAAGAGGTGCTTTACTTGATCAGTAGGTGAAGCACCTTTCTCTCTCCGATGAAGCCCTCGAGGGTTTGTCCGATCTTGACAGGGCCGACACCAGCAGGTGTACCCGTGAAGATCAGGTCTCCCATACGCAGTGTCTGGAAGCGACTAATATGTGCGATGAGCGCATCAAAGCTATGAATCATCTCGGAGCTATCTGCTCGCTGTACCGTCTGTCCATCGACATCGAGGTGGAAAGGGATAGGATGCTCGGGAAAGCCTAGCTCGGTCTTGTTAATCCATTCTCCTACGACAGCAGAGCCATCGAAGACCTTCGCTGCTAGCCAAGGTTCACCTCGTCGTATCGCTTCACGCTGCAGGTCTCGAGCTGTGAAGTCAATGCCCACAGTCACTCGCTCATAATAGCGGTGAGCAAAGCGCTCAGCGATACACTTACCTACACGGCTGATCTGGATGACGAGCTCTGCTTCATACTCGATCACCGATCCCATATCGGGAAGAAAGAAGGGACTGCGAGGTTTGAGCAGAGCATCCCCCTTATGAAACAGTAGGGGAGAGGAAGGTGTATCCGAGGAGATCGCTAAACCCAGCTGGCTCGTCTCGTCAAGGTGTGTGCGGTAGTTGAAGCCGACACCAAGGATCTTCATAGGTGGGGAGTGTAGGGGTTAGTTAGATCCTTCACTCTTAATGGCAGCGACCTTCATGCGCGTGAACATCAGTGCTAGGTGCGCATACATCGACGTGTTCTGTACGACGACATGCTCGGGAGTCTGGATGCGAACGGGGGTAAAGTTCCACAGCGCTCGAATGCCAGCACGTACCAAGCGATCGGTCATGAGCTGGGCTTGCAAGATCGGTACGGTGAGGATGGCGATGTGTACACCTTCCTGACGAATACGTGTAGCTAGCTCATCGATATGGTAGACAGGGATACCTGCGACCTCAGTGCCGATGATCTCCGTAGCTACATCAAAGCCTGCGATGACGTCCAGCCCAAACTGACGGAGTCCCTTGTCTGCAAGGAGTCCTGACCCGAGACTACCGACACCGATGAGGAAGGCCTTGTGCTGCTGACGAAAGCCGAGGAACTCCTCCAGATAGTCGATGATCGCCTCCGTCTCATAGCCGACACGGGTTCGTCCCTGTAGGTCGACATAGGAGAGATCCTTCGCCACCAGAGCTGCATCTACGCCGACACCTGTAGCGATACGAGGGGAAGAGACGTACTTATGCCCCTCGGTCTGTAGTAGCTTCACGAAGGAGAGATACCAAGGTAGGCGTCGTAGTGTGGGCTCAGGGATCAGCCCACTGTGTTTCTTTTCTTCTTTAGGTTTAGCCATAGTTGTTGTTGAGAGTCGAATGAGAGGTGAGGTTGAGACCTCGCTCTTCGAGCATCGTTAGTTTCCGTGCGTGATCATACCGCTACCGAAGCATACTTGTCCCTCTGAGTCATAGAGTACAGCATACTGACCTGGTGCGATCCCCTGAATAGGAGTGTCACTGACGAGGTGATAGCCTTTCTCTGGACTGTAAGAGAGTGTGCCGAGTGTAAAGTCTGGGGTGTGACGTACCTTGAAGGCAACTCGCAGAGGATGATCCTTGGGATCAAGTGGAGTAGTGATTCCTTGCTTGTCTGCTTCGTATTCCCAGGGGGTAGCGCTGATGAAGTCACAAGTGGTCATCTCGATCTCTGTGCCGTATTGGTCGGCAGGGTCATAGCCTTGGGAGACAAGAAGGATATTTCGTCGGATGTTCTTTTTGACGACAAACCAAGGTCCACCACTTAGCCCCAGACCTTTGCGCTGACCGATCGTGTGGAACCAATAGCCTTGATGCTTACCGAGGACTTTACCTGTTTCCTTCTCGATGATGAGTCCCTCCTTCTTCCCTAGCGCTCGCTCGATGAATTCATTATAGTTCACCTTGCCGAGGAAGCAGATCCCTTGGCTGTCTTTGCGCTTAGCACTGAGGAGATGTGCTTCTTCGGCGATCTGGCGCACCTCACTTTTGAGTAGGTGACCTGTCGGGAAGAGTAGCTTCGTCACTTGTCGGAAGTTGATCTGAGCGAGGAAGTCGGTCTGGTCCTTTACCGGATCGGGGGCTGTACCTAGGTAGAGCTTCCCAAAGATTAGGCGTGTCGTCGCATAGTGCCCTGTGGCGATGAAGTCAAAGTCCTTTCCCCACTTCTCCTCGAAGCATCCGAACTTGATGAGCTTATTACACATCATATCGGGATTGGGCGTGAGACCTGCACGTACCGTATCGATGGTGTATTGGACGACATTCTGCCAGTACTCCTCGTGGAGGGAGACTACCTGAAGTGGGCAGTCATAGCGACTAGCGAGATGGCGTACGATCTCCAGATCATCCTCCCAAGAGCAGTCGGCAAAGCCTTTTTCTTCCATCCCGATCTGGATGTAGAAGAGCGTGGGACGATAGCCAGCTTCGCATAGTAGGTGGACGACGACAGAGCTATCTACGCCACCCGATACGAGGACAGCGATGCGTGGATTAGCGATCCCACTCTGTGCGATGCGCTCCTTCAAAGGAGAGATAAGGGCTTGTACATCCATACGTGATAAATAGCTATTGGCTTACAAAGATACGGTAAAAGGAGGGCATTTGCTTTGAATTTCATCAAGATAAAGTAAGGAATAGCTGGATGGATCTAAGGCTATGGGCGGTCAGTAAGGTGTAAAACCTTGGAGGAGTGTCAAGAGAAGTCGATATGGATGAGGAATGAATGGATCCATTCGTTAGGAATGAACTTTAGTTTTATTCCTTTTCAAATCTGATTTCGTTAGTAATGAACAGGTCGGTTCATTACTAACAAATCAATCGAATTATCCTAATAAATTGATCGCTTCCTTTGAATCTTCTCTCGTCCTTATAAGCTTAGATGGGATGAAGCCTGAGGGTAGATACAATGCTCCCCAAGAGAACAGCGTTCTCTTGGGGAGCATATTAGAGAGGGAGGGACTTAGTCTTCGTGGACGTAGTCTGTGACCCCCGAAGTGGTGAAGGAGGCCATCTCTCGGAGCATACGCACAGCAGAGTCTAGAATAGGGAAGGCACATATAGCTCCTGTCCCTTCGCCTAAGCGTAGGCCTAGACGTAGAATAGGATCAGCCCCTAGGATACGTAGAAGCCGAGCGTGCCCAGCTTCATCACCGACATGTCCATAGAAAGCATAGTCTGTGACCGCTGGGTAGAGTGCTCGAGCCATCAGGATACAGGCTGTCATGATGAAGCCATCTACGAGGAAGGCGCATCCACGCTCTGCAGAGCGGAGCATGGCTCCGACTGTAGCTACGAGCTCATATCCACCGAAGTAGCGCATGACGTCCAGTGGAGATCCATCTCCCGTGTAGTGCTGGGTCGCTGCGCGTAGAAGCTCTAGTTTACGTTTGACACCTGCTTCGTCGAGGCCACTACCACGACCTACACATTCCTCAAGAGGGAGATCAGTGAGGTAGTACATCCAGAGAGTGGAGGCGGATGTATTGCCGATACCCATCTCTCCGAAGGAAAGAAGCTTGGCTCCTCGTTCGAGAGCTTGATCGACACAAGTGATCCCTACGGCTAGGGCTTGCTCCATCTCGTCCTCAGTCATCGCAGCTTCGTGAAGGAAGGAGCGAGTGCCTCGATTGATCTTGTGACTGATGAGCCCTAGTCCTTCTTCGAAGTCATAGTCGACGCCAACATCGACGATGTGTAGACGAAAGTCATGCTGGCGACAGAGGAAGCAAATCCCAGCGCCACCACGTAGCATATTGTGGACGACTTGGTGTGTGACCTCTCGTGGACTCTTACTCACAGGCTCCGCACTGATGCCATGGTCAGCAGCGAAGACGAAGTGCTCTCGAGGAGAGAGCTCGGGGCGTAGTGTGTCTTGGATCGAGGCAAGGCGAGCAGCGATGTGCTCCAGCTTCCCTAATGAGCCGAGAGGCTTAGCGATGTGATCAATGTAATCTTGTGCTCGGAAGATTTCGTCTTCCGAGATCGGGCGGATAGTCAAGTCAAGCATGAGAGGAGAGAAAGGCTAAGGCTAAGGTAGAGGTGTGGAGCTATCTGCGCCCTTAATGGTGACGGGGATACCACTGACCATCAGGGTCACTCGGTTAGCTCGTGAGGCGACATATTGGTTCATCCATCCTTGGATCTGGGTGAAGAGACGCTGGGTACGAGAAGTAGAGACACCTCCCATCCCGAGTTCATTCGTGACGATGAGGAAGGTGGCATCTTGGCTGATAAGACGATCAAACTCTTCCTTGAGAGCTGTCAGTGCGGTATCAATATCCTCCTTCAGATCAAAGAAGTAATTCGTAGTCCAAAGTGTGAGACAGTCAAGGAGCACGACTTGACCGGAGAAGTCATGCCTTGAGGGATAGAGGTCCTCTTCGATATTGATCCACTCGGCACCCCTTCGTTCTTGATGTCGTAGGATGCGCTGACGGAACTCTTCATCCCAGATCCTAGCTGTGGCCAGGTAGATGGGGGTGGATGATAGCCGGAGAGCTTCGGCCTCAGCAAAGGAGCTTTTACCAGAGCGCTCTCCGCCTGTGATGAGATGGATGTAAGTCATAGGGGCTAATGGCTGGTAGCTGGAGAGACAGGCATCTCGAGGATGTAGCGTAGGATCTTGATCGCCTCTTCGACATTCGGTACGTGGTGAATGCGAATGATGTGGCGTCCCGTACGCTGGACGAACTCACAGCGACGCTGATTGCGAGCAACGTAGCTCAGTAGCTTCCCGAAGATCTCAGAGCTATAATAAGCACTCTTCGTATCAGCGATGAGATGGAGACTCATTGATCCACCTTTGAGCACGACTTTTTCGATACCGAGATGATGACCTATACGTCTGAGTCGAGGGATGCGGATGAGCTCTTCGGTCTCTTGAGGTAAGACCCCAAAGCGGTCTCTGAGACGAGACGTGAATTCATCTAGTTCACGATCTTCGCTTAGCCCATCTAGCTCACGGTAGAGCAGTATGCGCTCTGAGTCCGAAGGGACATAGTCATCGGGTAGCGCTAGCTCTAGGTCACTCTCGACCTGTGTCTCGACGACAAATCGATCAGCAAGCTCACCATGCTCTGATTGGTCTTGGTCTGCATAAACATGGGCGAACTCATCAGCTTTTAGTTCTTGTATAGCTTCAGTGAAGACCTTTTGGTAGGTCTCATAGCCCATATCAGTGATGAATCCGCTTTGCTCTGCACCGAGGACATTTCCCGCACCACGCTGATCGAGATCTTGGAGGGCTAGACGGATACCACTGCCGAGATCGCTGAAGCTCTCAATGGCTCGTAGGCGTCGTTTAGCATCTTCGCTGAGCCCCTCAAAGGGTGGTGTGAGGAGATAGCAGAAGGCTTTCCGGTCACTACGTCCCACACGACCTCGGAGCTGGTGTAGTTCACTTAGTCCGTAGTGGTGCGCATCATGGATCATGATCGTGTTCGCATTCGGTACGTCGATTCCATTTTCGATGATTTTCGTCGCTACGAGTACGTCGTATTCGTGGTTGCCGAAGTCGATGAGGATCTGCTCCATCTCTTTCGGAGCGAGTTGTCCATGAGCGACGGCGATACGTGCATCAGGGACTTCTCGCTGGACAAGAGCTGCGAGATTCTCTATGTTATTGATACGGCTATTGACGAAGTAGACCTGTCCATTTCGACTCATCTCAAAGCCAATCGCCTCTCGGATGATCTGTGGGGACATCTGTGTGAGGATGGTCTCGACGGGTCGACGGTTAGCCGGTGGTGTGTTTAGGTTGGATAGATCTCTCGCTCCCATGAGGGAGAACTGGAGGGTGCGAGGGATGGGAGTCGCACTCATCGTGAGGGTATCGACATTGACCTGAAGCTGGCGAAGCTTCTCTTTAACAGCTACGCCAAACTTCTGCTCCTCGTCGATGATGAGAAGTCCCAGATCATGGAAGGCAACATCCTTACTTGTCAAGCGATGGGTTCCGATGATGATGTCGATCTTTCCCTCCTTGAGATCCCGTAGGATCTCCCTTAGCTCCTTGGTTGTACGAGCTCGGGAGATATAGTCTACTCGGATGGGAAAATCTTTGAGTCGCTTGCTGAATGTACGGTAGTGCTGATAGGCAAGCACGGTAGTTGGGACGAGTACGGCGACCTGCTTGCCATCGGTAGCTGCTTTGAATGCAGCTCGGATAGCAACCTCCGTCTTGCCAAAGCCTACATCGCCACAGAGGAGACGATCCATTGGGAAAGGTCGCTCCATATCAGCCTTGACAGCCTCTACGGCACTAGCTTGATCAGGAGTGTCCTCGAAGGAGAAAGAGGCTTCGAGTTCTTGCTGGAGATAGGTGTCAGGACTGAAAGCAAAGCCCTCGGTCTCTTTTCGCTGTGCATAGAGACGTATGAGGTCACGGGCAATATCCTTGATGCGCTTCTTGGTCTTATCCTTGATCTTCTGCCAAGCTCCTGATCCGACAGCACTCAAGCGTACCTCACCACCTTCGCTCCCAGAGCGGTAGTGTGAGAGCTTATGTAGGCTGTGCAGGTTGACGAAGATGTTGTCGTTATTCCGATAAATGAGCTTGACGAACTCCTGCATATGATCCCCCTGAGGCATGCTGACGAGACCATCAAAGCGACCTATCCCATGGTCTGCATGTACGACGAGGTCTCCTCGAGTAAAGCTCTGTAGTTCCTTGAGAGAAAGGGTGACTTTACCTGAAGTAGCTTTATCACTCCGTAGGCTATACTTATGGTATCGATCGAAGAGCTCATGCTCTGTGAGCAGCACCCAGCGGTGAGTATGATCAACGAATCCCTCATGCAAGACGATCGAAGTATATCGGGGAAGTTCTTCTGGCGCCAAGCGTGTGCTGAGTAGCTCCTCGACACGCTGATAGGCCACATCACTTCCAGCAGAGAGCCAGAGACTATAGCCCGCCTTATGCCATGAATGGATTTGCTGAGCTAGTCCGTCATAGTCTTTGTGAAAGAGAGGTTGGCGCTCTGTGGCGAAGACGAGGTCTGCGCTATCGCTATCCGAGGAGTATTCATAGCCAGAGAAAGTGCTCAGCTCCTGGAGTAGCTCTTGCGGAGAGATTAGCAGTTGACGTAGCTCCTCTAGATTAGCAAAGCCTTCTCCATCTTGTACAAGTGGAGCTTCCTCCCAAGTCATCGCTAGGCGAGTGGCTAGGGAGGAGTAGCTAGCGATTAAGAAACGAGAATCTCGAGGTAAAAGAGAAAGGAGGGAGGTGAGATTGCTAGAGCGTGCTGATAGGTCTGGGCTAAGCGTGACCTCTGTTAGCTGTCCTATAGATAACTGGCTATCGACTTCGAAACGCCTGATGCTTTCGATTTCGTCATCGAAGAAGTCAAGACGTAGAGGTAGCTCTGAAGTAAAGGAGTAGATGTCGAAGATACTTCCACGCAGAGCGAACTGCCCAGGTTCATAGACATAGTCGACACGCTCAAACCCCCAGGCTAGAAGTTGATCACGTAGTTTGTCTCGATCGACTTCTTCCCCTCGATGAATGGTTAAGGTATTAGGTGTGCTCTCTTCGTGTTTAGGTACTCCTTCTATGAGAGCTTCTGGATAGGTGACTAGGATAGGTAAAGGTTGACCACTCGATATAGAGCTAAGTACCATGGAGCGTAGGAGTACCTGCGTCTCATCTCGGTGACCATAGCGAATAGCTCGACGATAAGCTGAAGGGAAGAAGAGTACCTGCTCTTCTCCGAGATATTGTGCTAGATCGGTGTAGACATAGCCAGCCTCCTCTTCATCTCGGAGGAGGATACAGAGTGGAGCTTGTGTACGTAGGGGAATAGCTATTAAGCTACGAGCAGAGCCTGCAAGTCCTGCTAGCTTTCGCCATTGTCCTGGCTTAAGAGAAAGCTGAAGAAGCGAACTCGTCTTCGCGTCCTGATCTAAAAGTGGGGGGCGGAAGGATGCTTGCTGAAGGGAACGATGAGCCTTTTTCACATCACGAAGATACGGCTTATCAAGGAAATGGTAGGTGTATATATGCCAAACGACCTCACCAACTAAGCGGTGAGGTCGTTTATGAAGTCTGCTCTTCCTCTTGGGCTTGAACCAAGGACCCTCTGATTAACAGTCAGATGCTCTAACCAACTGAGCTAAGGAAGAAGGTTTGCAAAGGCTAAAGGGATAAGCTATTGAGCTGCTCTTCCTCTTGGGCTTGAACCAAGGACCCTCTGATTAACAGTCAGATGCTCTAACCAACTGAGCTAAGGAAGAGTGTCTTTTGACCTTTGCGATTGCAAAAGTAATACAAGTTCTTCATATCTGCAAATGCTAGTTGGGGCTAACTTGTTGCTTTGAGAGATGACGAGGATTGTTTGTGAAACGAACCGGGATGGCTACTCGATCATTACCTCCCGAGGAAGAGGCGTGAAGTCCAGCGATTTCGCTCAAGTAGCAGAGCTATTCCTTGACAGATGGCTAAGCCTACTAACGCTAGTAGTATGCGCCAAAGATCAGCTAAGGGACCATCTAGCTTTATCGGTAGGGCACGCTCACAGAAGTATTCGATGAGGTAGATCTGGAGACAGTAGATCCCTAACGTATTGCGCCCGATATGTAGCAGAGGTTTCGTTCAAGCATGATGCTGTAGGTAGTGCTCCGTATACTGAAATAGGGTTAGGAAGAAGATGCTTCCACGTACCTACAGCTAACCTAACGAGTACGGCATACAGGTGCTCTCGATGGAGGAAGATCGTAGGCTTGAAGTAGAGGAAGCGAAGAGGAGCGTCATAATCCCCTTGCCAGAGGTAGGCGAAGAGCATAAAAAGTGGCCCACTAATCAGAAGTATGACTCCTCGATACTGCTGGATCTTGCCTTGTGCTTGATGCATCATATAGCCCAACCAAAGGTAGGGGAGTAGGCGAAAGATCCCTGTGCGAGTTACGCTGAAGAGGATTAGGATAGCCACTAAGACCAGCCAGTCTCGTCGTAAGCCTTTCTTTAGTGTGTAGCAGATCAGACTCATGACGAAGAGATACTTGAGAAACCACATGTCTCCGCCGAGTATGGTCTGTAAATAGGGCGCTGGCTCGATGCCTAGTATCGGAGCAAGCACTCCATTGTAGATGATGAAGAAGAGGGTGAAGAAGCTGAAGGCTGGTAAGAGAAGCTGTTGCGCTCGTGTCTTGAGAAAGTGAAGAGGAGTCTGTCCAAGACTTTTCCCAAAGAATCATCCACTTAGCGTCACGAAGAGTGGCATGTGGAAGGAGTAAATGAAGATAAACAGCTCGCTCTCGTGGTAGGCATCTCCAGCCAGTGTCCAAGCAATGGTATGTCCTAGAATAACGCAGAAGATGGCGAAGGCCTTCAGTAGGTCAATGTATAGGATACGTGGCATCTGATGTGGAGTCGCTCTAGCGGAGTAGTAGCATGAGCCCTACTAGGAGTGCCAGGAGGAAGACATTGCGGGCTGTGTGCCCTAAGACCTGATTGAGCTCTGCGCCCTCTCTGCTCTGTAGCTCTCTGTGGGTAGTTGAGAAGAGTAGTACATAGGGAAGCATACAGAGCATACCCCAGAAGGAATAGATCGGGTAGAGTAGCCCGAGAGAGAGCAAGCCACAAGTTAGATAGAAGCGAGGAGCGAAGTCTCGCCCCATACGTACGATGAGGGTACGCTTGCCTGCTCGATGATCCTCCTCCGCATCCCGATAGTTATTGACCACAAGGATATTCACGCTGGCTAGTCCAATGGCCGTCGCTAGATGCCAGATCGTCCTATCATAGGGAGAGCCGCCTAGGATATAATAGCTCGTCACGACGGGTACCCAGCCGAAGAATACTAGTACCGCCAGATCTCCTAGTCCATGATACGACAGAGGATAAGGTCCCCCTGAGTAAGCAAAGAGCCCGAGGACCACAGCCACACCTATCCCCAAGAGCCACCAGGAGGAGAGCGCAAGGAGCATCCCACCAGCGATGAGCAGGACAGCTAGGGTCAGGTAGAGCACACGACGGACTTCGGCCTCCGTGAGTAGACCTCGCGAGAGGGGACGGAGAGGTCCTTGGCGCTCAGAGGTATCAGCTCCCTTCTTGAAGTCAAGGAGATCATTGACCACATTACTTGCTGTCTGGGCACTCACGGCTACGAGGAGAAGGAGAAGTACCTTCAGTAGGCTTACCTCAGGTAGGGTCGCCCAAGCATAGAAGATCGCCACTAAGACCGAGCTAGCCCCTGAAAGTAGTGTGCGAGGACGGAGAAGCCCTAAGTAGAGCTGTCCCTTCGATGGAGTAGCGGATGAAGTCGTGTGCATAGATCTAAGTCCCTTAGCTCTGCTTGAAGAGGTGATCGCTTAGGGCAAGTAGAGTGCGACGCTTGTCGGAGGTAGAGACAAGGACGGTGAGGTTATAGTCGCTACCGCCATAGGAGATCATGCGCACGGGTATTTCACTCAGTGCATTGAGGATCTGAGACTCGAAGCCGACATTCTCCCACTCCATATCTCCGACGACACAGACGATGGTCATCCCCTGCTCGACCTCGACGCTCCCGAGAGAGCGTAGGCTCGTAGCGATCTCTTCTGGTAGGTCGGGGCGCTCGATCGTCAATGAGATCGAAGCCTCCGTGGAGGAGATCATGTCGATGGGAATGCAGTGGTGCTCGAAGAGGGAGAAGACCTTCCCCATGAAGCTCCACTGTGATAGCTGATGATTGCTACGGATACGCACCATCGTAATGTTATCCTTGGCAGCGACAGCCTTGATGATATCCTTGTCGGTGTCTAGGGAGATCAGGGTGCCGGGCGCCTCTGGAGCCATCGTATTTAGGAGACGGACAGGGATATGCTTCTGCTTGGCGGGCTGAATGCAGGTGGGATGAAGGATCTTCGCCCCGAAGTAGGCAAGCTCGGAGGCTTCCTCGAAGTGGAGACGACGTACGGGCGAGGTCGCATCGACGACACGAGGGTCGTTATTATGCATTCCGTCGATATCCGTCCAGATCTGGATCTCTTGAGCGTTGATAGCTGCTCCGATGAGCGTCGCTGTATAGTCGCTTCCTCCACGCTGTAGGTTATCGATGTCGCCGAAGGCATTTCGGCAGATATAGCCCTCGGTGATGAAGAGTTTGGTCTCCTTAGGTGCACGCTCGAGGAGCTCCTGTAGGTGGGACTGGATATAGGTCGCATCGGGCTCAGCCTGCTTGTCCGTACGCATGTATTCTAGAGCTGGCAGGCCGACAGCTGCGACCCCTCGGTCAGCGAGGTGACGAAGCATCATCGCCGTGCTTAGGAGTTCGCCACGGGCAAGGATCTTCTTTTCGTCAAAGAGGGTGAAGGTCTCGGCATAGCAAATCTGCTCTAGGAAGAAGAAGGTCTCATTGACCAGCGTCCAAGCTTTATCATAGCTGTGCTTATCTGGGAAGAGGGCACGTGTTTCCTCCTCGTATTTCTTCTTGAGCTTGGTGAGAATGGTGAGTGCCTCATGACGATGGTGCGCCATGAGCTGGTGTCCGATCTCGACGAGGGCATTGGTCGTGCCGGCCATGGCCGAGAGGACGACGATCTTCGGCTCATCGGTGGCGGTGATGAGGTCTGCGACGTGCTGGATTCGCTGGGCGGAGGCTACGGAGGTACCTCCAAACTTCATGATCTTCACTATCGGGGATGGGGTGCTAATCGTGAGGGAAAGACGTATGAGAGCTAAGCTCAATACGGCGAGCAGGGAAACGCTCTAGGACAAGCTGATTGTGGGTCGCCATGATCACGGCTATTCTACGCTCCTGCGCTAGACGGTGTAGCAGTTCGGCGATGGCTAGGCCATTCTCCTGATCGAGGTTGCCTGTTGGCTCATCAGCTAGGATGAGCTGGGGATCACCGATGAGGGCTCGGGCGATGGCGACACGCTGCTGTTCGCCTCCTGATAGCTCATGGGGGTACTTATAGCTCTTGGTCTCCATGCCGACCTCCTGTAGCGCCGTGCGGATACGCTCTGCTCGCTCGGAGCTACGACTGACTCCGAAGGCACGGAGGACGATGTCTAGGTTATCCTGCACTGTCAGATCGGGGAGCAACTGGAAGTTTTGGAAGACGATACCTAGCTGGCGTCGGAGATAAGGGAGCTTCCCTAGCTTGATCTTCATGAGATCATAGCCTAGGACTTCAGCTGTGCCTTGCTTGGCAGAGAGAGGCACTTCCGCCGAGATCGTCTTAAGTAAGGTGCTCTTACCTGAGCCGACGGGGCCGACCAAGTAGACGAATTCCCCTGCTAAGACTTGCAAGTCAAAGTGCTCGAAGAGGATATGTTCGTGACGAGCTATTTGTACGTCTTTGAAGAGGACGAGTCCCTTCGCATCAGCCATAGTGATCTCTTATATAAGGTGTAGAATTCTGATTACTTTCAGATACAAAGATAACGATCCTCAAGCAGATAGCTCTAGGTGGGAAGATGGGGGCTCGGAGAGGTAACTTGCCAAGTCTCTCTTGCTCGAGTTTTCTCATCGGTTTCGTGAACCGATACTTGGGTCGGGAGGAAGCTCTACCTTGGGTCGGATGAAGCTATAGCTTTGCTCTTGGCAAGGTAGAGCTTAGTGGGAGCGAAGGTAGAGCTCTCCGAGGGATGAGCCCTTGCTTGTAGCCCTAAGCATGCTAAGCTAAGGAGAGCTTCTCGCTGAATTTTTCTTGCACAGAGTGGATGAAAGTCAGGGCGCACCCCCAGGCTTCATGGCCTAGAGGTGCGCCCTGACGCAAGTTTTCCCTCGTCGTTTAGAAGACGAACTGTAGACCTCCGAAGAGGACTAGCGGAGCTTCGCTGTAGCCGAACCAGTGGGTGGGTGAGCTTTGGAGCGGTGCACGTAGCTCGGCAGTCAGATGGAGCTTCTTGCTGAGGCGATAGACTGCATCGGCATGGAGGCGGTGTAGGCTATGCAGACGCTGTACGTTCGCTTCCAGATCATACGTGTCGATGGCGCTTCGGAAGTCATATCCGGCACGCAGGGTTAGCTCGGGGAGGGGCTGAAGCTCGACGAGACCCTCCAGAGTGAAGGTCGGTAGAGGCTTCAGAGCGATGTTCGTCTGATAATTGGAGAATACCCCACGTAGCGTAGCTGTGAATATCCCTCGGTGGCGATAGATAGCTTCGAGACCAAGACGCTGTGCCTTGTAGTCGTAGTAGTAGGGGATGAAACTCAGCGGACTAAGGTAGGCGGCTTGAGTCAGAGCATCGCTAGGGAGTGCTTCGACCTGAGGACGATAAGTCGTAGCCCCACGATGATCTTCATAGCCTAGGAAGGCTTCGATAGCTAGGCGCTTGGCGACGGTTGCTCCGATCATAAGCTTCCCCTCGTAAATGCGGTCGTAGCGACCACTAAAGGCATCGGGAGCGATGTAGGGCATAGCATCTACGAGCGAGTGAAGCGTATTGCGCTCCAGACGAGCGTCCGTCTTGAGTCCGATGTAGAAGTTCTGTCCCCAGCGAAGACGTGCATCGATGCGAGGGAAGAGTACGAGGTGAGACTTCTCGTGATCATTCCCTAGCAGGAGGCGAAGTCCACCCTTGGCACGCCAAGCGAGATCCCCCGAGACATCATCGAGGAAGAGATAGGGCGAAGCCGATAGGAGCATGCGTGTGCTCGATGTACGATCCTGTGGGAATCCGTAGTGGATCGCTGAGGCAGTGGTAAGGCTACCTAGCGACCAAATCCCCTCAGCCCCCAAGCGAACTCCAGAGCTTAGGCGATGAGAGAGATCGGCTGATAGCTCGGGAAGGAACTCGGAGATCTTCTGACGAGTATCCCCTGGGACGGTGAAGTAGCGGGACTGCGTGTAGTCTACCTTGGCTCCGAACTGGTAGAGCCAAGCCTCGGAGAAATCTTCCTCGGCTTGGTAATTCCCCGAGATCAGGAAGCGTGAGGCACGTCGACGTAGCTCTGGAGCCAGCTCGATAGATGAAGCCGTACCACCAGCTAGGGGAGGCATGAGCGAACGACCGTAATAGTTCCCCATCGTCTGCCCTCCCTGGAGACGGAGGTCTAGGGTAGCTGCATCGAAGCGATGACGATAGGTCGACCCAAGTAGCCAGCTATCGGTCTTAAGCTTATTCTCCTGAGGGAACTGAGAGGCCGCTTTCGTCGATAGCATCTGATAGCGCCCGAAGATATCCCAGTGATCACGCTCGGTCGATAAGATCTTGAGCCCAGCACCGGCCTTTCCTCCGAAGGCTAGCCCCCCTGCGATGAAGGCATAGCCTCGCTGCTCGGGACGTACCCAGCCAGACTTGAGGTCACCGAGGGCACTGAGCGGAGCGAGCGAAGGACGCAGAGCGAAGGGAATAGGCGTATCGAGGTAAGTGTAGCGGGTAGGCTGTACGGAGGGCGCCTGTACGTGGAAGCTCAGATCACGAGGAGCACGTGTGCTCAGCTCGAGAGTCTCCTCCGTCATGACCGTTAGCTCACGGCGGAGCGTATCAGCAAGATGGGGCTTATTCTCCTGGGCTAGGAGGGGATTTAGGCTAGCCACCGAGAGAGCTAGGAGGAGGCTAGGATAGATGGATAGCGTCTTCATTTCTTCTTCTGATAGGTGTTCAGGCGGTCGTTGATCATCTGTGCGATGTCAGCTTCCGTTCCCTTATAGTTCTCACGTAGGCTGGTGACATATTGTTCAGCTACGTAGGTCTCACCGAGCTTATGGTAGCAGTCGGCCAGGAGCAGGAAGGCTCGGGCGAGCCAGTACTGCTGGGGTGTCCCCTTAGCTATGAAGGCATCAGTAGCTCGCTTAGCTTCCTGGACCTTGCCGGCACGGAAGAGAAGAGAGGCGTGGCGTATGTAAGCCTCAGCTCCCGTAGCGGTGTCCCACTCCTTGAGTAGGGGTTCATAGGTCTTGATAGCCTTGCCCGTAGCTCCGGTGGCCTCTTCCCCCTTACCCTGAAGTAGGATTAGCTCGGAGCGAGTAGCGGAGGGAAGATCAGTACGCTTGAGGAGCTGCTCAGAGACGGAGAGCGTCCGCTTGTAGTCTTTAGCCTCAAAGGAAGCCTTAGCTAGAGCTACCCCGTAGCGTTCGTGCTGAGGAGCTTCTAGACCCTCGATAGCATAGAGTTGCGACCATGTGTCGAGAGCTTCCTTCTTCTGTCCTGTCGCCGTATAGATCTCACTGAGTGCCTCGAGGGCAGGGATACGAAGATCTAGCGCACGAGCAGGTGCTGCGAGCTTACGGTAGAGGGGGAGGGCACGCTCTCTATCCCCTGACTGAGTATACTGCCTAGCTAAGAGGAGCTCTGCACGGCCTGCTTCACGGCTAGAGGGATAGGTGCGGACGAAGGCCTCAAGCTCTGGGAGGGTCGCTTCAGGGGACTTCTTATAGCGACTCTCTAGGGCTAGGTACTGGAGGTGTGCCTTCTCGCCTTCATTCGGAGAGAGTTGCTTGCCCAGAGTAGAGGCATAGGCGGTGTATTCCTCTACACGATCTTGAGCGATGTAGAGGGATCGCAGGTCGGAGAGGGCTGCACGTGCTTCGTCACTCTCGGGGTAGCGAGCGATCAGTGACTTGTAGGCTTGGATCGCTTCCTCTGTACGTCCGGAGTTATAGGCTAGCATAGCCTTCTCCATAGCTCCAAGACGAGCCTGAGGACTATGAGGGTACTTGGAGGCTAGCTCATCGAATACAGCTGGAGCAGCACTGGCTTGACTCTTCCCGAGTACCAGCGCTCTACCCTTATCGTAGAGAGCATCCGGTAGGTAGGTAGACTCGGGGTGTGCACTTCTGAGACGATCGAGTGTTTCGACCTGCTTGGAGTATTGTCCCCAGCGACCATAGATACTGGCGATACGATAGAGCGCCTCGTCGCTTCCAGAGGGGAGAGATTCGTCGGCCCTACGATAGAGGGACAGGGCTTCACTAGACTTCTTAGCGATAAGCTGGCAGTCTCCCATACGCATCCAGGCATCAGCACGGCGAAGAGACTCCGTCGCTGGAGCTTGCTTCGTGAAGGTATCGAAGGAAGAATAGGCCTCCGGATACTTCTTCTGGTTATATCTACCATAGCCTTGGAAGTAGTAGGCCTGTGGGAGAATATGCCCAGAGGCAAGGCTTCGACTAGCTTCTCGCTCAGCAGTGGGGTAGTCACCGAGCTCAAGGGCTAGCGTGGCACGTAGGAGGTGAGCTTGTGCCGTATAGTCTCGATGGCTACCTGTAGCGAGAGAACGAGAGAGGTATTCTTGTGCCCCACTATGATCACCACGACCTAGGGCTCCTTCGCCCAAACGTAAGAGGACGTACTGCTTGGCTTCCGTTAGCTCGGGACTCTTGATATTAAGACGCTCCAGGGTGGCTAAGGATTCTGCATAGTCCTTATTTGTTAGGAAGATGCTCTGGAGTAGCTGTAGGATTTGCGTACGATGAGCTGATCTAGGGAAGCGTGTCAGGAAGGTCTCGGCTAGACGTACCGTTTGACCAAAGTTGGCACCTTGGGTCTGATCTTGGAGGAGGATACCATTATATAGAGCAGACTCCTTGACACGATCCGTAGCTCCAGGGTGCTCTCCTGCACGACTGAAGGCCAGTGCAGCCTCAGAGCTACGTCCTAGCTTAAGACGAGCATTCCCGAGGAGGAAGAGAGCTTGTGCACCCAGCTCGGTCTTGTCCTCTGCGCTAGCACTTAGAGGACGGAGTGCCTCTTCATAGCGTCCCGTAGCATAGAGAGCTGTCCCTAGTGCATAGCTTTCCGCCGAAGTAGGGTGATAGTCCGAGAGCTCCTGCAGAGGCTGTAGCATCGAGATAGCCTGGGCATAATTACCCTGGATATAATAGGACTGACCGAGAGCACTACGTAGAGAAGCTCGCTTCCCTAGCTCGGGATAGCGACGCTGGAAGGCTAGAGATTTGGCTTGTGCTGTCGTAGGGTCTTCTGTGATGAAACTGAGCAAGGTGGCTTGATAGGCTGCTTCTGGAGCTAGTGTCTCGGAGTAGTCGGGGCGAGAGAAGATACGTTGAGCTTCCTGATGGTCACCTCTTGCCCAAGCTACGGAGCCTAGGTAGAGGAGAGCCTGCTCGCCGATGAGTGAGTCATCTTCACTGGCTTCGAGAAGGAGACGGCGGGCCTCTTCAAGGTCAACCGAAGACTTTTCATTACGTAGCAGGGTATAGCCAAGAGCAAGATTGCGCTGTGCAGCCTCTCTCGGAGAGAGTAGCTCAGGAGAGACCTGCTGAAGCTGAGTTTGAGCTAAGGGGAGAAGGCCTTGGTCGATGTAGACTAGTCCTAGTAATAGCTCCGCTGTCGGTCGATCAAGACTTCCTGGATAGCGCTTGAGGAAAGTCGTAAGAACCTCCTCAGGGCTAGCTTGCTTACGGACAAGGCTAGCTAGAGCTGTGCGGAGGGGAAGATGCTCAGCCTGTAGGGGGAGTAATTTCAGCTGAGGGAGGTCGTGGAGGTATCCTAAGTAATTGGTGCTAACAAAGTCTTGTTGTAGCTGGATGAGGCTGGAGCGCTCGTTGCTCTGATCGTAGTGAAGATACCCCATCGTCTGACCTGATAGAGAGGCCAGAGAGAGGGAAGCACAACCGATCGAAAGGACAAGTCGCTTGAGGGTCTTCGTAGAGGTCATAAATCGTAGAATAGTTAGCTGAAAAGACTAGTCAGTGAAGCGAACTAGCTAAATCAGAGATCGAGAATCATCCCTTCGTTAGCAGCAAGCGTATCGGGGAAGACTTCTTGAGCTTCTCGAAGTAGAGGAGTAGCATCTGTATAGCGGGCGGAATAGTGCCCAATGAGTAGTCGTCCCACCTTGGCTTGCCTAGCTATAAGCCCAGCCTCTTCGGCTGTGCTATGAGCTGTTTGTTTAGCTCGAGCTTGACGTTCTTTTGGGAAGGTAGCCTCATGATAGAGGAGACTAATATCTTGAAGGAGAGGGATGAGCTGTGGGGAGTAAGCGGTGTCAGAGCAGTAGGCGTAGCTTCTAGGCGGACGTCCTGGTCGGGTAAGACGATCAGCAGAGATGACATCGCCTTCACTTGTCGTGAAGGGCTGTCCTTCACGTAGAGCAGGGTAATAGGTTCGGGGTACTCCATAGAAATCACACGAAGCTCGGTCAATGTGTCGCTCTGTCGCTTTCTCACGGAAGAGATAGCCTACACAGGGCGTACGATGCTCTAGCGGGAGGGTCGTAATCGTGAGTGAACGGTCTGCGTAGAAGCAAGCACTACCTCTGTCATCGAGAACGTGTACCTCTATCTCATAACCGAGGTAGCTTTGGCTCTCTTCGATAAAAGGAGCTAGGAATGTGTCGATGCCCTTCGGTCCATAAATCGGTAGAGCACGGCGACGACCTAGCATACCTAAGGTGGAGAGGAAGCCAGGGAGACCATAACAGTGATCACCGTGCAGGTGCGAGATGAGTATCCCTACGATTCGTCCAAAGTCGAGGCGCTGGAAACGAAACTGGCGCTGAGCTCCCTCCCCACAGTCCACAAGGAAGAGCTTCTCCCGAAACTCAACTACTTGGGAGGTGGGGTAGTGTACAGTCGTCGGTAAAGCCGACCCACAGCCTAATATATGTACACGAAAGTCACTCATCGCTTACCTAGGGTTGGATAATCTCTTTACTTGCCGAAGATCGCTCGGAAGAGGTCATTCCCGTTAGCGTAGATCATAAGTAGAGCCAGGAAGATCAGCCCTGCTGTCTGAATACGCATCTGTGCCTTGAGACTTAGTGGCTTTCTTCTGATCATCTCGATGATGATAAAGAGGATATGACCACCATCAAGGGCTGGTATAGGGAGGATGTTCATTACAGCCAAGATCACCGAGAGGAAAGCAGTAATGCTCCAGAAGCTCTGCCAGTCAAATGACGTTGGGAAGAGCTTACCCATCGTGCCAAGACCTCCCATCTGCTTGGCTCCCTCCTTGGTGAAGATGTACTTCAGGTTGGTGATATAGCCCGAGATGGTCGTTAGCGCTCGATCAATCCCTGCAGGGATGGCTTCGAGGATACCATAGTTGACTTGTTCGATAGGATAGATGTCTTCGACTCCACGCAGAGCGACGCCAAGATGTCCGAGGCTGTCTACGTGGACCTGCTCCTCGACAAGTTGGCCAGAGCGGATTAGGGCAAGTGTGATCGCTTGGCCCTTCTTCGCCTGAAGGGCTTGGGTTACCTCGGTTATGTCAGAGGTAGGGAGGCTATCGACAGCGATAATGCTATCCCCCTTGAGGAGCTGTCCTGCGAGGGTAGATGTAGGGAGCACAGAGTCGATGACAAATGGCAAGCGAAGGGAGCCAAAGCCTTCTTCGGCTGCTAGAAGTCGCTGCATCATATCCGCAGGCATAGCGATGCTCTTTACCTCTTCTCCACGACGCACCTTGACTTCCTTAGCTTCGATCAAGCTCGACATAAAGCGACTGTCTAGCACATTGGGCGACTCATTGCCATCAATGCTAAGTATGACATCCCCATCTTGGAAGCCAACGGATTGGGCCGTCTTGGAGAAGGTCATTCCCGAGGTTACCTGATCACTATGGAGCATCTTGGTTCCCCAAGTATAAGTGATACCGCTGTAAATGAGGAAAGCGAGGAAAACATTGAAGATCACTCCGCCTGCCATGATCATCAGGCGAGCGAAAGCACTCTTAGATCGGAACTCATCAGACTTTGGTTCGCTCTTGAGCGCATCGGTATCCATAGACTCATCGACCATCCCCGCGATCTGGCAATAGCCACCGAGGGGGATCCAACCAAGTCCATAGATGGTACCACTACGCTTGCTCTTCCACTTAAAGAGGGAGAACCAAGGGTTGAAGAAGAGGTAGAACTTCTCCACACGTGCCCCGAAGAAACGAGCCATGAGGTAGTGCCCAAGCTCGTGAATGAACACGAGGATCGAGAGCGATAGGAGAAGCTGAAAAACACGCATTACTATATCCATATTCTAATTTCTCTTGAGTTAAAGGTGAGCGATCTGCTCTCGGCACTGCTGACGTACCTCAGCATCTACCGTTTCGAGGAGGGATAGATCATAATCGGACTGAGGCCGGTGACTCTCTAGTGCTGTAGCGATGAGGTCACTCATAGCACGGAAGCTAAGACGCTCGGCGAGGAAGGCTTCGACGGCGATCTCATTAGCTGCATTGAGAGCACAGGGAGCAGTCCCTCCTAGGGCGAGAGCTCGATAGGCTAAGGCTAAGTTGGGGAAGCGCTCCATATCTGGATGCTCAAAGGTCAGGGTCTGCTGAGTGAAGTCTAGCCGTGGGTAGGCATTGGCTACTCGTTCGGAGAGTCCTAAGGCGTATCCAATAGGGAGACGCATGTCGGGCTGTCCTAGCTGCGCCTTCACAGATCCATCTGCAAACTGCACCATGGAGTGAATGATGCTCTGAGGGTGTACGAGTACCTCGATCTGCTCTGCTGGTAGGTTAAACAGCCAGCGAGCCTCGATCATCTCCAGCCCCTTGTTCATTAGCGAAGCCGAGTCTATCGTCACCTTGGCGCCCATGACCCAGTTGGGGTGACGGAGTGCTTGAGCGACTGTTACCTGCTCGAGTGCCTCCAGAGAGTGTTGCCGGAAAGGTCCTCCCGAGGCTGTCAGCAGTATTTTCTCTGCAGGCGTTGTCTCCCCGATCAAGCACTGGTAGATGGCAGAGTGCTCTGAGTCTACGGGTAGGATCTTTACTCCCTGCTTGCTGGCTTCGTGACGTATCAGTGATCCTGCTACGACGAGAGTTTCCTTATTGGCTAGGGCAATAGTCTTCTTGGCGCCTATGGCTGCAAGTGTGGGGCGAAGGCCGGAGAAGCCTACCATAGCCGTTAGGACGATGTCTACCTCGGGTAGGCAGACTGCTTCTTCGATAGCCGTACTTCCTGTAGCTACAGAGATACCTAGTGGGCTAAGCGCTTCCCGTACGGCGGGGTAGCATGTCTCTGACTGGATGACGACTAGCTGAGGACGAAACTCACGAGCCTGAGCAATGAGCAGGTCTGTGCTCTGACGAGCTACCAAGACAATGACTTCGAAGCGATCGGGATTCTCACGGATGACTTCCAGAGCTTGTGTGCCTATGGAGCCCGTGGAGCCTAGGAGGGCAATACCTTGCTTTACTTTCATCGGTATGCCTTAAGCCTTCAGAGCTTCTTCGGTGAGTAGATGTACGAGTGTAGCTACCGAGCGACACATCGTATCGAGAGAGGCATATTCGTACTTCCCATGGAAGTTAGCTCCCCCAGTGAAGAGGTTAGGGCAGGGCAGTCCCATGTAGGATAGACGGGCACCGTCCGTCCCCCCTCGGATGGGAGAGGTGCGTGGCGTAACCCCTGCCTGTAGCATAGCTCGTTTAGCTCGCTCGAGGAATTCCTCGTGAGGAGCTACCTGCTCATACATATTGTAGTAGCTATCCTTGAGCTCTAGGATGATCACGGTGCGTCGGTAGGCGCTATTGATCTCTGCGACGGTCTGCTCTAGGAGCGCTTTCTTCTCCTCGAATCGAGCACGATCGTGGTCACGAATGATATAGTCTGCCTCGGCATACTCTACGCTACCATTGAAGTTCATCAGGTGGTAGAAGCCCTCGTATCCCTCGGTAAACTCTGGACGAGCATAGTGTGGGAGAGAGGCATGCAGGAGGTAGATGACTTCGATCGCATTGACCATCTTCCCCTTGGCTGAGCCTGGGTGGATGCTACGTCCTATCGCTGTCACGTGGGCGGAGGCTGCGTTGAAGTTCTCGTACTCTAGCTCGCCTTCCTTGCTCCCATCGACGGTAAAGGCAAAGTCTGCTCCGAAGGCTTTGACATCGAAATAGTCCACACCTGCCCCGATCTCTTCGTCGGGGGTAAACCCGATGCAGACCTTACCATGAGGTAGCTCGGGATGTGCTAGGAGGTAGCGCACGGCTTCCATGATCTCAGCTACACCGGCCTTATCATCTGCCCCTAAGAGGGTCGATCCATCCGTGGTGATGAGTGTATGTCCCAGTAGCTCCATGAGATCGGGGAACTCCTGAGCTGTGAGCACAGCTGTCTCGCCGAGAGCTATCGGACTACCATCGTAGTCCTCGATGAGCTGGGGGTGGACATCTCTGCCTGTGAAGTCGGGGCTGGTATCTACATGAGCGATGAGACCGAGAGCCGGACGATCTTCGTAGCCAGGAGTAGCAGGGATCTGTGCCATGACATAGCCCTTCTCATGGAGTGTAACCTGAGGTACACCGAGCTCACGTAGCTCATCGGCTAGGAGTCGTAGTAGGTCAAACTGTTTGGCTGTCGAGGGGTAGGTGTCGCTCTTCGGATCACTCTCGGTGTCTATGGCGACATAGCGGAGGAAGCGCTCTAGTAGCGAAGTGCGCACTTCATGAGCGATGGGGGTACTCATTGCTTGGTATCTTGTTCTTGCTGGAGTTCAGCGTATTTCTTTTCGAGTCCGAGACGGTAGTAGACATTGGCTAGGAGCTCACGTACCTGGTCGGGAGTCTTCTGGTAGGCTGCCTCGAGATGAGGGAGGGACTGTCTTAGGTAGTCCTTGGCCTGCTTCTCATCGAGCTTAGTGCTTAGCGGGTCGGCTAGCAGGAGTACAGCCTTGTTATAGTACACTTGACCGAGGTTGAAGAGCGCATCATAGTTATCCCCACTCTTCTTGAGAATCTGCCGATAGATCTCCTCGGCCTTGTCCCACTGCTGGGCGAGGAAGTAGATGTTGCCTCGGAGGACAAGAAGGTTGGTGTTGTTGGGGGTTGCCTTGAGGGCTCTGTCGACGAGTGCTACGGCCTCCCGATAGCGTCCCTGTGCCTGATAGACAGCGATCATCGATCCGAAGTAGAACGTCGTCTCGGGGAAGAGGCGTGCACCTTCCTCAAGGAGGGGCATCGCTCCCACAGTGTCCCGCTCAGCGAGGTGGGCACGAGCGATCATTTGATAGACTTCGTTCTTGTTCGTCGCTAGATCTCGATAGCGCTTGCCTAGCTCGATGACTTGTGGGTAGAGCTTACCGGTGTAGGCTGCTACGAGGGCGTAGTAGGCTAGATTGGCAGCTGTGGTGTCGGTCTCAAGCTTAGTCTTCCCGATGGGGAGCAAGATCTGGTGAGCTGTGAGGGCTGAAGAGAAGGCTTGTGAAGCCTCGGTGTACTGCTTTCTATCAAGCCAAAATAGCCCCGCTTCGTACATCTTCGGAGCGTCATCCTTGAGGTACTCTTGGATCTTGCGTAGGTACTTGAGTACGACACGCCCCGAGGCATCGGGCTGGCGCTCTAGGGTGTTGGCTTGTTGCCAAGGGGAGAGCTCAGCGATAAGGAGGCGAAACATCTTCGTCGTGTCTCCGTCAGTGCCCGGGGTGATGATCTTGCGATATTCGTTGTGATAGAGCTGATGCTCTACCAGTCCCTGTATGTAGTAGGTATAGGGATCCTGCTTGGTCTCTTCGTGCTCGGTGGCTAGCTTGAGGAGTCTTCGGATCTCGGTATAATTAGGCTTCTCGCTCTGTAATAGGCGATCAGCAGCACGGACATTCGTACGTTGTGCTACGGCGCTCAGCGGAGTAAGGAGGGTTAGCGCCAAGAGGTAGCCCCAAGTTTTCTTCATTATTGATCGTCGTATACTTTTACTTGTTCGGAGGGGATGGGTCAGTACCTGTACCTCTCGGAGAGAAAGGCGAGGCGGGAGCTGACATCCCACTATCTTGACAAAGATACAATTATTACGGGGTATAGCTGGGAAACAGCCTGCCTCCCTCCTAGATTGATTAGGGATCGATCTCCTGAAGAGAGTAAGGTAGGTGTTCACCGAAGCATCGTCTGAATAAGTAACGCAGGAAGGTGCCCTTTTAGCCTTTCCCCAGCGATCAACTTTTAGGCTACCGCTGTGACCAACTAGTAGGCACTACTGATGCCCCTCGGGAGGCACTACTGTTGCCTCTTCGGTGGCACTACTGTTGCCTCTTTTGAGGTAACAGTAGTTATACCTAGCTCTTGGTGTCGAATGGGTGGAGGAGCTACCCCTTTCTGAGTATCTTTGTAACCCTGATCCAAACGAAGCCTACCGATGAGCGAAGTACTTGACTTTCCTTACTTGAACGAACTGAATGAGGCGCAGCGTGCCGCCGTGACTTATAACGATGGTCCTGCCCTAGTGATCGCTGGAGCTGGCTCGGGGAAGACCCGTGTGCTGGTCTATAAGCTCCTCTATCTCCTAGATAGTGGCTATCCCGCCTCGGGACTGATGGCACTGACCTTTACGAATAAGGCCGCACGAGAGATGCGCTCACGTATCAGCCTGCATGTCGGAGGACTAGCGAGGGATATACGTATGGGTACCTTTCACTCGGTCTTCCTACGTATCCTCCGAGAGCATGCCACCCTGCTAGGCTTCACCCATGACTTCACGATCTATAATACCAGCGACAGCCGTAGCCGTATCAAGATGATCGTCAAGGAGCTGGGACTAGATGATAAGGTCTATAAGCCGAATGTCCTACATAATAGGATCTCTTCGGCGAAGAACCGCCTGATCACGGCTGAGGCCTATGCGGGCTATCGGGACTTCCTCGAGTACGATGCTAAGAGTGGCCTCCCTCGGATAGCGGAGATCTACCAGCGCTACACGGAGGGGATGAAGCAGAGCAATGCGATGGACTTCGATGACCTGCTATTGATGACGAATATCCTCTTCCGGAAGTATCCCGATGTGCTCGCCCTCTGGCAGTCTCGTGTAGACTATCTCCTGATCGATGAGTATCAGGATACCAACTTCGCTCAGTATATGATCGCTCGTCAGCTGATGCAGGAGAAGGGGAAGATCTTCGTCGTAGGAGATGATGCTCAGAGTATCTACTCCTTCCGTGGAGCCAACCTAGATAATATCCTCTCTTTCGCCAAGACCTTCCCCAACGCTCGTACTTTCAAGCTGGAGCGAAACTACCGCTCTACCCAAACTATCGTTGCTGCCGCTGGGGGGATCATAGCGAATAATGAGTATCAAATCCCCAAAGATATCTTCTCCAAGGAAGAAGTCGGTGAGCCCATCGAGGTGCACGAGGCTCTGTCTGGAGATCTCGAGGCTCTCTGGGTAGCAGAGGAGGTACAGCGACTCCATCGCCAGGGAGCTAGCTATCGAGAGATCGCTGTGCTCTACCGAACGAATGCACAGAGCCGTACGCTAGAGCAGGTCTTCCGTAGGATCAATCTTCCCTTCCTGATCTATGGCGGACGTTCGTTCTTTGATCATAAGGAGATCATGGATGCTGTCGCCTACTTCCGTCTGCTAGTGAACGAGACCGATGAGGAGGCACTCCTGCGAGTCATCAATTATCCCAAGAGGAGTATCGGAGACACGACCGTCCAGCGTGTGCTCTTCGCCTCTCGGGAGTCAGCTGTACCGATGATGAGTATACTGCGAGACCCGCTAGGCTATGGAGTCAATGTCAATAAACCGACAGCGGGACGCTTGCAGGCTTTTGCAGGCATGCTTGATGAGCTACGCCAGTTCGCTCGGGAGGAGTCAGACGTCTATGCTGTAGCAGATCGCGTGATCCGAGACTCAGGTATACTTGCCGACCTCCAGCAGGACACCACACCAGAAGGAAAAGCAAGAGTAGAGAACATCAAGGAGCTACTCGGTGGAATTGATGAGTATGTGCGATCAGCAGAGGAAGCCGATCAGACGCCGAGCCTAGCTAGCTACATCAGTGAAATCTCCTTGATGACCGACCAAGATCAAGCGGATGATGATGAGGCGGTAACCCTAATGACGATCCATGCTTCGAAGGGGCTAGAGTTCGCTCACGTCTTTATCGTAGGCTTGGAGGAAGATCTCTTCCCCTCGATGATGAGCAATATGGGGAAGGAGCTGGAGGAGGAGCGTCGTCTCTTCTATGTCGCCTTGACTCGTGCTGGGAAGACCTGTCATATAGGCTATGCTCGAGAGCGCTTCCGCAATGGGCGTCTAGAGTTCACCCGCCCTAGTCGCTTCGTGCGTGAGCTACCCAAGCAGCTCGTGAACTTCACCTCGGCTCATGGCTTGCATGCCGGTACTTCGCCATGGGAGCGTCCCCAACCTTTGAGCCGAGCACGTGGGGGGAGTGACCTCCCCACAGACTTTTCGTCTACACCGGTCTTTGGCGAGGCTCCCCAACCGAAGCGTCGTGTCTTCATTGAGCGCAGAGAGGTAGAAGAGAGCCCCGAAGTCAAGCATCAGCGTATCGGAGCTCTTGAGGTCAGTGCACGTGTCCTGCATAAGCGCTTCGGAGCTGGTGAGGTCTTGGAGCTCGAGGGAGTAGGAGATAATGCTAAGGCTACCGTTCGCTTTGATACTGGGGATACGAAGAAGCTCCTCCTACGCTTCGCACAGCTAGAGGTACTCTAGGTCTACGGAGACCGTCTATCTAGAAAGTAACAAGGGTACACCTTCCTCGGTGAGAAGGTGTACCCTTGTTACTTAAAAGGTCGAGGTTTGTGTCCCTCGATATGTAGGGTGGTGTCTAGTAGAGGCTACTTCGACGACAGACTCTTACTTGGCTATGATGAGGTAGTAGCTCTTCTTACCACGCTGAACTAGCAGGTAACGCCCTGCGATCAGTTGGTCAGCAGAGAAGATATCTTCGGGAGAAGCCACCTTCTCCTTGTTTACGCTAAGTCCGCCAGCCGTGATGAGCTTGCGAAGCTCACCCTTGGATGGGAAGACGGCTGCCTCTTCGGTCAATAGGTCGATCACTTTGATACCCGAAGCCAGCTTGTCTTGTGAGATCTCAAACTGAGGAACCCCCTCGAAGACGGCTAGCAGGGTCGCTTCGTCCAGTGTCTGTAGCTGCTCCTTCGTTCCTTGACCAAAGAGAATGCCCGAGGCTGCGACAGCAGCTTCATAATTCTCCCGACCATGTACTAGTATCGTGATCTCTTCGGCTAGACGCTTCTGAAGAGGACGGAGGTGAGGAGCTTCGGCCTGCTGTGCTTCGAGTGCTGCGATTTCCTCCTTAGTGAGGGTCGTGAAGATCTTGATGTAGCGTGCTGCATCGGTATCATTGACGTTGAGCCAGAACTGGTAGAAGGCGTAAGGGCTCGTACGTGCTGGGTCAAGCCATACATTGCCACTCTCAGTCTTGCCGAACTTTCCACCATCGGCCTTAGTAATGAGCGGGCAGACGAGAGCAAAGGCTTCCCCTCCCTCAGTGCGACGGATGAGCTCAGTACCCGTAGTGATGTTTCCCCATTGGTCTGATCCACCCATCTGTAGTCGTACACCATAGTTGCGGTAGAGGTAGAGATAGTCGTAGCCTTGGAGGAGCTGGTAGCTGAACTCTGTGAAGGACATCCCAGCAGAATTCTCACCATTGAGACGCTTCTTGACAGAGTCCTTAGCCATCATGTAGTTTACGGTGATGAGCTTACCTATGTCACGGATGAAGCCAAGGAAAGTATAGTCCTTCATCCAGTCATAGTTATTCACGAGGACAGCAGCATTGGGAGCATCGCTGTCGAAGTCGAGGAACTTAGATAGCTGCTTCTTGATACACTCCTGATTATGACGAAGGGTCTCTTCATCGAGGAGGTTACGTTCAGCAGACTTGAGTGATGGGTCACCGATCATCCCTGTAGCACCACCGATAAGAGCGATGGGGCGGTGACCAGCGAGCTGTAGGTGACGGAGCATCATGACCCCGACGAGGTGACCGATGTGTAGAGAATCCGCCGTAGGGTCGATACCCAGATAAGCCGAAGTCTGCTCCTTGAGTAGCTGTTCTTCGGTGCCTGGGATCATATCGTGGATCATTCCACGCCAGCGGAGTTCTTCAATAAAGTTGATCATTTTGGGTCCGTACTAAATAGGGTTGCTTAAAATAAGATGGGGCAAAGGTAGTCAAAGTAAAGGGAATAGGCATTTTACCGTAGAGGCTATACCCTCGCTGAGTCCTCGGCGAGAGATGCCGAGAGCACTTGCTGTCTTCTCATAGACTCCTGCTATGTCCGGGCTAGGATGATCGTCCGTCTCTAGGAGAAGCCGTCCTGCTCTCCACGCGGATGATAAGGCGTCGATGTGAGCTTGGGCACCAAAGCTCAAGTAGAAGCCTTGCCGTAGAAGTTGCTCTGCTTGAATTCCTTTGCCTCGGAATCCATGGATAATCCAAGGTTGATGAGGGCGTAGCTCTTTCTTTAGACGGAGAAGTTCATCTTGGGCACGAACAAGGTGAATGAAGACGGGAAGCGCTTGATCTTCAGCAAGAGATACTTGCTCGCAGAAGAAATGTATCTGTTGGGCTAGAGGTGTATCACAGACTTTATCTAAGCCAGCTTCTCCTAAGGCGATGATTTGTGGTTGCCGTAGAGCTATGTCGAGCGATGCTAGACCTATTTCCGTTAGGTCTTCTTGGTGCCAAGGATGTAGGCCAACGCTTCGATAGACGTGTGGTGAAGTAGGAACTGTAGCTAGGGCTTCTTCGGGGCGTAGACTTTGTATCTGCCGAAGGTTGGGTTTAGCCTCCGCAGGGTGATGTGTGTGGGCATCCCAGAGCATTGCCTCCATCATGGTACAGGGTCATAACCGTGTCCTCCCCACGGATGACAGCGGAGGATACGTCGTAGGGCAAGGTAGAGCCCTTTAAGCGGTCCATGCTTCTTGAGTGCTTCGATGGCATAGGTCGAGCATGACGGAGTGAAGCGACACGACGGGGGAGTGAGAGGTGAGATAGCTCCTTTGTAGAAGTAGATAGGAAGGAGGAGAAGCTGGGTAAATACCTTCCGGAGCTGCTTGGTAAGGCTAGAGCGAGTCATGAGATATAGATTGAGAAGGACTCAGCTCTTTGATGAGACGAGAGAGAGCTTTCTCCATCCCTCTGTTGACTTCCTCTTGAGTTGGGAGTTCTTTAGCTACGGAGAGAAGCGCAAGATGAATGTGTAGGTTTTGCTCCTTGGCTAGGCTCACTAGGCTGTGCTTACGTAGTCGGTAACTCTCACGAATGAGACGCTTGATATGGTTCCGTTTGTTAGCTCGCCGGAAGTATTTCTTCGCTGCCACCACGAGGATAGCACAGTGAGCTCCTCGCTCTTCGTTAGCAGGCTCAGTGTGCCAGACGACGCGTAGCGGGTAGGCGATGAAGGCATCCCCAGAAGCAAAGAGGGCGTCTACATCTCGCTTGAGATGCAGACGCTCTTCTTTGTGTAGCGTATAGCGTATGGGGAGAGTGGAGGCTTCCACCTGGATGAGCCTGTCGGCTATTTGTTGTTTTCCTTGAGATACTGCTCTAGAGCCATCGCCATAGAGGGAGCGCCAGCGGTAGGTGCTGATAGGTCGAGGCGAAGACCTGCCTGCTCGATAGCTTGGCATGTAGCTGGACCGAAGCCGCCGATGAGTGTCTTGCCCTGTTTATATCCCTCGTGATTGGCAAGGAGGGAGGTGACACCAGCAGGACTAAAAAAGATGATCATGTCGTACTTCTCCTTCTTCTCCTCGGAGGTGAACTTCTTGCTCACCGTACGATACATAATCGCCTTATTAAATAGGAGCTTCTTAGCCGTTAAGAGATCCAATAGGTCATTCTTGTGATCCTCAGCCATGGGGAGGAAGTAAGTCTCCTTGTTGTGCTTCTGCATAATTGCCACGAGCTCACCCTGTCCTCCCGCTTCGGGATAGAAGACCTTGCGCTTGCGATAGACGACGAACTTCTGAAGATAGTTCGCCACCTGCTCGTTGATGCAGAAGTACTTCATGTCGTCAGGTATTGCTACTCGGAGCTCTTCGCTGAGCTTGAAAAAGTGCTCCATAGCAATGCGAGAAGTGAAGATAATAGCTGAGTGATCGAGGATGTTTACCTTCTGGTTGCGGAACTCACGAGCGGTCACCGACTCTACCTCGATGAAAGCTCTGAAGGTAGCTTCAGCACCATAGCGTGCAGCGATATCATAGTAGGGTGATTTACCCGATTCGGGTTGGGGCTGAGAGATTAGGATCTTCTTAATGCTCATTGCTATAAATTCGGGAGGAGCGAGCTCCTCGTCAGGTAGGTGCCAGCTACGATGATGTAGAGGTATGGCACGACTTCGTGGGCGCAAAGGTACGAAAAAAGATAGAGGAAGCCAGTCGAGGTACCCTTCGTCCTACGTATAAGTTGCACCCAGCCTAGGAGCTGGATGGCGACCAAAGTCCCTAGCGATAGCCAAGCTAGAAGGCTAGCGGGGAGATCAGCAAAGGAGAGGAGCGATAGCCCTGCCAATGCTAGTGCACGAAGCCAATCTTGGAAGAAGTAATCCTGGGTGAGTAGGGCTCCCGACTGTGGCTCAAAGAGTACATAGCGCCATAGCTTAAACATCACCGAGCGTAGGTAGAGAAAGAGGTAGACCCCTACGCTCCCTCCTAGTAGATATAGGAGGAGGGCATCATAATTATCCGTGGGAAGGAGGTCAAATCCTGCACCTAATCTGAGTAGAAGAACTCCTCCGCTGAGACTTCCCAGTAGGTAGATTAGGAAGCGAAATAGGTTGTAAGGGACAAAGCGCGTAATGTACACTGCCCCCGACTCTGCGCTATGCTGGCGCCAGCTCTCGAGTGCCACAGCCCAGAGGTGTGGCGGATAGACCCAAACCACAAGGGTCAGGATCCAGATAATTAGCTCGGCCAGATAACTGACATTCGCTAAAGGCTCATGAGCGGTAAAGGACATAGAGGGCTATCTTACTTCGCTTACTATGGAGAGGTATAGGTCTTCCTCGGAGTAGGTATACGCTTTTCACGAAAAAGGTACACCTTCTCAGGAGGTAAGACTGATCTTTTGAACCTACTTCCTACGAGAAAGTCCAAGATGCCGTACGAGAGTCCTCTGACGGAGTCTCATACGGCATCTGGAAAGAGTGAACTAGAAGAGCGGCTGAGGATAAACTCCCTCTTCAGCAAGAGCTGCGAGCTTGGCTACGACGCCTGGACGGTCTGAAGCATAGGTGACACCGAACCATTCATCGGGGGTATCGAGGACTTCGACCGTAGAGGTGCCATTAGCGACGAGATGGTTGACGACTAGCGGAATGTAGTACTCAAACTTAGGGTTCGTCTCTAGCTGGCCCAGGAAGTGGCGGAAGAGCTCTGTCGAGTGCTGGAAGTAGTCTGGCGTGAAGCCCCACATGTTCATCGACACGGGGGTGTTCTCGTCTAGGTAGACGGTCTTACCGTCTTCGTCGGTGAAAGCGATCTTGCCGGTTTCGTCACGAGCGATGGAAGTACGCTCGACGACACCCGTTAGGAGACCCTCTGCATTGACTTCGCAGACCCCACGGGCTACGGTACCGCTTTCGCTGAGGGTGTTACCCACACGATAGCCTACCATACAGTACTTGTTAGTCTCATCAGAGACGCTACGGAGCTTATCGGCTATGATCGCAAAGCCATGACGGCCATAGAAGTCGTCAGCGTTGATCACGGCGAAGGGCTCATTGATTACTTCTTCAGCCATCATCACGGCATGGTTCGTACCCCAAGGCTTTTCTCTTCCTTCAGGGACGGAGAAGCCCTCGGGGAGCTTGTCAAGATCCTGGAAGACGATTTCCACGGGGATCTTATGCTCATACTTCGAGATGATCTTCTCACGGAATTCTTGCTCGAAAGTACGACGGATGACGAAGACGACCTTGCCAAATCCAGCACGGATGGCATCGTAGATCGAGTAGTCCATGATGGTTTCGCCCGAGGGACCGACACCATCCAGCTGCTTAAGACCGCCGTAGCGACTGCCCATGCCTGCGGCTAGGACAACTAATGTAGGCTGCTTCATAGGGATTCGTAGTTGTTTGAATGATATGATGTTTACTTCTTCTTTCTTTTCTTATGACTCTTCTGTATCTTGATCTGCTGCCCAATGCTGAGTCTGTCAGAACTTAGGTTGTTCGCTCGCTTTAGCTCTTGGACGGTCATGCCGTGTCGATGAGCTATGGAGGAGAGAGTCTCTCCTGAGCGAACAGCATGCGTAGAGGAGCTAGACTGTACAGAGCTTCCTTCGGACTTCTTTGTTCGTCCTTTCTTCGTATTATGACGAGAGTGGCTTACTGCAGGCGTTTCTTCCTCCGAGCTAGATGTAGCTACTTGCTCTGAACTAGAGTGAGAGGGCGTGGAGACTGCTGTCGCTGGCCCTTCTAGCTGGACACGGAGCTCAGGAGAGCTTACCTCGGAGGAGGCACTATCTAGCTTGAGTATGGCACCTAAAGGAAGACGTACGGGATAGGGCATACTATTTCCAGGGATGATGCCTCTGCGGAACTGCGGATTGAAGGTCGAAATCAGATCCGTACTTAGCCCCGTGATCTCAGAAATGCGCTCGAAGGACACGCGATGGTTGGCGATGTAGTAGTCCGTAGCTAGGGGGCGTCCCATCTGACGAGGGAGGATGCCGTACTCCTTGTGGTAGTGCATGGCGAAGTAGGCTCCGATGAAGAGAGGGATATAGCGACGTGTCTCACCTGGTAGGTAGCGGTAGATATCCCAGAAGTTAGCCTTGTTATCCCCGAGACGTTTGAGTGCACGATTGACATTGCCCGGCCCACAGTTGTAGGCAGCTAGGACAAGCCACCAGTCACCATAGATGCGATACAGATCTTTGAGGAAGCGACAGGCAGCTTCGGTACTCTTGACTGGATCCATACGCTCATCGACGAGGCTATTCACGTCAAGCCCATAGATCTTCCCCGTAGGGAGCATCAGTTGCCATAGGCCAGCAGCTCCAGCTGGGGAGACCGCCTTAGGGTTCAGAGCCGATTCGACGATGACGAGGTGACGTAGCTCCATCGGTAGACCATGCTTATCAAGCGCCATTTCGATCTCAGGGTAGTAGAGATCGGCCAAGGAGAGCATTGAGCTAAGGAGACTACGACGCTTGAAGAGGTAGAGCTCGATGGCTTCACGAACCAAAGGATTGTAGCTGAATCGCATGGCTGATGGCATGCGGTTGAGCATACGTATATATACGCTGTCAGGAGCGTAGGGGATGGGTACGCTGGAGTTGGAGCGCAGGGTCGTGGAGCTTCGCTGGCTATTCCCGTAGCCAGAGTACCACTGCTCAAGCATCTTCTCTACATCTCGGTCAAGAGATGGAGGTAGCGTGATGGGATCTAGAAGGGCGGCTCCTAGAGCGAGGGGAGAAGAAGGACGGCTAGCTCGACCGATGCTGTCACGCTGGGCGTGAACCATGCTAGAGCCAAGTACCATAAATAAGAGGAGGGAAAGGAGCTGAAATAGCTTCTTCATTGGATAAGTCTTTAGAAAGTGAGGCTACAATTCACCCCGAGCTGATAGGAGGGATAGCTAGCCCTAGAGAGTCCTACCTCAGGGGTAACCCGTAGGGCTAGGTCGGGGGAAATGTCAAAGGTGTAGAGCTCGGCATCCACGTAGGCATCTAGTAGGGTGAGACCATAAACGAGCACGGTAGCGAGGATGCTCAAGTCACGGTAACGACGATAGAAGTCGTTCCCTCGCTTGAGTGTAGGTCGTAGCGAGGAGAGGTACTGCTGATAGTCCGAGGCCTTTGCCCCCAGCGGTGCAAAAGCTAACCAAGATGTATTGGTCGACGGATCCTCGCTAGAGAGATCTCGATAAGCGGCATGGTAGTCCTGATACTGCCGATTATTCCAAGAGATAGCATAGTAGCAGGCCGTAAAAGCACCCCAGACAATGGGCAATTTCCAATACTTGCGATTATAGATCTGTCCACCACCAGGGAGAAGTCCCCAGAGGAGTGCCTTAGTAGAGTTAGGCTGCCAAAGCGCTTGCTGTGCCACTTTCTGGGCTCGCTCTGTCAAGTCTACCTCTGGAGTAAACGGCTGTATCGAGTCTGAAGAGGCTAGGTTCCGATCAGAAATCCTAGGGCTGAGTATACTCGTAGGCATACCTGTCCAACTAGGTGAGTAGGAGGTCTCCGGCTCTTGAGCAAAGGCTCTTGAGCTAGAGAAGAGGAGTAGAGCCGATAGGGCGAGGAGCTTATACACGACCTAAGGAGAGCTATGAGGTTTAGTAGTGCTGAAGACGCTCTAGGAGAAGAAGGATATGCTCCAGCTCCTTATCGTTGGCGAAGGGGATGGTTAGCCTACCCTTTCCACTGGCAGAGCTTCTCAGTGTGACTTTGGAAGCAAAGAGATGCGTCAGTTGCTCCTCTAGCAGAGCGAACTCAGCTCGCTCTATACGCTTGGATTTAGGTGCAGGTGCATCTGTGTTATCTTCAGTCTGCGGGGTCTCGGCGATGGCTCTCGCAAGCTCTTCGACGGCACGTACGGAGAGATGCTCTGTACGTATGAGCTGATAGAGCTCCATTTGACGCTCGGGATCCTCTACCTGAAGGAGGGCACGAGCATGTCCCATGTCGATGAGACGCTGAGTCAATCCTAGCTGGATCTCGGCAGGTAGACGAAGGAGGCGAAGGTAGTTCGCTATGGAGGAACGCTTCTTCCCGATACGTCTTGCTAGTTCTTCCTGAGTAAGCTGTTGGCTCTCTAAGATCTCTTGGTAGGCTAGGGCGACTTCGATGGCGTTGAGGTCTTGACGCTGGATATTCTCAATGAGGGTCAGCTCTCGACGCTCAGAGGCGTTGGTCGTACGGATGTAGACGGGGATCTCTTGCAGTCCTGCACGCTGGGCAGCTCGCCAGCGACGCTCGCCCGCGATGATCTGGTAGGTACCATCCCCCAGAGGCTCGACGGTGATCGGCTGAACGAGACCGAGCGTGCGGATCGACTCAGCGAGCTCCTCTAGGCGCTCTTCGTCAAAGTCCTTACGAGGCTGATCTTTGTTGGGGCGTATCTGAGCTAGAGGTAGCGTGCCGATGGCAGGAGCACCGAGGACGCTATCTAGGAGGCTATCTGTCGTGAGCGTGTCTGTCGATGAGCCGAGGAGCGTATTGAGCCCTCGGCCGAGAGGTTTACTCTTGGTCTTTGTCATCGGGAGGTATGCTTAGAGATGAGCTCGGAGGCTAACTGAAGGTGATTGATAGCACCTCGGCTGTCGGCATCATAGAGTAGGGCCGGGAGACCATGGCTAGGTGCCTCCCCGAGCTTAATATTTCGCTGGATGACGGTCTCGAAGACGAGACTCTTGAAGTGCTCCTTGACCTCTTCGTAGATCTGATTATTCAAGCGGGTACGGCTATCATACATGGTCATAAGGAAGCCCTCAATCTCCAGCTGAGGATTGAGACGGCTACGGACGATGCGGATCGTATTGAGGAGCTTCGAGATCCCTTCGAGGGCAAAATACTCGCATTGTACGGGGATGAGTACCGAATGTGAAGCCACGAGGGCATTCACCGTGATGAGCCCGAGGGAGGGTGAGCAATCAATTAGGATATAGTCGTAGCGATCAAGGATAGGTGTCAGGACCGAGCGAAGTAGGTATTCTCGGCGCTCTTGCTCTAGGAGCTCGAGGTCAGCGCCTGCCAAATCGATGTGAGAGGGCAGGAGATCTAGCCCTTCGACCATCGTAGGGACGATGGCCTCACTGGCGGGGAGACTGGCGCAGAGACATTCGTAGATGGTCTTCCCGATCTCCGAGGTGTCAATGCCTAGACCCGAGGTCGCATTGGCCTGAGGGTCGGTATCTACGAGGAGTACTTTCTTCTCTAGAGAGGCCAATGAGGCTGCTAGGTTGATGGCAGTGGTGGTCTTACCGACGCCACCCTTCTGATTCGCTAAGGCGATGACTTTACCCATGGGGGACTTGATCCAGATACGCTATCTAATGACGATATAATGCAGGTAGAGCATGCTTCACTGGAGCACCCGAAGATCCTCTCTTTGAGCAAGGCATAACCTACCTAAATAACTCCCAAAACTACGATTTATTACCGATATAGCCTACGAAGAAGAGCTATTTATCGGTAAATAAGCGAGCTACCTTGATCGCCCCGAGAAGCATTTTCCTTCGGATCTTGAAGGACGGATGTCCCGAATGGCGGAGATCTACCCTCGGGCAAGGATGGGTGCCGTGTCGCTCTCTTGAGCAATGAGGATAAGAGCTGATCGGTATCGCCTGACCCGAGTAGGGGATATGCAGGTCTTGGACGAGAGGCAGGAGTATGTTTCGCTCAAGGTAAAGCTCTCCTCAAGAAAAGGTTAACCTTTGGTAGAGAAGAGGTTTATCTTTCCTTGACCTATGGCGGAGCTTCACTGCATAAAAAGCCCGAGGCTACTACCGACAGATGCGGTAGTAGCCTCGGGAAGCTGAGTAAGGTGAGGACGAAAGGTTATGGCATCTTCGAGAGCTTGGGCTGAACGAAGACGCGGTCAATCCCCGTGAAGGTGCCCTGAGTGACACGACTTGAGCTCGAGGTGACGAAGCCGTAAGAAGCCCAACGCTGTAGCGAGGCGATTCGTTCGACTTCCTCAAAGACCAGCGAACCATCATGAGTCACTCGAATACCCACTGACTCGCGGGTGCCGAGGATATGGTTCTTGTGCTCGTTGGTGAAGTCATCGGCTACGAGGACGGAGACGTAGTAGACGGTATTGCCTGACGGATCGGTGACCGTCTTACCTACTTTACCGTTCGAGAGCAGGATCCCTTCGGTCGGAGAGAAGCTCGCTTGTACGGTGTACGTATTGTCGATGATCAGGCGAGCCTCTGAATCCGAAACTCGCTGGATCTCAAATGTCGAGTTCGTACTTACCATCTCTCCAGTGATAAGCTCTAGAGCCGTCTGCTGGTAGATACCGGTGATGTCCTGGAGACTGACTTGGGTGATCTGAAGCGAGTCTTTCCTTCCTGCTCCCTCGGCGATGATCCAGCCCGTGCGAGGCTTGCCCGTCGTGTTCTTGGAGACGGTCACTTGGAGACGCTGAGTACCGACTTGGAGGTCGATCCAGTCCGCCGAAGTGGTGTAGGTGACAGGAATATTCGAGGTGATCTTAATGCTGCGGTTGATCGCTTGGTCATCGCCGATCATCGCTTGCTCCTTGGGTAGCCCGAAGATAATTCCCTCTTGCATGAAGTTAATGCTGAGGGAGTCTCCTTGGCTGTCCTTGAGTATGAGCAGGGCATTGCGTGACTGTAGATCTCGGTTCGCATCAGCCTGTAGGCGGATCGTCGTACCGTTCGTCGTGACATGGAGCCAGCTTTCGGTGCTATAGACCTGAGCTGGGGCTTTGTCAGTACGTAGGATCGACTCTCCTCCCGTCACAGGGAGGAAGGTCTTCGCCTCGAGGACCTGGAAATCAACCTGCGGGAGTTGGGGCACTTCCTGCTGACGCTTACAGGAAGCAGTCAGTAGGCCAAAGCCCAGAAGAAGCAGGCCGAAGGACTGTATTCTATTCATAGGAATGTTTGTCTGATAGGTTAGTTACGCTTCCTGATCGACTGGATGTTGGGCAGAGAGATAGGGAAGATCGGTTGCCCATTAGCACCCAGTAGAGGCTGAAGGTCGGCTCCGTAGGCGGCACCGAAGAAGGAGTCTACCTTGCCATCAGCTTCTTCTGATCCATCAGCTAGAGCTTGCTGTTGGTCTTCGTCCCAGGTGAAGGTGATCGAGTGTTCGATATTCAGGAGCTTATTGCCGTCAGCATGGGAGACGGGGAAGAGGATGATGCCGCCAGCATAGGTGTGCGTGGGGTCTGTGATAGGCTGTCCGATCAGGCGGATCGTACCTGTAGCAGGATCATAGGGGATGATCCGGATCGTATAGGTCTTGCCGATGAAGGTGAGCTTACCCTCGAGGGAGTTCGGACGGCTACCAGGAGCGAGCTCTAGTAGGGTAGGTCGACGGCCTTGACCTGGGACGGGATCGTGGCGTAGCGTCCACGTACCATACCAGAAGTCGATCGGCTTATGGGTAGCTGGTACATAGAGCCTGATCGAGAGGTCTCCCTCGGTGAACTCCTTCTTCTCTTCATTCCACTTGAAGGTCATATAGTTTTTCCCCGAGATGGAGAGAGGCTTCTGGAGGACAAGCCCTGTTGGGCTGATTGTGTAGGGAGTATCGTAGCTGACATCTCCGATCGTCACCGTGAGATGGCGACTGTCTACATTGACTTCTCCTTGGGCGAGCGTATCGGTACCGAGGAGGAAGTGGTAGGTGTTGGACGTCATCCCCTCACGGATGTTAAGCATGCTAGCCATGAGTTCCTCGAAGGAGGATCCTTCAGGGAGACGAGTCAGCGTCATCTCATTCTTCCATTTCTTGCCACGAAGACGGATGCGATCTTGGCTTGTCTCGAGGATGACGAACTCGTAGTCCCCTTGAATCCCTTCGGGGTGTCCGAGCGAAGCAGAGGCAAGCGGATGGATCACCGCATTGAACGTCGGGAAGGTGAGTACGGGCCCTTGGTCCTTGACGATGTCATAGTCCGAGGTAGCGATGAGCTCAGGATCACCATTGTCGCCCATGATGGACACCTTTCCGTTCTCAAACTTCATCAGGAGCGTGTAGCCAGCTCCTGTGTAGTCCTTGCCCGCATAGTACTGGAGCATCCAGCCCTGTGATGAGGACTCGAGGAGTTGCTTCTCTTGAGTGATGATAGCATCTAGGCGTGTAGCAGGTGAGCTATCGAAAAGCTGCTTATCATCCCGTAGACAGGAGGAGAACCCTAGCGTGAATAGGCTAAGGAGAGTATAGGCAAATAGCTTCTTCATGAGATGCGGCTAGTTGAAGTGTTCAAGATCAAGAGTAGAGACCTGAGAGCCACGGCGGAGGACGACGTCACGCAGAGCATCTAGGTCAAGCCCCCACTGACTGGAGGTATATTCCTTCACGAGCTGGAGCTTCTGTATGATATTTGCCGCTCCATTCTTCCCTGCGGTGTCGAGGATCTTCTGCCATTGCTGAGGCGTGTAGGTCACGTAGAAGGATAGGGTCTCGGCGAAGTCTTCGCCCCCATTCATCATCGCATAGGGAGAGACGAAGCCGGCTCGATTCGCATCACGCAGAGAAATGTTGAACCAGTTCCCGCTGACGTAGCCCTCCTTAGTGACTTGATCGAAAGCCGTATTATAGGGCTTCTTCTGGTTAAGGATATGCGTGAACTCGTGGTGCATCGTGTGGAAGTAGTAAGTCGTCATGACATTGTAGTCACGGAGCGTCTCTTCGGTCAGTTCATTGACCTTGCTGAGAGTGACCTTATACCCTCCCTCAGCACTACCGATCGTCTCACCATTACGGCTATATCCAGAGATCCCTACTGCCTGGATGACTCGGGGGCTATTACGCTTGAGGAACTCATCGCCGAGGACTTCTGCGTAGGCATCGAACCAAAGGAACTTGGTGATGATCGCTAGCTTGGCTGTCTTAGCTGAGTCTGCAGGGACGAGGTTGTAGGTTAGGTTCGTCTCTCCATCCTCAAGTTTGTACTTGAAGTCAATGTTGTAGGGATTACGATAGTTCTTATCCAACCACTGCTCGAATGCATTACGCTTGACGGGCGTCGTGGGGAAGATCGTTGGCTCATTAGGAGTGTCTTCAGAGCAGGCAAAGAAACCTGCACCTAAGAGGAGAAACCCTAAGAGCCCTACTATATGAAATTTCTTCATTGTCTTTGATTACGTCTAGAGGGTGCTACTTCGTACGAGGATTAGGCGTGAGTCCAGCGGTGATGACGTCCTGTGGTAGCTGGATAGCTAGACGAGGATCACGAGCTAGGAGCGTATCGGTAACTGCTTCGACAGCATTGCTGACATTGACCCGACGACGATAGATCGTGATGCCGTAGCGCTTGACATCCTGTAGGCGGAGGCCTTCATGGATCGTCACGATACGACGTAGCTGAAGGATCGCCTGAAGAAGAGGCTCCTGTGTCGTGCTCTCTAGGGCAGGAGTCGTATGTAGCTCCTTCTTGGGCGATGGCTTCGTCGGAGTATAGTATTTGATACCCTGATAGAATTCACGGATCTGCTGTAGCGTGAGTGTAACTCCCTTCTTTGTGAAAACAGAGAGCTCGGTGTTGATGTCAGCTAGAGCTTCATCATAGCGCTTTAAGAGTGCCTTTGCTTCAGCGCGTACTAGTAGGGTCTCATCAGTCGTGAAGACAGTGTACTCAGAGTAGGGGATCCCAATTCCTGCGACACGGTCGACATACTTAGGCGTATATGGGAGCTTGTGTAGAGCATACTTGGAGATCCCATTATTGTTCACTACGGTATAGCTCATGACCTCTCCACTCTTTCCCCAGGGACCCTCCGTCTGTAGTGTCTCTGTTGTAGAGATGAGTTCGCCATGGGCATATTTGCTTCCCGAGACGATAGGGATACTGATGCCCCCCCATTCACTGGCGACGACTTGGAGGAGGAGATTTGCCTTCGAGGTACTCTTCACATAGTCGTTGGGCTGTACATTGCCTGATAGTCCAAGCTTGCTCCAGCTAAGCCAGTCTCGTAGACTGCCAGCAGGAGAAGAGCCAAGGACGATATCTGCATGCTGGATCGCCTTCTCATACTGCTGAGCATAGAGATAGAAGCGAGCAGCGAAAGCATGTGCAGCCTCCGGAGTGAAGTGGAACTTCGGGGAGGAGTAGGTCGTCGGTAGGTCGTTGATCCCTTCGGTAATATCCTTTTCGATCTGAGCATAGAGTTCGGCTAGTGTGCCTCGATTGTAGGTGCGTCCAGGACGATCCTCTGGCTCCTTAGGATAGGGAAGGCCTAGATCGGAGCTTGCTGTGGCTGGAGCATAGGCCTGACAGAAGACTGTGGAGAGCTGAAATATGGAGTAGGCGCGACAGAGCTTAGCCTCGGCTAACTGAGCCGTATAGTCAGCTTTGTTGGTGGCCTTCTCTATATGACGTATTACCTCGTTAGCTGTAGTGATAGCCGTGTAGTGTGCATCCCATAGCTGTTGAGGGGTCTCTTGGTCTCGGATCTCTGTGATGTCCTGCCATAGGTAGGCTTGCTCTTGGAATCTGCCTGCTGCAGTCCACGTAGCATAGTCTTGCTCATCAGTATTGTCCGAATACATCTCTAGCAAGTAGGCAGGATGCGCCTCTGGGTAGGCCGAGACGAGGAGCTTGCTGGCATCTGCGGGAGTCTGTAACTCCATGCGATTGTCAGGGTACTTATCGAGGTACTCGCCACAGCTAGTCAGGATAAGTCCTGAAGCCAGGAGGGGGAGGAGTATCGTTCTTTTCATTGTTCTTATCCGAGTCATTAGAGTCCAACCTTAAGGGTGAGGGTAAACTGGCGAGGCACTGGTGATGCGACTCCCCCTGTATTGAAGAACTCAGGATCCTGTCCATTGAGCTTCTTGTCTGCATAGAGTAGGAGGAGGTTTGTCGCCTGAAGCTTTACCGAAGCGGTGCGGACAGGAGTCTTCTTAAGCAGGCGACTCGGGAGGTCGTAGCTGAGAGAGATCTCCTTAAGTCGGATAAAGTCTCCCTTAGCGATGCGTGCCGAGGAGAAGTTATAGCCGTTGTATGCGAAGCGTAGGTTGGTATTCTTCGTGTACTGACGGTTGCTCAGGATCGCAGGAATGTCTGTACGCTTCTCGTCACCTGATGCTACCCATCGGTTCGTGAAGTCGTGGGTTAGAGAAGACATATCATTATACTTCGCTTTGAACTTAGGGTCAAGACGAACGACATTACCAAAGGCATAGGTGAGGAAGATGTTCAGGTGGAAGCTCTTGTAGGATAGGGTATTCCCGAACGAACCTGTATGCTTCGGATCTGTAGGTCCTTCGTATTTCAGGAAGTCGGTTGCATTACGTTCTTGGAAGTTGATGTTATCCGAGGTGACCTGTCCCTTTTCATTAATGAGGAGGGGGATACCTTCATCACTTAGCCCAACGAATGGGATGGAGAAGAGAGCCCGTGAAGGATAGCCTTCCTTAGCGAATCCATTCCCGCTGACGAGCTCAATGACCCGTCCTTGGTTATGGAGCTTCGTGATCTTCGAATTGGTGTAAGCGTAGATAAAGCTTGTCATCCAGCTGAAGTCTTTCGTCTTGATATTGGTGGATGTCAGACTAAGTTCCGCACCATTGGAGTGCATCTGAGCGACGTTTGCTGGGCGTATGACTGTACCACCGATACCCTGGGTAACCATAGGTCCCATTTCATCGAAGTTATTTCGAGTATAAGCATCGAAGGATAGACTGATACGATCATCGAAGAGCCCTGCATCGAAACCGACGTTGAACTCATTCTTCTTCTCATACGTCAGATCATAGTTCCCGAGCTGTTCGATACCGATCCCTGGTTCCTGATCTTCAGCAAAGAGCTTGAAGGGAGTATAGGACTTGAAGATTGTCGTCGAACTACTGAAACTAGGATCAGGAGGAGTACCCGTGAGGCTATAAGATACACGAGCTGTCAGATGGGAGAGTGGACGGAGTTGCTTGAAGAAATGCTCTTCGTGTACATTCCAAGCTCCAGAAACGTTCCATGTAGACATCCAGCGGGCATTGCTGTTTCGTCCAAGCTGGTTTGACCCTTCGTAACGATAGGTACCATTGAATACATAGCGTCCCTTATAGGAGTAGGTTGCGTTGGAGTAGAAAGCTACGGTGCGGTAGTTGGTGTTATTGAGGTTGTAGTAGGCATTGCCCTCTTCGATCTTCTTTTTGAAGAGTTGATAGGGATAGAATGGAGTTTCCCCTCCGAGATACTGCAAGCCCCAGCCCTCAAAGGCAGTGCGATTGCGCTGAATATCTGTAGTCTCAAGACCACCAAAGAGGTTTAGCGTGTGCGAACCAAAGGTACGACTATAGTTTGCCGTAGCACGGAAGTCATAGTTACTCATACGGTTCTCTGCCTTGTGCATGATCCCACCATAGGGCAAGACTGACATAGGCAGATCATAGGGACGGTCTGGATCGCGATAGAGATACTTATTCGATTCACGGATGATTCCATTGGGCATAGCTCGGTAAGCTAGTGCTTGGTTCGAATTATCTCTGATGTTATGCTGTTGAGAAGCAGCTGTATGCTTGAATGCACCAAGAAGGCTTAGTTCCAGGCCTCGGATGGGCTTGTAGCGAAGCTCTGCTTGGAACTTGGCATCTAGCACATTCAAGTCAATGAAGTTATTCTCCAGCTCATTGAAGATATTGAATGGAGCATAGTTTGCGACATAGTAGGTCCTTGGATCAAGAACTCGTGAGGTATTCGTCGCATAGGAGTAAGGGTTGATGTCGAAGTCTCGCTTGACTTCTCCCCCGACTACATCGACATCCTGCCCTAGGGTACCTGGAGCACGCTGGTTACGGTACGAAGCACCAGCGATAAGGTTCAGCGAAAGACCCTTGATGAGCTGCTGAGTCATATTGAGGTTCGCCGTATAGCGCTTGACTTGACTTTGCTTATACCATCCCGGATCGAGCAGAGCAGAGGCTGAGGCATAATAGTTAGACTTTGCCGTACCGCCACTCATGCTGACTGAATGGGTCTGCATGATCGCAGGAGAGAAGAGCTCCTGAAACCAGTTCGTGTTACGCTTCTCGGCAGTCTGTAGGTAGGCATTCTGTGCTTCGATCGAGTTGGTTAGAGCAAAGGTCTTGCTCTTCGGATCGTAAGTGTTGATGAGTTCGTACATCTTCCCATAGACTCCATAGTCACTGCCATTGAGTACTTCAGAGAGGTTTAGCCATCCTTTTTCCTTCAGCTCACGGTAAATACCCATCTGCTGCTGGGAGTTAAGGATGTCGAAGTTGCGGTACGAAGGGATCATACGGGTAGTGAACTCACCAGTGTAGTTGAAGTGTGCTTGTCCTTGCTTTCCTTTCTTAGTGGTGACGACGATGACACCTGCCATCGCTCTTGCTCCATAGATAGAGGTAGCTGAACCATCCTTTAGGACCTGGAAGCTCTCGATGTCATCCGCATTGAGACCTGCGATAGCTGAGCTGATCAGTGTCTCTGGATTACCTGATGCGAGATCATCGGCTCCGACATTCGATACGTCCTCCATGATCACACCATCGACAACCCATAGTGGCTTCGAGCTACCATAGATGGATGTAGCACCACGTACACGGATCTTTGGTGCGGTACCAAAGGTCCCCGAGACATTCTGAACCGATACCCCTGCCGCTCTCCCTTCGAGAGCTCGTGCAGCATCCGGTACACCATCGAGCTTGGTCTTATCTCCTCCTAGCTTAGCGGATGCTCCGGTGAAGAGACGTTTGTCGATCTTGGTTAGCCCCGTGACTACGACCGTTTCGAGAGTTTTGTCTACAGGCTCAAGGACGATCTTCATATTGTCCTTGATAGGTACTTCGACGGTCAAGTAACCGACGTAAGAGACACGCAGATGCTTGGCATTGGCTGGGACAGTTAGCTTGAATGTCCCATCGACACCGACCATAGCGCCTGTGCGTAGATGCTCCTTGACTTGGACTGATGCACCGATAGCCAGCTCGTTGTCTGGCGCAGTGACTACGGTCCCTGTCACTGTGCGCTGTTGCCCCCAAGAAGGGACTAGACACAGTAGGAGAGTCAACAGAAGTAAACTAAGTTTCCTCATGCGTTTTGTTGATTATTAGTTAGGGAAATCTTACTAGAGGTGCTGAAAAAAAGAGGAGACGAGCGACCGCCTCTCTTGGGAGAGGTGATCGCTCGTCACTATGTAGGCATGCTGTTGATTTAGCAAGTCTATGCTGTATGCGTGAGTCCTAGCTAGGACAATGAGCACGAGTAAGCGGAAGAGCCATCACCCTCGATGAGGAAATGGCGTTCCATAGGTCGTACTACATGAAGTCGTACAGAATCCATCAGATGGGGCGCTGTGCTTGATGATAATAACCGAAAAGAGTGGGGATTCCCCCACTTAATAACCCAAAGGTAGTAAAATCTAGAAAAAGCAACCTTCGTATCTCTTCCTTTCCCTAGAGAGAAATGATCGAGCTATTGTATCCCTTTTTCTCGCTGGTCGTAGGGGAACACATAGGGACGAGAGGTCTGATTATAGAGGCCTATCTGTCGCGTTGCTCTATTGTGGCCTATCTATTTTCTCCCTCGGGCTATATCTCTAATCTTCGTGATCATAGCATAGGCATACTGCATCATCCCATAGTCTGACGGATGGATATAGTCTACCCAGGAGTCAACGGCTAGGTTAAGTTCTTCCTTGGAGAGATAGAACAGGTTCTTAATTCCCTCTCTTTGGAGCTGCGAGTAGGCTTCCTGTTGGGCTTGATTGCATCGTGCACTATTGTTCTCTTGCTCTTGGTAGGTCTTTGCATTACTGTTCCCTGCATGCTCTACGAGGAGGATGGATACGTCGGGGAGCTTACTGATGCGATGGACTGCTTCTTTTATTCGCTTGATGATCTCACCACTTTCGATGGCCCCCATATTAGGCATACAGTCCAATATCACGATGGAAGGACGCTGCTCACAGATGAGAGAAATGATCTCGGTCTCTAACTTTCCGTTGCCCGAGAATCCTAGATTGATCAGTGGCCAGTTAAGCGTTCGGCTCACTATATTACTCCAAGCCATTCCTGGCCGAGAAGCGCATGCTCCCTGAGCGATAGAGGTACCGTATAGGATGATAGGGTTTGCGTTGGTCCTAGGGATAAAGGAAAAGCTAGATCTTGGAGGGACACCAATTTCTAAATGGGACACCTCATTGTAGAGTGGTAAGTATAGGATATACTCGACCTCCTTCTTGCCCTTGATCTCTTGATCGATTCGGTAATTGTAGGTGATCGTGTCTCCAAACGTATAGCTTCCGAAACAAAACCCTTGATCTTCGTATCGATATAGATCAACGCCAGAGACACTGGTCGAGGGCATATGGGGCATATTCAAGGGCTGCGTGACTTGATACCTGACGCTTAGGTCCTTCGCATCGGTCTTGAAGCGGATGGATAAGCCTGCTGATTGGCAGGCCAACTCCCAGACTTTTGCTCTTACTTTATCTTGTGCCCTGTTAGGAAATCGGTGATAGTTCCCTCCGTCTTCGTTCCAGCCTTGACCATGGATATAGCTTGTTGGGGTGGATTGGATGGGATTATGCCAGACCATTTGTCCAAAGGATATCATGGTCGTGGTTAGGAGCATGATGGCGATAGCTAGTAGTCGTTTCATAGGGCTCTATTGATAGGGGTTGCGAGGAGTCTCTTTATCTAGACTGCAACGCAAACTTATGCGAAACAATCTGGCTAACCAAATGACGGAAGACGTAGCGACCTCTCTATCCCATTCTATCCCTCTAGAGTTTCTTAAAGGTGACTATGATCAGTCATTCAGTATAGACTGATTAAATCATTATAGCACTAGTCCTCATTCCTTACTATCGAAGTTTAAGTTCATTAGTAATGAGCAGATGAATTTATTCGTAATGAAAGGATGTAGTCATTACTAATGAATTCTCCGAACTTAAAGCTTGAGAGGAGATCACCGACCGAGGCGAAGGGTTAAGGGAAAACGAAAGCCCCCGTCTACTGCATGAGTAGACGAGGGCAATGTTTGGTTGTCATCCTTCAAGAGGGCTTGTAGACTCTCAGATGAGGAGGGATTTAATCCTGCAAAAGGGCTCTCTATTCGTCTATGACTAGGTTGTCAATGATGAAGGACTGGCGCTCGGGGGTATTCTTTCCCATGTAGAACATAAGCAGGTTGCTTAGATTGTCTTCTTTACGAAGACGAATGGGATCGAGCTTGATATTCTCTTCACTGATCCAGTCCTTGAATTGCTCTGGCGAGATCTCCCCAAGCCCCTTGAATCGAGTGACGAGAGCACGCTTACCGAGCTTTTTGAGGGCTTCCTGCTTTTGAGCTTCGTTATAGCAGTAGATGTTTGTTACAGGTTCCTCGACAGGAGCTTCCTCTTCTCCTTTCTTCTTACGTCCTTTTTTCTTGGGAGTAGCAGAAGAGGTAAGGAAGTTATCGCTCTTCTTATGCTCCTTGGGAAGAAAGACTCGGAAAAGAGGGGTCTCTAGGATAAAGACATGACCACGACGTACCAGCTCGGGGAAGAACTGTAGGAAGAAGGTAATCAACAGCAGGCGAATATGCATGCCGTCATCATCAGCATCGGTAGCGATGATAATGCGATTGTAGCGAAGACCATCTAGACCATCCTCGATGTTGAGAGCTGCTTGGAGGAGGTTAAACTCCTCATTCTCGTAGACGACCTTTTTGCTTTGGCCGTAGCAGTTGAGAGGCTTGCCTCGAAGGCTGAAAACGGCTTGATACTTGGGGTCACGGCAAGTCGTAATCGATCCGCTTGCAGAGTTACCCTCCGTGATGAAGAGACTAGTTCGCTCGGGCTCCTTAGCCTTAGGATCATTGAGGTGGATCGTACAGTCGCGGAGCTTCTTATTGTGTAGGCTCGCCTTCTTAGCTCGCTCACGAGCCAGCTTGGCTACACCACTCAGACTCTTACGCTCTCGCTCGCTCTCTTGGATCTTCTGAAGCATGATCGCCGTATCCTCTGCGTGCATGTGTAGGTAGTTATCGAGCTCCTTGCCGAGGAAGTCATTGAGGAACTTCTGAATACTACGGCCATCTGGCTCCATATCCTTGGAGCCGAGCTTGGTCTTGGTCTGACTCTCAAAGACGGGTTCTTCGACCTTAATGCTGATAGCAGCTGCCATGCCATAGCGAATATCTCGGTAGTCGAAGTTCTTCCCGAAGAAATCTTTGATGACACGGGCTACAGCTTCCTTGAAGGCTGAGAGATGCGTACCTCCCTGCGTGGTATTCTGCCCATTGACGAAGCTATAGAAGTCTTCGCCTACTTGGCTTGTGTGGGTGAGCACGATCTCGACATCTTCCTCCTTGAGGTGAATGATGGGGTAGAGGGGCTCCTCTGTGATATTCTCTTCGAGGAGATCCGCTAGACCTCGCTTCGATAGATAGCGCTTACCATTATAGACTAAGGTGAGGCCTGCATTGAGGAAGGAATAGTTCTTCACCATTGTCTCGACGAACTCATCCTTGTACTCGTAGCCCTTGAAGAGATCTGCGTCAGGGCGGAAGATGACACGTGTCCCTGAAGGCTGATCAGAGGGTACTGCTTCGGTCTCTTCTAAGAGCTTGGCATGAGAGTAGCGTACGGTCTTCGTGAGTCCCTCGCGCCAAACGGTGATCTCGCAGTGAATGGAGAGTGCATTGACAGCCTTGATCCCGACCCCATTGAGCCCAACTGACTTTTTGAATGCCTTGGAGTCAATCTTCCCCCCCGTATTCATCTTGCTCGTGGCATCAATGAGCTTCCCGAGGGGAATGCCACGACCATAGTCACGGATGGTGACCTGTCCTTCATGGATCGTAATCTCAATCTTTTTCCCTGCTCCCATGACATATTCGTCGATGGAGTTATCAAGGACTTCCTTGAGGAGCACATAGATACCATCATCCGCATGGGAACCATCGCCGAGCTTCCCGATGTACATACCAGGGCGACGACGAATATGCTCGTCCCACTCCAGGGTCTTGATGTCACTATCGTTATAGTCTACAGTCGCTGTATCTAAGAGGCTCATAGGGAGAATAAGTGGATATGCTTCAGTGAAATAGCTACCAAAGATAGTGAAAACAAAGGATTTTAGGAAGGCTGGGCTTGGCTAGAGCTAGCTTGATGGAGGGAGTTTTAGTACTTACTGAGGTCATGTAGGATCTCCATCCAGTCACTTGGATGGTGCCAGCGTATGGAGAGATCTCGTTTCCACCAAGTGAGTTGCTTGCGGGCATAGTGCCGACTGTTGCGCTGGATCAGACGGATGGCTTCATCTAGGCTAATCGTCCCATCGAAGTGACTGAATAGCTCCTTATAGCCTACGGTGTTGAGGGAATTAAGATGTCGATAGGGATAGACTGTACGAGCTTCGTCGATTAGCCCGTCTTCGATCATTTGGAGGACTCGCTGATCAATGCGTTGATATAGCTCCTCTCGCTCTCTAGTAAGACCGATCTTGACGCAGTCGAAGGGGCGCTCTTTAGCTTGCCCTGTATGAAATGAGGAGAAAGGCTTACCTGTAGATAGACAGACCTCATAGCCGTGTAAAACCCGCTTGTAGTTTTTTAGATCAACACGATCATAGTAGATCGGATCAAGCAAACGTAGCTCACCCAGAATACCCTCTAAGCCTTCTTCCTCGTAGCGCTGCCATACAGCTTGGCGTATCGTCGGATTTACATCTGGTATGGCATCGATCCCTTGACAGAGGGCGTCGATATACATCATAGATCCTCCTGAGACGACTACAATCTCTTTCTCTTGAAATAGCTTGTCAAGCAAAGCTAGTGCATCGGCCTCGAAGGATGCTGCGCTGTATGCCTCTAGGACGCTATGCGTACCGACGAAGTGATGTGGCACAGCCGCCTGCTCCGCTAGGGAGGGGGCGGCTGTGCCTATAGGTAACTCGTGATAGATCTGTCGAGAGTCAGCCGAAAGAATCTCGGTAGAGAAGTGACGAGCAAGACGGATACTTAGCTCTGTCTTCCCGACACCTGTCGCTCCGAGTAATACGACGAGTCGTGGTTTTTGCTTAGTAGAGGCTCTCTGCATCGGCAATATCAAAGCCCTCGAGATCGATGTCCCCTTCGTCGAAGCCATCTTCGCTGAATTCATCATCCCCAAAGATGTCGCTTGAGGGTGAGGCCGTGCGAGAAGAGGCTACTTCGAGTGATACGGTCTGTTGAGGAGCCTTGCCTTCTGCATGCGTGATGACAGGCTTCTCTAGATTCTTCCCAGGGATCATCTCAGCCAGCTCGATGAAGAACCCACGCTCAGCGAGCATATCGAAGACAAAGAAGAGGTGCTGTCCCTTCTGATCAATGAGCTCGTCGAGATGAGTGCGATCCATGAGGTAGCTGTCTTCATCAGGATTGAGCCCCATATCCATGAGGGTGACTTCCTGCTCCTTGTTCCAGTCTTCGTCGCAGAGATGGAAAGTGGTGAGCTCATCGTGGGCATAGCCAAGAGAGTCCAGGATGAAGTCGTTTAGCTCTAGAAAGGTCGCCTCAGAGTCGATCTGTAGCTCTCTTTTGAAGAAATCATTCTCATCCGAGAGCATCAAAAAGCGATATACCATAATGATCTATTGTGTCAGTAAAAGGGAATATAAGACTACTTAGCGATAGGTCGAAGGCTGAGGTGTAGCTCATCTAACTGCTCCTGATCGATAAGGGAAGGGGCATCGATCATAACGTCACGACCAGCGTTGTTCTTCGGGAAGGCAATGACATCACGGATGCTGTCTAGCCCAGCGAAGAGCGATACGAAGCGGTCAAGTCCATAGGCTAGCCCACCATGAGGAGGAGCTCCGTACTTGAAAGCATTCATTAGGAAGCCAAACTGTTCTTGTGCCTTCTCTGGAGTAAATCCAAGGAGATCAAACATCCGAGCTTGGAGCTTGCTGTCGTGAATACGGATAGAGCCACCGCCGACTTCTACACCATTGATGACCATGTCGTAGGCATTAGCACGGACGGCACCTGGATCTGTGTCGAGGAGTGGAATGTCCTCTGGCTTGGGAGAGGTGAATGGGTGGTGCATCGCATAGAAGCGCTGTGTCTCCTCGTCCCACTCAAAGAGAGGGAAGTCAACGACCCAGAGGCAGGAGAACTTACTCTTATCACGTAGGCCAAGCTGGTTAGCTACTTCGAGACGTAGCTCACAGAGCTGCTTGCGGGTCTTCATCACGTCATCGCCAGAGAGGATGAGGATGAGGTCTCCGGGCTTAGCCTGCATTTTCTCAGCTAGTGCCTTGAGGACATCCTGGCTGTAGAACTTATCGACGCTACTCTTGACCGTACCATCGGCTTCGACACGGGCATAGACCATCCCCTTAGCTCCGATCTGGGGGCGCTTGACAAAGTCAGTGAGCGCATCGAGCTGCTTGCGGGTATAGCTTGCTGCACCTTCGGCACAGATCCCCCCGATGTAAACTGCTTCATCGAAGACGCCGAAGCCATGGCCAGAGAGCGTGTCCTTCAGCTCGACGAACTCCATTCCGAAGCGAGTGTCGGGCTTGTCAGAGCCATACTTGGTCATCGCTTCGTGCCAACTCATACGTGGGAAGGGGGTAGCAATATCCAAGTCAAGAAGTTCCTTGAAGAGGTGCTGTGTCATCCCTTCGAAGATGGTCAGGACATCCTCCTGCTCGACGAAGCTCATCTCACAGTCGATCTGTGTGAACTCAGGCTGACGATCGGCACGAAGATCCTCGTCACGGAAGCACTTTACTATTTGGAAATAGCGGTCAAAGCCACTGACCATCAAGAGCTGCTTGAAGGTCTGGGGCGACTGAGGTAGCGCATAGAACTGGTTAGGATTCATGCGCGAAGGCACGACGAAGTCACGTGCTCCTTCAGGAGTAGACTTGATGAGGACGGGGGTCTCTACCTCTAGGAAGCCTTGGGCATCGAGATAGCGACGAACAGCTAGGGCAAACTTGTGGCGTAGCTCAAGGTTGGAGCGCACACAGCTACGGCGTAGATCGAGGTAGCGGTACTTCATGCGCAGATCATCTCCTCCGTCGGTATCATCTTCGATGGTGAAGGGAGGTACCTCTGCAGGATTGAGGATGCGGAGAGACGAGACTGCGATCTCTATATCCCCTGTGGGGAGCTTAGGATTCTTGTTCTCACGCTCTGCTACTGTACCCGTTATCTGGATGACATACTCACGTCCGAGCTTCTCAGCGTCGGAGACCAGGGCTTCTCCGACATGTGCTTCATTGAAGACCAGCTGAGTGATCCCGTAGCGGTCACGTAGGTCGATGAAGGTCATCCCGCCCATTCGGCGAGCCTTTTGTACCCATCCGGCGAGGGTTACTTCCTCACCGACATGGCTGAGGCGTAGTGCGCCACAGGTAGTCGTGCGATACATATATCTGATAGTCTTTGACCAATCCTTCGGCAAAGCAATGGCTTTAGGAAGGGAGTTGTTTGTTCTTTCTACAACAAAAATACAAAGAAATGTATGGATTCTTTGCTCCTGAAGCGGTCTGTGCTCAAGGTGTTCTCTCCAAGCTCTCCATGCGATAGCCGGAAATTCTTCCTAATTACATCTTGAGAGTCTTACCCAACGAGTGGATTACTCTGGGGCGTTGACTATTATATGTTGAAGAAAAGAAGTTGTTCTCGGGATTAGTATATTTCGTTTTGATACCCAGAAGATCACAGAGAGCAGGTGTGAATAGGTCATTCATTATAGGGAGACCCTTATTCAGCTGAACTTGTTCATATAGCTGAGGTGCTTCTTTGCGAAGTTGAGGGCTCATATACACTAGGAAGGGAACAATTACCCCTGCAGGCTGAGTAGCGTGACCTGCATAATGAGGCTGCGAAGGGTCATCGTAAAGTACTTCACCATGATCTGAGAAGTAAAAGATGAGAGCTTTCCCTTGGCTATATCTCTGAATAATCTGACTAACAACATGGTCATTATAGTAGACACTATTGACGTAGTCTGCTCGTATCCGGTCTCGTTCGCCTCCCAGTTTCTCAGGAAGGTCCTTTGGAGAGAATCGCTTGAAGTTATCAGGGAAACGACGATAATATTCGGGATGTGATCCTTCCAAGTGAACTATTTGTACGTAGGTGCTATCCTTAGGCTGTTGAAGATGTAGATCCTTGACTACGGCTTCATCATAGTATCTAGCCGTAGCTGAACGATCTCCGTCAATGGATCGAGCATGGGCATAAGTTACTTCATCGGATAAGGAGGCGATTATGCTTAGAGGTTGAATTAGAGCTCCTGTGCTCTCTTGGTTACTTACCCAATAGACTGGATAGCCAGCACGCGATAGAATCAACCCTAAAGTAGGATATTCATACCATGGTTTAGAGCTCTCGTTTTGCTGCATCGTTAAGACTTTCGTCAGTGACTCGATTGTGTTAGATGCAGGACTGATCACATCCGTGTATTTGATCATATCGCCGGTAGCTAGAAGAGAGTCTAGGTGTGGCGTGTTGTTCAGCGGATATCCATAGCAATGCATATAGTCTCGTCGGAGAGTTTCCCCAATAATGATGACGATAGCTGTATTTTGGTTCTGTCGGGAGACTTGTAGTTTCCCCAGATCTAGTTGATGCATCTCCTTGGCAGCCTTCTCTATCTTTTGCTTTTCATGGATAAAGCCAATGCTATTCCACACGATGCGATCAAATGGGCTAATTGTTTGGTCGAAAGCCGTACCGAACTGCATGACCCACTCGTAGGTGCGAGGAGTAGGAATGAGAAGAATGATTAAGGTTAGTAGGACTGATACCCCATAGAGAATTATGGCTACTACTCGCTTCTTTTGAGCCTCCTGCTTGGTCTTTTGAGAACGCTGAGTCATACGCAGTACGATGTAGGAGAATGCGCTAGCTAGTACGATCTCAAGGCATGGACGTACGAAGGGGAGGAGAGAGAACGTAGAATTCCAATATTCTTGGGCTTCTTGGCTATTTGTCCCAGCGAGCACCAAAAGTACGGGATGAGAGAAGCACATCCCGTAGACACTAAGGAGAAAGCTCTCCAATAGGTGTGCGATGACTACTAGGAGGATAACGAGAGCTGCTATGCCTCGATAGATCTTAGTGCTCTTAGGTAGAGCTACCAACCACCAAAAGAGACTTGCCCAGAGCGTAGCACGGAACATGCACTTGATGAAGATAGCTACAGATCCCATCATCGTGTCTTGTACGAGGAAGCTTTCTCCTCGCGAAAGGAAGTGATAGGTGAGTAGTCCCTGTAAGGTAAGTAAGAATATGGGAAGCCAAAGTCGTTCATAAAGGCGACTGAGGAAACCAAATTTGTGTGTATCCTGGATGCAGGCAATCAGTTTCTGAAGCATAATTCTAGTTGGAGATAGGGGCGAATAATTTGTGAGCAAAGATATAAAACTTGCTGTAAAGCATCTCGGATATATCCTAGACATGGCTTGGATATCTAAGAGCTATGCTTGGGTGTGCTAGAAGCAACTAGGATGGATCTGATAATCTCTCATCGTCTCTTCATCATACCTGTCGTATGGTGCTTCATTAGCTTGCAGATCCATGTGCTGTATTCTAGCTAGGCTCGTTCATCGTACAAGTTATGGAGTAGCATTGCTCAAGCGATTTAATTACAGAGTTGGTTGATGCTCTCTCGTAGTATGCATAATGATAAGCGTATGGGTATGTGCTTGAATCTCGTCGGCGACAGCTCTTTGAAGGGATTTGCTTGGGCTACCCGTTGGGAATGAAAGCTGATGCAGTGGAAAAGATCTACCGTTCCTCTCAAAGAGGAATAGCTTTAGTCTGCTAGAGGTGTACCTTTTATCCCTTGGAGGAGTACCTTAGTTGCGTATTAGTTTTGAGATTTGAAGACTTAACAAGGAGTGTACTTCGGATTTTCTAAGGTGAAAGGGGCAATTATTCTCCTGCTCCTTGCTGCGTAGCACCGAGCTGACGGAGGATGGAGAGACACTTTAGCTGGGGGAGAGGATGCAGGTGTAGGTGATAGTAGGTAAGCAGTGCATCAAGGATCGTAGCACGATCTTGCCGACTATACCGAAAGTGATGCATCGTCAAGTAATCCATCCGCAGGAAGGTGAGTAGATGATGGCTGGACTCTTGGTCAAGGCAATAGGCTTGACGCTCGGGACAGAAAGCCTGATCTGCAAGGCTAAAGAAGACTTCTTCCTCAGCCTTCGGTAGGGTGATGCTTGGGGTAATCCCCAGCTCTGGTAGTAGACGAAGGAGGAGACATAGATGGAAGTTGGCCACTCCACGAGTGGTTGCTTCCCAGGAGATGAGTGCTTCTGAAAGGTGTCGATAGAGGGCTCTATCAGCTTGAGGTGTCGTCAAGATCCGATAGAGAAACTCACTCAAGAAGATCGCTTGGGCTCCCTTCGCCGGATGAGTATGTACCGTGTGGCGAGGATGTAGTGAGTGCACTTCTTGAATGCTTGCCAAGTCCCGTTTAGGACTATAGCTAAGCGTGACTTCGACTTCAGCAAGCGGGCGAAGATGCTCACGTATGGTGTGTCGTCTGCTCGTGCGCTCAGGGACTAAGACACCTACTCTCCCCATCTCCTGCGTGTATAAGTGCACGATGCTATAGCGGTCACTATAGCGGGTGTGATGTAGGACAAGAGCGGGCGTCGTGATGAGTGTCATCGAGAGGTAAAGTAAACGAAGCGTCTAAGCTCCTCTAGGTCGGGAGGAAGGCTTAGACGCTTCGGTCATAGACTTCCCGCATGGAGCGGGAGAGCTAGGTTGGTCAGAGATACTAGTTAGTTAACTTGAACGACGAGGATCTTAGAGTTGCTCCAGAAAGCTGCAGGGTTCTTGATATACAGGATAAGCTGCTTGTCTGATCCAGGTACGAGTTCGTAGGAGGAAGCAGGGTGTACAGTCAAGAGACGAGCCTTATTGGAGAAGAGAGGGATCTGTGATAGTTCACGTAGATCGACCTTGGTGAAGTAGCTCATGTTAGCGTTCTCCGTAACAAGGCGACCGCTACGCAGGAGATTCATATCCTTGAGGTCGGAGCTTGTCCCGACGCAGTAGCGTACAGTGTTGAGCTCCTTCTCCTGTGCTGCTAGAGCTTCTGCCTGCTTTGCCGTAGCGACATTGAGGCGATCTACGTCGCTATTACGCTCGGTGAGCATGGAGTCAAGGACGCCAATGGCTACGTTCTTACGTTGTAGCTCTTCGGAGAGAGCGAGGATACGCTGCTTCTGTCCTTCGAGTTCCTTGCGGAGTACAGAGATGGTAGCATGCAGACGCTTGTTCTCACGACCGCTGGTTTCTAGCTTGCGGGTCAGCTGATCGAGTGCTTCACTGCTAGCACGGAGCCTATCATTGATCAAGAGCATATTCTCTTGGATACGATCACGCTCTGACATGGGGAGGTCTCCGTTGCGAGGATTGAGCTTGATGGTCCCTTCTACAGAGGAGATCTCTTGGAAGTTCGTCAGTACGCTTGCTACGAGAGAGTCTGTCTCGTGAAGCTCTGCCTCATAGTTCTGGTTTACAAGAGCGAGGGAGTCGTACTGCTCCTTGAGGGTCTTGTACTCGTTGGATCCCGAGTTGCAGGCTACCAAACCAAACAGGCAAGTAGCACCGATGATTAATCTCTTGGTCATAGTTGTAGAGTCTATTTGTTCCACTTCTTTGATCGCTTCATCTTGCGAGGATCATCCTCACTCGACAAACTAGGAGGGGCTAGAGGCTCCCTCGTTTTTGTTTCAAATGTACTACTTCTTCCGATAAGTAGCACAAACTCCCCTCTTGGCTCCTGCTTCGTAAAATGCTCGATGATCTCAGCCAAGGACCCCCTTACAGCTTCCTCATGCAGTTTAGTAAGCTCGCGTACAGCTACTACAGGCGTGTCTAGAGAGGCATGCCCTGAGAGCTGGGTGAGTGTTTTGAGTAGACGATGTGGAGACTCATAGAGGATGACTGTCCGATCGCTTTTAGCTATCTCTTGAAGCTTCGTTTGACGACCTTTCTTTACGGGAAGGAAGCCTTCGAAGGTAAAACGATCGGCAGGTAACCCCGAGATGACAAGGGCTGGTATGAGCGCTGTAGCCCCAGGGAGGCACTCTACCTCGATCCCTCGCTCGAGGCACGCCCGTACTAGTAGGTAGCCTGGATCAGAGATGGCTGGAGTACCCGCATCGGAGATAAGGGCTACCTCATCTTCAGCTTCGATCCTATCACATAGACGCTCAAGGGCTTGATGCTCGTTGAACTTATGGTAGCTCTGCATAGGGCACCTTATCTCAAAGTGCTGAAGTAGGAGTCCAGAAGTTCGGGTATCCTCTGCAAGAATAAGAGAAACACTCTTCAGAACCCTCAGTGCTCGAAGAGTAATGTCTTCTAGGTTACCGATGGGAGTAGGGACAATGATCAGCTTAGGCATGGGGAGAGCTAGCTAGTTGGAGGTACGTTGACCTTGCTTTTCTTTGATGAGCTTATTGAAGAGTTCTTCCCAGATGGGTATAATAGAGCAAGGAGTGAACATACATAGGCTACAATAGATGAACCGTGGGTTTGAGATTCTAGATGAGAGTATAGGCATTCCCTTATATCAGGAGCTCAGAGTATCGATCATAGATCGTGGTGTTCATTCCTAATTTATGCGAAGCCTTGATCTCTCTCTTATCTCTGGGATAGTTCAGTGAAAAGGTTTACCCAGCGTTCCATAATGGAAGTCTTGTCGTATCGTTGAGAGGCAAGAACGGCTGCTTTACCCATCTGAACTCGGAGATCTTCATTAGACATGAGCGTTTGTAATCGCTCCTGAAATACCTTGTGATCATAAGGTGGAACTAAGTAGCCATCTACACCATCAGTGACAATGTCTTTAGGACCACTAGGACAAGCATAGGATACAATAGGTAACCCCGAAGCTTGTGCCTCAAGGAGTACCATAGGAAGCCCCTCAAAGTGTGAGGTCATAACGTAGATAGAGGATTCTCGATAGGCTTCTTCCATATTAGAAACCGCACCTTCAAACACCACTTGAGAGGAGATGCCGAGATCTTGAGCTTGTCGTTTGAGTCCATCCAACATCCAGCCTGATCCATAAATATGTAGACTCCAATCTGGGAAGTTTGGTACTACTTTTGCCCAGATCAAAAGAAGATCAGAGAAGTTCTTAACGTATTCCATCCGCCCTACAGAGATAAGCCGCTTAGAGGTTAGGCTTGAAGGGGTAGAGGGTTGAAAAGGTAGAGGATTGGGAATTACTTCAATATTGCTAAGATCTTTCCAAGATGAAATCTCAGCCTGTGTTAATGTGATAAACTTGTCGTATCGCTTGGCTAAGCGCTCATTATTCCAGATGCGGATCCGTCCTAATAAACGGAAGAGGCACTTTTCTTTGGGATACATCAATATAGGCGCTTCTCTGGATGTGTGATATTCTAGCACTTTTTTGCTCCCATCTTGAAGATCTGGGAGGAACGTAGATTCGTGTCTCAAGACTGAGACTGTGATATCTGCATGTTCGCTTAAAAGGGCTTTTTCAAGGAGGCGATGATGATGTGGTTGAAGTTTGTGAGTCTCCCAGTATCGCTTCCAGGTAGGTAGCTCATCAAATTGATCGTAGTTAAGACCGAGATCAATTCTATTTACTCGTGGATCAATCGGGAAGAAATCCGGACGATTGTTTTGATCCGTCGTAATAATTGTAGCCTCTATCCCATGTGCCACAAGGTAGTTCACTTTTCCTGCAAGTACACGTTCGATACCTCCAGATTTATACATTCCTGAAATACAATAGACGACCTTCATATCTTTATCTTAATTATTCATTCGTTTGATTAAGCCATAGGCTTGGTAGAGTCCAAGTTCACCGGCACGGCTAAGATCACTTGTCCCTTCTTTTATTTTCCCTTCGGAGTAGGAGAGTAGACCTCGATTGAAGTAGGCTTCTGCAAAATGTTTATTGAGAGAAATAGCTCGGCTATAGTCAAAACGAGCTTGGGTGAGATCCCCAGCCTTGACGTAAAGGTTAGCTCGGTTATAATAAGCCTGAGCAAAGTCTGGTGCTAAACGAATAGTTTCATTTAGCTCACTAAGTGGGGTTATTTGGGGCTGTTTACTAGAACGGGTGGGATTAACCTCGTTTATTCGTAGTAAGACTGAAGCGCGGACAAAGCGAGCGAGTGCAAAATCTGGCTTTTGGTCTATTACTTGACTTAAGAGAAGAATTGATTGATCAAGATCTTGTAAAAGGAATGTACTAATACCCTTTAAAAAGAGATTGTCTACAGAGTTAGCTTGACCTTCCAATGTAGATAAGTATTTTTGGACTTGCTGTACTTCTTGCTGTGTGAGAGCTCCTCCAGCTTCCTTGAGTGTAAGTCGGAGACCTCCGAGTTGAGATTGTCGAAGATTGAAGCGCTCAAGCGGAGGGGAGAAATAGACCTGTGCTTGATTGCCATCCTTGTCGATGTCGGTGAAGTACGTTAATAGGAGATCTCCACGAGGGGTTCGTTGAGCTTGATCATCCTGTACTCGTCCGCGGATTAAACTACTATACTGCGAACGTTCGTTCCTGGGAAGAGCATCAGTCTCAATAAGCATATGATACTTTTCGATGGCCTCATCTTTCTCGCTACGTGTCTGCGTGCTATTTTGAGCTTGACGAGCATTGTTCGCATTCATTTGATTGCGGTAGCGTTTGCTCGTCTGAAGATCATAGAGATGAATTTGATCACGTGTAGCACCTTTAAGATCGCCTAGCCGTTGGCGTACTTCGGCTCTAGCTGAGAATCCCGAAGCAAAGGCCGGATAGCGATTAAGTACGACATTAAGATCTTTGAGGGCTGCATGATACTCATTGGTACGTAGATAGAGAAGCGCACGATTATATCGAGCGATGTAGAGGTTGCTATCGCGCTGGAGAAGCTTTGACCAGTCTTGAATGGCCAAGCGATACTCTCCGACTTGAGATCGTAGAAGTGCTCGGTTATTGAGAGCAACTCGCTCGTTGGGATCCAATCGTAGGGCTTCACTATAGTCGCTCATGGCTCCACGCAAATCTTTTTGGTGGTAGCGTAGTATAGCTCGATTGACGTAGAGGCTTGCATCGCTTGCTCCTTGTGCTATTATCTGATCGATCGTTTGTAGAGCTTGAGGATAGTTTTTTTGCTCAGAAGCGATTTGTGCCTGAAGTAAGAGGGCTGGCCTATAATGAGCGTCCAAGGAGAGTAGTGTGTCAATCACAAGCTGTGTAGCTACCGTATCTTTACGCTCTAGAGTTATTTGAGCGAGCACTCGATAGGCATCCTTATTCTTGGAGTCAAGAGAGAGTAATTCTCTTGCTGTCCTCTCGGCCACATCTAGTTGCTTGTCCTCTAGTAAGGCAATAGATAGGTTATAGAGCAAATTCTGATCCTTGGGAGATAGTTTTAACCCCTTGAGGAAGTCTTCAGAGGCCTTGCGATATTCCTTCAAATTGAATCTGGCAATACCTCGTAGTAGATAAGCACGAGGGAAGATAGGATTTCGCTCTAGAGCTAGTGAAGCATCCTCTTCCGCCCCCAAGTAATCATCAAGGCTAATCTTAGCTACGGCACGGTAGAAATAAGGCTCCGCCATCCATGGCCGAAGGCTTATGACTTGGTTGAAGTAGCCAAGAGAAACGATGTAATCCTGGAAGTGTATAGCATTCCTGCCGATGGCGATGGTCCGATCGACATCGATCTGAGCTGACATGCTCAGGTGGCTAATGAGCAATGTGAGAATAAGCCTCGCGAGATGCTTCATTAATTCTACGGAATTCTAGCTCCCGAAGGTAAACTAATCTACTTTCTCTTCTGTGGAGCAGTCACTGTACGATAGTGAGCAGCTACTTTCCCCTTCTGTAAATTTGTCAGTTTCCCCTTGATGAGTTGCTTTCGGATAGCGGCTATCTGGTCGGTGAAGAGAATTCCTTCGATGTGGTCATATTCATGCTGAATGACGCGTGCCGCAAACCCAGAATAGGTCTCCGTATGAGGATGGAAGTTCTCATCAAGGTATTCGATCGTGATGGTCGATGGACGAGTGACCTTCTCATGGATGCCAGGGATGCTTAGGCAACCCTCATTCTCGGCTTGAGATTCTTCGCTACGAGAGATGATACGAGCATTGATGAACGTTTGCTTGAGTCCCTTGCATTCGGGAAAGTCTTCTTTCATCGGATCTGCATCGATGACGAATAGACGTATCGCTCGTCCGATCTGAGGCGCTGCTAGGCCGATGCCGTCTGAGAAGTACATTGTCTCCCACATATTAGCTATGAGCTCAGAGAGACCTTCGTACTCAGGAGTGATATCAACTCCCATTTCACGTAGGATGGGGTGACCATATATGTATATAGGTAGCTTCATAATTCTGTTATTGATATGCTAAGTATTTTGGATCAGGGGAGAGTAAACGAGAGATTAAGTCCATCTCGACTCTCTAGATAGCTCTGAAGAATGATCACTGCGCTGACTTCATCGATAAGGCCTTTATCTTGCTCTCTGCGTCGCTTGCCGATGCCAGCCTCTCGTATCGTTCGCTGTGCTAGTCGCGAAGTGAAGCGTTCATCTTGGAAATCTATCGGGATGTTAGGGAGAGCCTGGCGAAGTCGTCCCACGAAAGGGCGTATATACTTCATCGAATCGGACTCTTCGTTGTTCATTTGGCGAGGGTATCCCATGATGATGCGCTCTACGGGCTCTTTGGCACAATAGTCTTGGATAAAGTCTAAGAGTTGGTGAGTAGGGATACACCCTAATCCCCCTGGAGTAATCTGCAGAGTATCCGTGGTCGCTACTCCACAGCGCTTGCGTCCATAGTCAATGGCTAGTATTCTTCCCATAAGCTATATGCAAAGATAACGAAAAGCCCTTGCATCTTATCGTGTTGTACCTAGGGTTCAGCTAGTTTGTGCTTTTGAAGGCTCTGTGGTCTCTGCGGGTAAAGTTGTTTATAAATGTTTATAAGTGTTTGGTATTATAAAATCTTGCCGTATCTTTGTAGTGTGTTTTTCATGGTATTAGATTTAAGGTTAACGTAGAGGATGGGTTGTCGGGAGACAGCCCATCCTTGTTTTATGCCTTTCCCTAGCTCCGGGAAGATCTAGGATGTTCTCTCTGGTTAGCATTGCTTGGGGATACTCTTCCTTGTAGATAGCTCTCCTAACGGCAGCCTTAGTGATTCAGTGATATGATGCCTACTTAATTATAGCTTTCTGATAAAGTGGAGATGATGTAATTCCTAAAGAAATCTGATTCTTGTAAAGAGTTTGAGGAGGCAAGGGAAGATGTAAAGAGGAGAGGCTTCATACTTCTCAGGACGAGATGAAGTAGGGTGCGCTTGTGAATGTAATTGGTCGATCGGCTTGTGGTAATCGCTGTTTTACCCCTATGCCTAGGGGAATTTAAGGGAGGGAAAAACTTAGATCATTAGAAGCAAAAGGGGGCTGTCTCCCGACACCCCCCTTTCCATTGTTAACCTTAAATCTAATACCATGAAAAACACATTGCAAATATACGTTAATTATCTATACCCTCCAAATTGTTGGCAAGAATATTCTTGGATTAAGATGTAACTTGTTGATATATAGTGTCTATTTGTGGGTGTAAAATCTTCTTGGATAGGAGTGGACTGTGTAAATCTGTGTAGAGAAAGAGGTAAAAGAAGAGGCGATCAGCAGTGGATGCTGACCGCCTCTTTGGCCTTCTTTAGTTCGGCCTAAGTCAAGCTGGAGGAATTACTTGGTCTTGATGCCAAGCTTCTTTGCGATATCCTCTGGAATTGCGGAGCGATGTAGGACGATGTTCATAGTCTTACCCTTGACGAAGTTGTAAGAAGCATACCAGTGTCCCTTGTATTCGCCGGTTTCACCCCAGGAGTTCTTTACTATGAAGAACTTGCGACCGATCTGGTTCTTAGCGATACCATAGATGACCATACCGTGGTCGTCGGTCAGCTCAAAGTTATCGAATCCCTTCTGACGATACTCTTGTGTAGGATCGATTTCGGGGACGTTAGCAGAGCGAATGAGCTTCTGTAGCAGGGTCTGACGCTCGCCACGGTTGAGCCCGACCCAACGAGCCTGGTCAGAACCCTTAGTCTCGATCTCTTCGACATCTGCTAGTACAGCGATACCATCACGAGTGAAGCCCTGTTCGCTGACATCTGATCCCCAGGCGATGGTGTAACCCTTGTCGATAGCATACTCCATCGTACGCATTAGTTCGTCAATAGGAAGGTTGTAGGACTCTGCCCAGCGCCAGTTGTCTTCGATTTCGAGAGCGAACTTAGAGTAGAAGGGATGGTGCGTGAAGGAGGTCAGTGAGACGTAGTCATCAGCATTGAGCCCCAAGGCCTGACCATAGCTCTTAGGCGTGTACTTCTTACCCTTGAAGGTAAATTCTTCAGGGAGCTTGCCGAGATACTGGTCGATGATCGACTCAAAGGCAGGATACCAAGCGGTAGAGAGCTTGCCATTAGGATTCGTGATGATGGCATCGAGGAAGGCCTTAAGCCCTGCTTCCATCTCGCCGTGCTGGTTCTTAGTCGTACCATAGTTGAGCCCTGGGAGGACGGAGCGAGGTACAGCACCATAGTTCTTCAGTACGTAGAGGACGTCATAGAATGATCCTCCCTGGGCGAAGTTGAGCTTGCCATGGAGGCGAACATACTTGCGCCCCTTGTCACGGTAGGAGTGGCTGACGACGAACATCTCAGAGAGGTCGTAGTCTCCCTTACCTATGCGGATAAGTTCGTCCTCGAGGAAGCTTTGACCAGAGTACGCCCAGCAGGTTCCGGAGTTTGCTTGGTTCTTGATAGAGGTGATTCGGGCGTCCTTAACGGTCGTGAATACGTTAGGCTCGTTAGCGTCCTTCGTCGCTGGAGTTTGGGCAGAGAGGGACGAGGTGAGCCCTGCCAATGCCATGATGGCGATCAGTTTCTTCATCTCAGATTAGTAACTATAGTGATGATGGATATGGATAGGTTTCGGGAGGATGCGATGGCATATCCCCGATGCCCATTGTTTACTCAAAGATACACATTTCTCGCTGATCCCAAGGGCTAGGGGATTTTCGCTGTCTATAAGTCTTGGAGGAGAGGGAATGAAGTCTTCCAGAAGGGAGCGAGATAAGTCTGAGGAGATAACTCGAAGCCAAGGAGGATCGGCCGATAGGCTCGTTCTCCTAGGCTGGCTAAGGGAGGTGGACGGAATGGCTAAGGTTTGCTTCGATAAAGGCTATGCTTTGTGCGAGGAGAGCTCTACCTTTTCGGAGAGAAAGCTCTATCCTTACTAGCTGGCTCTCCTACCTTGTGTAGGGGAGAGTAGAGCAAGGCAGCTTGCTCACCTGTTGCTCTCTACTCCTATGCCTATATTCGGTATCCAGGAGAAGAAAGCATAGATCAAAAACAAGCCGCGCCCCTTGGATGGCGCTGTTAGGAGCATCCAAGGGGCACGGAAGAAGCCTTCCAGAGAAGAGCTTTGAGGGAGTAAGGTCAGCTAGCCATGGAGGTAGAGTAGTGGCTGGGCGTCTGGGCGAGCTTCGCTAAACTGTCCATCCTGGTAGGCACATACGCCATTGACATAGGTGGCACGTACCTGGTGGCCGAAGCGATGACCTTCGAAGGGAGACCAACCGCAGAGCGAGACGATACGGCTAGGCTCTACCAATTCTTCCCCTTGAGGATCAATCAGGACAAGGTCGGCAAAGAAGCCTGGACGGAGGAAGCCTCGCTTCTCGATCCCAAAGAGTTCGGCTGGCTGGTGAGCCATCTTCTCTACGACAAGCTCCTTGGTGAATACCCCTTCACGAGCTAGGTCTAGCATCGCAACGAGTGCATACTGAGTCAGCGGTCCTCCGCTAGCTGCCGTGAGACAGTTGCCCTCCTTCTCAGCCAAGAGGTGCGGTGCATGGTCTGTCGCTACGACGTCGATCTTGCCAGAGCGAACGCCTTCCCGTAGCGCCTCCCGATCTTGGAGCGTCTTGACCGCAGGATTCCACTTGATACGATTACCTAAGCGGTCATAATCTTGGTCTGAAAAGATCAAATGGTGTACGCAGGCCTCGGCAGTGATCTTCTTTTCTCGGAGAGGAAGGTCGCTGCGGAAGAGCTCAAGCTCCCGTGCTGTCGAGATGTGCAGGATATGTAGGCGAGCCCCAAGGCGGGTCGCTAGCTCAACAGCCTTACTCGAGGAGCGGTAGCAAGCTTCTTCGCTACGGATCAATGGGTGATAGTGTACGTCTAGAGCCGCTTCGCCTACGGTGTCAAGGTAGTGCTGGCGGTTGGCTCGGATGATAGCTTCCTCTTCACAATGCGTGGCGATAAGCAGATCGGTCTCACCGAAGATGCGCTCCAGAGTTTGGACATTATCGACGAGCATGTTGCCCGTCGACGAGCCCAGGAAGAGCTTGAGCCCAGGAGTGCGACGTCGATCGATGCGCTGTAGCTCGTCGATGTTGTCATTTGTCCCGCCGAAGAAGAAGGAATAGTTTGCCCAAGAGGTCGCAGCGGCTCGCTCCATCTTCCACTGCCATGCATCGAAGGTGGTGGTCGTAGGCTTGGTATTGGGCATTTCCATAAATGAGGTCGTCCCCCCAGCTATGGCTGCACGACTTTCGCTCTCTATCGTTGCCTTGTGGGTGAGGCCAGGCTCACGGAAGTGAACTTGATCATCGATACAGCCAGGGAGGAGCCAAAGTCCTTCGGCAGGTACCACTTCGTCGACTTCCTCTAGGAGTAGACGAGGGAAAGTGCTTTCGCCCTTGAAGATAGCCGTGATGTAGGCTCCTTCAGTGAGTAGAGAAGCGGTATAGGAGCACCCTTCGTTGATCAGGGTAGCGTTTCGGAAAAGGCGTTTCATAGGAGTGGAGTACGGAGATTAGAGGTAGAGGAAGAGTAGGGCAAGCGTATTATTCACTAGATGCAGAAGTATCGGTGCATAAAGGCGTCCAGTAGCCGAAGTGAGATAACTGAGTGTGTAGCCGAGGATGAAGCGACTGACGAAGCCAATAGGAGAGAAGTGTAGGAGTGAGAAGAGTAGGGCGGTAAGTAGCCAAGGGAGGTGCCTATTCGAGGAAATAGGTAGTAAGCGAGTGATGAGAGGCTGCAGCATACCCCGGAAGCAAAGCTCCTCACTGATGGCTGGGACGACGGCCAGCGTGATCCATAGGCATAGGAACGGACTCGCTCCAGAGCGGAGTAGCTGACGGACACGCTCGGTGACCAAATCTCCTCCCGTATAGCCGATGAGCTTGCCGAGGTAGAGGAAGAGCTCATAGCAGACTTCCGCAAGTAGCAGGCTCCCTAGGCTGATGAGGAGAAGATGGAGGAGTGCTCTTCCTGCTAACCAGTTTTGATCGATCAGCCCGAAAAGACGATGCCGAGCCTCTCTCCCTATGGGGAAGAATAGGCTCGGCAGAGCAAAGATGGTGAGCGTGCTGAGAAGGATCTTCCCAAGCTCTAGCGATGCTGTCGGTGGGAGATCACTCAGGCTGATAAGTAGCTGGGAGGCCAGAGGACCGAGTAAGAGGATCCAGAGCAATAGTAGAGGGAGCTCCCAGCGCTGAGCCATAGTCCTGCGAGGCAATGAGTTAGGTTAGTCGGCGCAACTTTCTTCCTGCTCGCCCTTACGGATCTTCAGTGGGGAGCGACCGAACATACGACGACAGAATGCCGAGAGGTAGCCAGCTGAAGAGAAATAGTACTTCTCTGTTATCTCAGCTAGAGAGAGAGGACTATCGACGAGATCCTTATAGACGTGGCGGGCACGCTGCTGGAGCATCCATTTCAAAGGAGGCATCCCGAATTCTTCATCGAAGATACGAGTTAGGGATATGGTCGTCAGGCCAAGCTTCTGTGCTAGATCTTCCGTATTCTTACACTGTAGATGGTGACGATAGACTTCCTTCCTGAAGCCCATATGTCGGCAGTGGTAGTGAGCGAGGAAGGTATCCATCGTTTGCCGAGCATAGTTCATACGTAGCAGGAGGAAGAGTTCTTGTAGTTTGATGTCGAAGAGACGCAGATCAGAGAGGGCATAGCGCTGGTACTCAAGGATCATCTCCACCCAAAGCTCAATACCGTGGGAGAAATCGAGTGTCTGAAGGAGGTCTTGCTCTTTGCGGTTGTTCTTCGACTGGAAGTGTTCCTTTGTTCTTTCTGGACAGCGACCAGCACAGAGATGAATGCTCGGCTGGAAGAGGAAGCTGAGGAAAGTGGCATCGCTCTTAGCCTCCAGCTCAATGAGCGTCCCCATTGGCACGAAGATGATCTGCTTCCCGCTGTAGGTGCCATAGGGCTGTTCATCAGCATTCGTATAGATCGCTATCTCCCCCTTGAGGAGAAAGAGAAGATAGTACTCACCCTCCGTCTGTAGATAGATACGCTGACCTTGGGAGAGCTGTTTGTGCTGAGGCATTGCCGTTAAGGCTGCAGCTGGATGCTTGAAGACGGAGTTCCCTGCGAAGAGGAGCTCCTCATTCATCTTGATCTTCGTCGTGGTTTTGTGCATCTCAAGAAAGTAAAATGAAAGTAAAGAGGAGGAGAGGAGAAAGTCTCCTTGAGGTCTATTTTAAGAGAGCTCAAGGAGACCTTCTGGGATGTGTAAATATAGCTGATGAGTGGAGAGATCCACATCTTTAATAAGCTCCTCGGAGATGGGGAGAACGAGTTCTTCTCCCTCAGAAGAAACAACCTTTAGGAGGGTATTCATCGTCTTGTCATCGATCTCTTCGATGACACCTAGCAGCTCCCTAGTGTTAGCGTGATAAAGCTGGAAGCCGACATAGTGCTCAAGGGAGAGAAGGTCTTCGCTCGTGGTACCATCTAGGTATTCTCGGTCGAGCCAAACTTGGCGCCCTATAAGGAACTCAGCTTGCTCCTTGGTGTTGATTCCCGAGAAGAGGATAAGGTCGATCTCATCATTCTTTGGTCGGAGCTTCAGTACTCGGTGTGGGACGAGTAAGCCATCTTCCTCCAGCATGAGGAATAGGGGCTCCTCCATCCCATCCGTGAGTCCTGACAGATCAACAGAGAGCTTGGCTGCAATCTCTCCTTGAATACCATGGGTTCTCCCTAAGGTGCCGATAAGCTCGAAGTCTTCTTTCCTGAGCATTGTGTGGGTCTAGAGACGAGAGATTCGTGCTCCCAAGGCATTCAGACGTGCTGCGATGTCTTGGTAGCCACGATCTATCTGCTCGATGTTGTTGATGACACTAGTCCCCTCTGCGCTCATAGCAGCGATGAGGAGGGCAATCCCTGCACGGATGTCGGGAGAGACCATCGTCGCTGCACGTAGCTGGTGAGCACCGCCAAGGCCGATGACCACTGCGCGGTGAGGATCACAGAGCATAATCTGTGCTCCCATGTCGATGAGCTTGTCTACAAAGAAGAGGCGGCTCTCAAACATCTTCTGGTGGATCAGTACGCTTCCCTTGGCTTGGGTAGCCGTTACAAGGAATACACTCAGTAGGTCAGGTGTTAGCCCTGGCCAAGGAGCATCAGCTATGGTGAGGATAGAGCCGTCCATGAAGGTGTCGATCTCATAGCCATTGGGGTGACGAGGAATAAATAGGTCGTCGCCCTGCTCTTCGATGGTGATCCCCAGACGACGGAAGGCCTGAGGAATGATCCCTAGATCAGGGATGCTAACATTCGTGATGCGAAGCTCGGAGTTGGTCATGGCAGCCATACCGATGAAGCTACCAATCTCGATCATGTCGGGGAGCATGGTATGCTCAGCTCCATGGAGCTCCTTGACACCTTCGATGACTAGGCGATTCGATCCGATGCCTTCGATATGAGCCCCCATACGCACGAGGAGCTTAGATAGCTGCTGAAGGTAGGGCTCGCAGGCAGCGTTATAGATCGTCGTTGTCCCTTCTGCGAGGGCTGCTGCCATGAGGATATTCGCCGTACCTGTGACGGAGGCTTCGTCAAGGAGCATGTACTTGCCTCGTAGCTGAGAGGCTTCGAGGATGTAGCTCTTCTTCTCGGTATCATAGTTACAGCTAGCTCCGAGCTCTTGGAATCCGATAAGGTGTGTATCTAGTCGACGACGACCGATCTTATCTCCGCCTGGCTTGGGGAAGATGGCATAGCCGAAACGACCAAGCAGTGCTCCTGCCATCAAGACTGAACCACGGAGAGCACGAGAGCGGGCGAGGAAGTCTTCACTGTGGAGGTAGTCGATGCGTACCTCATCAGCTTGGAAGGTGTAACTCCCTTCTTCATTAAGCTTGTTGACCTTGACTCCGATCTGACGAAGTAGCTCAATGAGGTTATTGACGTCAAGGATATTAGGGATATTGTGAATCGTCACTACCTCGGGCGTCAGTAGGACGGCAGAGATGATCTGTAGTGCTTCGTTCTTCGCTCCTTGTGGGCGGATGCTACCTTGGAGGGAGTAGCCCCCTTCGATTACGTAGGATGCCATAGGGCTTGTTTGCTCTGTGGGTACGGATACTATTTCTTTTTCCCCTTCTTGGTATTGATAGGCTTCTGGAGCTTGCCAGGCTTATCAATGGTGTTGGGGTTGATATTTAGCTTACAATTCTCTGGAGTGAGAAGTATTTGGCCATCGGATAGCTCGAAGAGATCCTTGAAGATCTTGAGGTCTTCGACATGGGTTTGGTTCCACGTCATGTAGTCGCGCTTCATCTGCAGAGCGATGAAATACTCCGCCGCTGCTCGCTCAGGTCCCTGCTCCATCTGACAGACACGCTGGATCATCCCCTCGATGAAGTGACCATAGTAGCGATACTTGATGAAGTGTCCAGGATAGGCAGGCTTCTCGGTCTTGAGTAAGATCTCCTCCTGGGTGATGGTGCCTTCGGGATAATCTACGTCTAGCTCGAAGCCACTGATGATCGCTAGGTGATCCCAGTAGATCGTCTTCTTGTCAATCGATGCTCCCCGCTCAGGGACGATAGCCTCCATCGCCTGGATGATGCTACGAGCACAGGCATTGCGCTCTTCGCGGTCTTCTATCCCTTTGCAGTAGGTGACCATATTCTGGATATGGCGACCGTACTCAGGTAGTGTGATGGCGGGCAGTTGATTATTATATTCCATGTAGGATTACTTCAGACGAGACTTGATCGCTTCTGTCTCTGCTTCGAAGCCTGGCTTCTCTAGGAGGGCAAACATATTCTTCTTGTAGGCTTCGACTCCAGGCTGATTGAAGGGATTGACTTCAAGCATATAGCCGCTGATACCTACAGCCTTCTCGAAGAAGTAGAAGAGCTGACCGATGTAGTAAGCGGAGAGCTGAGGTAGGATAATACGAATATTGGGTACTCCTCCATCAATATGGGCTACGCGGACGCCTAGCTCCGCCATCTTGTTCACCTCATCAACACGCTTGCCAGCGAGGTAATTCAGCCCGTCAAGGTTCTCCGTGTCGGACTGGATGCGTAGCTCATGATCTGGGCGCTCAACGCTGATGATGGTCTCGAAAATATTTCTTTCTCCCTCTTGGATCCACTGACCCATAGAGTGTAGATCGGCGGAGAAGTCGACGGAGGCATTGAAGATCCCCTTGCCATCCTTTCCTTCACTCTCTCCATAGAGCTGCTTCCACCACTCTCCGATATAATGTAGACGGGGATGGAAGTTGCCAAGGATCTCGATCTTCTTGCCTGCTTGATAGAGACTATTACGAGCTGCCGCATAGAGTGCAGCTGGATTTTGGTCAAAAGGAACTTCGGGGCTCACAAGCGCCTTCATCTCACGAGCTCCACGTACGAGCTCACGGATGTCGAAGCCTGCGACAGCGATAGGGAGGAGGCCGACAGGAGTTAGGACAGAGAAGCGCCCTCCGATATCATCAGGGATGACGAAGGTCTTGTAACCCTCCTTGTCAGCGAGTGTGCGTAGAGCTCCACGAGACTTGTCGGTGATGGCTACGATGCGTTCTCGAGCTTCGTCACGACCAACTTGCTCCTCGAGCAGTGCCTTGAGCAGGCGGAATGCGATCGCAGGCTCGGTCGTCGTACCGCTCTTAGAGATGTTGATGATCCCAAAGCGCTTGTCACGTAGGAAGGCGATCAGTTCGCTGAGATAATCCTCTCCGATATTATGTCCAGCGAAGATGACCTGAGGAGCATTATGCTTGCTCTGGTACACCTCGAAGGAAGGAGTGAGTGCCTCGATGACGGCACGTGCTCCGAGATAGCTACCTCCGATACCGATACTGATGACGTAGTCACATGAGGTCTGTAGCTTCTTAGCGGTAGTCTCGAGGTCTGTGAGCTGTGCGTCGGTGATCTCTTCGGGGAGGTTGATCCAGCCGAGGAAGTCACTCCCGAGGCCAGTGCCTTGATGGAGTGCTTGCTGGAAGGTGTTGCTCTTGCTGGCCCAAGCCTCTACGGCTTCGGGACTGATGGTGGAGAAGATCCCAGAGAGATCTAGTTGGAGGGTATTCATTGTGTTCAAGTTTGTTCGAAGTACTTGCAGTGCTTACTCTTTACGTTGAGTAGGTGGCCTCTGCGTGAAAGCGGTGATTTCTTATTGGAAATATGACTTCCATTGCAAAGATACGAAAAAAGCGCTGGCTGAGATAGATGGCTCGGAGATAAGGCGGTACCTACTAAAGATAAGGAGGCTTAACCTCACTAGAGTGTTCCTGAAGAGGGGGGATGAGATGGCTTTCCTTCTGGTCTTTTCCTCTTGTCTTGAGTGATCTTGATTGCTCCCTTAGACTTCCTCTAGCCATCCTGTGAAATGCAAATGTCCCATAACGCTGGGACAATTGTCCCAGCGTGTGGGGACAGCCGTCCCAACGTGCTGGGATATTCTTTTTTACCTCGAGTGAGAGAGCTCCATTCCGAGGTGACTAGATTGTATGTACTGGAACCCTCCGAGAGGACTTATCCTATTCGTAAAAAGAATATCCCTAATGGCTCGATAGAACCATTAGGGATATAGAAGCGTGGTGGTCGGATCTTTTCCTCGCTCCTTAGAAAAGGAGCTGAAGGAGATCCGGTACTAAGTCTGTGGAGCCCTAGTACGTATGTGAATGAGGATCCTGCACCTCCCTACGCGTGATCTTATGGAGATCAAGTGCACGCCAAGCATAGATGATGTATGCTAGTACAAAGGGAATAAGTAGCGAAACGATACTCATCGTCTTCAGCGTGAAGAGGCTAGAGGAGCTGTTACGAATGTTCAGCGAGTTGTTGATGATCTCGGGCATCTCTGCGCTGTAGGCAGGGTAGTAGGATGTGTTATTCCAACCTGCAATAAGGAAGATCGCTAGCGCAGTGAGTACGACACCAAGGCCTTCGAACCAAATTCCCTTGCGGAAGCCATCCTTGAGTAGTGTCAGGAGAATACCTGCGAGCACGCAGACGACACCGATGAAGAAGACGGCAAATACAGCAGGCATCTCAAGGAGGTTGTGCCAGTACTTATAGTCTACGAGGAAGGTGTTCTCTGGATGAGCTGGATCGTAGGCAAAGCCCTGCTTAGTGAGCAGGAAGAAGAGCCAGGCAAGGAAGAGAAGTAGGAAGGCTGCTGCATTCCAAGGGAGAGCCGCACGTGAGCGCTTATAGATGACTTCATCATCGATGTTGTTGATGAAGTAGAGGAGTGCCGTCGTACGAGCGAGGAAGAAGATCGCAAGGCCGAAGATGACGTTCCAGATGTTGAGGACTGCTTCGAGTCCGTGAAGCTGGACGCCGTGATAAGGGAGCCATTCGGAGATGACCTGTGAAGCTCCACTGAGGTCTGCGATAGCATCACGATTGACCTGGAAGGTTGAGCCCGTGAAGAAGGTCGATACCGCTGCACCGAGCAGGATCGGAGCTAGGAGACCATTGATGAAGAGAGCGATCTGGTAGGCACGGCTACCGAGGACATTCCCGTTCTTATTCTGATACTCGTATGAAACTGCTTGGATGATGAAGCAGAAGAGGATGAGCATCCAGACCCAGTAGGCTCCACCGAAGCTGGTAGAGTAGAAGAGTGGGAAAGAGGCAAAGAATCCTCCACCGAAGACGACGAGAGTCGTGAAGGTGAATTCCCACTTACGACCGATTGAGTTGACGAGAAGTTTACGTTCGATCTGCTCCTTACCGATGCTGAAGAAGAGAGATTGCCCTCCCTGCACGAAGAGCAGGAAGACCAAGAGTGCGCCGAGCACGGAGATCAGTAGCCACCAGTACTCTTGGAAGAATGCATAGTCCATAAAGATAGTCTAGCTTGATTACGTGAGTGATAAGAGTTACTTGAAGGCTCTAGTGCTGGTCAGGACCCTGACGAATAGCCTTGCGCATGATGTTGATCTCAGCCACCAGCATGATGGTGAAGAGGAGGAAGAAGAGCGTGAAGGTGATCATCACAGAGGAGGCTTCGATCTTTGAGATAGCAGCCTTGACAGGGAGGAGATTCTGAATCGTCCAGGGTTGACGCCCTACTTCTGCTACGACCCATCCAGCCTCACTAGCTACCCAGGCTAGAGGGGTTAGGATGATGGATGCCCAGAGGAGCCAGCGAGTAGACAGAATCTTGTCTTGGCGCTTATAGGCATACCAGGTCAGAATAGCGAAGAGGAGAATGAAGGCACCTCCGAGACCGACCATGATACGGAAAGAGTAGTAGGTCAGCGCTACATTGGGTACCGTCTCGTACTTACTTTCGAAGTAACCGTAGCCATAGTAGGGGAAGTGCTCATCGAGGATAGCACGCTGCTCCTGCATCGCCGTGCTGTCACCAGCCTTCTTAGCTGTGCGGAAGGCGTTTAGGGCATCGATAGCTATACGTCCACGACGCATCTTCTCTTCCGTAGAGATTGCGATCTCGCCATTAGGCTGGCGGTAGCCTCCTTCAAGGATGTTGATGATCCCGGGGACGTAGTGAGTCCCAGTACCTGCTACCATGAAGGAGAGGAGGCGGGGAGCTTCGATATTGAAGAGGTGTGAAGGCTTATCATCATCGGGGAGCTGCTTATCGGGGTTGAGGAGGCCGATGATTCCTAGCCCGATACCAGCACCATCTTCGGTACAGCCCTCAGAGGTGCACTTACCTGAGTCATAGATTGCTTCCATCGCAGCGAGCTTCATAGGCTGGTTGGTGGCGACATCGACGGCAGAGCTGTGCCCTGTCATGGCTGTTAGCAGGGCTGCTACAAGGCCAAAGGGAGCGATGATCTTGAGGTTACGCTTAGAGAACTCGACATTACGACCACGAAGGAGATAGAGTGCACAGATGCCGAGGGCAAAGAATGTACCGAGAGTCCAGGATGAAGTCACCGTGTGGAAGAACTTCACAATAGCCGTGGGGGAGAGAGCTACTGCCCAGAAGTCGTGCATCTCATTGCGCATCGTCTCAGGGTTGAATACCATCCCCTGAGGGTGCTGCATCCAAGCATTAGCAATCAAGATCCAGACTGCCGAGATCGTCGCCCCGATGATCGTGAGCCAAGAAGAGGCTAGGTGGAAGCCCTTGCTAACCTTGCCCCAGCCGAAGAACATCACAGCGATGAAGGTCGACTCCATGAAGAAGGCCAGAATACCCTCGATAGCAAGTGGAGCGCCAAAGATATCGCCGACGAACCAGCTGTAGTTAGACCAGTTCGTCCCGAACTGAAACTCTAGGATGATCCCCGTAGCGACACCGATAGCGAAGTTGATACCGAAGAGCTTCTGCCAATACTTAGCTGACTTCTTCCAGAACTCTTCGCCCGTACGGTAGTACTGCGTCTCCGCTAGAGACATGATGACCCCTAGTCCGAGTGTGAGTGGGACGAAGAGCCAGTGATACATCGCGGTCAAGGCGAACTGCGCACGCGACCAAGCGAGTAGTGATTCTAGATCCATGATTGTAAATAGTTATTTGGTGATTAGTTAGTTTAATCGGAGGGGTAGACCTGACTTTACTTGAGCTGAAGCGTGTCTCCTGAGGCACGGCGGTCGAGGAGTTCATCGCCGACATATTCAGACTTCTCGATGTGCTGATCTTTGGCCTGCTGTTTGACATGGTTCGGGAAGAAGAATGCCCGCAGGATCGCAAACATGATGAAGAGCTTAAGAACGATGATGAGCCATAGCTTCTTGCTCGTCGGAGTTAGACCACGAAAACCATCTCGGTAGAGGTGATAGGCTCGGACGAAGAAGTTAGGCTGCTTAGGGGAAGTCGACATAGCGGCTTATAGCTAGGTTAGAGTAATAGGTGTGATCACTTATGTTGTTTGTTGCCAATGGACAAAGATATGAATAAAGTGTATAGAAGCAAGCATTTGCGGAGTGTTTTTATCTAAAATAGGCTTGTTCTAGTAGCCTTTTTGGTATATCTGGATCTTTTGTTTGACGATTGGATCCGAAGTCGTGCCACTCGATTGGATGAGGTGGAGTTTAGTAGATCAGGGTTTCCGTGTACGGCCTATGCTCTGCCCCTTATGCCGGAGAGTGTGTGGTTGATGTACATAGTCGGTTTGCTTCATAAGGAGCTTCTGTCCCAGACTAAGGTGGTATGGAGTCTAGGTAGCAGGAGAGCTATGCCAGACAGCCTGAATCATCATCTTCTGTCAAAAAGTGTATTTACTTAGGAGGACTAGCGGTATCGTTTGTAAGGGGGGAAGTTCTTCCTGGAGAGAGGAACCACTGTAAATGCGAAGGAGGCAACAGTAGTGCCCCATGAGGGGCAACACTGTTGCCTCTGATGGGTTTATACTGTTGCCTCTTTGTGGTGAAAATGGATGTTGTATATCAGAGAGTTATGCGAGGCGTTTTTCGGTGATGAGAGATGGGATATATTGGTTTACTTAGGTTGAAGTGTCGCACTGCTGTAGAACAACTGAATGAGTGAAAATCACCAATTCATCTAAGTAGAGGAGCTACGCTGAGGGAGATTTTAGTGGGACTTATATCTATGCGTGCGTACCTATCATATCGTAGGTAGTAGGGATAGGGAGGAATGGCTCCTAGAGGGCTACTGAACCAGCACCGTAGAAGTCGTGTTCTCTGTAAAGATGAGGAAAATCACCGAATTATATCACCGCCTTTTACGCAAGAGAAAGCTCGCCCAAGTGGTGCTGCCGACAGAGCTCTTTACCTTTCCCCTAGGCTTGACGCTAGGTGTACTACTGCCTACTCCTTTGGCTTGGCTAAGCACCTTCGCCTCATTTGCTCTTGGGGTGCTGGTAGTTTATCTTTGTGGCGGGTTAGCGATGAATCGCTCGGGTGTGCTCCGTTCGCTCGGAGTGCTCTCGCTCTGGGGGATCATGATCCTTCTCTTTCCCCTCAAGGCTAGATGTACGCTAGAGCTTCAGGCGCTCCTGCTCGTGAGCTACCTCATCAGTAGCCTACTGGTCTTTGGCTACCGCTGGTGGCGGGATCAGCACAGCTCTCCCGAGGCTCGCCTCTGTGTGCGAGGACGTGTCCTGCGTGTAGAGCGCCTTCGCTTTGAGCGTATCCTTGTCCTATTTTCGCTGGCGGCTCTCTGCTTCATCGGTGTTTGCTTTCAGTTCTGTCCTATAGAGCTTCATGTCTTGCTCCTTTGGGCTGGGTATTTCATCGCCTGCTTCACTTGGGGAGTCTATGCTTTAGAGATGACTCACCTTATTTGGGTACAGAGGAGACTCATGCGTGAGGCTTTTATCCCCATCCTAGACGAGGAACATCGAGTGGTCGGACGTGTCTCTAAGACTGACCCCTATACCGAGCTGGGGCGTCTCCCCGTAGTGCGTCTCGTGGCTACTTCTTGTAGCATGGTCTATCTGGAGCAAATGCCAGAGAGCGTAGCTCTGCCAGCCCGCCCAGGGTGTGATACGCCCTTCGTCTCTTGGCTGACAGAGGGCTGGACTCCAGAGCAAACGGCTCAGCGGATGATCGATCAGCGCTTCTGTGGTATCCGCCGTGCACACCCTCGCTTCCTGCTACATTACCACGAGGTCGTAGGGGGGCAAGCGGTGAGCGTCTATCTCTTTGGTGTCGCTATCGAGGAGCCTAGCCAACTATTGATTGACTGCCTTCCACAGCAGGGACGTTGGTGGCCTGTCAGTCACCTTGCCCAGCAGTGTGAGCACTGCCAGTTCTCTCCTTATCTTCACTCTGAGTACCCGTACCTAGAGCAGACGCTTCTCCTAGCGGAGCGTCTTCGCTCCACGGCTACTAGCTCATCTTCGACTGATGAATAACCGTTCTTCAGCTAAGCTCTACCTGATCCCCGTCCCCATAGCAGAGGTAGATCATACGATGTGCCTACCTGAGCATAATCGCAGTGTGCTCCCTCAGATCAAGCACTATATCGTAGAGAATGTCCGATCGGCACGACGCTTCCTTAAGACTGCTGATCGTACGATAGATATTGATACCCTGACTTTTTATGAGCTCAATAAGCATACGGCTCCGGAGGCTATCGGAGACTATCTACGTCCTCTAGCCGAAGGGCTAGATGTCGGTGTTATCTCAGAGGCTGGCTGTCCTGCGGTAGCCGATCCTGGAGCGGATGTCGTCGCTCTAGCTCAGCGCAAGGGATATGAAGTCGTCCCCTTGGTAGGACCTAGCTCTATCCTCCTTGCCCTTATGGGCTCAGGTTTCAATGGGCAAGGGTTTGCCTTCTCGGGCTATCTACCTATTGATGAGAAGGAGCGCATCGAGCGCATCCGAGAGCTGGAGCATCGTGCGCTCCGTCGGAGAGAGACGCAGATCTTCATCGAGACACCCTATCGTAACCTTCAGCTTCTAGAGACGCTGATGAAGTACTGCGCACCAGAGACGAAGCTCTGCATTGCCTCGGGACTGCAGAGCGAGAGTGCGCTGCTGAAGACGAAGACGATCCGAGCCTGGAGAGGGGAGAAGCCGGCGATACATAAGGTGCCTACGATCTTCCTCCTCGGGCGCTAAGCCGGTTTATGCCATGCCACTGACGACACCTATCCCTAACGACTTCGCTCATCAGCTACGTGATCTCCTTCCTGAAGAGGAGGCCGAAGCTCTACTCACAGCGCTAGATACGGAGCCCGCAGTCTCCGTTCGCTACAGCCGAGAGAAAGCTCCCGGCTTAGCCACCACACTCCAGTATGATGCTCCGATACCCTGGGCACAGCCACGAGGCTATTATCTGAAGAATAGACCTCTCTTCGCTGCTGATCCGCTATGGCATGCGGGAGCGTACTACGTGCAGGAGGCCTCCTCGATGCTCCTTAGCCTTGTCGCACCGCTCTTAGAGGAGCGTCCTCTGCGTGCCTTAGATCTCTGTGCTGCTCCTGGAGGGAAGAGTACGCTACTGACAGACTTGCTCCCCGAGGGGAGCGTCCTCGTGAACAATGAATATGTAGCTACCCGAGCCAAGGTGCTGCAAGAGAATATCCAGAAGTGGGGTTCCCCTCATGCCATCGTCACGAGTACAGAGGCAGCGAAGCTAGGGCGACTGCGTGAGACCTTTGACATCATCGTGGTGGATGCTCCTTGTTCGGGCGAGGGAATGTTTCGTAAAGAAGAGGAGGCTCGTCGTCAATGGACGCCTGGGCTTGTCGCTTCTTGTGCCTCGCTACAGAAGGAGATCCTCGCAGACATCTGGCCTGCCCTTGCTCCTGGAGGGCTCTTGGTCTATAGCACCTGCACCTTCAACCGCCAAGAGGATGAAGATAACCTAGCCTTCCTCATCGAAGAGCTCGGAGCACTACCCGAAGCTCTCCCCGATTGCCCAGCGGAAGTTTCTCCTTCCTCCCTTAGCTCCTATCCCTGCTACCGCATGATGCCTCATCGACAGCGAGGGGAGGGACTTTTCTTGGCTGTCGTTCGCAAGCCTGAAGAGCAAGCTCAGGGAGCTCTACGCCTTAAAGGGAAGATGAAGAGTAAGCCATGTATGCCACCGAAGGAGGTGCTGACTTGGCTCAAGGAGAACTGGCGAAAGTCTGTGAGCTGGCTCCAGCCCAGCGAAGACCTCTTGATCGCTCTACCCGAAGCCGTACGTGATCTACTTGCTTTGATACAGCAAGAGAGTATTCAAGTCCTATCGGCAGGTATCCCAGTAGCTGAGGTCTATGGGCGCAAGGTACAGCCTCATGCTGCGCTGGCTCTTTCGCTAGCCTTCGACCGAGGAGCCTTCCCCGAAGTTGCCTTGGAGCAGGAGATGGCCATCCGTTATCTCGCTCGTGAGGCTGTCACGCTTCCTGAGGATACGCCACGAGGTATCGTGTGGGTAAGCTATGGTGGTTTGCCCTTAGGTTTTATGAAGCATCTGGGTAATCGCTCAAACAATCTCTATCCACAGGCTTGGCGTATTCGTCACCCAGAACTACTTCTGGATTCGCTAAGCTCGGGTCACTAGCTCGAGAGAGCTACCTCTCACGCTGCTATGTCTAGCTTGGTCTTTGATCTAAAGCACTTCTCCCTTCGACAGACCTATACCGCTCAGCGTGTCGGCACAGATGCGCTCCTCCTAGGGGCATGGCCATGGAAGCATAGCTTGCCCGATCGCCCACGTCTCTTAGATGTCGGGACGGGAACGGGTGTCATCGCCTTGATGCTAGCTCAGCGGTTTGATCGAGCTGAAGTCGAGGGCTGGGAGCTGGAAGCCGGAGCGGTCAAGGACGCTCTGTATAATGTAGAGCAGTCGCCCTTCGCTGGTCGTGTACAGATCCATGCGTGTGACTACGAGGCGGGGTACAAGGCTTGTGATCAGCCTTTTGACCTTGTCATCTCCAACCCTCCCTATTATATCGAGAAGACCTTACCCCAAGATGCTCGCTTGACCTTGGCTAGGCATACCGAAGGCGGGCTTTCTCCTGAATTACTCCTATGTACAGCCCATGAGCTCTTGACTCCCGAGGGGGGCTTGGCTATGATTACGCCTGTGGAGTCCTTGCCTTTTCTTCGACAGGTCGCTGTAGAGCATGGCTGGTACCTAGCTGAGGTGGTCACGATCTATTCCTTGCCAGGACGCCCGAAGCGCAGTCTTCAGCTCTGGCGTAGACTCTCCTCTTTAAGGAGCTATACCTTGACGCACACGACCTGGCTTGTCCTGCAGGACAAGCCAGACCATCCTTCATCTGACTATCGAGCTTGGGTGAAGGACTTTCTACTCTCTTTTTAATCTACGCTTTATTCTACTTGACGGAAAGCTATGGCTCTTTGACGGGAGAGGCATAGCTTTGTTTCAGAAAAGGTGTACCTTAGATCAAGTAGAGGTATGCTTTAGGTCGAATGTCGCTTGCCTTCGCCTTGGAAAAGGGATAGGGGCACCCTCCTTTTCCTTGCTCATTCGGTAGCCCAAGAGGGATCTTTCGTGGGGGTAGGTCTGACACATTGTCAGTCATAGCTACTTGGCATTGGGCTTGTTTAGATACGTGTAACATTCACTTATCAAAGCATTCTCTATCCAAATGAATAAGCAAGGAAAGATTGGGGTAACGAGTGAGAACATCTTCCCCGTGATTAAGAAGTTCCTTTATAGTGAGCATGACATCTTCCTCCGTGAGCTTGTCTCCAACGCAGTCGATGCTAGCCAGAAGCTACGAGCACTCGCTTCTGCGGGAGAGTTCAAGGGTGAGCTGGATGACCTGAAGGTCGAGGTCAGCTTTGACCCCGAGAAGAAGACCATCACCGTCAGTGACCGTGGTGTCGGACTAACGGCAGAGGAAGTCGAGAAGTATATCAATCAGATCGCTTTCTCAGGTGCGGAAGAATTCCTAGAGAAGTATAAGGACGACAAGGTCGCTATCATTGGACACTTTGGGCTAGGTTTCTACTCAGCCTTCATGGTAGCTTCCCGTGTGGAGATCCAGTCGAAATCCTACCGAGAGGACGCCCCTGCTGTGCATTGGAGCTGTGAAGGATCGCCCGAATATATTCTTGAGCCAGGCTCACGTACTGAACGAGGTACAGATATCATCCTCCATATCGACAGTGAGAGTGAGGAATTCCTCAGCAAGGATCGCCTTAGCCAGCTCCTTAATAAGTATTGCAAGTTCCTTCCAGTACCCGTTGTCTTCGGAAAGAAGCAAGAATGGAAGGATGGTGCCTACGTAGATACCGAGGAAGATAATCAGATCAACGATACACATCCAGCTTGGACGAAGAAGCCCTCGGAGCTAACGAAGGAAGACTACATCGCTTTCTATCATCAGCTCTATCCTCAGAGCATGGAGGAGCCTCTCTTCTGGATCCATCTCAATGTAGACTATCCCTTCCACCTCACAGGTATTCTCTACTTCCCTAAGGTGAAGAACCAGATGGAGCTCCAGCGAAACAAGATCCAGCTCTATGCTAATCAAGTCTTCGTGACCGAGGAGGTCGAGGGGATCGTACCAGAGTACCTGACGCTACTGCATGGGGTACTTGACTCTCCCGATATCCCCTTGAATGTCTCACGCTCCTATCTCCAGAGCGATGCACAGGTCAAGAAGATCTCTAACCATATCGCTAAGAAGGTCGCAGACCGCCTTGATGAGCTCTTCCGTAATGAACGGGATCTCTTCGAGAGTAAGTGGGATAGCCTGAAGGTATTCGTTCAGTATGGGATGCTCTCAGATGAGAAGTTCTATGATCGTGCGGTGAAGTTTATTTTGCTGACCGATGTTGCCGGTAAGCACTTTACCTTAGAGGAGTATCGTACGCTGACTGAGAGTGAACAGACAGACAAGGATGGCTCTCTCATCTGGCTCTATGCTAGTGACCGAGATGCTCAGTATGCGGCGATCGCCCGTGCGGAGTCCAAGGGATACTCAATTCTCCTGATGGATGGACCGCTGGATGTACACGCTGTGTCACAGCTGGAGCAGAAGTTAGAGAAGACCCGCTTCGTACGGGTGGACTCCGATACCATTGATAAGCTGATCGCTAAGAGCGAAGTGAAGGCTGTTGAGCTCTCCGAAGACGAGCAGTCAGCTCTGCGTACTATCTTCTCCGCTCGCCTACCGAAGGAGGAGAAGCGTAACTACTCCGTGAGTCTTGAGGCTCTGGGGGCTGACGGAGATGCTGTCCAGGTGACCCAAGGGGAGTTTATGCGTCGTATGCAGGAGATGGCTCGCTTACAGCCCGGGATGAGCTTCTATGGTGATCTTCCAGAGGGCTATAATGTCATCTTAAACTATGAGCATCCACTCCTCCAGCGACTTCTCCAGCAAGAGAAGAGCGAGGTAGAACCCAAGCTTGCCGAACTACGTGCTTCGCTAGCTGAGGAGCAAGCTAAGATCGCTGCTGAGGAGAAGGCTCTCGAGGGACAAGAGACGAAGACATCTGCTGAACTAGATACTCTACGCGCAAAGAAGAGTGAGCTCGAAGGGCAGATCAATAGCCAGCTTAATGCCTTTGGTGAGAATACGCTACTCGTAGGTCAGTTAATTGACTTGGCACTGCTCTCTCATGGCTTGCTAAGTGGTGAAGCACTCGCTGCCTTCATACGTCGTAGCCAGTCTCTTCTCTAGCCTTATCCTATCGCTAGATAGATCGAATCCATTAGAAATAGCGAGGTCGCCACTGGGATATACCTAGTGGCGACCTCGCTGCATTAACGCTTGAAGGAGAAGAATGTAAGGCGGGCTTACTTCTTCTTACAATCTTGATTCTTGCAGGTCTCCTTCTTACAGTCCTTCTTTGTGCAATCCTTCTTCATGCACTCTTTCTTCGTAGAGTCTGCAGTAGCTTGACCGTGGTGAGCACAAGCCTTACCTTCTGCACAGGCCTTACAGGTTTCAGCCTTCGTCATCCCTTGGCAATCCTTCTTGCAGGTATCTGCTTTAGCACGACAGCCACAGTGCTTCTCGTCTGTACAGGCACATTTACCCTTGCAGGCACAAGCCTTAGCTTCTTCTTTAGCCTTGGTCTGACAGCATTGTTTGCTCTTGCATTCTTTCTTTACGGGAGTCTTGTCTTGTGTCTGAGCAGAGACACTTGTGCCGATAGCCAAGAGGCAGGCTAAGGCGAAGATTACTTTCTTCATGCTGATTAATTGGGTTAGTTTGATGATTAAGTGATGGACGTCCTCATGGTTTGAGTCAAGTCCTTTTATGAGAACAAAGATAGAGAAAGCTGAAGAAAGATAAGATAGATACTACCTTTACCGCCATAGAATATGTATATTTGTCTTAGCAAAATGCCTAATTAAGATGCGCAAAGGTCTTCCTGCCACCCGTCTTTCATTGGAGACTGTCCGTCATCGTCTCCGCTATTCTAAACGCTTGCTCATTAATCGGCGAGGCGATGGAGTACATTCTCCTTTCGCCTTTCACTTTATAACGAAGGTCGTACGAAATCATCGTCCCTTTTATTGCTTTGCTGAGCTTGCTCCACGAGTCAAGGAGTTCTATCCTCTGAGCCAAGCTAGGCGTCAGCGTCGCATATGTGAGCTACTCTTCAGAGCATCTCATGCGCTCCGAGTGCAGCGTGTCGTGCATCTAGGGACATCCGCTACTCCTCTGAAGGACTATCTAGAGCAGACTGGATATACGACCTCTTGGGTTAGCTTTGCTACCATAGAGGAACTTGCTGACCACTCTGCTTGGACGCCGGATTTGGTTATAGTCGAAGACCCTTCATTCTACGCTCAGCTCCATCCTTACCTGAAGAAATGGCAAGAGCAAACAGCTCATCTGATCTTAGCTGGTTATACGCTAGATCGTGATGCTCTCAATCAGTGGAAGGCGCTACAAGCTGTGTGTTCTGCGCGCCTTCGAATAGACCTCTTGGATCTTCAGTTCGCTTTCTATGATGAGCGACTCACCACATCGTCTTATAAGGGAATCTATTGAGACTCCTCCCCATATCTAACTAACATATGAAACCATCATCTCTCCTTCTTTCTCTTCCTGCTATGATCGCCCTCGTGAGCTGTCATGCTGGACAAATTGAGCAGCGTCGTACGCCTTCTGTTCCTCAACCTTCTGCCCAAGTTTCACTTCAGAAGTATTTTGAGGATTCTTTTGCTGATCCCCTCCGTCCTGCTCCCTCACAGACGCTCACCCTCTCTAATCTGCGAGTAGCCCAAGATAGTGTTTGGCGTGCTTGGTCTGCGGTTAATGAGCGGGAGCTTACTCGTGAGTTGCCAGTGCTACGTAGATTCCCGAGCTATTCTCGTACGCTCCCGACGATTGCTTCTTATGGCTGGCGTCTCTCTAGCGAACACTACGCAGGTCAAGCTTTTCCTGCAACGATGCCTTTCTTCTATGGAGCCAAGGGGGAGAAGCCTAGCACAGGGTATCCACTCTTCCTCTATTTGCATGGTTCAGGACCTAAGGATGCAGAGTGGCAGACAGGGCTTCAGCTTGGGCTCTATTTCAAGGATAGCCCTTCTGTCTACTTTATCCCACAGATCCCCAATGGAGAAGGTGTAGCTGATGGCCAGCTCTATCGCTGGTGGCAGATCCCTAAGCTAGAAGCCTGGGAGAAGCTCTTACGTCTGTCTTTCCTCACGGATTACATTGATCCGCTACGTATTTACTTCTTCGGTATCTCTGAAGGGGGGTACGGGACACAGCGCCTAGCTTCTTACTATGCGGACTACCTCGCTGCTGCTGGCCCTATGGCAGGAGGTGAGCCTCTGATCAACGCTCCGGTAGAGAACCTAGAGCATATCGGCTTTTCCCTTCGGACAGGAGCTTCTGATACGGATTTCCATCGCTCTGAGCTGACTGAGAAGACGAAGCTTGAGCTCGATAAACTTGAACAAGTGCATCCAGGGAAGTATAAGCACTTTGTTGAGACGGTTCCAGGGCGTCAGCATGCTATACCTTATGAGCCAACGACTCCATGGCTCTCGCAGTTCAAGCGTGTCCCTCAGCCTAAAACTGTGCATTGGGAAGACCTAGCTGTCGATGGACGCTATCGTCGAGGCTTCTATAACCTTGTTCCCCTGCAACGTCCCACAGGCGATGAACGTACCTACTACGAAGAGACGATTCATGACAATGTAATTGACCTAAAGATCAGTCGGGTGACTTACCATGATGATAAGGTCAGTGATCGCTACCAAGGTTTCCGCCTCGTGCTGACTTACACGCGTAGCTATGTACCTGCAGTGGGAGGGAAGCTTCGTATTTATCTCAGTCCCGAATTAGTGGATCTTACTAAGCCAGTGCGTGTACGTATCAATGGTAAGGAGGTCTTCCAGGGCCGAGTAGAAGCTAACCTATCACACCTAGCTTCAAGCTGTGCGCTCTTCTATGATCCTACACGTCTCTTCCCTGCGGCTGTCGATGTAGACTATTAGTCTTGCAGGCTTAGTCTGAAGAGTCTTTTCCAATCAGTGTGCCCCGCCTTTATCCTTGGATAGGAGAAGGCGGGGCACTTGTTTTTACTCCATGGAGAAGGGTAGAGAATGAGTTTAAAGACTCTCGTAATATAAGGTCGCTTATTGGTGATCCCATTCCTATCCCAGCCTTGTGGGACAACTGTCCCAGCACTATGGGACGAGTGTCCCACAAGGCTGGGATAGGTCAATTTTGAAGACCAATGAAAGTGAGGACATGGTTAGCATTCAAGTATCTTGTCAAGCCGTTCTCTTCCAGATTTGTTTGGTTAAGAGTAGAGACGTAGGCTAGCTCAATAAAAATCGTCCCCCATAGCCGGACCTGACTATGGGGGACGATTGGAGAATATGGTCAAGAGGTTAGCTCAGAGACCCTGATCAGAAAGTGAGCTATGAAGAATCAAGTGGAGTGACTAATCAAGAGCCTGGTCTGTGTAGAGCTCGAGATCAGGGCGATGACGTGCGATATATTCTAGGGGATAAGCCTTCGCTTCTTCGTTTCCAGCCTGGATAGCACGAAGGAGAGGAGCTTTCTTTTCTCCCGTGGCATGCACGAGGATGTGCTTGGCTGCGAGGATTGTGGGGCCAGTCATTGCGATGCGCTTCTGTCCCTTGGGGCTTGTCCCAACTGCATAGGGTTGTGGCTCGGTAAGAAGCTCCATCTGATGAGGGAAGATGGAGGAGGTATGTCCATCTTCTCCCATGCCTAAGATGACAAAGTCAAATACTGGATACTCCCCATCGAAAGGAAGCTCAGCCCCGACAACCCAGCAGTAATCTTTAGCTTCTCGCTCAGGGTCATTCTCACCTGCGATGCGGTGGATGTTCTCTTCCGGGATAGGTACATGATCTAGGAGAGTAGCCTTGGTCATCCCATAGTTGCTGTCTGGATCCGAGGGAGAGACACAGCGCTCATCGACCCAATAGAGCTGTACTCGCTGCCAGTTGACTTGGCTACGTAGAGGTTCTTGAGCTAGCAGTTCGAAGAGTAGCTTGGGAGTACTTCCCCCAGAGAGGGCGATGTGTACCCAGCCTGCTTGGCTAGGTGCTACGAAGGCGCGCTCTGCTACAGCGAGAGCTACAGCATGAGGAGTAGAGGCATGGTGGAGGATCATAGCTCGCAGTAGAATTCTGAGTTGGTTAGATTTCGACAAGGATTAGTCCAGGTATGCTCATGCTCGATGATCTGGTCGCTCTGCTTCGGTCCCCACGTACCAGCTGGATAGCCATACAAGGGGAAGTCCTCTTCCTGCCAAAGGCGGAGGATCGGATCAAAGAATCGCCAACTCATCTCGACGGCATCGCTACGAGTGAAAAGAGTAGAGTCTCCCAGCATGCAGTCTTCTAAGAGACGAGAGTAAGCATCTCCCGAAGCTAGACCACCGAGTTGATCATAGGTGAAGTTCATCGATACCTTCTTAACCTCAAAGCCAGATCCTGGTACTTTCGCGGCAAACTTCAAGGAGATCCCCTCGTTAGGCTGGATGCGTATGACAAGCTGATTAGGCACGGTCCCTCCATCAATGCTTGTAAACATCTTGTGAGGGGTTGGTCTAAAGTGAACGACGATCTCGGTGACTTTCGTTGGCATCATCTTACCCGTACGGATATAGAAGGGGACGCCTTGCCAGCGCCAGTTGTCGATATAGAGCTTCATGGCTACGAAGGTCTCTGTACGACTATCTGCTGGTACTTTGTCCTCTTCTCGGTAGGCTTTATGATGCTCTCCCCGCCACTCGCTCTCCGTATACTGGCCTCGAACCACACGGCGACGGATCTCGTCATCGGACATAGGGCGGAAGGATTGATAGACCTTCACGACCTCATTGCGGAAGTGATCTGCATTGAACTGAACCGGAGGCTCCATGGCGGTGAGAGCGACTAGCTGAGCGAGGTGATTCTGTACCATATCTCGTAGAGCACCTGTCTGATCGTAGAATCCACCACGACTCTCGATACCCATATTCTCTACGGCTGTGATCTCGATACGCTCGATGTAGTTACGGTTCCAGAGAGGCTCAAAGATCCCATTAGCAAAGCGCAGTGCCATGATATCCTGTACCGTCTCCTTCCCCAGGAAGTGGTCGATACGATAGAGCTGATGCTCCTCAAAGCCTTCTTTATAGATTTTGTTTAGATCTAGCGCAGACTCTAGGTCATAGCCGAAGGGCTTCTCAATGACGATACGGCGGAGAGCTTCTGATCCGTCAGGCTGTTCCTCTTCATTCAGACCAACACTCATCAAGTGCTGGGGGACGACTCCATAGAGGGAGGGTGGAGTGGAGAGATAGTAGATATAGTTCCCTGGGTTAGCTATGACGGTATCAAGTTCTGCTAGACGCTCCTTAAGTCGAGGATAATCGGTCTGCAAAGCTGGATCCATAGCGAGGTAATGTACGGAGGCGAGGAATTGTTCCGCTAGTGAAGCGTCATATTCTCCTTCGGCTAGATACTTCTGTAGCGAAGCATCTAGATGAGGACGATAGGTCGCATCGGTATAGTCTGTGCGTCCAAGGCCAAGGACAGCAAAGCGAGTCGGGAGCTTATCTTGCTTGAAAAGCTGATAGAGCGAAGGGATGAGCTTACGCTTCGTAAGGTCTCCTGATCCTCCAAAGATGACGAGGATGAGACTCTCAGGCTTCTTATAGAATGAAGTCATGATGACCTTTAGATATTATAGGTAGATGAAGAGGTGTCACCCCCATGGCCTGTCCAGTTTTCATGGAAGAAGACTCCACGGGGCTGATCAATGCGCTCGAAGGTATGAGCACCAAAGAAATCTCTCTGAGCCTGTACCATATTGGCTGGTAGGCGACGTGTCTTGAGAGAGAAGAAATAGCTCAAGGCTGAAGAGAAGGCTGGTACGGGACATTCTGCCTCGATAGCACGCATGACGATGCGTCCCCAGTCAGCCTGTGCTTCTTGGATCTCTTGGATGAAGTAGGGAGCGAGAAGTAGGTGCTCCAGCTCTGGATTTGCCTCGTAGGCAGAAGCGATGTCATTGAGGAAAGAGGAGCGAATGATACATCCATTTCGCCAAACACGAGCGATGGAAGCGAGGTCAAGCTCCCAATGGTTTGCTCTTGAAGCTGCAGCTAGAAGAGCGAATCCCTGAGCATAGGAGATGATCTTTGAGGCATAAAGGCTACGCTGTAGGGCTAGGATGTCATCCTCAGTCAGTGTCGTAGGATGCTGCTTCTCTCCATATACTTCAGATGCTAAAGCACGAAGACCAACCATAGAGGAGAGGCTACGCTCATAGACTGCTGTAGCTATGAGACCTAGATGCTGACCATACTCTAGAGAATTGATGACTGACCACTTCCCTGTTCCCTTTTGGCCTGCAGCATCAAGGATCTGATCAATGAGGTAGTCTCCATTTTGCTCTTTATGCGCAAGGATGGAGGCTGTGATTTCGATGAGATAGCTACTGAGCTTATCTGCATTCCATGAAGCGAAGATCTTAGCCATCTCTTCATTAGAAGCACCACCGACCGAGCGTAGGAATCCATAGGCATCAGCGATGAGTTGCATATCGCCATACTCAATGCCATTATGCACCATCTTTACGAAGTGTCCTGAACCACCAGAGCCGATCCAGGAGCAACAGGGGGCTCCATCGTCAGCCTTTGCTGCTATCTGAGTAAAGATCGGCTCGAGGGTAGGCCATGCCTCCTTTGCCCCCCCGGGCATAATAGCAGGTCCATTGAGAGCACCTTCTTCACCCCCTGAAATGCCACAGCCGACGAAGAATACTCCATGCTCACGCAGAGAAGCCTCGCGACGCTCAGAGTCCTCCCAGTTAGAGTTCCCTCCATCGATGACGATGTCTCCAGCCTCAAGGTAGGGAAGAAGGGCTTCGATGACAAGGTCCACAGGTTTACCTGCACGGATCATCATCATGATTTTACGAGGACGTTCGATGGAGACTACGAAGTCCTTGAGATCGGTGAAGCCAAGGAATCTCTTCCCAGCCCCACGTCCAGACATAAAGCGAGAGACCACTTCGGCTTCAGCGCCTTCAGCACGGTTATAGACAGACACTTGGAAGCCATTGCGCTCCATGTTGAGGGCGAGGTTCTCACCCATGACGGCTAGGCCGATGAGCCCGATGTTAGATAGCTTATTCATATGGAATAGGTTTATCAGAAGAATGTATCGAGGAAATGCCTAATAGTAGACACTCAATAGTACTAAAAGTAGAGCGAGAAAGGCAGGAAGACCTTGCTTGAAGAGGATACTCTTACTCGAGCGCCACGCTCCATATAGAGCTGCCACAAGGATGCAACTGAGGAAGAAAAGCTGGATATACACAGACCAGCTAGGATCTGTGATGAAGAGTCCCCAAAGGAGCCCTGCTGCTAGAAAACCATTGTACAATCCTTGGTTAGCAGTGAGTCCTTGTGTTCTCTCAAAGAGCTCGTCAGGTAAGGCGCCTTTGAAGACTTCCTTACCCTTTGTTGTCCAAGCAAACATCTCGATCCAGAGAATGTAAATATGCTCTATCGCCACGAGTGCCACGAGGATACTAGCCAGAGTAGACATCTATATATGTATTGTTTTAAAGAGACGGAGTTGTAGGATCTATAGGAAAGCTTAGTCTCGTTTAAGACCGAGGAGGATCCTAGGGTGCTCATTTACAGAAACGGGTGTGTCTTTGAAAAAGTTCATCTACTCTCGTCTTACTGGGCTGAACAATCACCCTCTAAAGTTAGTTTCATCAGTGATATAAGCATTCACTCACTGACGCCTCCCTACAAGGAGCGTCTACATTTCCAATGATTCTATGGCAACAGTAACCCTAAAGAACAGCATCACTATTAACCTCAATGGTGAACTCCCTGCAGTAGGCGCTCAGGCTCCTAACTTCGGAGGTGTCAAGACAGACCTCAGCGAACTTCATCTAGAAGATCTTCGTGGACAGCGTGTCGTCCTAAATATCTTCCCTAGCGTCGATACAGGGGTATGTGCAGCGAGCGTACGCCGCTTCAATGCCGAAGCATCTAAGCTAGAGAACACGACCGTTCTTTGTGTCTCGAAGGATCTGCCTTTTGCTCAGGCTCGCTTCTGTGGTGCAGAAGGTCTTGACAAGGTCATTCCTGTTTCGGAGTTCCGTCATACGTGCTTCCAGGATAACTATGGTATGCTTCAGCAGGATGGTCCTCTAGCAGGCCTCTTCGCTCGTGGTGTCGTCGTCATCGACGAAGCTGGTAAGGTCCTCTACTCTGAGCTTGTCCCAGAGATTACCGAAGAGCCTAACTACGAGGCAGCTCTAGCAGCTCTAGCACGCTAGGATCTTTCCTTGATATAGCATTAGGAGCGCATCTCTCGAATGAGGGATGCGCTCCTTTCTTTTTTATCTGCTCGAGGAGAATGGAGAGTTCCTTTGGGTTCCCTCTAGCATGCTAGCTGGGATAGCTATGCAGGAATAGGATGCTGTAGTCGGATTTCTAGAACCACTTGATGCGGCGGAAGAGGTAGAATGCTAGGGAGGAGATAAGCACCGAGGTACAGAAGATGACGAGGAATGCCCAGTACCACTCTCCGAGGTAGATGTCCACGTTCATCCCGAAGAAGCTAGAGATCATCGTCGGGATAGTCAGTACGATAGAGATACTCGTCATACGCTTCATGATCGTATTGACGTTGTTCGAGATGATATTTGCTGAGGCATCCATCATGCTCGTGACGATATCCGTGTAGATATTGATGGTATTATAGGCTTGTCGCAGTTCGATACTTACATCCTCAAAGAGGTCGGGATCGACATTGGAGGCTCGGGATGTGGTACGTAGGCGTCCCAGCATAGCTTCGTTGCCTCGGATAGAGGAATTGAAGTAGACCAGTGATCGCTGTAGTCGCATGATACGGAGTAGATCCTCATTACGGATGCTGAGCTCTAGCTCTTTCTCTGCTCGATTGATCTCGAGGGACATCAACTTCAGATACTTCAGGAACCATACGGCAGAGGAGTAGATCATGCGGGTGATGAACTCCATTTGGTTGGATATCCCGATGTGCTTCCGTCGGATGTGGTTGATGAAGTCGGGGAGGATCTGTGTTCGCCGGTAGCAGACGGAGACTGTCGCCTGTGGGCTAGTGATGATACCGATCGGTACGGTCTGATAGGGCATACCCTGCCCCCCTCCATCTAATGGGATGCGTAGGATCGTCAGTAGCCAATCATCCTCACGCTCGGCACGAGGGCGCTCGTCGATATCAGCGATGTCGGATAGGAATTCTCGGGGAATGCCAAGCTCACGAGTGAGGAAGAGGAAATCATCTTCGTCGGGGCACTCGACATGTACCCAGCAAGAGGGGGTGAAACTATCAAGCTCGGGTAGTCCAGGTTCAAAGCTGAGGAAGCTCTTCATTATCTCTAGAGGTGTCTGTTCGTCTATTGGGGAGTGATACGTCTATTTCCGAGGTTTTCTCTCGGTAGAGTCGACTCACCCAGTGAACTGCTACCCGATGCACGAAGAGCAAAGGTGGAGTAGGACAAGAGGTAAGACGACCTAGCTACAAGCGCTTTCACAGCGCTTACTCGGAGGGAGGGAGTCGTCCATAGGTGGCTACTTGAATGTTGTACTACTTGAATTGAGGACTTTACTGGAGGGGATCCATTCCCTCGATGGGGAAAGAGGTTCTTGCCTCAAGCGAAGATTTCAAACAAAGATACAAAAACCTAGTAGTATGCCCCTGTTATTCGATCATAAAAGTTCGATTACACATCTCATGATCAATGCCTCGACGACTAGGGAAACCTAATCTTCGAGGCATTGAGACCTGCCCATAGCGATAGAGCGTCAGAGCTATTCAGTGAGCTTGGGAGAGCGAAAGCGTATGACGCTGTGTCGCTCTTGCCATTATTCTCCTAAGATCTCTGCTTTGTGTGACAGATAGGTAGTGATATCCTTATCCCCACGTCCGCTCACAGTGAGTACGACTACATCCTCTGGATGGAACTTTATATGAGGAAGGAGCGCTAGGGCGTGGCTACTCTCTAAGGCTGGGATAATGCCTTCCAGACGTGTCAGTTCGAAAGCGGCACGTAGGGCTTCATCATCATTGATAGATAGTACCTCTGCCCGCTGCTGTACAGCTATCTGTGAGATTAGTGGACCAATGCCAGGATAATCTAATCCTGCAGAGATGGAATAGGGCTCTTGTACCTCCCCTTCGGGCGTTTGGATCACGAGCGTACGACTGCCATGCAAGATGCCCTCTGTCCCGATATTGATAGTCGCTGCGGTTTCTCCACTATCTTTCCCAAGGCCACCACCTTCTCCTAAGACGATGCGGACACGATGCTCATCGAGATAGTGGTACATCGTACCTGCTGCGTTGGATCCTCCCCCGATGCAGGCTAATAGATAGTCAGGGTAGTCACGTCCTTCCTTCTCTTGGAGCTGGGCCTTGATTTCCTTGCTGATGACGCTCTGCAGACGTGCTACCATATCTGGATAGGGATGTGGACCTACTGCTGATCCGATCAGATAGAAGGTGTCCTCTGGACATTCGCACCATGCCATGAGCGCTTCATTCACCGCATCCTTTAGTGTCTGATTGCCACTTTTCGCTGCGATGACCGTGGCTCCTAGCATCTTCATACGTTCGACATTGACATGCTGACGCTCTACATCGGCTGCGCCCATGTATATATGGCATTCCATCCCCATGAGAGCACAGGCTGTTGCAGTCGCTACTCCGTGTTGCCCTGCACCTGTCTCGCCGATGATACGGTGCTTACCTAGCTTCTTGGCTAGCAGGATCTGACCGAGTGCATTATTGATCTTGTGCGCCCCCGTATGGTTTAGATCTTCTCGTTTGAGATAGATCTTGGCGCTATACTTAGCACTGAGCCGGCGTGCATGGTAGAGGGGGCTGGGACGTCCGACATAGTCACGTAGTAAGGAGTGAAACTCCTCCTGGAATTCTTTGCTCTCGATGATATGTAGGTAGGAGTCTTGCAACTCTTTGATGATGGGCTCAAGGATAGGAGGGACGAAGGAACCACCGAAGTTGCCATAAAAGCCGTTGGAGTCTACTTGAAAAGGTGTCATGAGGATTGGGATTTGGAGTGAAGGGTTAGAGCTAAGTAGAGAGCTCATACAGGCGACGTCATTCCTGCTAATATGTACTCACGACAAAGAGGCTTGCCGTGAGTCACGACAAGCCTCTATTATGCTGATGATGGGATTTACAATAGGGACACGGAACGTCTAACTCACGATATTTCTATCTTGAGCGCGCCACCAACCTCTATTGTACATCCGAGCTATCATATTCTTATGCACTGTAGCTACTACTAGACAGCTACATTTTATTCTTTGTTTCTACAAAGGTAGAAGAATATTCTGAAATGACTACGTATAGCTTGGATAACCATTTTTACAGGGAGCTCGTCTACCGAATTCGCCTAGAAACGTATTATCTAAATCACTCCTCTCGTATTGCACTACCTACGGAGCCGTATAGCTGAGGACTCTTCTCCAGTATCGAGGCTGATGGCCATGCATGTTACGATATACCCAATCACTTAGTTACTATATACGTGACTCAATGGTCACTATATACGTAATCTGTGAACCACAATATGCCTAACCAGATGAGCTAGTAGTGATCTGACATTGGCCTTAGGTTAAGAGCTATGGGATCACTACCCTGTGTGGCTTATCCCAAAACGATACCGCCAGTCTCCATAGAGGAGGCTGGCGGTACGGCATAAGTAGTATCTAGGGAGAGCGCTCGACTAGGCCATCTCGACGACGGTGATACCTGCCCCCCCAAAGCGAACATCCTCATCACGGAAGCTAGCTACTCCGTTTACCGTGCGGAGATAGCTACGGATGGAGCTGAGCAAAGCCCCCGTACCTGTCCCATGAAGGATGCGTACCTGAGCGACCCCAAGCTGCAGAGCTTCGTCGATGAAGTAGGCTACCGCATCGACGGCTTCTTGAGCACGTAGCCCACGGACATCAAGCTCTGTACGGAAACTCAGTCGCTTCTGATGAATCTGATCGATGATCCCTGTAGACCGGAGGGGGGCTTGTGTAGCTTGGCGTTTTAGACGCTGAGTCTCCTGTGAGCTGGCATGATGAATACGGCTTAGGGGAAGTGTGGTCTTGAGAGCACCGAGAGCTACCACGGCATCCTTGGCATTCAGCTCAAGGATCGTACCTAAAGTCTTACTCCCCTCGATACGCACGACATCACCTAGGGCGAGCGGTCTGTTGCTACCTGTTGTCTCGGGAGCATTGGGAAAAGAGGAGATTTGGGTGCGGAGCTGAATGGGCTCCTTGCCCTTAGCCTTACGCTCGGCGTGTCGCTGACGGCGGGCAAGGAGGCGCTCGACCTCTCGCTCTGTCTTCTTGGCTTTAGCGAGAGCTTCGGCTTCCTCCTCAGCGGAGAGCCCCTCCTTATATTCGTTGAGGCGCTGGCGGATAAGGCGTGTTTGGTCCTTCGCAGCCTCTGCCTCACGAATCTCCCGAATAGTACGCTCGATCTGTCCTCCTGCTTCGGAGATGATGCGCTGGGCTTCTTTCTTTGCCTCAGCGAGGATGCGCTTACGTTCTTCGGCTAGCTGGCTCATCCCCTCTTGGTACTTGGTCGATGCCTCTTGAAGTAGCTTCTCCTCACGGCGCACGTTCTGTCGCTTTGTCTCCCAGTAGCGCTTATCTCGGATGATGTCTTGCAGGTACTTATCCATGTCGATGTAGTCTGAGCCTACTTCGGCACGTACCTCGTCAAGGATCTCTTCGGGTAGACCAATCTTACGAGCGATCTCGATGGCAAAGGAGCTACCAGGACGACCAATGGAGAGACGGAATAGCGGGCGCATCTCGTGGCGATCATAGAGCATAGCCCCATTGATCAGACCGGGATGCTCCTCGGCGTAGGTCTTGAGGTTCTGGTAGTGTGTGGTGATCACTCCGAAACAGCCCTGATCGTTGAAGCGGTGCAACAAGGCTTGGGCAATAGCTCCACCGATGGTGGGCTCGGTACCTCCTCCGAATTCATCAATGAGTAGTAGCGTCTTTCGGCCTCCCTCACGGATGAAGTGCTTCATATTCTTCAGATGGGAGCTGTAGGTACTCAGATCGTCCTCGATAGACTGCTCGTCACCGATGTCGATATAGAGCCGATCGAAGATACCGACAGACGAATGATCTAGCATTGGGACAGGGACGCCACACTGGACGAGGTACTGAAGTAAGCCCACAGTCTTAAGACAAACGGACTTCCCACCAGCATTAGGCCCAGAGATCAGGAGTAGACGCTCGTCGGGAGCCATAAGTCGGATGTCAAGTGGGACGATGCTACGTCCCTGAGCACGCAGTGAGCGTAGAAGCAGGGGATGCTGTGCCCCCCACCACTCCAAGACGGGTGATGGATGTAGCTTAGGGCAAACACCTCCGATATCTTGTGCCCAGCGTGCCTTGGCACGTACGAAGTCCAAGGTGGCGATGAGCTCGTAGGCTTGGAGTAGATGAGGGATGTTAGGGCGTAGGCGTGATGCTACCTCGGTAAGGATACGGATGATCTCACGACGCTCCTCGCTCTCCAGCTCACGGATATGGTTGTTAGCTTCGACAAGCTCTACGGGTTCGACATAGACTGTCTTACCTGTGGCAGACTCATCATGGATGATACCTCGGATCTTCCGCTTGTGCATGGGACTGACAGGTATCACGAGGCGTCCATCACGTAGGGCTGGCTGGACATCTTGCTCAATCCATCCTTCTCGGCGAGCACCTGATAGGATACGCTGAAGCATGCCTGATAGACTACGCTCCGTATCCCGAATGCTCTGCCGGATATGGAGAAGCTCTCGGGAAGCATTGTCTCGGAGCTTACCATCCTCAGTGAGCAGACTGCGTAAGTGCTGCTCGACTTTGGGGAAAGAAGGAGTGTCCTCAAGGAGCTTCGCTAGGTGAGGATAGTAGTAGGTAAAGCTTTCTTGGGAGCGATCTCCTTCACTTTGTTCTTCGAGGAAGAAGCGCTGCAGTGCATGCCACGTCTCTAGCATACGGAGCAGATCAAGGAGTTCCTCCTCTTCGATGAATGTACCTTGGGGGCGAATCCGATGAAGGACGGAGCGACAATCTACGAGAGCTAGGGAGGGGAGGGTACTCTCACTGGAGAGGATCGTGATCATCTCCCGAGTCTCTGCTAGTGCTTCGGCGATGAAGGCATGATCAGCGCTAGCTTCGAGTATGAGCATACGCTCCTTTCCGAGAGTCGAAGCACAGTAGCCAGCGAGGAGTTCTCGTACCTCAGTATAGCCGATCTTCTCGGCAAAGTTATGGGGATAGATGTCTAGCTTAGGGGTATTCATTGCTGATGCTAAGGAGGGGGCGGGCTACTATCCGTAGTCCGTCCCCTCAGGGATATCTTAACTATATAATGAAGGTCTGGGTCGGGGAAATCAACGGCGCTTCGTCTTCTTCTTACGAACCGACCATCCGAAGTGCCCGATATAGTCTCCTAGTCCGAAATACTCGCCATGGGCGTAGACAAGAAGCTCTGCTTTCTGCATGTCGAAGGCTCCTGTCTCAGGATCAATATACTGCTCGTCGGCACGTACGCCTACGACATCGGCTAGGAACATATCATGGCTCCCTAGCGGTGTGATCTCTCGCACACGACACTCTAGGCTGATGGGAGACTCTTCGATCAAGGGTACGCCCAAGACAGAGCCAGCTTCCTTCGTAAATCCACAGCCCTTGAACTTGTCTTCTCTTCGCCCTGAGACGACTCCACACCAGTCTGTCTCCCGTGCCATAGCTCGGGTCGTGAGGTTGATACCGAAGCATCCTGTCTCCTTGATGATAGCGTGGGAGTGGCGCTCGGGGCGGATACTCACCACGCACATGGGGGGATTTGTACAGACAGTGCTGACCCAGGAGGCGGTAAGCAGGTTGGCTCCGCCGTCTTCCATCGTCCCACAGCTGATAAGCACGGCTGGTAGCGGATAGATCAGTGTACCTGGCTTCCAGTCAGTCCTCATAGTAGCTCGACCTCCTTGGCTTCTATCTTACGCCCACAGTAGTGGCATTCGAGGATGACGGCATCCTCTGCACCCCCCTGAGATACGTGGAAGTGGGTCTGCATAGGTTCGGCATTGGTGATGCACTTAGGGTTAGAGCAGCGAGCAAGCCCACGTACCTCGGTAGGGAGAGCTACCTGGTGCTTCTCGACGACTTGGTAGTCTCGGATGACATTCAGACGTACCTCGGGGGCAAGCAGGGCGATGCGCTTGATATCCTCAGGCGATACGAAGTGGTCAGCTAGCTTGATGATCCCCTTACGTCCTCTGCGAGCACTAGTGAGGTTATTCCCGATCGTCACGGGCGTCTTGAGCTCCTCGAGGTGAAGTAGGGTCGAGATCGTGAAGAGCTTACTGGCTGGGATATGATCCAGCACGACCCCATCACGGATTGCTTCGACGAGCATCTTATCTTTATTCATAGCTGTAGGGAGAAGTCGTTAATCGTTAGTCATTCACTTCGATACCTAAGACCTCACAGAGGATAGACTGACGGACATAAAGCCCCCCTTGTGCCTGCTCGACGAAGTAAGCCCATGGGGTATCATCTACATCCTGAGCGATCTCGCCGACACGGGGTAGGGGATGGAGGATACGTAGGTTCTCTCGGCAGCCTTGGAGCATCGAGGCGGTGAGGACATAGACATTCTTCACTCGCTCATATTCTTCAGGATCGATGAAGCGCTCCCGCTGGACACGTGTCATATACAGGATATCGACGGACTGGATGACTTCGGGAGAGAATTCCTCGGTCTCGACGAAGGGGATCCCATGCTCACGACAGAAGTCCTTGCATTCCTCGGGCATACGAAGCTCTGGCGGAGAGACGAAAATGAAGCGGGGACGGAAATGAGACATCCCGACGATCAGCGAGTGCACTGTACGTCCATACTTGAGATCTCCTACCAAGGCGATCGTTTGGTCATAGAGTGATCCCTGCGTCTTACGGATGGCGTAGAGATCAAGTAGGGTCTGCGATGGATGTTGGTTTGCTCCATCTCCAGCGTTGACAATGGGTGCTCGCCCAAGCTCCGAAGCATAGAGAGCAGCACCCTCGAGATAGTGGCGCATGACGATGGCGTCTGCATAGTTGCCGACCATCGAAATCGTGTCTTTGAGTGACTCTCCCTTGGCCGAACTAGAGGTCGATGCGTCCGAGAAGCCGATGATGCGCCCACCGAGGCGATTGACCGCAGTCTCAAAGCTTAGACGTGTCCGTGTGGAGGGCTCAAAGAAAAGCGTTGCGATGACTCGCCCTTCGAGGAGACGGCGGTTAGGATTTTGTTCAAAACGAGCAGCTCGATCGAGAAGGCGGATGATCTCGTCTGCGGAGAGCTGATTGATCGATACTAGGTGCTTCATATCTCTGGAGAATGGTGGGCTAATCTATGGTGCGACTAGCTAGTGCAAAGATACGGAATACCCCTAAAAGCATCGCCTCAGAAGTCAATCTATACCTCCTCGGGGGATGAACTCAAGAGATAGGGATCTAGTTGGATGCTTGCTCTCAGAGCTAGGATAATCTGGAGCTATTCACTTCTTGGTATGGATCGGGAGGGTTCTTGGTCATTGTAAAGCCTATCCTTTGCGGAAAAGGAGCTATACCTTTTCGCTCCAAAAGGTATAACCTTGATATAGCAAAGGTCTATCTAAAACGAACGAGCGTCACACCCCAGCTGGGATGTGACGCTCGTGTTATCGTTGGAAGAGTGCTTCGCCTTAGTGAGCAAGCATATCAGCTGTGACGTTGGTGAATTTGCCGTCCTTGATGTTGCGGAAGGCAACAGCACAGCCATCCCAATAGGTTGGGAAGCCACCACGTACTGCACCGATGAAGATGAGGCGAACCTTGTGCCAGCCAGCCTTGAGTGCTCTACTCTTGTCATGTCGGCTGAACTTGGGCGTTTCACCTGAGTTATCGATGAAGAGCTCACCGTCGAGCCACATCTGATCAAGGTCTGTTGAGAAGACATAGACACCGTCAGCGGGGATCTTGATATAGCCTTCACCTACGACAGCCTTAGGCTGGATCTCGTCCATGTGGTTCTTGACCTTGTCGGGCTTGAGGTCTTCGGGCTTAAGGGCAACCCCTTCTGTCCAGTCTGTCGTCGTGGCAAGATCTGAAGCTCGGTAGTAATGTCCGACAGCGGTCTTCGTCTTCAGTCCTGGCTTGAGATCCTTAAGGTCGATAGCTGGGGAGAATGTCTGCTTTTCGAAGGTGATAGCACGCACTGGGCTGAGCTTACCTGAGGGAAGAGCAGAAGCTACCTTGACCACTTGGCTCTTGTCGATGGACAAGGGGCGGGTGTAGGTTGCGGACTTAGCCGTGGGTTCTGATCCGTCGGTCGTATAAACGATGCGGATAGGACGGGTCGTCGTGAGTGTAAGATCAGCCTTGTCTGTGAAAGCGATGAAGCTTAGTGAAGCTGTACGTTCCTCGGGCTTGGCATTAGCAGCGACTCCAGGAAGAGGCTGCTCAGGCAGAGGAATATGATAGTTAGCTCCGTGCTTATCGAGACGTACGTAGGCGTTATCTAGACGACGAGTGAAATCCTTGAAATTCTTCTTCTCTAGAGGAGTCCAGACAGCCTCAGCAAGAGCGATCTCACGAGGGAAAGCACGATACTGCATGATGTCAGCCGTGTAGAGGTACTCTGCCCAAAGGTTGGTCTGAGCACCCTTGATGTGGTGACGCTTAGCTGGATCGATCGCTTCGGGGATAGGATTATAAGAATAGGTCTTCTCTAGAGGAGCATAACCGCCAATGGCTACAGGCTCGATCTTAGGGTCTCCCTGATAGTGGTCGATATATAGTCCCCCGCTACCAGGAGTCATGATGACATCGTGGCCCATGTTCGCCGACTGGATACCTCCATCTTCGCCACGCCAACTCATGACCGTAGCGCTAGGAGCAAGCCCCCCTTCGAGGA
>ERZ773010.22-NODE-22-length-114758-cov-4.858478_pt1 | contig 114758 bp, 78 predicted proteins | sample MGYA00580842_ERZ773010 | MGnify/ENA primary metagenome ERZ773010 (study PRJEB29015, sample SAMEA2737982) | human oral metagenome | biome: human oral; feature: human-associated habitat; material: dental | place: China | collected 2107 ... | reverse complement strand
TCTTAGCGATACCAACACGGCTATTGATAAAACACATCTCAAAGGCTAAACATGCCTTAGACAAAAGCTATACTAACGCCCTGACAAAGATGAGAATTTGTGATGAAACAGCTTACTGCGAGGCCACATAAAAACGGCAAATAAGGTTTAGAAATAGGGCTACCAGCACGCTTGAACAAGTTCAAACGCCCACCGGTTTTCTTTGAGTTAACCGCTAGAAAAACATGCCAGCCTCGCTGGCGATTTTCATTTTTACGCCCTAAAATTGCGCATGTTCAAAAAACATGGCGTATATTTGCACATGCCGAAGAGAAATATAAAGACGCGTCGTACGAACCAACCTCCTATAATTGGGCATCATGAGTCCAAACAAAACATATCGACCTGCTCTCGGCAAACAAAGAAAGAGCCACGTATGTTTACCAAGATATTCACCCTAATGCTGTTGGCAATGTTGCCCATGTTGAGGGCCACGGCCGCGGTTAGCGACAGCTTGCTCAACGAATTGGACCACATCATTGAGCTACGCCCCACCTTCATCGCCAACAAAGAACGCACCATACACCAGCTTCGCACCTCCTTGGGAGGTGTGAAAGGGCAAAATATGCGTGAGGAAATGAACCTTTGCGAACAACTTTGGCGCGAATACGCAGCCTTTAACACCGACTCGTCGCTCTTTTACGCCAGTAAACTCTATCAATTGGCCGAAAAGGCCAACGACGAGGAACAGATGTTCAATGCCGTATTGCACAAGGTAGAGGCACTAATAACCATCGGTATGTTTAAAGAGGCCTACGAACTACTGAACACGCAATACCAAAAGCCATGTCCAAAGGATAAACGAGAGGTTTTCTACCATCTCTACCGAACGCTCTACGGACTAATGGCCGACTTCGCCGTTACCCAACAAGAGAAACAAACATACACCCACTTAACCGACACCTACCGCGATTCGCTGTTGGCGAATTACAGCCCGTCGACACCGCTTTATAAGATGATATTGGCCGATAAGTTAATAGCACATGGCCGATACCGAGAAGCCTTGGCCCATTTGCAACCTTTCAGTTTGGGCAAAGATGGCCGTCTCAACGCCGCCTACGCCTACACCGTGGCCGAAGCATACAATAGCTTGGGCGATGCAACCATGGCCAAACGATATTATATCATGTCGGCCATTGAAGACATGAAGAGCGACACGCGCGAATACATCTCGTTACGCAAGGTAGCCACTTTGCTTTTTCAAGACGGCGACATTGACCGTGCCTACAAATATCTCACCATTTGCATGGACGATGCCAAGGCCTGCAACGCCCGCATGCGCATATTGGAGATACTAGACACTTTCCCCATCATCAACCAAGCCTATTTGGCCAAGAAGCATCAGCAGCAAATGGTGGTGATTTGGGTGTTGGTGGGCATTAGCCTATTGGCCTTGTCGCTGCTATTTGCCGTACGCTATGTGCTCAAACAAAAAAAGGTGGTGGTTACTGCACGGCAAGAATTGGCCGAGGCCAACGAGCAACTGCGCGCCATGAACGCCCAACTGACGCAATATAATAAAGAGATAAAACAGCAAAACCAACTCATTGCCGAGAACTCGTACTTAAAAGAAGAGTACATTGCCCGATATATGGACCAATGTTCGATATATCTTGAGAAGATGGGCAAGCTACGCACGCATCTCAGCAAACTGCTGTCTACGGGCAGAACCAAAGCTATGGCCGAGGCCGTGAAGGTGTCTAACAAGGAGGTTGAAGTGGCTTTGGCTGAATTTTACGATAGTTTCGACGACACGTTTATCCAACTTTTCCCCACATTTGTTGAAGATTTCAATGCCCTTTTGCAGCCAGGCGAAGAGATTGTACCCAAAAACGGACATCGACTGAACGCCGAGCTACGCATCTTCGCCTTAATAAGGCTCGGCATAACCGATAGCGTTAAGATTGCCCAATTTCTACGATACTCTACCACCACCATTTATAATTATCGCACACGTGTACGCAATAAGGCCCGCGGACACCGTGACGAACTGGAAAAATTGGTAATGAATATCGGTAAAATAACAAGCAATCAGTAGGCAAAACCACTTCACGTCCACTACTTTTTAAGCTTTACCGCCAACAAATAACCTACTGACTAACAATACGTTAGCATTTACAACGCACTATATTTTCGATACTCCGTATTTTCTTCGCATGCATTTTATGTTATCTTTGCAATCAGAATGGGCGATGGCATAAACCCTGCCACGTCACCCTAATGATGCAATCAATTAACTATCAATATTTCTTTTAAAAACCAATGAACATGATACCCGTGCAGATCAAAGGCATATCGTGGTGCAAAGGATTGGCCTTATGGGCGGCCCTACTATGTTATACCACCGCGTTTGCCCAAAATTTCAGTGTTAAGGGTTTGGTTACCGACAAAAACGGAGAGCCCATTGTGGGTGCCACGGTGATGGAACAGCGCACCAAGAATGGTGTGGCAACCGACATCGACGGCAACTTTACCATCCGCGTAACCAACGAAAGGGCCGTGCTGCGAATATCTTATATCGGATATAAGCCGCAAGAAGTGGACGTGAACGGACGCACAACCCTCAACGTAACCTTACAAGACGATGCCGCAGCCAACTTAGACGAAGTGGTGGTTGTGGGCTATGGAACGATGGATAAGAAAGAGCTTACCTCGGCCATTGCGCATGTTTCGTCGGCCAACTTCACCCAGATAGCCAGCGTCGACCCCTCGATGATGATTCAAGGCAAGGTGGCAGGCGTGTCGGTTACCAACACTGGGGCTGCCGACCCTAATAAAGAAGCCAGCATACAGGTACGTGGCGTATCGTCGCGTAAGGCTGGATTGGGGCCACTTATCGTGATAGATGGTGTCCCAGGCGGAAATCTCACCAACCTAAATCCCAACGACATCGAGAGCTATGATATCTTGAAAGACGGTGCAGCCAGTGCCATCTACGGAACACGAGGCTCTAACGGCGTGATACTTGTTACTACAAAGAAAGGCCGTAGAGATGGAAGCATGCATACAACGTATAACGGCATGGTGTCGCTTGACGTGATTAAACATGAACTTGATATGCTCGACGCCGACGAATATCGCGCCAACCGCATTGCTTCAGGCACCGGTTACGACCTAGGTGGCTCAACCGACTGGTTGAAAGAGGTTAGCCAAGTGGGTGTGAGAACCCAACATACGCTCACGTTGAGCGGTGGCGACCTGCGCTCGAACTATCGCGTTTCGGCCGATTATCGCAATGCGAAGGGTGTTGATCGTTATTCGGGGCGCGAAGAATATGGTGCGCGCGCAGCCTTAAATCACACCACCCGCAGCGGATTGTTTACCTTTGGCCTAAACATCGCACCGCGCGTGGCCTATCGCAAAAATGCTTCGTGGGACGTTTTCCGCAATGCCGTGGAGGCAAATCCCACTACACCCGTGATGGATCCACAAAATCCCACACTCTATTACAACTTTAAAGGTCAGCCTGCAGCCTACAATCCCGTAGAGTTACTTAAACTCGACCAAAGCACGGGCACAACAAAGCTTATCGACTGGGATGCTAGCGTGAAGCTAAATCTCTTCCCCTTACTGCTAAAAAACGACGATAAGCAGATGCTAACCACGCAACTCAACTTCGCCGATCACCAATACGACAACTATAACCAATGGTTTCGCCCCTCTACGAGCACGCTAGCCATCAACGCAGGACGCGATGGTGAGGCCAAGCAAGAATACTCCAAGTCTTCGCTTCGCAGCCTAGAATGGATTACCAATTACAGCAATTCGTGGGGCAACAACAACGTTAAGGTGATGTTGGGCTATTCTTATGAATACAATGTGTACGCTGGTTTCAACGCCGAGAACAAGGATTTCCCCAACGACGCCTTAACATACAACAACCTTGGTGCAGGTATATTTGCCAAAGAAAAGGGCGAACTGGGCATGGGTTCGTATAAAAACGACTCCAAACTGATTGCTTTCTTTGGCCGTGTAAGCTACGACTGGAAAGGTCGCTACCTGCTTACGGCCTCGCTTCGCCGAGAAGGCTCGTCCAAATTTGGCGTTAATCACAGGTGGGGAAGCTTTCCCGCCGTATCGGCAGGTTGGCGAATATCCGACGAACCCTTTATGGAAGGCACCAAAAGTTGGCTCACCGACTTGAAACTACGTGCCGACTATGGCGTAACGGGTAACCAAAACTTCGACAGTTACAAGTCGCTCAACACCATGGGGGGCTTTGGCTACTATCTCTACAATGGTAAAAACTACCAAGTTTGGGGACCTGGCAAGAACGCAAATCCCGACTTGAAATGGGAAAAAGGCAAGAACTGGAACATCGGACTTGACTGGACGCTGTTTAAAGGACGGCTATATGGATCGTTCAACTATTTCAGTCGTCGTCAGCAAGATCTCCTTGGCGACTACAACGTATCGGTTCCGCCCTACCTCTTCACATCTACCTTTGTCAATGTAGGTTCGATGCACAACAGCGGTTTTGAGTTCGATATAACTTGGAATGCCATTAAGTCCAAGGATTTCAGCTACACTTTGAATGTGGTTGGCGCAACAATGAACAACAAGTTTGTAGATTTCAGCAACAGCAAGTTCGTCGGACAAGACTATTACGACGAAGTTAGCCCCGAAGATCCTTATCCTTTCCACCATCTGCAACGCATCGAAAGGGGTCGCCGCATTGGTAGTTTCTACATGCTGAAGTATGCAGGCGTAGACAAACAAGGACGTTGGGTGGTGTACGACAAGAACAATAACATGGTGCTTGCAGACAACGCCACCGACGAAGACCGACAATATGTGGGCAACGGCTTACCTCGCTTCACGGGTTCGATGACCCACACCTTCCACTACAAGCAGTTCGACGCCTCGTTGTTCTTCCAAACGGCTTTGGGTTTCGACATCTTCAACATCCACGACTTTTATTATTCAACGAAGAATTTCCAAGGCAACGTGATGGATAAGGCATATAGCAAGAACAAGTTAGTGAGCCAAAACCCCATTGTTAGCGACTATTTCTTGGAGCCAGGCGACTATCTGAAACTCTCTTCGGTAAACATTGGCTACACGCTTAACCTCAATAAGCGTTTCATCGACAGTGTGCGCATCTACGCCACGGCCAGCAACCTATTCACAATCACCAAGTTCTCAGGTATCGACCCTTCTACTTGGGAACTAAACGGATTGACCCCTGGCGCAACAAATTCGCGCACCTATTATCCCAACACACGCCAGTTTATGCTAGGCATGCAGATAGATTTCTGATCATCAACACATCTTTTATTATCATCGCAATATGAGAAAGACAATCAAATACATGGCAAGTTCGCTGGTGTTGGCAACAAGTCTCGTGGCATGTACCAACCTTGATGAGACGCTTTACGACCAAGTGGCTTCGCAAAATTACTATAACACCAAGGAAGATGTTATCCGTTCGGTGCTCCGCCCCTTTGAACACGGCTACTGGAGCATACAAAGTCGCCAAGTACTTAACGAAGAAACGGCCGACCAACTTATTACGCCCACCCGCGAAGATTGGTGGGATGATGGTGGCCGATGGGCACGTTTGCACCGCCATCAGTGGCTGGTTAACAACGGAGAGGCACAAAGTGAGTACAACGGATGTTTTCAAGGCATCATGCAAGCCAATCTTGTTATCGAAGACTTAGATAAACTTTCCGCAGCACAATTTGGTTTTTCGGATGCAGAGTTCAACAACCTCAAGGCTCAAAACCGCGTCTTGCGCGCATGGTTTTACCTGCGCTTGCTCGATGCTTTTCGAAATGTGCCTTTGGCTGTAAGCTTTTACGACACTTCCAAAAACACCCAAGAACAAGTTGATCCTAAAACGATTTTCGGGTTTATAGAAAGTGAATTGAAGGCAACTTTGCCCCTATTGACCAAGAAGACCTCAATGGGCGGCAACCAAAACCAGCAAGGACAATGGACACAAGCTGGCGCAGCGGCCTTGCTAGTACGGCTTTACCTTAACGCGAAAGTGTATGTTGGCGAAGAGCATTATGCCGATTGCGCCAACTATGCACAAAAGATTATCGATGGCGAATATGGCTCGTATAAGGTGGCCGACCGCTGGGATGCCGCCTTCGATTGGAACAACGAGACCTGCGACGAAGTTATTTTCGCCTTTCCTGGTGCTGCAGGCTACTCGCATTGGCATTATAAGGGCGACTTGTATTGGTGGTCGGTTCCTTCAAAGGCTAGCGATTGGCTCAAAGACACAAAGAACAAGGAGGGCAGCCACAACATTAAGTATTCGGCTTCGCCCAGCTATAACCCCAAAGGGGAGAAGTACAACTTCGAATTGGGCATGCCCATCGCGCGCTTTAAGGATTATCCTTCGGACGTGCGGTTGAAAAAATACACCAACCTTGGCAACAACAAGCGCGAAGGACTCTTTGTTTATGGCAAGATTGCTTATACCGACGAGAATGGAAATACGGCCTACTTGAAAGACCACAACGGCCGTTATACCTTAGATTTGCGTGATGCCGTGGGTAAGTTTGGTGCTACCGATGGCGACAAATGGTTGGCCAGTGCCGACAGCCGACTAGAAAACGGCGACGACAATTCGGGCTGGATGTTCGTAAAATACCCGCTCTACTCCGACGATGAATCAGGTCAGCTGGAAGCCGACTACTGTGAAATACGTCTGCCAGAAATCATTTACAGCCTTGCCGAATGCAAATTGCGCCAAGGTGACGCTGCTTCGGCAGGTCGTTTACTCAACGAAGTGAGGAAGCGTAACTATCCATCTACCGATTGGAGCACTGCCCTCTACACCCCCGAAGGTGCTGCCAAGCTCGATATGAAGGAGCTATTGAACGAATGGGGACGTGAGTTCTTCGCCGAAGGACGCCGACGTGTAGACCTCATTCGTTTCGATAAGTTCCTCGATCCATGGTGGGATAAGGATGCCGATGTTGACAATCACACGCTGATATTCCCCTTCCATCGCGAAATATTGGGTGCAAATAAGTACCTAAAACAAAATCCCGGTTATAACGAAAAATAATTTAAAACCTATTTCTGCAATGAAAAGTTTAATGAAACACGCGACACGAGCCATTCTGCCATTAGTAGGGGTATTGGCAATGATGTCTTGCCACGACGACAAAGACATCAACGTGATAAACGAAGAACTGCCGCTGAAGGTGGCACACTTATATATGGTGGGTGACGCAACGCCAACGGGATGGTCTATTGATAACCCAACGGAGTTGACACGTGATGACAACGACCAGTTTATCTTTACCTATCACGGCAAATTGAACGTGGGCGAGATGAAGTTCCCCTTGACTAAAGGCGACTGGGGAGCAACCTTTATTTATGCGCCCACAGCTGGAACAGAAATCAACGAAAAAGGGGTGGCCCAACCAGGTCTCGACGTTCGCAAGGGTGGTAACGACACCAAGTGGAAGGTTACACAAGCAGGCATCTACACATTAACCCTTAACCTTCGTGAATATAAGATATCTGCCACCTACGAAGGGGCTGAACCCATAACACCAATAGCATCTAAAACGCTAGGCTTTATTGGCGACGCAACCCCTGCGGGATGGTCGGACGTGGCTGCAACGATGTTTACGAAGACATCGGATACACCCTTACAATTCACATACGAAGGTCATCTCAAAACTGGTGAGTTTAAGTTGACTTACGATGGAACGGTGCTTAAAAAGTATGCTGGTCCGTATATCCTAGCACCCGAAGCCAATGTTACGCTCAATAGCGATGGTGTTTCAAAACAAGGAATGAATGTGGGTGGAACCGACAACAAGTGGAAGGTGACGCAGGCAGGCACTTACAAGCTGGTGTTTGACCTTACCAACCACACCATTACCGTAGCAGCTTTCACCCCCGATGCCGCCTCCAACCCTTGGGACACCGAAACATTATATCTGCTGGGACAAGCTGGCGCTGGTTGGTCTATCGCCGATGCGCTGCCATTTAAGAAGATGGCCGACCATAAGTTTGTTTATGCAGGCGAGCTGAAAACGGGTAGTTTTAAGCTAATGGCTACCAATACAGGGGGATTCGACACAGAAGACAAGGACTGGTTTTACGCTCCCGCCAATGATACAGCCATTGGCGAGGCGGGTGTTGCTACCGACGACGTGGTGGCAGGCAATCATAAAAGTCCCGATAACAAATGGAAAGTGACTAAGGCTGGCAACTACATACTAACGATAGATATGAACACGCACAAGATTTCAGCCGAATTTGTGGGCGAAACAGCATCGAGTATCGCCACGTCCGAAGCCCGATTAGTGGGCGACGCCACGCCTACTGGCTGGGACATTACTGGCACGGCCATGACAAAAGCTTCGTCTAACCCCTTGGAATTTACATGGCAAGGCAAACTAAAAGAGGGCGAATTTAAGGTGGCCATCACATCTACGAACAACGATTTTTCTGGCGATTGGTTGCAAGCGCCCACTGCCAACACAACCGTTAACGATACAGGCATTGCCAATGGTAATGTTGTGAAGGGTGGCGACGACAACAAATGGAAGGTTACCACAGCTGGGACGTATAAGATAACCATCAATTTCTCTACACGGAAGATTAACATTTCCTACGTGGGTGCGTAGTCTTTCGCCTACGGGATATCATCAACAGCGATACCCGCTCCTTATATATATAATGTGTATGGAGCATGGGTACCGTCACAAAACCTAACAGCAAGACAATATTGAACATGAAAAAATATTTCATTGCTAGCTTGGCTTTCATGGCACTGACCGCTAGCTGCAACAACAATACATGGGACGTAACAAGCGATCTCACTGTAGATGCAAGCGACCCCACCGTGGGGCTCACCCCACTTGCCCAACAACAAGGCATGGATAACGCTCCGTTATACTGGAGTGTGTATGGTGCGCTGCGCCAACAAGAGAAAAAAAAGTCCTTTCCCAACATATTCACCGCAGACGATTGGGATAAGGCCATCGAATATGTAGCCACCAATCTAAAACCTTACGGATATGATATGCTCGTTACCGACGGTTTTGCATCGATGAGCGGAGATAACGGTTACATGACGAGATATAGCAGAACGAAGAAAGACGAGGGCTCACCTGAGGTTGAATTAGCCGACATCGTGGCCAAGTTAAAGGCCAAGGGCTTGAAGCTTGGCGTTTACGACAGTCCCTTTTGGCTACACTATACCAACCCCGATGCCGTTATCCCTGGTACCGACGGCATCACCGTGGGTAGCCTGCGCTATAATCCCGCCACCGACACCAACGTTTTACACCCCACAAAGAACGATAAATTTGGCTGGGTTGTCACCGACCATCCTGGCGCAGAACAGTTCTTCGAGGGATTCTTTAAGCACTATTCAGACATGGGCGTGAAGTTCATACGAATCGACTTCCTATCGTGGTACGAAGACGGCATGAACTATTCCGATCAAATTGATCGTGGCTATGGTCGCGAGCGCTATGTAAAGGGCTTGCAATGGATCAACAAGTACGCCCAAAAATATGGCGTTTACGTTTCGCTAGTTATGCCTCACTTGAAAAATAATGCCATCATCGAACAGTATGCAGGCAACATGGTGCGCATCGATGCCGATGTATTGGAAGGCTCTTGGTATCGTTTTTCCGACAACAACAGGGGTACTTTGCGTGGCGGATGGCCCAATTCGGAGAACGCCTTCGATGGTTTCGTTAACTGGTCGAAGATCTCTGGCCGACAGAAAGTGCGTCTCGACGGCGACTTTATACGCATTGAGAGCTTTGCCAACGATGACGAAAAGATGTCGGCTATATCGCTTCCGCTGATGGCGGGTGGTCCAATAGCCGTCACCGACATGCCTACGGGCGACAACTTAAAGTTCTTTCAAAACGCAGAAATATTGGCCTTGCAAAAGGATGGATTTGTGGGACAACCTTTAACACGCAACCTTTGGAATGCAGACGGACAGATTTGGTATGGCCAAATGAAAGATGGTAGCTGGGTAATAGGTCTCTTCAACCGCGAACAAGCAATAGCAACGCGCACGCTCGACTTGTCTAGAATAGGCTTGACGGGTAACTGGAACGTCCGCGATTTATGGAAACATACAGATGAAGGGGTGGTAAACGGCAAGTTGGAAGCTCAAATTCCCATCCACGGATGCAAGATAGTCAAGCTCACGAAAAGTAACTAATAGCCTTGAAGCACAAGTTATGCATCATGTAGGGGCAGGCATAAACGTCTGCCCACTACTTTTAAAGGCAGGTTCTAAACATTGGTTTTATAACCACAACTAATTTGATTATAAGACCGATAAATACTCATAAACTCACCAACTACAATGCGAAAAATATTCTTTTTGATGTTTCTTCTTCTCATTTCAGCCGTATATTCGGCCTCCGCAACAGAAGCGACATCACCCAATGGAACGGTAAAGGTAACGTTCAACGTAAACAACACCGTGCCTACCTACACCGTAACCTTCCGTGGTAAGCCCGTAATCAAGCCCAGCCGATTAGGGTTTGCGCTGGTAAAAGGTGGCGACTTGCTCGACGGATTTACGCTCGTGGGCGAAGAGAAAGGCTCGGCCGACGAGACATGGACACCCGTATGGGGCGAGAACCGCACCATAAGGAACCACTATAACGAAATGCTGGTGCGCCTCGAACAGAAATCCACCCAACGCATGCTCAACATCCGCTTCCGCGTTTACGACGACGGGGTGGGCTTTCGCTACGAATTCCCGCAGGAAGGCAAGCTAAACTACTTCGTGGTGAAGGACGAACGCACCGAGTTTGCCATGGCAGGCGACCACACGGCATGGTGGATTCCGGGCGATTACGACACCCAGGAGTACGAATACACACAGTCGCGACTGAGTCAGGTGCGACAGCTGATGAAGGGGGCGATAACCGACAACATGTCGCAAACGACCTTCTCGCCCACGGGCGTTCAGACTTCGCTGATGATGAAGACGGCCGACGGACTGTATATCAACCTGCACGAAGCGGCGTTGGTTGACTATCCAGCGATGAACCTCAACCTAGACGACCGCGAGATGGTGTTCACCTCGTGGCTCACGCCCGACGCAACGGGCGCCAAGGCTTACCTGCACACGCCCTTCCGCAGTCCTTGGCGCACGGTGATGGTAACCGACGACGCACGCCGAGTGCTCGCCTCCAACCTCATACTCAACCTCAACGACCCCTGCAAGTATGCCGACACGTCGTGGATAAGGCCCGTCAAGTACGTGGGCGTTTGGTGGGAGATGATCTCGGGCAAAGGCGATTGGGCCTATACGCAGCAATATCCCTCGGTGATATTGGGCGAAACGGACTACACCAAGGCCAAACCCTCGGGCCGACACTCGGCAAACAACGCCAACGTGCGCAAATATATCGACTTCGCAGCCGAACACGGGTTCGACCAAGTGTTGGTAGAGGGCTGGAACGTTGGCTGGGAAGACTGGGCTGGAAACATGAAGGAGAAGGTGTTCGACTTCCAAACGCCCTATCCCGATTTCGACATCAAGGCCCTCAACGAATATGCCCACTCGAAGAACGTGCGGCTGATGATGCACCACGAGACCTCCTCGTCGGTGATGAATTACGAGCGTTACATGGACCGCGCCTACCGCCTGATGAACCTCTACGGGTATAACGCGGTGAAAAGCGGTTACGTCGGCGACATCATTCCACGTGGCGAGCACCACTACGGACAAGTGATGGTAAACCATTACCTAGAAGCCGTGAAGCGTGCAGCCGACTATAAGATCATGGTTAACGCCCACGAGGCGGTTCGCCCCACAGGTTTGTGCCGCACTTACCCCAACCTCATCGGCAACGAGAGTGCTCGCGGCACCGAATACCAAGCTTTCGGGGGAAGCAAACCGGGACATACGGCCATCCTTCCGTTCACCCGCTTGCAGGGCGGACCTATGGATTACACGCCCGGCATCTTCGAAATGGACTGCGCCAACGGGTCGCACGTCAACTCAACCATCTGCGGTCAGCTCGCGCTTTACGTAACGATGTACAGCCCGTTGCAAATGGCGGCCGACTTTCCTGAGAACTATCTGAGGTATCCCGACGCCTTCCAGTTCATCAAGGACGTTGCGGTAGACTGGGACCGCACGCTGTATCTCGAGGCCGAACCCATGGCCTACATCACGGCTGCACGTAAGGCGAAGGGCACGGACAACTGGTTCGTGGGCTGCGTATCGGGCAACGAGCCCCACAAGTCACAGCTTTCGCTGTCGTTCCTCGATAAGGGCCGCAAGTACGAAGCCACGATTTACACCGACGCACCCGATGCCGACTACCGCAGCAACCCAAAGGCCTACCGCATAGAACGTCGCACGGTGACCGCCTCCACCAAGCTTTCGCTCACCGCCGTGGCAGGTGGCGGCTATGCCATATCCATCGTTCCCAAACGATAAGGGTAATTAAGGGCTCTCCCAACCAAACCGTTGGATGCGAAATAGCCCATCAAACATTGTCATTAAGGCTTAAAGTTGGCGTCACAACCGCACCAACTTTAAGCCTTAAATGTTAGCTTCGGAGACTTGGACAACTGCCAATAGCAATTCGCTAACAAAGAGTTTGTTATACATTCTTTCTGTTCGCGCCATGCTACAACTATGCGGGACTCTTATTCCAGATAAGTTGGAACGTCATTCCAGATAAGTTGGAACAGGATTCCAGATGAGTTGGAACAGGGTTCCATCTTAGCGATACCAACACGGCTATTGATAAAACACATCTCAAAGGCTAAACATGCGTTAGACAGAAGCTATACTAACGCCTTGACAAAGATGAGAAATAGTGATGAAAATAGCTTACTGCGAGGCCACATAAAAACGGCAAATAAGGTTTAGAGATAGGCCTACCAGCACGCTTGCACAGGTCCAAACACCCCCAAAAGCATCTATCGCACGAAGCCAACACCTGCCCACTTCGCTTATTAATCCTTACTTAACGCTTGTTGTTTCTTCAACTTCTTTATTGCCCAATCGTAATGGCTGGCAGTAGCGGATATGAAATATGCCCCTAAGGTGGTGGTTCCAGTCCATGAAAAAGCATGTTTTGAGAACAGTTCTTCTTGCGAAAAGCCACCCAACCACTTCATCACCTCCGCATGAGTGCCTTTTAACAGGCTCTTGCTATCTGATAAAGTCGTAGCTTGGTGCTTCTCCCAAAACGCCACGTTCATATCTGGGTAGTTCCGCCAATTATAAGGTTGGGGTAAAAAGTCACGCTTTTCACCATTGATATTAGCCTTAACCCATGCAAGCAACAACTGATGCCACTCGTAAAGATGCACCAGAACATCGCGCAAGTTCTTATCCCTTGCCCAATGCGTTTCCTTTCCCGCAAACGCCATTTCGGGCGGAAAAGGTGCTTCTTGTTGCGTTCTGCTCATCTTGTCGATGATGCCACACATCTTGTCGAACTTCTCTTGGGCAACTATTGCTAGTGTTTCCTTAGTCGTTGGTCTTGCCATAACGGGGCTGTTTTTATTTTTTATTCAGTGTGCTTACACATTGTTTCCCACTCCACAAATAAGCACACGGTGTCTTGGGTTTTACTTGCTGGTGTTCGAAAACTTATTTATTACGAATGGGTTGGATATACCTTGCTAGATCATAAACAAGCAACCACAAGATGGTTAATCTTCCAATTGAAACATTGCACCAATAATCTTGCTGGACTTGAACGATAAATGAGCCTGAACCGAGCGCAATTGCGACCTATTCTAGACATGCTTCCATATTAAAGCATCTCATTGGGCAACCGCTGGCTTCTCTATTTAAAGATGATCGAGAAAGTGCCATCGCTAGCTTATCGCAGCCCAATCGATATTTGTTTTGCGCAATTCTTTCAGCCTGTTCCACAGCATGGCATGCTCGGGAAGGTTGCAATCGGGGTCGCGCTCAATAATTTTCTGGGCCTCGTCGCGTGCCATTTGTACCAGTGCACCATCGCGGGCGATGTTCGCTATTTTAAGGTCGAAGGCCATGCCACTTTGTTGTGTGCCTTCAAGATCACCAGGACCGCGCAGTTTCAGGTCGGCTTCGGCAATACGGAAGCCATCGTTGGTTTCGCACATAATATCGATGCGCTTGCGCGTTTCGGCAGAAAGGGCACGATTGGTAACAAGTATGCAATAGCTCTGATCGGCTCCGCGCCCCACCCTACCACGTAATTGGTGCAGCTGCGACAGTCCAAATCGTTGCGCATCGAGTATCACCATCACCGAAGCATTAGGCACATTCACCCCCACTTCGATAACCGTTGTGGCCACCAATATCTGCGTTTCGCCACTGGCAAAGCGTGCCATCTCAGCCTCTTTCTCTTTCGACTTCATCCTTCCGTGTATCTTACTCATCTTATACTCAGGAAAAATGTCGGTCAGAGCTACGTAACCCTCCTCCAAATTCTTTAAGTCGGTCTTCTCACTCTCTTCAATTAATGGATAAACGATATACACCTGGCGACCCAAGTTCACCTGTTGGCGTATGCCAGCATAAAGACTGGTGGTTTGGTTGTCGTATTTGTGCAGCGTTTGGATGGGCTTTCGGCCTGGCGGAAGTTCGTCTATCACGCTCACATCCAAGTCTCCGTAGATGGTCATAGCAAGTGTTCGCGGTATGGGCGTTGCTGTCATCACCAGCACATGCGGTGGGTTGTCGTTCTTTCCCCATAGTTTGGCTCGCTGTTTCACGCCAAAACGATGCTGTTCGTCTACCACGGCGAGCCCTAAATGAGCAAATTGCACGGTGTCTTCTAGCAAGGCATGCGTGCCCACCAGTATGTGCAGCTGGCCCGAAACAAGCCTTTGCAGCACGTCGGCACGACGTTTACCCTTAACGACACCCGTTAACAGCTCGGCCGTTACACCCGTTCCCTGCAACATTTGCTGTATGGTGGCGAGGTGTTGTTCGGCTAAGATTTCGGTAGGAGCCATCATGCAGGCCTGAAAACCATTGTCTACGGCAATGAGCATAGACATTAATGCCACGAGGGTTTTACCCGAACCCACATCACCTTGTAACAAGCGGTTCATCTGTCTACCGCTATCCATGTCGTTGCGTATCTCGTGCATCACGCGCTTTTGTGCGCCCGTGAGTTCGAATGGCAGGTTATTGTGATAAAAGTCATTGAAGTATTGGCCAATCTTAGAGAAGTGATAGCCACGATATTTACGCCGATGGAAGTTGGCGTAACGCAAAATGTTGAGCTGAACATAGAACAGTTCTTCGAACTTTAACCGTACTTGGGCACGCTGCAACTCATCGGTGTTGTGTGGATAATGCACCCCGCGCATAGCCTCATCGCGCGAAACGAGGTGCAAGGCATTGGTGATGAAGGGTGGAAGTGTCTCGGCTAGCGGTGCTTGCATTTGTTCGAGCAAGCCCTTAGTGAGTTTTTCCATGGCGCGCGATGTTATCCCCGACTTCTTCATTCGGTCGGTTGTGCCATAGTGGGGTTGCATACCCATCTCGGCAAGTTTTAGTTCTGTGGCCTCGTCTATGTCGGGATGGGCAAACTGGTAACGACCTCCGTACACGCTAGGTTTGCCAAACACGATGTATTCTACCCCCACTTTGTAGGTGTTTAGCACGTATTTTGTACCCTGAAACCAAACCAAGTCGGCCACGTTCCACCCATCGGTGAAGTGCGCCACGAGGCGTTTCTTACGCGGTCCCATATCAAACTCCTCAAAGCTCAGTATGTGTCCCTTCACCTGCACGTAAGGCATATCGCCCTGCAACTGGGCAATTCGGAAGATTTGCGTTCGGTCTACGTACTTGTAGGGATAATATTCGAGCAGGTCGCCAAAGGTTTTGATGTTGAGCTCTTTACTCAAAATCTCTTTCTTTCGCGGACCAACGCCCGGCAAATACATGATGTCTTGATCTAGAATGGAGTGCATAAGGGGGTTACGTTTGTTATGGCAAGAGGCTCGACAGATAATGTCTCGTACGCAGGCCAGCCTATTCTTACGGCGTGGAAGAAGGCAGAACCAACAGGCGTTCGCACACTTCGAGGTCGAAGGGTGTGGTTATCTTGATGTTCTCTTTGTTGCCCTCAACCGTTGTTATCTGTGCGCCCAGAGCCTCAACCACCGAAGCGTCGTCGGTGAATTCCGAGCGATAAGGTTGTTGGTAGGCCCGTTTGAGCAATTGCAAGTCGAAGGTTTGCGGTGTCTGCACCAGTCGGTAGGCGTCGCGGTTCACAGTTTGGCTGGTGCCATCGGGCATCATTTGGCGCAACGTTTCTACCACGGGCGTTACGGGAATTACGGCTTTGGCTTGTCGGGCCACACTGAAACAACGCTCAATAACAGCTGTCGACACCATGGGACGTACACCATCGTGCACTGCCACCACGCCTTGGGCATCGTTGGGAATAAGCGCCAAGCCATTGCCCACCGATTCGAAACGTGTCGCTCCACCATCGGCAAGCAGGTAAGGCAAGTTAAAATCGTGCGCACGACATAGTTCGTGCCAATATGTTTGCTGGTCGCGTGGCAGCACCAATATCGTTTGCAGCTGTGCATCGAAGCCATAAAAGCGCTCCATGGTACGCATCAGCACGGGCTTTCCACCAAGCAGCAGAAACTGCTTAGGCACGTCGGCACCCATGCGCAGACCCTTTCCGCCAGCAACGATGATAACAAAATTCATCGCGTGCAGAGGTTAAAGGCGTTCGGCCATAAGGTATTTGTAGCGCATGGCCACCTCTATTTCCTCGGTTTTATCGCGACCAACCAACAGCGTGAGCAACGTGTAAGCGTATGGTAAAGCGGCAGCAGGACCTTCGCCCGTTATGATATTGCCGTCTACGGTCACCAGTTCGGCAGTGTATTCAGCCCCATGCAAGGTATGCTCCACACCAGGATAGCAAGTGGCACGCTTGCCTTGCAGCAAGCCCAATGTGCCTAAAACCATGGGGGCAGCACAGATAGCGCCGATCTTTCGACCAGCTTCAGCCTGCCGACGAAGTACCTCGGCCAATCCCTTATGTTCTTTCAGATTGGTCGAACCAGGCAGTCCGCCAGGCAAGAGCAGAAGGTCGGCATCGTCGAAGTTAGCGTTTTCGAACAGTATGTCAGCCTTAACGCACACGCCGTTGGTAGATTCCACCATCTCACGACCCATAATGCTCACGGTTTTCACATCCAATCCGCCTCTACGCAGAATGTCAATGGGAGCCAACGCCTCGATGTCTTCAAATCCGTCGGCCATGAATTGATACACTTTTGCCATATCCTTTTATTCGGTTTATCGTTATTATCGTTACTGCAAAAATAGCCATTTTCGGCGTAAGCATCGGCAAACAACCCGTATTTTTAAGCCCAACGTCACACTTTTTTGCGTTTCTTGTGTGAGAATTGAGGTAATAACGCGATTTATATGGGTGAAAAAGATGGGCAAAGCGGTCGAAAAACAGGTTTCCAAACACCTTATATTGAATATTAGTTTTCTTTGCAACAATGATAAAATAGCGAACTTTCATTGCATCACAGCTACTATCACTCCCTACATTATATAACCTCAACAATCATCATATTATAGCACATACTCCGCATTAAGAGCGATAAAACCTCAACAAACACCCCTAAACGTTTGCCATATTCGAAAGAATGTCTTATTTTTGCAATACGAATGGGGACGGGGAGGTTTGAGCTTCGCCGATGAAGACAAAGTGAATGACAGCACGACACCCCAATATCCCCACCCTAACACAACGATGACGAACGCATTGAAAACATACGGATGGCTCGCAATAACGGCACTGTGGCCCACGGGAAACATTGCGGCGCAGACCTTCGCCATCGAAACGGTGAACGATAGTCTAAACTATCTCACGCTAAAAACAGACTCTACAACCGATCGATGGACGCTGGCCTACCCCGTTTATCGTCTCGAAACGGGCGACGTAGATGGCGATGGGCGAACGGAAGCTCTGGTGGGCGTGATTAAAAGCACACGATTCTACCCGCAACGAGGACGCAGACTCTTCGTATTTAAGAACTATAAAAACCGCGTTAGGTCTATGTGGATGGGCTCGAAACTGGGTGGTATTCTGCAAGATTTTCGCTTCGTGAATGGCGTGGTGCGAAGTTTGGAAACCACAACCAGTGGCCGTTACGTGGTGGCCGAATATCGCTGGCAGGGTTTCGGCTTCGAATTCGTTAGGTTTTTGGTCGTTAAAGTGGGGCGTAAAGAGGCGTTGAAGGTCTTTAACCAATAGTGGGTTGCACAAAACAACAAGTTCTCCAAACCACTCAACACCAACTGGCGCAATGGCGCACACAATAATAAACCTGGCGACAAGCACGCCTAAAAAGCATAGAGAGAACCGCCTTCGGGGCAGAGATGGCAAGCAAAAACAAGCCCGTATCGCCATCATCGCCCCCGCTAAGGCAAGAAAATAAAGTACAAAACCCGAAGTGCAAGCCATCTTACAAGGCAATGGCGCGCACCTCATTAAAACAGAATTACCAATGAGAAAAACCCTACTACTAATCGTATTCATCGCATTGGGGATGGCACTGTATGCCGGCAACAACTCCAAACGGGTGATTTTACCTGGTAAGGGCAAACTAGACGTGGAGCGTTTCAATAAGGAGGTGAACCTAAAAACCGACCTTTCGAAACTCTCGCTTGCCGAACTGCGCGTGCTAAAAAATGCTTTCAAGGCACGCGAAGGCTTCATCTTCAAAGAAGCCGACCTGCGTGGCATCTACGGACAAACATCGTGGTACGACTCAATTATGTGGAACCGCGCAGACAACCTTAACGAAACGCTCGACGAAAACAATCCCAACGACTGGGGACAAAGGCAACCCACACTAACTATTGCCGAACAAACCTTCCTCAGGAAGATTGAACAGCAAGAGAAAAAGATACTGAACAACAAAGCCATCTTGCCCAAAGGGCAGGTGGTTAACCTCGACCTGCTGCTCAATCCTTATCAGCTAGAAACCTTCGACCCTAGGTTGCACGCAGCCATGAGTCGTCAAGGCTTCGCCATCGTACCAGAGCGGTTGCAACAATTGTTCCACGTTTACGAGAAGAACGACTACTCCAACTTCCCCAGTTTCGTAACCACCGACCTCTATTTGCAGCTTTTCCACTTCTATTTCGACAACATCCTACGCGACACTGAAGAGAAAAAGCTCGACTCGCTGGTAACGGCCTTCTCGCGAGGGATGTTCAACCGCATGACCAAACTCGCAACCACGCCCTCGACGGGCAAGCAAACCAAGGCCGCAGCAGCCTTCTGCCAAGCCTATTTTGCCGTGGCCATCGCCCTTTCTACAGGCAAAACGCCTGCCGGAGTTACTGCCGCCTATAAGCAGCATGTGGCTTCCGAGATCAAGAAAGTTAAGGCTTCAGAAAACACCTATTCTACATTCTTGGGCTATACCGAGGTAAAATATCCCTATTCGCTTTATCGTCCGCGTGGGCATTACAGTCGTTCAGAACGCATCAAGCATTATTTCCGCACCATGATGTGGCTACAAAGCGTGCCGTTTGGCACCGATAGGCCCGACCAACTCAAACGAGCCATGCTCATTGCACACGTCGTTGGCAGCGACCCACAGATGAAGAGCGCCTACAACGCTCTGTTCGAGCCCATCACTTTCCTCTTTGGCGAACCCGATAACATCACCATCATGCAGGTTTACGACCTGATGCAGGGTGCTGCTCCCGAGAAAGTGTTCGTTAACGAACAATGGTTGAACGACATTGCAAAACGTATCGACGAAGTGGGCGAAAAGCAAACGCGTATCCGTCCCAAAGTGAGTCTCACCTCGCGCAATAAGATTAACCTGATGCCTCAACGCTACATGCCCGACGCCGAGGTGCTAAACGAAATGGTTGACGAGAAACACAAGCCCACCAAACGCGACGTTCCGAGTGGGCTCGACGTGTTTGCCGCCCTTGGAACATCGGCTGCCGAGCGCATATTGGTAGAAGAACAGAAGGAAGACAAACGCTGGGAGGGCTTTTTACCCACGCTGAAAGCCATGAAGCAACGCATGAAAGAGATCGACTGGAACAGCAGCGTGGCCAACAGATGGGTTGATGCCTTGGCCAAAATGAACAAGCCTGTGGCTCGCGCACCTTACTTCATGCTCACCACGCAATGGGAAAAGAAGAACCTGAACACCGCTCTGGCTTCGTGGGCAGAACTGAAACACGACGCCATTCTATACGCCAAGCAACCCATGGGAGCAGAATGTGGCGACGCAGGACCACCCGAACCCATCGTGAAAGGTTACGTTGAGCCCAACGTTCCCTTCTGGAAGAAGGCCGTAGAGCTAATGACGCAAATCGATGAGGTGTTTAAACGCTACAAGATAAACACGCCCAAGATGGACGCCACCACCGAAAGAGTGAAGGAAATGGCCGAATTTCTGCTGCGCATTAGTGAAAAAGAACTGTCTGCCGACCCCATTCTCACAGACGAGGAATACCAAAGCATCGAGATTATCGGTTCGACAATAGAGAACATTTCGCTCGACTTGGTGCGGAACGACAACCAATATCTAGATGGCTGGGACAACGTGGAAGGGGCCGATAAGAGTGTGGCCGTGGTGGCCGACATATACACCGCCAACATGTCTAACAACCCCGTTCCCTCCATTCTCTACGCAGGAACAGGCCCGGCATTCGTCATCTACGTGGCCGTACCTGTGGGTAATGAGCTTTATTTAATGCGTGGCGCAGTGCTATCATACCGCGAATTGAAACAGTCGACCGACCAACAGCGGCTCACCGACGAGGAATGGCAAGAGAAACTCAAAACAAAACCCTATCTGGGCGTGCCTAAATGGATGGACGAAATTACCGTTCCGCTAGACAACATGCCACTAGACAACGAAGAAATGTTTTATAGTTCGGGCTGTTAGACGAGTGAGCCTGCCTAGAACACCTAGGAAATACAACTCGCAAAAACGCCCTGTGCCCTAGCATAACTCGCAAACTAGGGCCGCACCCCCGAACTACGCCTCCTTGACTAAGGATAATAAGCATGCTTAAAAAAGTATTTCAACACTTCTACGTCGCACCCCAGTTGCCCTTTAAGGCAATGGGGTGCGCGTTCTTCTTACATGTTGCAAGTCTTTATCGTAGCGTGCTTATGGTCTTATGCCTAACCTTTTCGTTCGCGGGTGGTGTGCAGGCGCAGACTTCCGACACGCTATCCGTGGTATTCACGGGCGACATTCTGCTCGATCGTGGTGTGCGTAAGCGCATCGAATACCTAGGGCTACGCAACCTAGTTGGGCCAAAGCTGCAACAAGTTTTTAAGCAATCGCGCTTCGTAGTGGGCAACCTAGAATGCCCCGCAACCAAAATCAAACGGCCCGTGTTTAAGCGTTTCGTATTCAGGGGCGAACCCGAATGGCTCTCATGGCTCACCAATCACGGCTTTACCCACCTCAACTTGGCCAACAACCACAGCATAGACCAAGGCCGCGACGCATTGATGGATACGCACCTGAACATTAAACAGGCAGGCATGACACCCTTCGGGGTGGGCGAAAACATGCTTGATGCCTCACAGCCCCTACTGCTGGCCACCCATCCGCGTCCCGTTTACATCTTGGCTTCTCTACGTCTGCCACTCGAAAACTTTGCATACCTAACCGATAAGCCATGCGTTAGCCAAGAACCCTTAGACAGTTTGGTGGCCCGCACCAAGCGTTTGCGCCTAAGTCAGCCCAACGCCTACATCGTGGTAAGCCTGCATTGGGGCACCGAACATCAGCTCTCACCCTCGGCCCAGCAACGCCATCACGCGCACCTATTGGTAAACGCAGGGGCCAACCTCCTTGTTTGCCATCACACCCACACCCTGCAAACCATCGAACAATACAGGGGTAGCACCATCTATTACAGCATAGGCAACTTTATTTTCGACCAAACCAAACCCATCAACATTCGCGCTTGTGTGGTTAGGCTAGTGCTTACGGCGAACGATGCGCACGTGGAAACCATCCCGATAGAGATAAACGCCTGTGTTCCCGAAATGGTTTCGGGCGAGCAAGCCAAATCGTTCGCCCCCTAATCTTGAGCCCAAGGCCAAATTCTTCGTTAGGTTTCTGCCATAGAAAAGCAAATGGTCATACCCTAAACGCAATCAAGTTACATAGCATCTTTTATGCCCCCACAAAGCGCTTTCTTGCTGTTCGATTTGCGAAATATTTGCTTCTGAAACGCGTTAAATAAGTTCTTGCAGTAAGCTTTTTAATTACTCGCCTTATTTTTGCATAGATGGAACCCTATTCCATGTCATCTGGAACATCCTTCCATATCATCTGGAACCCTATTCCAGATGATATGGAATTCGATTCCCAATGATATAAACTTTACCAATAGATAAGACTTTTCATAACGAATATATAATCAATACTTTACGTCTTTTATATCAGCGCATTACATCTGCACTGACGATGCGTCAGCCCGAGTCAACAAACAACTCGCAAATGCCGCCATATAAGGTGAAGGATATTGCGCAAACTACTGCGTAGCGTTGTGCCATCTACCGCGTAATGGTTGGTTCGTTGCAATAGGCAGAGTTGGGAGAAACATGCGCAACATTGACCGTACACATCGCAAACGCCAAACGAGTGCACACTGCACGCCCACCAATCAAAAGTTTGCTAAAAAGAAGTTATCTTTTCCTATCCAACCTGTTTTCAATAAAAAGATAGTCCATTTCTCTTATTTTATTATTACTTTTGCACCGTAACACTAACATATCGACTATTTACCAAAGACGCATATAACGCAATCTGCTATGCTTCTACGCGCTTTATGACCAATAACTGCGCGCTAACATAAGATGAAATGAAACTAAGTTATTAAACTAAATCTTTACACAATGACATTTTACCTATCAAAATGCAAGCCTCAAAAGGTTCTTGCAACAACCCTCCTGTTGTATGGCAGTATGGGTTTGCAGGTGCATGCACTTACGGTTGGCACGGCTAAAAGCCCTTCCAATGCGCAAGAAACTACCGCCCCTGCCAGTTCGCCAACCGCATTAAACACAATCGAACACCAACCATCTAATGCCACCAACCTGCAAACGGGCAGACAAGTGCGAGTGAAAGGCCATGTGGCAGATGCCAATGGCGAGCCCATTGTGGGTGCAACGGTGACGCAGCGCGGAACGAAAAATGCCACCGTTACCGACATCGACGGCAACTTCACTATCGAAGTGCCTGCCCAAAGCGAACTAACCGTGAGCTATATTGGCTTTGCCGACCAAACGGTGAAGGCTACTCAAGACGTAACCATCGTGCTGAAAGCCAACGAAGAATCGCTAGACGAAGTGGTGGTGGTTGGTTATGGCGTGCAAAAGAAGGTGAACCTAACGGGTGCCGTATCGGCCGTTAAGGGCGACGAATTGCAGATGCGCCCCATCACCGACGCCTCGCAAGGCTTGCAGGGCATGGTGCCCGGTCTGCTTGTGACCAACAACAAGGCTGGCCGACCTGGCGCAACGGGTACGCTAAGCCTTCGCGGGCAGGGCAACCTCTCGGGAACTGGTCACCCATACGTACTGGTTGACGGTATCGAAATGAGCCTATCCGACATTAATCCCAACGACATTGAGAGCATCTCGGTGCTTAAAGACGCCGCCGCTTGTGCCATTTACGGTGCTCGTGCCGCGTATGGCGTTATCTTGGTAACGACAAAGAAAGGTGCCGAGGGCAAACTGCACGTTAGCTATCAAGGCTCGGTGGGATGGTCGTCGCCAACGGTTTTGCCCAAGATGGCTAATGCCTTAGAGTTCGCCCACTTCTGGAACGACGGCGTTACCAATGCTGGCTCGTCGCGCCTTTATAGCGCAGAGAAGTTGGAAAAGCTTAGACAGTACATGGAAAACCCCGAAAGCGTGAACCCCTGGTATGAGTTGCCAGCCAACGCCAACATGAACCCCGCCTTCGAAAACTCTGAAAGCGGTGTGGGAAACGTAGACTACTTTAAGCTGCACTACAAAAACAGCGCCTTTAAACAACAACACAACCTGAGCTTTAGCGGTGGAACTAAAGCCGCACAATATTATATCTCGGGCGGATATCTTGAAGAAGACGGCATTCTTCGTTATGCCGACATCAACTATAAGCGTATGAACGTGGCCTCGACCATTAATTCGCAGATTACGCCATGGATGAAAATGAAGTTTGGTTTGAAGTTCCGCCACTCGCTAGACAAGACTCCCTTCGGCAGTGGTGCTATCGCCGATGGGTTCTTTCACTCGTTGGCGCGCTTCCGGCCTACGGTTTCGGTGGTAGACCCCAACGGACATTTCACCGAACTTTCGATGATTCCCTACTTGCAAAGTGGCACATACACCCGCACCAAACAAGACCTGATGAACCTCAGCGGTGGTTTAGAGTTCAACCCCTTCAAGGGTTTCAACATCTACTTAGACTATACTTACAAGCTCTCCAACTGGTCGTATCAGGCCAAGAGCGTGGCTCCGCTCATCTATGGAGCCGATGGCGTGAGCACGTCTAAGGGCGTTCGCAGCGAGCTAGGCATATCGGCGCAAGGCGGTTTTACGCGTGCCGAGAGCCATACACGCTACCAAAACATCAGTCTTTACGGCAATTACACGTTCTCGTTGTTCGATGCCCACAACCTGACGCTTATGGGTGGCTACCAAGAAGAAGACAACGACTACGACTATCTCTACAATGGCATCACGGGAATTTACTCTACCACCAACCCAAATGTGGGTATGGGAACGGGCGACAGACCTGTAACCGACACGCGTAACGGCTGGGCCACGCGCGGTTTCTTCGGTAGGATAAACTACGATTACAAAGGTCGCTACCTCGTTGAGTTCAACGGACGCTACGACGGTTCTTCTCGTTTCTTGCCCGAACATCGTTGGGGCTGGTTCCCCTCTGTGTCGGTGGGCTGGAATATCACGCAAGAGAAGTTCATGGAGCCAATCACCAACACGCTCTCTCACCTTAAACTGCGCATGTCTTACGGTCGTTTGGGCAACCAATCGGGTGCAGCGCTCTACACTTTTGCCTCTATCATGCAACTAAGCGACAGGCTTGGCCAGTACATTTTCCCTGAAGGACGCCGTATGCACATCAATGCACCAGCCGTGATAAACAGCGCCACGACGTGGGAAAAGGTAAATAGCAAAAACATCGGACTAGACTTTGGCCTGCTGGGTAATGCCCTTACGGGTAGTTTCGACCTCTTCGAGCGCAACACTAGCGACATGCTTGGCCCAAGTGTAGACTATCCCGACTACTTCGGAGCTAAGGCACCGCAAACCAACAACGCCTCGTTGCGCGACCGCGGATGGGAATTAACGCTGAACTATCGCGGCAAAATAGGTCGCGACATCGACTTCCAAGTGGGCGGTTCGCTGTCAGACGCATCGGCCGTTGTTACCGAATACGCCAACCCAACGGGTAACAACCCCGCAGGATCTTGGTACAAGGGCAGGCGCGTTGGTGAAATATGGGGCTATCGCGTAGATGGCATCATACAAACACAGGCCGAAGCCGACCAATATAACAGCACATACAACACCTCGTACTTTACAACCAAGCCCTGGGAACCAGGCGACTTGAAGTTCAGAGACCTTAACGGCGACAAGAACATTAACAACGGCAAGAACGTTTTGGGCGATATGGGCGACGTGGAGGTTATCGGCAACACCACGCCTCGCTACCAATACACCATCAATGGTATGGTTAGCTGGAAGGGTTTGAGCCTTAGCTTGATGTTCCAAGGTGTGGGTAAGCGCGACTGGAACCCTGCGGGCAACATCTACTTTTGGGGTTCGGGCCCTTATGCACAAGTAACTGTGTTCAAAGAACACCTTGATTACTGGACAAAAGATAACCCCAACGCCTACTATCCACGACCTTACATCAACACGGCAGGTGCTGTGGGCGCGCATAGTGCCAAAACATTGCGCCATACAACCGACCGTTATCTGCAAAGCGCAGCCTATTGCAGGCTCAAAAACATAACGCTTAGCTACATCCTACCCAAACATTTGGTGAAGAAAGCTAACCTCGAGCAGGTGCGCGTGTTCTTCTCTGGCGAGAACCTACTTACCTTTACCAAGCTTAAAGGCATGTTCGACCCCGAAGGAGTCTTTACTCAAAACGACTATAACAAGGAAGGTGGCAAGAACTATCCTATGAATAAGGTGGTGTCGTTTGGACTTACTGTCAACCTATAACTAAAATATACGCAAGATGAAACTTACACATTATATATATATAGGAGCGTTGACGCTATCCGTTTCGAGCTGCTTCGACCTCAATAAAGAACCCGAAGGCGTGCTTTCTACCGTTAAACCGTTTACGGGAGTTGGCGAAATGACTAGCTACCTCGACCAATTTTACGAGTCGGGGGTACGCGAACAGGGCTTCAACTGGACGGGAGCGTACATCGCTAGCGGCGACTTGATCAGCGACAATATGTCGGGAAGCGCCATCAACACTCGCCTCAACGGCGACCTAACCCTTGCCAACGCAGGTAAATTAGATGCCTATACCCATATACGCAACGTCAACTTTATGCTTACCAACCTAGGCAATTGCGACGAAAAAGGCTCTGCACGCTACAAGCAATGTGTGGGCGAGGCGCACTATTTCAAGGCTTGGTTCTACTATACGCTGTTTAAAAGCTACGGCCAACTTACGTGGTTGGACAAGCCCCTTGACCCAAATTCAGACCAAATGCTACTGCCACGCGCCAACCGAACGGTGATTGCAGACAGTATTCTCTCTGAACTAGACAAGGCCATTGCCAACCTTAACGAGCAAAACAGTGCGGCATCGATGCGCGTTCATCGTGATGTAGCTCGCGCCTTAAAGGCCGAAGTGGCCCTATACGAAGCCACTTGGGAGAAATATCACAAAGCTAAGAACGACCCTTTCTTCGATCCTACCGTTACGTCTGAGAAGATTACGAGCTACCTGAACCAATGTGTTGAGGCCTGCAAGGCCATCGTAGACCGCAACGTATGGACTATCTACACCACCAACAACGCGACGAACGACTATCGGCAGCTGTTCCAAACCGAAGACTTATCTAACAACAAGGAAGTGCTTTGGTTTAAACGCTACGACGGAACGAACATTGGAAACAACGTAGACCGTTACCTTAACAAGGGCGGAGGAAGTGCTGGCATAACGGCTTCGCTGGTAGACGACTACCTAACCATCGACGGACAGCCCTTTGTTGGCACGGCTAAGACCGACGCGAAGAAGGTTTTTGGCGACGAGCTTAAACCCACTTTGCGCGACCCACGCCTATCTCAAACGGTGTGTATGCCGGGTCAACAGCTGCGTCCTGACGAAGGTCCGTACAAGCTTCCACCGCTAACGGGGGCGAGCTACCATAAAAACGAGACAGGCTACTCCATACTCAAGCACGTGCAAATCGACTTCAAGGGAAGCCTAGACGCCGAATTCCGTGGCAGCACACCAGGCATTCAGTTCAGATATGCAGAGGTTTTGCTCAACTATGCCGAAGCGTTGGCCGAACTGGATGGTGCCGCAAACGCCGCAAAAATTGTGGAGTTGGTGTCTCCCTTACGTAAACGCGTGGGCATGCCCGATATGGATTTCGACCGCGAATACAACACTTCGGCCGACTATCCTTTCCATACGCTCGACAAATACTTACAAGCCGTTAGGCGCGAAAGGCGCGTTGAGCTGGCCATCGAAGGCAAACGCTTCGATGACATCATGCGTTGGGCTGCCGCTCAAGAACTCATCGTGGGTCAACGAGCCGTTGGCGCACTCTTCGTGGGCAGCAATTTGGAGAACAATCCCGCATACGGTGGAAAGCTAGTTTACGACAAAGCCACGGGCAACAACCTCTATCTGACGGGTAAGTCGGGCGATGAACTGCGCTATATCCTACCCAGCAACCCTGCGGGCAACGAGCAAGGCTGGCGTTTTAACCCCGCTCGCGACTACCTGCTACCCATCGCCCCACGCATGCTTAACCTCACCGAGAATCAATGGAAGCAAAATCCTGGATGGGAATAGCAAGTGAAGTAGTTGACGAATAGACCAGTTGACGAGTTGACAAGTGAACGAATAGACGAGTTAATAAGTTAACCATTGATTAAAACAACAAAGCATCTCACTCCCCTCTCCCTTTGGAGAGGGGTTGGGGGTGAGGCTTTTATAATAACAAACACAATGAACAGAAACCTCTCTCTTTCCCTAACGGGAGCGGCATTGCTTGCACCGATGACCGACGCCACGGCTCAAAACAAGCAAGTACAGCACAAGAAGCCCATGAATATCGTGTATATCATGAGCGACGACCACTCGTATCAAACCATCAGCGCATACGATAAACGGTTTATCGAGACGCCAAACATCGACTGGATTGCCAACAATGGTGTGCGATTTACTAACAGCTATGTGGCCAATTCGCTTAGCGGTCCCTCGCGCGCTTGCATGCTTACGGGCAAACACAGTCATGCCAACGGCTTTACAGACAACACCAAAACCTTCGACGGAAGCCAACAAACCTACCCCAAGCTGCTGCAAAAGGCGGGCTACCAAACGGCAATGATAGGTAAATGGCACCTTACCTCCGACCCAACAGGATTTAATTATTGGGACATTCTCATTGGTCAAGGCGACTATTATAACCCCGATTTCAAATGCAACGGTCAGAAAACGAAACGGCCTGGCTATGTAACCAACGTCATTACCGACGTTGCGCTCGACTGGCTAGAAAACAAACGCGACAAGGATAAGCCTTTCTGCCTGCTGCTTCACCACAAAGCGCCCCACCGCGTATGGGCTCCCGACACCTGCGACCTCGACCTTTACAGCGATCGCACCTATCCCCTACCCGCCACTTTCTACGACAACTACGAAGGCCGACAGGCTGCCGCCAAGCAGAAAATGAGTATCATAAAGGATATGGACATTGTTTACGACCTGAAAATGGCCGACAAAGAGAACGAGATTCACTCGAACAAGTGGCTCGAAAAATGGGGAAGAGAGGCCCGATTGCGCATGTCGCCATCGCAAAGAGAACAATGGGATAAGCACTACGACCCCATTATCAAGAAGTTTAAGGAAGATAAGCTCACGGGAAAAGCGCTCGCCGAATGGAAGTATCAACGCTACATGCACGACTATATGCGCGTTATCCATAGCGTAGACCGCAACGTGGGCAGGGTTATCGACTATCTTCGCGAACACAATTTGCTAGACAATACGCTCATCGTGTACACCTCCGACCAAGGTTTTTACATGGGCGAGCACGGCTGGTTTGATAAGCGCTTCATGTACGAAGAGTCGTTTCGCACGCCATTGCTGATATATATGCCTGGCGGAAAGCGTGGCGACATCACCGAGATGGTGCAAAACATCGACTACGCCCCTACCTTCTTGCAGCTCGCTGGCGTAAAAGTACCGAGCGACATACAGGGCATTTCGATGCTACCTCTTCTCAAAGGCAAGCGTGTGCCATGGCGCAAGTCGCTCTATTATCACTATTACGAGTTCCCCGACGAGCACAACGTATGCAGACATTACGGTGTAAAGAACCAACGTTATGTGCTGATGCACTTCTACGACGACATCGACGCATGGGAACTTTACGACCTAAAGACCGACCCGTCGCAGTTGAACAACATCTATGGTAAACCTGGAACGGAGGCCGTTACACGCGCCTTGAAGAAAGAGTTGCTACGCCTGCAAGAGCAATATAACGACCCAATAAGGCACAAGATGTAAGGCTACACACACCTTAAGCAAACAATTGCCAAGCAGGGGCACTATTATCAGGTGCCACCCATGGCATTAATGCGTGGCCGACAGTGATTCTGTCGGCCACGTTTCCTTCATCACTCCCACGAAAATAACATCCTCCCATCCCAGCATATAGCAAGTCTCCCCTCCTTATATAATATGTACGCGCGCGCGTACGCGAGAGAAAACGTTTGTCGTTGTCTACTTTTTTCAAAACTTCTTTCTCGTTAGTCATCCACCATATTTCACCCCATCTACCCCCATTTTCTAACCTCGCACAACACCTTAGTTAAACCCATGCGACGAGGTTTATCATCCAACGTTCTGTTACCTATAAGATGTAACCCCGTTACTTCTTAACTGGAACCTTGTTACATGTCATCTGGAACACCCTTACATCTTACATGTAACAAAGGTACCAAACGTTGGGAACTTGCCAAGTGCTTAAAAAGCTCGCTACAAAGGCTGTTTTCAAGGAATTACAAACAATAGCTAACCCAACGCAAAAGCATTCTGAACAGAAAACGATGGCAACCCAATCATATCACCCACACACTGAAAGGCGTAGGTTAATTGTCAAATCTCAGGCTCATAAAACCATTTTTCAGGAGCACGCACAAAGACATTAAGCAACACCAAAACCATGTTTTTCTTCTCGTTTTTGCATTTCTATACATTTCCCCCAAAAGTCTTTTTCGAGGCCAAAAACTTGTAAATCTGTAAATATTTATGCCCAAGCAAGAGTAACAAACGTTAATAAATTATAACCGAAAATATTACAAAATCACCCTTAACCACTTTATATAAGGGCATTATACCAATTCGACACATGTTATTAAACATGTTAACCTTTAAAGAAAAAGAAGAGAAAAGGGCTGGTTTTAGATAATAATTCGCTATATTTGCATCGTCTTTTGACACACACCTATCAGCAACCATGCAAAAATGGTTTAACAAGCGAATTTTGATACCATTATTCATTTCGCCCATGTTGTACCTATAAGAATTTAAAATGAGACTGAAAAGAACAATTAAAACGATTGCTTTTACAGCACTTCTCACGATGTGCGCCACACCAATGGCAGCGCAAGACCTACTGGCTAGACAAGCACCCGTTGACCGAAAAATGAAATCGGTAGACACGCTCGCACTGCAAAACATCCTAAGAAGAGAAGCGGCAATGTCGCCTGCATCAAACCTCTACGACTCGTGGGACAACACCCGCACCCACAACGTCACGGCTCTGCCCGACTCGTTTCTCATCAACCTACGTCATTTCTGCATGCCAACACCCAGCCGAGTTGTAACAAGTAACTTCGGAAGTCGTTGGGGCCGCCAACATAAAGGCTTGGATATAAAGGTTTATATTGGCGACACCATACGCGCAGCATTCTCTGGCAAGGTGCGCATAGTGAAATACGAGGCTGCTGGATACGGCAAGTACATCGTGATTAGACACCCCAACGGATTGGAAACCATCTATGGACACCTCTCCAAACAACTGGTAGCAGAGAACGAAGACGTAAGGGCAGGCGACCCAATTGGACTTGGTGGCAACACCGGACGAAGCACTGGTTCGCATCTTCACTTCGAAACACGCCTCTGCGGCGTAGCTCTTAACCCCGCCCTATTCTTCGATTTCAGGGCACAAGACGTGGTTGCCGACAACTATATGTTCCGTCGTTCTAACTACGAAATGGCTTCGGCCGAGGCAACACGTTTGCGTGGAGTGGTTGGAAATGGTGGATATAACCGCGAAGACGTATATGGAAAGGTGGGACGTGATAAGGACGAAGCACCACAAACACCTCAATACAACGCTACCGAGAAACTTTATCATAAGGTATCTTCGGGCGAAACACTGGCCACTATCGCTGAAAAGCGTGGCGTTAGCATCGACACCATCTGTCGACTTAACCACATGCGCCGCAACGATAAGATTAGGCCTGGACAAATTCTACGTTACTCGTAAAGCATGAAACGCTAGATTTAAGACATTATAAAAACACAACGATGGCGGGCAGACCATAATGGTTTGCCCGCCATTGGTGTAAATAAGGCGAACAAACAGCAACAACAGGGCTCACCCTCAACACTTACCCGAAGGGAGAAAGGAGCAAAATGCATTGTCGATTATACGAATAACGTCACTGGATTATCCTTTAAACCACGATGACAAGCGAAAAGAGAAGGAGGCGATTTAGCGTCATTCGTCACGCCATTTACAAGGCAGCGCTCTCCTCGCTCCATTTGGAGAGCAGTTGGGGGTGAGGCTTTTTTCCTGTCTTCCTTGTAAAATCACTAAGTTTGCACTACCTTTGCATACAAAGAAACACAAACGCATCAATATGGCAAAACGTAACATCGCCGTCGTTTTGGCGGGCGGAGTGGGAAAAAGATTGGGCATGACCACACCCAAACAGTTCTTCAAAGTGGCTGGAAAGATGGTTATCGAGCACACGGTGGATGTGTTCGAGCGTAACGCGCACATTGACGAGATAGCCATTGTAAGCAACGCCATGCTCATTGCAGACATCGAAAACATCGTACTTAAAAACGGTTGGGCCAAGGTGAAGCGAATCCTTAAAGGCGGAAACGAACGCTACGAGTCGAGCCTTTCGGCCATTAAGGCCTACGAAAACGAAGCCGTTAACCTTATTTTCCACGATGCCGTGCGCCCACTGCTTAGTCAACGCATTCTTAATGATGTAGTGGAGGCATTGCAAACCTACTCGGCTATCGATGTGGCCATGCCTTCTGCCGACACCATTATTGAGGTTGAGGGCGACTTTATCAGTCATATACCCGACCGTTCACGGCTTCGTCGTGGACAAACGCCGCAGGCTTTCGCGCTCGAAGTTATCAAAGAGGCTTACGAAAAGGCACTGCTCGACCCCAATTTCAAGACCACCGACGATTGCGGAGTGGTGAAAAAATACCTGCCGCAAACGCCTATCTACGTGGTGGAAGGCGAAGAAAGCAACATGAAACTTACCTATAAGGAAGACACTTACATGCTAGACAAGCTTTTTCAGCTGCGCAACAACGAGGCCGAACGCATCGATTTGGCCCAAGTTTCGCTCGTAGGGAAGGTGGCCATTGTGTTTGGAGGTAGTTACGGAATTGGTGCCGACACGGCCAAGATGCTGGAAGAGCGGGGGGCTAAGGTGCATTGTTTCTCGCGCAGTAGCAATGGCGTAGACGTTGGCAACAAAGAAGATGTGGCGCGTGCGTTTGCAGAAGTGGCTCAGAAAGAGGGCAGGATAGATTACGTGGTAAATACGGCCGGACTGCTACAAAAGGAACCCTTGGCCACGATGAACTATGCCGACATCGCTTATAGCGTGCAAACCAACTACATGGGAACGGTAAATGTGGCTCTCGCCGCTTATCCCCACCTCAAGCAGAGCGGTGGTAGGCTGGTGTTTTTCACCTCTTCGTCGTACACGCGCGGACGTGCTTTTTACAGCATCTACTCGTCTACCAAGGCCGCCATCGTTAATTTTGTGCAGGCCGTTGCGCAAGAATGGGAGGCCGACGGCATTCGTATTAACTGCATCAACCCCGAAAGAACGAAGACCCCCATGCGTGTAAAGAACTTCGGAATAGAACCCGACGACACCCTGCTGGCATCTGAGAAGGTGGCCGAAGCTACTTTGCGCACCCTGCTTTCGGATGACACGGGATTGGTGATAGACGTTAGGAGGGCACACGATGAACAGTAATTCGCCCCTGCAACGTTTCAAACAACGCCACCTTCGAGCCTGTCAGCTTAAACAACTCACCATCCTCGAGGCCATACACGATATCTGCCAACGCCACGCCATACCCTATTGGCTCGACGGCGGAACACTTTTGGGCGCGGTAAGGCATGGTGGATTTATCCCCTGGGATGACGACATAGACATCGCCATGCGAAAGGCCGACATGCTGCGCTTTGTGGAAGTGGCGCAAAAGGAACTTCCTAAGGGGCTAATCGTGCAGTCGCCATTGATAGACAAACATCTGAAAGAACCCATTACCAAGGTGCGCGACCTCAATTCGTTCTTCGTTGAGCCTGGCGACGACTTCTCGCACGACTACGAAAAGGGCCTTTTTGTAGACATCTTTCCCTTCATTCCCTACCCCACCCTTTCGCGCAAGCTCGTTAAGAAGCTAACGTTGGGCATCTCGCGAAGCTATTCCATCCTCCATAAAGCCCACCATTACAGTTTCCGTTCGTTTGCCGAATTCTTCTGGTTTGGTGCAAAATACGCCATTTGTCGTACTGTTTGGGCTGTGTTGTGCGCCTTTAACAACGACCGCAACACGTATATCTCCAACATCCTACACAACAACGGCTACGGCATCATGCACCGTCAAGACAGCGTTTTCCCCTTAACCGAAATCACATTCGAGGGCAAACGCTTCATGGCCCCTTGCAACCCCGATGCCTACCTACAAGACCTCTACCGCAATTACATGGAAATTCCACCCGTAGAGAAACGTAAAATCCACGCCATTTTCGTGTTAGAGACACTGGAAGAAGAGGGTGAAGAGGGGGTTGGAGAAGAAGGGTGACTCTATACGAATATATAAGATGTGCAGACTAAACATTGTTAGTACTAACACATTTCATATTAGCGATGTACAAGTTGCCAACACTGTATAAAAAGATCACGCACTAGATACCCCTAAAATCCGTTCTATATTAATACTGTGTTTACTTATAGCGCTATCACCAAATACTGTTTCAGAAGAGTTGTCAAACCTTTTTCTAACTCAAAAGAAATAAAAATAAAATGCAATACGGGCTTAACAACCCAATAAATTATTCATACCTACGTACCATCTTAATAAAATACAACCCAAAAAGAATAGGACATGGACATTCAAAAAATACAACAATACAAAAACGCCTTTGATTTAATAGCCAAAGAAATTAAAGACGATGCTAGCAATACCATTGAGGTTTGGTACGCGCGTGAGCTACAACAGGTGTTAGGTTACACCCGATGGGAGAACTTCGTTGTCGCTATTAGCAGAGCAATAGAATCTTGTAAAACACTGAAAGTCAACGTAGACGACCATTTTCGTGAGGTCACGAAAATGGTCTTACTTGGTAGTGGATCACAACGCAAGGTACAAGACTTCATGCTAACTCGCTATGCCTGCTATCTTATTGCTCAAAATGGAGACCCCAAGAAAGAAGAAATAGCCTTTGCGCAAAGCTATTTTGCACTTCAAACACGAAAAACAGAGCTTATAGAAGAAAGGTTACAGCAAATTGCACGGCTAGATACGCGCGAACGTTTGCGTTCATCCGAAAAACAATTAAGCAGGAATATATACGAACGGGGTGTTGACGAGAAGGGCTTTGCACGAATACGTTCAAAGGGAGATCATGCCTTATTTGGCGGACTCACTACCGAACAGATGAAGCTACGGTTAGGTATCAAGAGTGGTGCATTGGCTGATTATCTCCCAACGTTAACGATAGCGGCTAAAAATCTTGCAACAGAAATGACCAATTACAATGTAGAGCAGAAGAACCTTCATGGTGAAAATAGCATAACAGCAGAGCATGTTCAAAACAACCGAAGTGTTCGAGGAATGCTTGGACAAAGAGGTATCAAGCCAGAAGAACTACCACCTGCCGAAGATATCAAAAAAGTAGAGCGCCGTGTGGCTAAAGAAGAGAAAAATATAGTTAAGGATACGCCCAAACTTCCAAAAGGGAACAGTTAACACAAAATGATTGAACTCATTGCAATTCCTTTGCTGAACAAGGCATAAAAACCAAAAATCATGATCGTAGAAAATATACTTCAAGCTGGAGATGCATCTGACAACGGGCAGGTCACCATTATAGACGAAGACAGACTGTGCTATCTTGTAAGGTCGGAGAGTAGAGGAGCCATTGGACTTCGCACTATTTCAAAAGCCTTACTCAAAGAATATCTTGCCTATTTCAGCGAAAATCCCGACGCGACTCCAAACTCTGCAAGAAATTTCTTGTGTGGAAAAAGTGACATCGATAGGTATGAATACGGCTACACCTACACATTAACTACGATGGCGAAGATGGTTATTGACAAATCAGGACAAACACCGTCTACCACTGACAACAAGCGGAAGGCTCCCAATGTTCTTCAACAGATTTTCTATGGTGCACCTGGCACGGGTAAATCTAATACCATCAAACGGAATGTTGACAATGAAAAGAAAATCTGTTTCCGCACAACTTTCCATCCTGATAGCGACTACTCAACCTTCGTCGGAGCCTATAAGCCCTCAATGAAACCAACAGGAGCCGCTCTCGCCTCTGGCGAAAAAGAAGAGATTATCACCTACAAGTTCTCTCCCCAAGCCTTCACTAAGGCCTATGCAGCAGCATGGAACACCACTGAAGACGTGTTCTTGGTTATCGAGGAGATAAACCGAGGCAACTGCGCACAAATCTTTGGCGACCTATTTCAGTTGTTAGACCGCAAAGGGGGCAAGTCTGAATACCCTATTGAAGCCGATACTGACCTTGCCAACTACCTGCAAGAGGCATTGGCCAAAAGTCCGCGCACAGACATTCCACAGGAAATAAAGAGCGGAAAAAGGCTTATGTTGCCCCAAAATCTCTACATTTGGGCAACGATGAACACCAGCGACCAATCGCTGTTCCCCATCGACTCGGCCTTTAAACGCCGCTGGGATTGGGTGTATATCCCCATCAAGCCCCATGCCGAAGAGAACTACAAGATAAAGATTGGCAACGAAACCTACGACTGGTGGGGCTTCTTACAGAAAATAAACAGCGTGATAGACGACACCACCCACTCGGAAGACAAAAAGCTGGGATATTTCTTTGTGAACACCGAATCAAAGACCGTATGTGCCGAAAAGTTCGTTAGCAAGGTGTTGTTCTATCTTTGGAACGACGTGTTTAAAAACTACGGCTTCGACCACAGCATCTTTACCGACAACGTTGGTGTGAAGTTCACCTTCTCCGACTTCTTTAACGAGGATGGAACGCCCAACACAAGCCGAGTTAACGACTTTCTAAAAAAGCTGGACAACGAAATAGATAAAGACCACTCTTTTATCGAAACCACCAGTACTGAAAAAGAAAACCAAGGACAGCCAAACACCACCGAATGAGAATTCTAATTGAAGAACACCTCTACCAAGCCACCGAAGACATTCTCAAAGTGGTGAGCGAACTTGGCCCAACCATAGGCGTTGGCGGCAAAGTAAGCATTGGATATGTGGGCTACTACTATAATGCCAACATACAAGACTGCGTGTTCATTCTGCCAAAGGTGCTGTTAGACGAGCAGGGACGTGCCTTCCAAAAGTACAATCCCGAAGCCATCGTCCACCTTGAAGACAGAAACAACCCACTGAACGAAGAAGAACGGCACTTTGTGTACGAACTTTCAGTGTGGATATACCGCGCAATCAGCGTTTTTAAGGAACGTAATAAAGATACGCAAATCGTGCTTCACGAGCGCGTGGCACAAATTGGGCATGGGCAACACCGCATGAGTAACACTTTCTTAGATATTCTGCTATCTCTCATTCAGTTCTATCAAGACAACCAAGACTTTTTCTTCTTCACCATCAAAAACCTACATAGCGGGCACAACAAGATAAATTGGACCAAGACCATTGCCCACTCTCAAGCCTACATACAGGGCAACAGCCCTGTTTACCTCAACCCAACGAACAAGCGTAGGCAAATAAACTTCGACGAGGAACTGATGGTAATCTATTTCTCCATACTTAACTACATCCACCGCGAATATGGTTTCCCATTCGAAACCGAATGCCATTACGACACCATCAGCAACCAGCAATTTGCCAGCTACCTCAAAGGTATGGGCAAGGCACGCCTACAACAAATCAGATACAAGTACTTTTCAGATAAAGCCTTGGAACTTTGGAACCTCTGTTTTGCCTTTTTCGACGAAGCTAGACAGATTGTCGTGAACACCAGACAACGTGAATACCTGTTGGTAAAGAGCTTTGAAATAGTGTTCGAAGACATCATCGACGAACTGATTGGCAGCAAAAACAACGAGCTGCCAACTGAATTAAAAGACCAAGCAGACGGTAAACAAGTAGACCACATCTATCGTTACAAGGCACTTACCGAAGCCAGCACCGACCACATCTATTACATCGGAGACTCCAAATACTATAAACGCAATACGCGCATCGGTAAAGAAGCACTGTATAAGCAGTTCACTTACGCACGAAACGTGGTGCAATGGAACCTCAATCTCTTTCTCGACGACAACAGAAGGGTAGAACAAAAGGCCGAGTTGCAAGCAGGAACGGGCATGCTTCGCGACGAAACAACCGAGGGCTACAACATCATACCCAACTTCTTTATCTCTGCACAGCAACGCGATTTAGAGATGCACAGCGACATAACATGGGTAGACCGAGAAAACAAAGACTTCACTTCACGCCAATTTCATAACCGCCTATTTGATCGCGACACACTCCTTGTATGCCACTACGACGTTAACTTCCTTTATGTGGTAGCCTTATACGGCCGGAAAAACGAGGGAATGAAGACAGCTTGGCGCGAAAAGGTGCGTGCGCAGTTCCGAAAAGAGATACAAAGCATGCTGGATAGCCATTTCCAATTCCACATCATGACCCCGCGCAAGTTTGTAAACGGAGAGGAAGTGCTACGCCAAAACTTCAAGCAAGTGCTGGGAAAGGTGTTCAAACCCTATCCCAACGCCCCCAACGAACAATGCTTTTACTCGCTTGCCTTGGAAAAACCAGAAACCATTAAAGACGAAAAGCAAAGGACAGCAACCATCGAAGAGAACCAAAACATTAAACAACTGCTGGGCGAACACTTTGAAATATTGGAATGCAAGATTGGGGAAGACCGCCGCAACGAGCTGACAACGCCCACACCCGATACACAATGCAGCATAAGCAACAAAGATCTTGTGCTGCTAATTACCAAAGAAGGGGTGCATTTCGACAAAAACATACAACTACTTGAAACCACAAAACGCATTGGCATCGCCCTGAAAATGAATGGTGCCGTACTACAATTGGTTGAGGGGTTCACCAAGGCAAGCATCTTAATCATCCACAACAAGAGCAACAAACACCGCGCCTACCGCCTGGCCGAGAAAGGGCCACGCCTTGTTCCAGCAGGTGGCGCACCAGAGATGGTCGTTACCAAGCAAGGCGAAGACCTTTACTTGGTGTACGATGTAGACCTTACCGAAGGCCAACCGCCATTAGATCTCGGCGAGCTAGACCTAAAACCCATAACCAAAGGCGGCGACAGCTACTCGCCTCACTTGTTACCCCTGTCTAGTTTGCTTACTTAAACATCTTTGACTGGACACTGCCGGCTACTTGAGGACTACGAGAACGTTGTGTTATTTCTCCCACAAAGCTTATCGCTTCGTCCCCTTTATCCCTAAAAAATAACTAACTTTGCAATGGCGTTTCACCCCAACTTCAACCAGATATGCCTGCGCAAGACTTCAATCGCAAAATCATTCACATCGACATGGATGCCTTCTATGCCTCGGTGGAACAACGCGACGACCCCTCGTTGCGGGGAAAACCCGTGGGCATTGGTAGTGAAGACAAGCGCGGGGTGTTGTGTACGGCCAGCTATGAGGCACGCAAATACGGGGTACATTCGGCCATGTCGGGCGTGCAAGCTAAGCGAATGTGTCCCGAACTGATACTGATACCACCCAATTTCAAGAAATACAAGCAGGTGTCGCAACAGGTTCACGAGATATTTCACCGCTACACGGACATCGTTGAACCGCTATCGCTAGATGAAGCCTATCTAGACGTTACACAAAACAAGCAAGGAATAGAACTGGCCGTTGACATAGCGAAGCGCATCAAACAAGAGATATATGACGAATTGCACCTCACTGCCTCGGCTGGTGTGTCGTTTAATAAGTTCCTGGCTAAGGTGGCATCCGACTTTCGCAAGCCCAACGGCATCACGGTGATACATCCCAGTCGCGCCATGCACTTCATCGACAATCTGCCCATCACCGACTTTTGGGGCGTGGGGCATAAAACAGCCGAGACGATGCACGCTATGGGCATCTTCAATGGTGCCGACTTGCGCCAGCTTTCACGACTTCGGCTGCGGCAAGTGTTCGGTAAGGCAGGCGAGACGTACTATAACTTCGCGCGTGCCATCGACCCCCGACCCGTTGAACCACATTGGGTAAGGAAGTCGGTGGGATGCGAACGCACCTTCGAAGAAGACAGTTCGAGCCCCAATGTGCTGCTAACCGAGCTCTATCGCTTGGTGTTAGAGTTGGTGGAACGCCTGAAAAGGAACGACTTTAAGGGGCGAACGCTGACGCTAAAAGTGAAGTTCCACGACTTTACACAGATTACGCGCAGCAGAACAGCACTGCACATACTTCGCAAAAAAGAAGAGATCCTACCCATTGCAAAGGCTTTATTAAGCGATGTAGACTACTCCTCTCACCCCATAAGACTGCTGGGCGTACAGGTTTCGAACATCAACGACGGGCCACATCGTCCACAATGGATACAACTTGAATTGCCGTTTAAGAAGAGGAGTTAAGGAATTCTCTTTGAGGAGTTATGAAGTTAAGGAGTTAAGGAGTTAAGCCAATAGTCTTGTTGCAGAGTAACTACGGCTTAACTACTAACGAACAAAGCGAGTGATAGCTCCTTAACTTCATAACTCCTCATAAGAAATCAACCCTCAACTCCCATACATACGGCTTAACTTCTAACGAGCAAAGCGAGTGATAATTCCTTAACTCCATAACTCCTCAAAAAGAACTCCATAACTCACCACAAGAAATCAACCCTCAACTCCTATGCATACGGCTTAACTCCTAACGAGCAAAGCGAGTGATAACTCCTTAACCCCATAACTCCTCAAAAAGAACTCCATAACTCCTAATTAAAAATGGACCCAACAAAAACATACCCCGCCCTGATGAAGGGCAAGAAAATAATGTACGTTCACGGCTTCGGATCGTCGGGGCAGTCGGGAACGGTAACGCTTTTGCGCACACTTATGCCCGAGGCCACAGTCGTTGCGCCCGATCTGCCTTTGCATCCTGCCGAGGCCTTGGCACTTCTTCGGCAGACATGCGACATCGAAAAGCCCGACCTCATCATTGGAACCTCGATGGGCGGCATGTATGCCGAGATGCTTAGAGGTGTAGACCGCATCCTGATTAACCCCGCTTTCGAGATGGGCGACACCATGGTGAAGCACAATATGGTGGGCAAACAGACCTTTCAAAACCCACGGGTAGACGGTGTACAAGACTTTATCGTAACCAAAGCATTGGTAAACGAATATAAGGAAATTACCACACAGCTATTCAATGGCATAGACGAAACCGAGCGGCAACGCGTAACGGGCCTCTTTGGTGACGAAGATACGAGTGTAGACACCTTTGATCTTTTCGCCCAACACTACCCCACGGCTATTCGTTTTCATGGTGGACACCGACTCACCGACAAGGTGGCGTTGCACTATCTCGTACCACTGATACGCCAAATAGACGACCGACAGACAGGCCGACAACGCCCTATCGTGTTCATCGACGCCAATACGCTGGCCGACAGCTACCAAAAGCCGATGCCCAGCATGCACAAGGCCTACGAAATGCTTATCGAAAACTACGACGTTTACATACTTGCGCCATCGCCGACAAACGCTCCCGAACATATAACGGCACAGATGGCGTGGGTGGAACAGCACCTTAATGCACCCGCATTCAATCGTGTGGTGTTCTGCAACAACAGCAACCTGCTCTATGGCGACTACCTTATCTCGCGCCACGAGCACCCCAACTTTCTTGGTTCGGCCATCCTTTTTGGTGGTAACGACCTCAAAACCTGGGACGACATCATCGTGTTTTTCGACCGACTTGGCGGGCAATAACCCCACTTACACGCAGCCTTTACCACACGCCAACAAAACGCTTAAACACCGCTTTATGCGTTCACGTTGCCCTACAAGCGGTTTGTAGTGTGGCTACAAGCCAATTGTAGTGCCGCTACAAACCATTTGTAGTCCCACTACAACACTTTTGTAGTCGCCATACAAGGCCTTTTGTAGCCACCCTACAAAGCATCTTGTACACCTCAAATTGGTTTCTCCACACTTCTTTTCGCTGTATTAACGGGTTCTGCACACACATCTTTTGCAACATCATTCATAATATATGCAGGGGCGAGAACAGGGTGTAGAAAGCGTTTACACAGGGCACACATATATAAGGAATGGCGTTGGAGCCACCCCCTAAAGGGCATACTCCAACGCCATTCCTTATGTTCTGCGGTACATCCATGAAACAAGCACGATGCCCTAAGCCTCATTATTAAGGCCGGTCGCTTACCTTTGTGCCAAATGTTGAGGGTTTCTCGGCCATCACAAATTCGAGTTTGCCACCCCGCATAATGTCCTTATAGTCGATATACGAACGGGTATATGGCTTGCCGTTAAGCTTGGCACTCTGAATATAGATATTCTTGGCGCTATTGTTTTTAGCCTCAATGGTGAACGTTTTGCCACCACCCACGTTCACCACAGCCTTATTGAAGAGTGGCGAACCAAATATATACTTGCCACCAGCAGGCTCTACCTGATACAGTCCCATAGAAGAAAGGATGTACCAAGCCGACATCTGACCCACGTCTTCGTTGCCACTAAGTCCATCGATACCGTCGTTGTAAAGCGTGTTCATCACTTGGCGCAACTTAAGAGCAGCCTTCCAGGGCATACCTACATAGTTGTACATGTATATAATATGGTGACTGGGCTCGTTACCATGGGCATATTGACCGATAAGACCCGATATATCGGGCGACGCATCTGCCCCCATCTTACCATCGAGAATAAAGAGTGAGTCGAGTTTTGCCACAAACGGTTTCTCGCCACCAAAGCATTTCACCAGTCCATGCACATCATGGGGCACCAACCAAACGTATTGCCAAGCGTTGCCCTCGGTGTAATCGTCTTGGCGATGCACCGAATTGAAGGGGTCGAACGGTTCGCGGAACTTGCCATCGGATGTCTTTCCGCGCATAAACTTTGTGTTCTTGTCGAAGTAGTGATCTTTATACGATTGGCTGCGCTTATAAAAATAGTTGTAATCTTCGGTCCGTCCCAGCTGCTTAGCAAGCTTAGCGATGCCCGCATCTGCCAAAGCGTACTCCAATCCCTTAGCAACGGTTTCGTATTCGGGGTCTAGGTCGCAAGGCAAATAGCCGTATTTCTTAAGCAAACCCATTCCGCGTTCGTCGCGCATAGCCGATGCCTTAGCAGCTTCAAGCACCTTATTCTTATCCACATCAAAGCCTTTCAGCGCAATGTCAATCAGCACGGGGATGCCCGGATTGCCCACCATGCAGTCGGTTTCATTGCCCACGAGGTGCCAAACGGGCAGTTTGCCCTGCTGTTCGTAGATATGCAGCATGGTTTGCGCTATGTCGCGTTGCTTCTCGGGATGAATAATGGTCATCAGTGGATGTGCTGCGCGATAGGTATCCCACAGCGAAAAGGTGGTGTAGTTTTTGAAATCGCCACGATAAACCTTACCATCTGCCCCACGATAGTCGCCGTTAACGTCGCTGAACACCGAAGGGGCGAACATCGAATGATACATGGCCGTGTAGAAAGTGCGGCGTGCAGCAGCATCGTCGGTTGTAATAATGATTTTGCCCAGCTCTTTATTCCAAGCCTCGTTAGCCTTAGCCACCGTGCCACGGAAGTCCCACGAGGGCAGCTCGGCAGCAATATTGGCGCGTGCATTATCTTCGCTCACAGGCGAAATACCCACTTTCACCAGCAGCGGTTCGTCGTTATTGGGGGTTGAAAGCACGGCCAGACTGTCGCCTTGGCTCGTTGCAAGGGTTACGGGACGCGAGAATTGGACCACGAAATACACGCGTTGGTCTTTCGCCCAACCTGTGGAGTAGCGATAACCCGACAGCTCTGTGGACGAATTTTGCTTGAACGCGCTCTTCGTCATCTTGTCCCAACCGATGCCTTGCGATAGGTCGAGCCTTACAAAAGCCGTTTGTGCGTCGGCCGGATAGGTGTAACGGTGCAACGCTACGCGAGCAGTGGCGGTGAGATCGACCTTTATACCCGACTTCAACATCACCGAATAATAACCCGGACGCGCATGTTCGCCCTTGTGCGAGAACATCACGTCGCGTTGCGTAGCATCGGTTGTGGGCAGCAAAGCAATGTCGCCCAGGTCGCCAATGCCCGTTCCGCTGAGGTGCATTTGCCCGAAACCAATGATAACCGAGTCGCTATAATGATAGCCCGAGCACCAATCCCAGCCGCGTTTATATTGCGTTGGGCCTACCTGCACCAAGCCATAAGGCACGTTTGCGCCGAGAAACACGTGCCCATGTCCACCTGTGCCGATGTAGGGATCTACATATTGGGTTAAGTTTTGCGCCCAAGCGCCAACCCCTACAGCGAGGAATGCGATTAAGGCAAAGAGTTTTTTCTTGATCATATCTGTTGTTTTTATATTTGTTATCTTGTTTTAGAACGGTGAGGCAGTTTGTTGGCATATTGCCTTAGCGCAATGCCAGCGCATCGTTATCAACGATGTTTCTCCATGCCGAGCCACATTCTTATGCGCTTAGCCATAGATTTGCCAATCTGCTTAAAGTTGCCGTGGCGCAGGTTGAGCCACAATTCGATGAAAGCATAGCGCGTTTTTATCCACGGATATCCCCATGCGTGGCGGCGATAAACGCGCTCTTTAAAGGCCACATGCTCGATGATGTGGGGCGGATGGGTAAGGGGAAAACTCTGCTCGATACGCTTCATGGTGAAGATGCGACGCAGAGGAGCGGGCATGGTGTTGAGCGTTGAGAAGTGGGTAGAGTCTTCTATCACCCCGATATTATTTATCTGATTGCGCGTGGGCATGATAGCCACCCCCGAATTGAGCAGCATCGAGGCCCAGAAAATGGTTTCGTAATAGGCCTTTCCACTGGCTTTGTGGTCGGCGCACATCTTTAAGAAGTCGGGGCGAAGCTGCCGTTGGGCGATAAGTTGGCGCAATTGGCGCAGCGTTTGCGGGTCTTCCATAAACCGATAGTCGGCATCCCATGTGTCGATAACCCTCTTCCACGATGCCCAACCCCAAATGGAGAACACCGAAGTGAAGAAGTAGTCGCCCGAAACGTCTGTTGTTTGCTCGTCGCTATTAAATCCCGCCACCATCCACACACGTTCATCGTGTTCGTATCGGTCGAGCATTTCCTTGCAAAAAGGGAAGAAACTCTGCGTGGGCACATCGTCGTCTTCTAGCACAATGCACTTATCGGCCATCGAGAAAGCCCATTTTTGTGAGATGTATTCAGAGGGGTCGCATCCGTAGTTGCGTTCTTGATATAGGTGTTTTACGTCGCATTCCCAGTCTATGTCTTCGGCAATGCGTCGGCAGGCCTCAATGCCAGGCATGTCTTTCGCACCTCGGGGTCCGTCTTGATACAAAAAAAGTCGCGACGGGCGCGCCTCTTTCACCGCCTTGAAAACCTTTTCGAAGGGTTCGGGACGGTTAAAAAACAATATCAATACGGCAATATCTATCTTCGCGGTATGCTTCATAAGGGGCAATCCTAGTTTGTTTTTGTGGCATGTTCTGCCGTTTCGCCAGGGATATTTTCAGCCCCATCGAAGACTATACGAACAAGTCCAACATCAATTGTTATGGTTAGCGGCTGGCCATTATGGGCCATAATCCCTGCTATGCAAAGATAAACGTTTTTATTGGCATAGGCAAATATTGGACGAAACACTTATGTGTGAATTTGTCTAAAACAAGTTAAAAATATACGACTAACTAGCCTTCATACTGATATTTTCCCTATCTTTGCCAACGTAAAGAATTAGAGTACCTTGAAAACATACTGAGGTGCAGATCATGCGCCACGCTATTTGTTAATTAATTTTTACGTATCATTTAGACTATAACACAAAAAATTATGAGAAAGATTTTAATGATTGTGCTACTTTTAGCAGTAACTCTTAGCGCGTTTTCACAACGCCGACGCACGATGCGCCGCAGTTATGCGCGTTCTTCACAATGGTACATCATGCCTAAGGGCGGATTTAACATCGCCACAGTTACCAACTGGGGCAACAATGTACGTTTCGGCTTGGCGCTAGGTGGCGAATTAGGCTGTCGCGTTTCGGATGTCGTAACGCTCTCTGGTTCGCTTATCTACTCGCAACAGGGAACAAACTCGTGGTTCTTCGATAGGGATTACGACACGTATATCCGTCTCGACTATCTCAACTTGCCCTTCATGGTGCACTTCAACGTTGCTCCAGGACTTGAACTTAAAGTGGGTTTGCAGCCGGGTATCTTGGTAAACGATGCCGTAACGCTAAAACGCAATGGACGCATATATGAAGAGGACTTCCACCGCGCTATGAAAATCCTAGATTGGGATGATGCCCATGCAGAGTCGGTAGACATGTCGATACCTTTCGCCATTTCGTACCAATTCCGCCAATTGGTGTTCGATGCACGCTATAACATGGGCTTAAACAACGTTGCCAACCGCACATGGTGGCGCAACGGACGCAACAGCGTGTTCCAATTCACCGTTGGATATAAGTTCGACCTGTAACGCAACCACCATCTAAAGCCACCTTTCGCATCGCGCGAAGGGTGGCGTTATACGATAACTACCACGCCAACAACCTTATTAAAACCTTTCTCGGCTTGTCCGAAAATATATTTTTTACATCAAACAACAATCAAAATCTTAATTAAAATATTCGACAGCGCCCCCTCTAGCAACAGACACATCGTGTTCCAATTCACCGCTGGGTATAAGTTTGCTTTGTAAACGACATCTAAAACAAGGGGAATAGGCCTGTCTATCTAATCCATATCAAGGCCTACTTCCCTTTGTTTAAACCCCATTAACAAAGACAGTTGTCAGCCAAAACACAGGTCACCCCCCTTAAACAAGCATAGAAATACACATACAAACAACTTTAAACATTTAAAACATGAAAAAGATTTCAACATTATTATTATCGCTTTTTATCACGTCAGCTTTGTTCGCACAGTCTGAAAAAGGCTCTTTCTACATCATGCCAAAGGCTGGTGTGAACTCAAGTAATATCTACGATAGTGGCGTAACAACCGACAACAGATTTGGTTTTGTTGGTGGAGTAGAAGCTGGGTATCAACTCAACAACTGGCTAGGGTTATCAATGGGGGCTGTCTATTCGCAACAAGGATTGAAGGGTATCATCTTTGGTAAAGACGCTACACTGAAACTAGACTACATCAATGTTCCAATGACTGCCAACTTCTATGTTGTTAAGGGTTTAGCCCTTAAAACAGGCATCCAAGTTGGCTTGATGGTAAACGACAGAGTGCATGTTAAAAAGGGTGTCACAACCACAGAAATAAAGCTTAAAGACCTATGGGCAACCGATAGCCACAACCATGGTGAGCAACAAAAGGTAGACGTATCCATACCATTCGGTGTATCTTACGAGATTTGCAATGTGATGATTGACGCTCGTTACAACCTTGGCCTGAGCACCTTCGCAAAAGGATTTGGCAAGAGTCCAAAAAATAGCGTGCTCCAATTCACCGTTGGATATAAATTCAACCTGTAACGCAACACCCACAAGAAGCACAATCAAGCTGAACGCTACCCCATTAGGTGTGCCCTGTTTCAAACTATATCACTTACCAACTCCAAACTATGGTTAAGCCCTAGTTTGGAGTTGTTTGTTTATGCGAAGCACTTTCCGAGGGCCATGTATGATACGGACGCTCATTTATAAGCCTTGTTTAAGAGCCATAGATCCTTTGTGAATATGCTATTGCTTATGAAATGAGAATTAGAAAGACAAAGCCGTTTTGCACCATAACGGAAATATTACAATGCGTCGCTTTACAACCTACAATGTTTGTAGATATGGCTTATTTTGCGTATTTTTGCAAAACAAAAGACATTCGCTGTTGCCATCCTGTACATACAAGCACCACTTGTGGGGCAGCGACTTGTCTTTTAAGGCAGGTTCTAGAAGTTACCTCCGCTGTATCTCTTGCTTTTAGCTGCGCAGATCACACTTACCTCTTGAAAGAACATAATGGACTATGCGACTGAAAGAGAATACGATAGATGCCAGATAAAAGCAAAAAGACAGTGAAGAGCGATACAAGGAACAACGACCGAACCCTAGCGGGCAATTTATAGAACATGCCTTGACAACTTAAAAACCATCATTCAATTGCGCAACATGCCCATATCACAATCCCCCAAACCATCTTTTGCACTACGTGTGCTTAGCTTCAACAGCCTATTTGCAACACTTGCCTGTATCGCCACCATACTACCCAACGTGGCCAAAGCACAAAAACAGCCCGTAGACTATGTGAACGCCTTTATCGGCACAACAAATTTCGGCACAACAAATCCCGGTGCAGTGTGCCCCAATGGCCTGATGTCGGTGGTGCCTTTCAATGTGATGGGCTCCGCAAACAACAAGTTTGACAAGGACGCACGTTGGTGGTCTACTCCCTACGAGTATCATAATGTCTACTTCACAGGCTATTCGCACGTCAACCTTAGCGGTGTTGGCTGTCCCGATTTGGGTTCGCTGCTGCTCATGCCCACAACAGGTAAGCTCTCGGTAGACTATAAAGAATATGGCAGTCCTATGACCCAGCAGCAGGCTTCGCCAGGTTATTACACCAATTACTTACCCCGTTACGACGTGCGCACCGAGGTAACGGCTACCCCGCGCACCTCGATGGCGCGCTTTTGGTTCCCCAAAGGCAAGAGCAACATATTGCTTAACCTCGGCGAAGGACTAACAAACGAGACGGGAGCGATGGTTCGCCGCGTAAGCGATACCGAATACGAGGGTGTGAAACTGCTGGGAACGTTCTGCTACAACCCACAAGCCGTGTTCCCCATCTATTTTGTTATGCGCGTAGACACTAAGCCCACGGCTGCGGGATATTGGAAAAAACAACGTCCCATGACGGGCGTAGAGGCCGAATGGGATAAGGACAACGGCAAATATAAGCTATATACCAACTACACGAAAGAGATAGCCGGCGACGACATTGGCGTGTATCTCAACTTCGACAGCCATGCCAACGAACCCGTTGTGGTACGCATGGGCGTGTCGTTTGTTAGCATGGCCAACGCCCGCGAAAACCTTGATGCCGAACAAAAAGGCAAAGATTTCGACAAGATAAAGGAAGAGGCACGCAACGCTTGGAACAAAGACCTGTCGCGCATAGAGGTTGAAGGCGGAACAGAAGACCAACGAACGGTGTTCTACACGGCCCTTTACCACGCCTTGTTGCACCCCAACATCTTGCAAGACGTTAATGGACAATACCCCACACTCGAGACGGGCGAGGTGAAAACTATGCGCGAGGGCAATCGTTACACCGTATTCTCGCTATGGGACACCTATCGCAACGTGCACCAACTGCTCACCCTCGTCTACCCCAACCGCCAACGCGACATGGTTCGCACCATGATCGACATGTATCGCGAGCATGGTTGGCTACCCAAATGGGAACTCTACGGTCGCGAAACCTATACCATGGAGGGCGACCCAGCCATTCCCGTCATCGTAGACACATGGCTTAAAGGCCTTCGTGGCTATGATATCAACACGGCATACGAGGCTATGCGCAAGGGCGCAACCACTCCTGGCCCCCAAAACTTACTTCGTCCCGACAACGACGACTATCTTTCGCTGGGCTATGTGCCGCTGCGCGAACAGTACGACAACTCTGTTTCGCATGCGTTAGAGTATTATATAGCCGACAACGCTCTGTCGCGGTTGGCCGCCGCTTTGGGAAAGAAGGCCGATGCACGACTATTCCATAACCGTTCGCTGGGCTATCGCCACTATTACAGCAAAGAATACGGCACACTTAGGCCCATCCTGCCCAACGGCAAGTTCTATTCGCCCTTCAATCCCAAACAAGGTGAGAACTTCGAACCTAGTCCAGGCTTTCACGAAGGTAACGCTTGGAACTACACTTTCTATGTTCCGCACGACGTAACAGGGCTTGCCAAGCTGATGGGTGGTCAAAAGCCCTTTGTAGATAAGCTGCAAATGGTGTTCGATAAAGAGCTTTACGACCCAGCCAATGAACCCGACATAGCCTATCCACACCTATTTTCGTACTTCAAGGGCGAAGAGTGGCGCGCGCAAAAAGAGCTTCATCGACTGATGGCGAAATACTTTAAGAACGCGCCCGACGGCATCCCAGGCAACGACGACACAGGAACGATGTCGGCATGGCTGGTGTTTAACATGATGGGCTTTTATCCCGACTGCCCCGGCGAACCTGCCTACACGCTCTCGTCGCCCGTGTTCAACCGCGTAACCATTCACTTAGACAAGGAACAATGGGGACGCAACGCGTTGGTTATCGAGGCAAAGCGCCAACAGCCCACCGACATTTTCATCAACGGCATCACCCTTGGCAACAAGCCATTTAAAGGCTATCGCGTGTCGCACGAAGAACTTTTGAAGGGTGGCAACCTAACGTTCGAACTGAAAAGCGAACCTTCTCGTTAATCCAAATGCTTATATAAAGACAGAAAAGGCGGCCTTGCCAACCAGTTAACTGGTTAACTTGTCAACTAAAAAAGGTGCTCGTTACTGGTTAACTCATTGGTTTGCCAACTTAAAAAAGACGATAACGCCTCCCAACAACCATTCATTTGCCCCACGTTCCGCAAGATTAACGTGGGGCAAATTGCATTATACACACGGCATAACATTATCACCGAGACACGCTGATGCATGGCATTACAGAACGTCTTTTCACCTCCCACCCCACTACCACTAAGCGGGAATGCTGTTCCACATAAGCTGGAATGTTGTTCCAGATAAGATGGAACAGCATTCCATGTCACTTGGAACAGGGTTCCAGCTAACAAGTAACGAGACGGAAGATGCTAAACAGGCTTTCAATGACACGCTAATAATTTTACATATCATCATTTATTACCATCTAAGGGATAGCTCTTGAGTTTTTAGTTAGCATCTAGCTTTACAACTTACCACAACTTGTATATTCTGACAAGAACACATTATAAAGACAAGACTAAACCCATCTGCTCATCATCACCTATTTGCACGCGCAAAGGAATATTATTCTTTTCTCATCAATTAAGCTGAATTCAGTAAAAGTCAGACAGAAAGCTCCGTTGCAAAAAATATCTCCCAAAATAAAACAACCTATTTGTTTTTTTACTAATTTTGCATTACTGACATAAGCAATTATCCATTTCACCAAGTGCGACACAAGGAATGAACTTAGCTGTTTATCAAATACTAAAAATTAAACGTATGGAAACAAGGAAAAACAACTACAGTATATGATGTGGCGCCTGTTATATCGAAGAAGAGAAAACCATCTTACAAACCCATAAAATGTCAATGATATGAAACGATTAATGATGATAGTATGGTTGTTAACACTAGTCTCAGCCAATCTTTTCGCGCAAAAAAAGGAGACCTTGTCGCATGAGGAAGCCGTTGCCTATGCAAAATATTTAGTGGAGAACAAACAACTCTTCCTGCGTGAACCTGCTGAAAAATTATTTTATAAATTGGAAACTGCTGGGTTTCCCATAGAACACATGTCTACCGTTAGTGCTGGGTCTTGGGGAGAGGAACGTACAAGGGGGGTCATTTTTTATAACTATCCATCAAGCGTCATTGATTCTGATAATCCCACTGTGGTTATACTAGAAGTGAAACTTGATATGGATTTTAATGAGCACGATTTCTGGCGCAGTCTTCCAGACGAAGGTTGGATGGAATGTATTATGGAGAAAACGAAACATTATTTGGTGAATGATATTATTTGTAAGGTAACAAAGATATATCCAGAGGATAGTCCTGTGGTAAAAGAAATGTATAAACTGACTCACTAGGAGTAATCCCTAATGGGTGATTGTAAGCTGTTGAACATGTCATTATAAGCAAGTTATCATGTAATAACGACAAGTTCTAACACCTGTTTCGGCCTGCAATCCACAGCTATATCTATTATTAATACGCGCGCGAGGGAGAATGCAACCTTGCCGTATGGCTATAATGTTAAGCGGGTTATAAAATCACCTTTAAGGCGTTTTTATAACCCGCTTAACATTATATTTACCTTTACTTCGAAGCCTGTTTCTTCTCTTCCTCCTTTATTTCTTTCTCTTGCGGCAAGCAAAGGTTAAGGGTGATGCCCACAATGGCCGATAAGCCGATGCCGCTAATGGCGAAGTTGCCGTAAGAAAGCACTGCGCCGCCGATGCCCATAGTGAGGGTTACGGCAATGATAATGATGTTGCGCGTTTGGTTTAGGTCTACCTTGTTGCGCATCAGGTTAAGCAAACCCACACTGGCAATAGTGCCAAAGAGCAACAACATGATACCACCCAACACGGCTTGGGGGATGCTTCGCAACAGCGCACTTAGCTTACCGATAACCGAAAACACGATGGCCGTGGCCGCAGCGATGCGTATAACGGCAGGCGAAGTTACCTTGGTGATGCTCATTGCACCCGTAACTTCAGAATAGGTGGTGACAGGAGGACCCGCTAAGAAAGCGCTAACAAGGCACGCAGCACCATCGCCCAGAAGCGTGCGGTGTAATCCGGGGTCTTTGGTAAAGTCTTTATCAGCCACAGCACCTACCACATAAACGTCGCCGATGTGCTCTATCACGGGCGCAATGGCCACAGGAATCATGAAAAGTAAGGGTTCCCAGCTGAATTGCGGTAATGAAAAGTGAGCCAAACTAGCAGGAAGCGCGAACCATTGGGCATCTATCACGGGCTGAAAATCTACCTCATCCATGAAGAAAGCCAACACATAGCCCACCGCGATACCACAAACCACGGGCACGAGCTTAAGCAATCCGCGCCCAAGGGTTAGCACCAAGATGGCCGTAACCAGCGAAGCGAGCGCCAAAATCCAATTGGTTTTGGCCATATCGACCGCTGCCGACGAGAGCGAAAGGCCGATAAGGATGATTACCGGACCAATAACTACAGGCGGGAAAAGCTTACGAAGCAGGCGTTTGCCCTGCCAACGCACCAAGGCACTCATCACAAAATAAACCAGCGACACGCCAACAAGGCCCGCCAAGGTGCCAGGCATGCCCCATTGTTTGCTTGCAGCGATGATGGGAGCGATGAAAGCAAAACTCGAACCAAGAAAAATGGGAACCTTACCTTTCGTTAAGAAATGAAAGATAAATGTTCCCAAACCTGCTGTGAGGAGTGCCGTTGAGGGGTCGAGCCCCACAAGTAGCGGCACCAATACCGTTGCGCCGAAGGCCACAAAGAGAAATTGAACGCCTACGATGACGCGTTTGCTTGCTGTGAGTTGTATTTGTTCCATTGTTTGTTGAAGTTGTTCGTACTGGAGAGAAAGGGTGAAATGGGGTGCGGACAGATGGGACATTACCGACACGTATGCGCTATCGGTAGCCAAATACACGTATCTAAGCGTTGCATTCGGAGGCTAAGACAACACCGCGAGGCCACTTTCTTCACCTCGATTGCACGTTATCCATGCAAAGTTAATACATTTCCAGCATTTTTGCGTACATTTGCACAAACGGCAAACTTAATTTTTTGAATAAGCGAATGGCAAGAATAAGACTTGGTGATTATAACCAACTGGAAGTTGTAAAGGAAGTGGATTTTGGTATGTATCTAGATGCAGGCGACGAAGGCGAGGTGCTTTTGCCCAAGCGTTACGTGCCAAAAGGCTGTAAACTGGGCGATATGCTCAACGTGTTTCTTTACCTAGACCAAGACGAACGCCTTGTGGCCACCACCGAAACACCACTGGCCAAGGTGGGCGAGTTTGCTTGCTTGGATGTATCGTGGGTGAACGAGCATGGCGCCTTTTTGAATTGGGGACTGATGAAGGACCTTTTCTGCCCCTTTCGTGAGCAAAAACAGCGCATGGAGATTGGTGAAAGCTACGTGGTGGCAGTGTTTATCGACGAAGAAAGCTACCGTATCGCCGCCTCGGCGAAGGTTGAACATTTCTTCGCCACCGACTTCCCGCCATACAATCAAGGTGAAGAAGTAGACCTCTTGGTGTGGCAACCCACCGAACTTGGGTTTAAAGTGATTGTGGATAATGCCTATCCGGGACTGGTATATCGGTCGCAAGTGTTCCGTCCGCTTCATGTTGGCGACCGCCTTCGCGGATATATCATGGGCGTAAGACCCGATGGAAAGATAGACGTTAGTCTGCAACCACAAGGCAGGAAGCAAACAACCGACTTTGCCGAAACGCTTTTACAATATCTAAAAGACAACGGAGGCTATTGCGACTTAGGCGACAAAAGCCCTGCCGAAGACATCAAACGTCGCTTCGAAGTGAGCAAAAAGGTGTATAAAAAGGCGGTTGGCGACTTATATAAACGCCGTTTGATAACCATTGAAGAAGGGGGCGTGAGGCTCGTTAATAAGTAAACGGTAAGCCAATCTCTACCCCAAACTGTGGGGTTAGGTCCTTTCCCTACTGCTATGACTGGACTTTCGCAGGATGATGTAACCCGCTATTCCACCCACTATCGATGCCGCGAAGATACCTAATTTAGACAGGATGGCATTTTCGGGCGAAGTAAAGGCGAGCATGGTGATAAACATCGACATGGTGAAACCTATACCCGCAAGGAAGCCTAGTCCCCAAATGCGCTGCCATGTCATACCACGCGACCGGCGTCCAAAGCCCAATCGCTCGGTAATCCATACGGCGAAGACGATGCCGACAGGCTTACCAACCAACAAACCAGCCATCACACCAATGGCAACACCATTAGAGAACACCGCACCAAGGTTTAAATCGACAAACGATATGCCTGCATTGGCAAGGGCAAAGATGGGCATCACCACAAAGGCAACCAAAGGATGCAAGCCATGTTCGAGTCTTTGGAGGGGCGGAACAGCCCTAGACGAGTCGGCTTGCACACGTGCCAATATCTCCACTTGTTCGGGTTCGAGGGTTCGCACATCGTTAGGTGCTGCGTTTTCGAACTGTCGCGTCAGCTTCCTAATACGCGCAAGGAAAGCCGCTTCTGGTATTCGGGCGTCGGCAGGAATAACCATGGCCGCCAAAACAGCCGAAATTGTGGCATGAACGCCCGACGTTAGGAAGGCCAACCACACACCACCTATACCCAAAACACCATAAAAGCACACGCTTTTTACGCCCAAACGGTTACCAGCAAACATCACCGTGAGCACCACAAAACCAATGGCCAAGCTGGCAAAAGATATCTCTGTGGTATAAAACAAGGCGATGATGACCACCGAACCAAGATCGTCAACAATGGCGAGGGTGGTGAGAAACACCTTGGCCGACATGGGAACACGATTGCCCAAGAGCTGAAGCACGGCCAAAGCAAAGGCTATATCGGTGGCCATGGGTATTCCCCAGCCGTGCGAAGTGGCTGCGCCTGCATTGAATATCAGGTAGATGGCAGCAGGAAAAAGCATACCGCAAAGGGCTGCCACCACAGGAAGCGTAACCTTACGCAGATCGCGCAGCTCGCCACCGATGAACTCGCGTTTTAGTTCTAGTCCCACTACGAAGAAGAACATCGACATCAACCCATCGTTAATCCAATGTTCCAGACTGAAGTCTAGATAGGTTTGGCCGTTTATCGAGAACCCGAAATGGTGCTCTAAGAAGTGCGTATATGTTTCGCGAAAAGGCGAATTGGCCAGCACAAGGGCCAATAACACGAAGATTCCAAGCACAATTCCGCTTGAACGCTCGCGGTGCAAGAACTGCAAAGTGGGTATTACAAGCCTGGATTCTAACTCTTTTTGGTAATGTTGTCTCATCTACTTTTATTGGAAAAACTAAAAACATATCGTGCGTTCCATCAACTCGTATCTGCAATAATGATAGCCTCTGCCCACCATTTTAAATGAAATCAATACTTGAAACGCACCTATCCTTGATGCAACGTTAGTGCCTGTGGGCGCAATGAAAACTTGTTTTCTTATTGCCAAGCAACACCTAACTTATGCAAAAGTACGAAAAATAATGCGTTTGGCAAGGTAGGCTTGTCGCATTTTTAAGGCTTTAACGCTTTGAGATGTCAGCTTAAAGGCGTATCTTTGCGGATAAACGACTAAATATGGCATATCACGAAAAATCGCTTTGGCAGGTAGTTAAAGGATATTTTAACGCTCTGCCCGACAAAGAGAATGAGAAAGAAACCATCCGCCAGATAAGCAGTGGCGTTACTTTTCATGGCGCAAACCTATGGGTACTTATCTTCGCCATCCTGATTGCTTCGCTCGGACTGAACGTTAACTCTACGGCCGTAATCATCGGAGCCATGCTTATCTCGCCATTGATGGGTCCGATCATTGGCATGGGATTGGCTGTGGGCATCACCGACTTAGAGTTGCTTAAGCGTTCGGCCACAAACTACCTCGTGGCAACGGTTATCAGCGTGCTAACGGCTACGCTCTATTTCATCATAACACCACTAACCGAGGCCCAATCTGAACTTCTTGCCCGTACGTCGCCCACACTTTACGACGTATTAATTGCCCTTTTCGGTGGTGCGGCAGGTATTTTGGCACTTTGTACAAAGGGTAAAGGCAACGTACTTCCTGGCGTAGCCATCGCCACCGCCTTAATGCCGCCATTGTGTACGGCAGGCTATGGGTTGGCCGTAGGCAACCTTTCGTACTTTTTCGGGGCGTTTTACCTCTATTTTATCAACACCGTTTTCATCGCCCTAGCCACGTTCTTTGGGGTTCGCATGTTGCGTTTTAAACGTAAAGACACCGTAGACACCGCTCGACTAGCCATCGTTAACCGCTATATTATAGGTGCTGTGGTGCTCACGATGTTGCCCGCTACCTACATGACAGTGCAGATTGTGAGAGAGAGTGTGCAGGAAAATAACATCTTGAAATTCGTTAAGAACGAGTTCGAAACAAAGGGCGCACAGATTATTTCGCATAAGATAGACGACAAAAGCTGCGCGCTGAACATCGTAACAGTGGGTAAACGACTTACAGACGCTGAGATATCAGACGCCCGGAAGCGTATGGACGAGTATAAACTGGAGCAGTTTAAGCTGAATGTGATACAAGGCACGCAGACAGATAGCCTGATGTTGAGCCAAATGCTCAACGTAAACGGAAACGGCGGACAGGCTAAGAACACAACGCTATTGGAACAAGCCGACCAAATTCAGGTTCTTAAAGCAAAGAACGAGAGCTACGAAAGGCTGCCAAGACTGGCCAACGACATGCGTAAAGAGATACTAGCCGTTTGTCCACAGGCAACAAGTATCAGTCTTGCCAATGTGGCCGAGGCACGCGTAGACACAACAGGCACCACCCCTTATGTGATGGCTGTGGTAGACTGTAAGGGAAAACTATCACCTGCCGATAAGAATAGGCTTCATCAATGGTTACGGGCAAGACTTAAAGCGGATAGTCTTCGCTTGGTAGTTGAATAAAAAAAGGCGTTGCCTTTACCACGTACTTCGCGTGGAAGGCAACGCCTTTTAATTTTGATTAGAGACAAATTAGCCTCTAGCTAGCATCAAATGCTAATGGTAATGCCTGCCGAGAAAGCGAACTTATGCGGGAAAACGTCAGCATCGCGACGTGGTTTGAACGTCTCGAAGAAGTTGTATTGGGCCGAGGCATATAGCCCGAACAACTCGCTGAAATTGTAACGCACACCCGTTTGGAAAGAAGCCGTCTTGAAGCTAAGCACTGGTCCCATGTAGATATCAAGTTGATCGGGCAGTTTTAAAATCTCCATCCAATGGAAATTGAAGTAAAAGCCAAAGTCGGAATAATCGAGAATCCTTGATTCTTCTTCATTGTTTTCAACCTTGTTGGCTAGTATCGTGAATCTCGCACCATACGAAAGATAGTCATTGATGCCTTCATCATAGCCCAGTTCGCAACCATGCTTACCGCCTACATTGGTGTAGCCGAGATAAATCTTACTGTCGTCTTCGCCATCGAAGGCCTGTGCAAAGAGTGGCGTTGCTGAGCAAAAGCTCAAGAGTAGGATGGCAAACAGGCGTGCAACCCCATGCATGTTGTGTGTCGTTTTCATTTGTTATTGCTTATTTAATAGTGTATTTGGTGATTGAGAAAACCTTGCGACGTTCGCCCGTGCTATGGTTTTTGATGATTTGCCTTCCGTAAACGATGAAGTTTTTGTCATACCAATGCAGCGTCCCAGAGTATCTCATCTTCTTAATATCTTCGTCTTCGTTGTCTGTTTCAATCATTTCCGACTTGCGTTCTTGTGCTACCTCGCCTGTCTTATTGTTGAAAAGCTTAGACACGAGCATCTTATCGTCGGCGTAAACAAGGTCTACATCGTTTTGTTTAATGCCTGCCGAGATAAATCGTTTAACGTACATAGGCTTCTGTCGAGGGCGCATTTCAAAGCAATTATCCCAAAGTAGGTTGCAATCGGCATCAAACTTGGCCAGCACCGCGTGGGTATATGCATAGCCGTTAAACTGGGTTATCATCACCGTTCCAGCCCAGTAGGTTACGTAAGTGGGGTAAAACGCCTCGCCTAGATAGAAGTAATCCTTGCCATCGGTCATGATACCGTGCGATGCCATGTTGTATTTCAGACTGTATTCCTTGCCTGCCTTTTCGGCCTTTTCTTTCTTTCGTTCCACTCTGGCCTTACGCCTGTCGCTCATATACTCGGTGAAATTCTTCAAGTCGAGGAAGTTAACAAACCGCTGCTTCTTAAACTTCCAGTCTTCTAACTGCGCAAAATAGATGCCTTCCGCCCCACCTTTCTTGCTCTTGGTGTAAGTTCCCGTAACGAAATACTTATCGTTGGCCTTTGAAAGCGATGCCGAAAGAAGGTTTTGATCTATTTCGGTGGTGAGGTTGGTAATGCTCAACTGTGTGCCATTGAAGTCTATTCGAGCCAGATAAAGCTCGCGATCGCCCTTCACAACGGCATAGATGATGTTGTCGAGAATGGTGTTTTGCAGTATAAACACTTTGCGGTCTTTTACGCCTGGTATGTGTACGTCGGCGAAACGACTTTCTCCCGTGTTGAGATCCACAATGCCTATACGTTCCAAACGTTTCTGCGTGGAGCTGAACACTAGCTTGCCATCGTGTATCATCAAACCGCGCATACTGCCTTTACGCGTGTATTCGCTGTCGGTTACCTTTGTTTTATGGTCTCGGGTGTTGAAGGCGAACACCGAAAAAGCACCACTTCGGGCACGTAAAACAGTGTAATTGACATCGTTATCAAAAGTACAACTATAAAAATACAAGTCTTCGTCTATCAATGTAGAGTCGGTAAACAGGGGTTTAAGTTCGGTAGACAGGTACTCGGTTTTGAAGTACCGTTTGCCATTATCAGCCTTCTTGGCGAACGAGTAGACAATTAGTCCACGTTCGCCGAGTGTCGCAACCACTTGGTCTTCGTAATCTCCGCGGTGCGGATATTCAATTCTTGCTGTTACTTGTGCCACTGCCGAGAGTGCATTTAGGCACATGGCCAAAGCCATTAAGGTAATTGTTTTCATCTTATTATTATTTTGTTGGTTCGTTTTCTTGGTTGCTTCGTGTGGTGAACGAAGGGTGTTTGTTCTGTGGTAATTTAGCTCAAGCAAGCGTGTCATGGCGTGCTGGGCAAGGTTTTAGGTATAGTTTGCAATAAAAGAAAAGGCAAGAAAGAGCCTTAGCACCGCCCTTTCGAGGCGTGTTTGCTAGTTTCTTTCTTGCCTTTTCATAAGTGTTCGGTTTGACGTTTGTCCCTTTCGGTGCAGCCTTATCAGAACTCAGCCGACTTCGGCGTGCGTGGGAAGGGGATGACATCGCGAATGTTTTGCATGCCAGTAACGAAGAGGATGAGCCTTTCGAAGCCCAAACCGAAACCTCCGTGAGGGCATGTGCCAAAGCGACGGGTGTCTAAATACCACCACATGTCTTTCATTGGGATGTGGCGTTCTTCGATTTGAGCCACCAGCTTGTCGTAGTTCTCTTCACGAACACTACCTCCAATGATTTCGCCAATTTGTGGGAAAAGCACGTCGGTGCCTTGAACGGTGCGGCCATCTTCGTCTAACTTCATGTAGAAAGCCTTGATACCCTTGGGGTAATGAGTCATGATGACGGGCTTCTTAAAGTGCTCTTCAACAAGGAAACGTTCGTGTTCGCTGGCCAAATCCATACCCCAGCTAACGGGGAACTCGAACTTCTTACCTGCTTTAACGGCTTCTTCGAGGATGTTTATACCCTCGGTGTAGTCTAGACGAACGAAGTTTTCGCTCACCACACCCTGCAAACGTTCCAGCAGCGTGTTGTCTATCATCTTATTGAGGAAAGCAAGGTCGTCTTTGCAGTTTTCCAACGCCCAGCGCACACAATACTTAATGAAGTCTTCTTCGAGGTCCATCAGGTCGTCGAGGTCGATAAAAGCCACTTCGGGTTCAATCATCCAGAACTCGGCGAGGTGACGTGGCGTATTGCTGTTTTCGGCTCGGAAAGTTGGACCGAAGGTGTAAATCTGACCCAAGGCCGTTGCTCCAAGCTCGCCTTCAAGCTGTCCGCTCACGGTAAGACTTGTCATTTTGCCGAAGAAGTCGTCGTTATAGTTCACCTTTCCACTCTCATCTTTCTTCAGATCGTTTAGGTTCTTGGTGGTAACCTGAAACATTTCACCCGCTCCTTCGGCATCACTTGCGGTGATGATGGGTGTGTGAAAGTAGTAGAAACCATGATCATGGAAGTACTGATGAATAGCGATGGCCATGTTATGGCGGATGCGCATAACTGCTCCGAACGTGTTAGTGCGCAGTCGGAGGTGAGCATGCTGCCGCATATACTCAAAGGTTTGACCCTTCTTTTGCATGGGATAGTCGCTGCCACAGCCGCCCAAGAGTTCCAATTCGGTGCATTGTATCTCCGAGTTTTGACCTTGTCCTTGGCTTTCAACAAGCTTACCCGTTGCGCTTACACACGCCCCAGTGGTTATTTGTTTAAGCAATTCGGTGTCGAACTTCGTCGGATCGACAACCACTTGCACGTTATTGATGGTAGAACCGTCGTTTAAGGCGATGAAATCTACCACCTTACTACTGCGGTGAGTTCGTACCCAGCCCTTCACGTTGACTTCAGAACCGAAGTCGGTACGTTGAAGAACGTCTACAATCTTTGTTCTACGAATTTTTTCCATTGATGTTCTTTATTAGGAGTTAAGGAGTTATGGAGTTAAGAAGTTAAGCCAAATGTCTATGTAGTATGGACAAGCTTTATCATAGAAGGTTCTGCTTAATGTCCTTATAAAACAATTCGTCCTATTCTCTACTTCTCATTTCTCACTCCTTCATCTGTCTATATCTCTTTCTTAACTAAGATCATTGAGTTAAGCCTTACACATATCAACATGGAAAAGGCATACTAAATTAAGCTTTTACAGTTCATTGTCATGTGAGTTATTCAGTATTCCCCGACAATATCCATTAAGTACTTTACTTACTTCCTCTAGCTGTATGGCCAATGCCTCATACGCGTTGAAGTCCATGTAACCTAAGTCTCTTGACAAAATAACGTAGTACCTGCACTCCTCCAAACTACCTTGCGCGATATTCAAGAACCGCAATTTATCGGCTGTTCCCAACTTCCTATACCCTTCAGCTATATTAGCGGGTATAGATACCGCTGCCCGTTGAAACTGCGAGCAAACTCCGAACCGTTCATGGGCAGGGAAATGACTACTCAGTTGATAGACCGCAAGTACAAACGCATGTGCCTTCTGCCAAGCAACAAGATCTTGGAAGCATTTTGTTTGCATACGACTTAACGTCTTAATATCATAAGCTAAGTTGTCAAGAAGCAAGGTAATAAGGAGTTTTCACTAACACCACAAAAGCATTTGGCTTAACTCCTTAACTCCTTAACTTCTTAACTCCTAGGTTTATTATTCAAAAGCACCCATCCTCAACATGTCTACTTCCTTCTCAGTAAGGAAGCGCCAGTCGCCTCGTTTCAGGTTCTTTTTGGTGAGTCCAGCGAACTGCACGCGATCCAGACGCACTACACGATAGCCTAGACTTTCGAAAATGCGGCGCACGATGCGGTTCTTTCCACTATGGATTTCGATGCCCACTTGCGTCTTATCTTTGTCGTTGGCATACTCAATGGCATCGGCATGCACTTCACCATCATCGAGTGTAACGCCCGTTGCAATCTGCTGCAAGTCGTGTTCGGTAACTTCCTTGTCGAGGAACACGTGGTAAACCTTCTTCTTTAAGAACTTAGGATGAGCCAACTTGCTAGCCAAGTCGCCATCGTTGGTAAGAAGAAGCACACCCGTAGTGTTGCGGTCGAGTCGCCCAACAGGATAGATACGCTCGGGACAAACACCCTTCACGAGGTCCATCACAGTCTTACGCTGTTGCGGATCGTCGCTAGTCGTAACATAATCTTTGGGCTTGTTGATGAGCACATATACCTTCTTTTCGAGCGTTACGGGCTGTTCGTGGAAGATAACTTCATCCGTACGGAGTACCTTCGTTCCCAATTCGGTAACCACGTTGCCGTTAACCTTCACCATACCTGATTGTATAAACTGGTCGGCTTCACGTCTGCTGCATACGCCGGCATTGGCCAGGTACTTGTTTAGACGGATAGGATCGTTGGGATCGATGTTCTCCTCCTTATATTCTATACGCTTTTTAAGGCTGTATTTAGCATTGGGGTCGTAGTCGGGCGTACGTTGGCGATAGCCGCCTTGTTGATACCCGCCACGTTGTTGATAACCACCGCGCTGCTGATAGCCACCTTGTTGGTAGCCGCCACGGTTGTTGTTGTAACCGCCGCGTTGTTGATAGCCACCGCGATTGTTGTTATATCCACCGCGCTGCTGATATCCGCCGCGTTGTTGGTAGCCCCCTTCCTCGTTGTTATAACGTGGACGATAGCCTCCTTCTTGACGTGATTGATAATTGGAGCGTTGCTGATAGCCACCCTCTTGGTTGGGTTGGTATCCTCCTTCTTGACGTGGGCGATAGCCACCTTCCTGCCTAGATTGGTAGTTGGCACGTTGTTGGTAGCCTCCTTCGCCTTCAGGAGCGTTGTTGTAACGTGGACGATAGCCGCCCTCTTGTCGCTGTTGGTAGCCTCCGCGATTGTTATTGTTGTTGTAATTGCGTTGCTGATAGCCACCACTTTCATTGTTGTAATTGTTATAACGTGGGCGATACTGCCTTTGTTGAGATGCACCACCACCTTGTAGGTTGGCACCAAATCCCTCGGGACGGAATGCTCCATCGTCTTCTCCACCACTGCTTCTGCGGTCGGAGCTATAAGCGCGTTGGGTGTGAATACGTGGTCTTTGCGTTCTCGCACCACCAGTTCCATAGGTTCGGGAATAGCTTCCACCTGCGTTGTAGCCTTCACGGCCTTCCTCTTGCTGTCCTGTCGACGTGTCTTGAGGGATCTTTTCCAATTCTGATTCCATAATTTTACTTCTTTTTAAACCTCACGGTTGCGTTAATACTTTTACTTTTTAAAATTTAATTACAGTTTAGTTAGTTTTAAATTCCTTTTCCTTTCAGGATGCTCCGCACTGTTTTGCTCGTATTGGTGTGGCGTGTTTTACCGTTCGGCAACGGTGCATTCCTTATAAATAGGTTATATGTTATTTTTCAAAGAAATCGTTTTATCGGGGCGTTCACACTCCCGTGTAGTTCCAAGGGTTGATGGCCAGCAACTCGCTCTTAACCCTATCGCTCACGTCGAGTCCTGCCACAAACTCATGAATGGTTTTCTCCGTCATCTTCTCGTTTGTGCGTGTCAGTGCCTTCAACGCCTCGTATGGGTTGGGATAGGCCTCTCTGCGCAAGATGGTTTGTATCGCTTCGGCCACCACCGCCCAAGTATTCTCCAAGTCTTCGGCCAGTTTTTCCTCGTTAAGGATGAGCTTGCGTAAGCCCTTAAGCGTGCTTTGGAAGGCGATGAGCGCATGTCCCATGGGAACGCCAATGTTGCGTAGCACGGTAGAATCGGTGAGATCGCGCTGTAAACGGCTAACGGGTAACTTCTGCGCCAAGAACTGCAACACGGCGTTTGCCAGTCCTAGATTGCCCTCGCTGTTCTCAAAGTCGATGGGATTAACCTTATGAGGCATGGCACTCGACCCCACTTCGCCTGCCTTAATCTTCTGTTTGAAGTAGTCCATAGATATGTACATCCAGAAGTCGCGGTCCAAATCGAGCACGATTGTATTAATTCTGCGCATGGCATCGAATGCTGCGCCCATGTTGTCGTAGTTGCTTATCTGCGTGGTTAGCTGTTCGCGCACCAGTCCCAGCTTCTCGCTTACGAAGCGATTACCAAACTCGCGCCAGTCTATCTCTGGGTAAGCCACGTGGTGGGCATTGTAGTTGCCTGTGGCTCCACCAAACTTAGCCGACATTTTGCAGGCCCTAAGTTGCGCCAACTGCTCTTCCAAGCGATACACATACACGCCAATCTCTTTACCCAAACGTGTTGGTGAGGCGGGCTGACCATGTGTTTTGGCGAGCATGGATACATCTTTCCATTCGTCGGCATACGCTCGCAACTGTGCGATAAGCTCTTCCAACAAGGGATAGTAACATTCTTCCAAAGCCTCTTTGAAGGAAAGGGGCACACTGGTATTATTGATGTCTTGCGAAGTTAGCCCGAAATGCACAAACTCCTTATAAGCGTCCAATCCGCCAATGGCGTCGAATTCTTCCTTAATGAAATATTCCACGGCCTTTACATCGTGGTTCGTAACCTTCTCGATGTCTTTCACGCGCTGCGCCTTAGCCTCATCAAACGATCGATAAATATTGCGAAGCTGGTCGAAACGCTCGCTACCCACACCTGCCAACTGTGGCAATGGCAGCTCGCAAAGGGCAATAAAATATTCTATTTCAACCCTCACGCGATAACGAATAAGGGCGTATTCAGAAAAGTATCTGGCTAACGGTTCGGTTTTATCGCGGTAACGGCCATCTATTGGCGAAACGGCTGTAAGCTTGTCAAGACTCATATTACTTTTAGTACTAATTGGATTGCAAATTTACCACAATAAATTGACACTTTCGCCTTTTATATATTAAAATGTGTCTTATCGTGAACTTTTTTGGCATAATTTTGTTCCTTTATTGCCATCTGTCAATCATCATAACGCATAAAATCAACAATTATTTTACCACAAAGGCTTTGCCGAAAATGTATTTTTTGCTATCTTTGCGCCAAACCAACAGGAAAAGTCGTTCCTACTATCAACAACGACGCCATGATGATATTAAAGAACAGTACAACTCGACACCAAAGCAAACATGGTCAAACAAGCAAGAGCGGGATGGCAACATTCTCGCCTCGATTTTGCTGCCATATCCGTTTGTTTGTTTTGGTTATGTTCTTGTTATCGTTTGTCTCTGGCTTCGCCGCCAAAGACAGTGATACCGAGTGTGTTGACATGCCCACAGATACCACAAGCATAAGCAACGAAACGGCAGATTCAACCCTTTCGTCGGGCGCTTTGCCTGATACGCTAAACACGACCTCATCGAACGACACCGCCCAACATTGTACCAACAGCCTAAAACTTGGCAAAGGACTCACTTATGTTGGTCTTCCGCTCATCATTGCGGGCATCTTAGGCAAGGGCGAACGCCATCGCGTGTATTACTTGCACAAAGACTTCGTTCCCGAATTCAAGTCGTCGGTAGACGATTATGTGCAGTTCGCCCCCTTCGCACTTGCCACGGGGATGAAGGTTATGGGTGTTCCTGGCAAGAGTTCAACCGTTCGTTACCTGGCTAGCAGTGCCATGTCGTTCGCCATTATGGCTATAATCGTAAACACCATCAAGTACACGGCCAACCAAATGCGACCCGACAACAGCACGCGAAACTCGTTCCCGTCGGGCCATACGGCAACGGCCTTCGTGGCCGCAACCATCCTTCACAAAGAGTATGGCCTCACCGTTAGCCCTTGGTACAGTCTTGCGGGATATGGTGCGGCTACCGCCACGGGGGTGATGCGTATGCTTAACAACCGTCATTGGATGAGCGACGTGTTCTGTGGAGCAGGCATCGGCATCATGTCTACCGAACTGGGCTACGCCTTGAGCGACCTATTGTTCAAGAAAAAGGGGCTAATTGTACCCGACAAACATGACGTAGTGGACCTGCGCAACCGTCCTTCGTTCTTCTCTATACGTATGGGTGGAGTTTTAGGACAACAAAGGATTCGCATGCCGCAAAGCTTCAAGCCCACATTAGGCGATCTTCCGTTTCTCATGCAGTTTGGAACGGGAGCCATGGTGGGTATCGAGGCAGCCTATTTCTTTAACCCCTACATCGGCATCGGTACCGACTGGCGACTGATTGGGCATCACGTTAAGCGTCTCGACAGACCATTTAGACACCCCTCCCCCACTGCAAACCTCCCCGCTAACGTGGAATTCAACTTCCTGCGCACTGGGTTGAACGAGCTTTGTTCCTCTACTGGCATTTATCTTTCATTGCCTTTCTCGGGTAGTATAGCCTTGGGTGGAAAGCTAACCGTGGGCCGTAACAGCATCAAAAGCATCGCGGTGAAGGCAACGAAAACAGGAACGGTGAAGAGCGGAACGCCCGAAAGCTTCACCGACACCCATGAACCATACACAACCAGCTGGGATTTCTTAACCATAAAGGGCAATCGAGCACTACGTTTGGGCACTGGCCTATCGCTCACCGTGGCCTATAAGCAGGCCTATTGCTGGCGAGCATTCATGGATTTCAACTACTCGTTCAATACGTTTACAGCCACATTAAACCCCTCGGAGTGGAAACGACAAGAGTTTCCCGATGCAAAGAACCTGCCCAATGAGGTGGTTAGCGAACGCATTAAGAAGAAGATGATGCAGTTATGCGCAGGAACGGCATTCTGTATTTCGTTCTAACACAAGCGAAAAGCCGTTTAAACGTTGCCTCACTCGCGTGCGTATGTACGCGTATTAATAATGAATGGCAAAACAAGATTGTGTTTATCGTTCGCTGCCCTTTAAGAAAAACACCTGCGAACAATCACCTCTTGAGACACGCCAAATAAACCCTTAAACAGCGTTTTATCACAAAACATTTTCTTACAGCTAAGATGTACCCCTGTTCCATCTCATCTGGAATGATGTTCCATATCATCTGGAACAGCCGTCCAGATGACATGGAACAGCCGTCCAACACATATATAACACGGCGGTTAATGTAATCATGCATCATCAGGGCTTAGCAAGCGCATTATCGGAACAATGAAAATGCGAACGGCGGAATGGTTAATTGGCAAGTTCGGGAATAAGAAACCATACCCTCTGAACAAGATTGGAGAGGTAAAGAAATGGCTATCTCGCCAACTAGCGTTACGCGACAGAAGGCATAACAAATTTCTCTTATCCCGAACTCGCGTAGTTTTCTTGCGCCATCTTCCCTTGTTTTCGCATCGAACGACATGCCAAGTCCTTCACCCATACTATTCGGTTGGGCTCGACTCAACATCTTCATCGCCGTCCTGAGACATTGCCTCCAAATCGTCTGCATCGGCATCCGACACACCACTAATAAGATATTCGTATTCAGACCCACGCTTAAGTTGCAGGTGAATGCGCTTGTAAACCACCTTTCCATCAGCTCGTTTGTAGTTCACGATACACGTGCACGTGGCCGTGTCCATATTGTGCACTTCCAAAGAACGTAGCCAACGATAATCAAACTGTGCCGAACCCAACAGCAAGTTCTTCTTTAGCGTCTCGTTTTGCAACTGTTTGGCAAAAGCCTTTGTACAATATTTGTTTAGCACTTGACGTATGCCAGCCGCACTGGGTTTGGCCTGACTCAACTCGTTTACATACATGGCGTAAAACCCATAGATGTCAGGGACATAGACATCCATATCTCCTTCAGTCGTGTACATGCTTAGTATGTACTTTCGCACCATACCATCGGCACTCAATGCCAAAGTAAAGATGGCGCAATTGTCGGTCTCTGGCTCACAATAGCTAAAGCCAACGTACACCGACGTAGGGGTAATATCGAACTCTTCGTATAGGCCAAGAGTAAAGCCCTTCATACAACCAGAGCCCATAAGCAATTTGGAGTCTACCTTGTAGTTCTTAAACACAGGCTTACCACCCTTAAATATATTTATCTTCACTGCATAATCGGCGTATATGGCCTTGTCGTAGACAAACTTTTTGCCATCGTAGAATTGGCGAGCATGTATCTCCCAATCACCCCAAGAGGTGTCTACGCGCGTAGGTTTTTCGATGAACTTTGAGTAGTCGGTTTTGTCTTCTTCCTCAACATACAGCTGTACGCTGTCTGTTTTAGCAACAACCGAATCGTTACCGATACTGTTTGCATCGACTTTCTTGTTTCCTGTGCATGCCAATATGAACATAGAAGGCATCAGGAAAAATGTATAAAACAACTTTTTCATTTTCACATTCCTATTTGGGTTAGTGCTACAAATGTAATAAAAAAACAACTTCAGCAAGCCACTTTTACCACTTTATTTTACATCCTACACTAAAATTAGGCGCATTCACCACAAAATCGGGGGTTCAAAACATTTTTTTCGCATTTTGTTTGGCGGTATGGCGAAATCTCCTTACCTTTGCATCGCTTTTGAAAACACAAAGGCATTGGGGCGCTTAGCTCAGCTGGTTTAGAGCATCTGCCTTACAAGCAGAGGGTCGGCGGTTCGAATCCGTCAGCGCCCACACAAAAACAAATCTCGCTTTCAACTTCGAAAGCGAGATTTTTTGCGTTAAAAGGGGTGGTGAAATATTTTTATAACGAAAATGTTACCTGAAAATTTGCACCACTATAACTTTATTGTTACCTTTGCATATATAAAAGAAGTCTTTACCAAAATGAAGAAACACGAGTTAGAAAGGCGACTAAAAGAGGCGGGGTGCGTATTGTCTCGACACGGAAGCAGACACGACAAGTGGATGAATCCCATAACAGGAGCAATAGAATTTGTACCTCGACATGCAGGCGAAATAGCTAATGGCACAGCCATCAAGATACTAAAAAGATTGGTTGGGGAATAATCCCTAACCGATATTATAGCGCTTTCTCACAGTGGTAATTCATTACAACGAAGGCTCTTGCCAACAAACAATAACATCGACATACAATGCAAAAGGTTATTATTATAGTAGAACAGGCTTCAGATGGTTCTTTTTGGTGCAGAACCGAGACAGATATCGTAGGTATAGGGCTAAACGCTTGTGGTAAGAATGTTGGGTCGGCTAAGGCTGATTTGATGGAATGCTACGAAGAAGCCAAAGCTGATATGGAAGCCCAAGGTAAGGAAATGCCAGAAGTTGAGTTTGTATATAAGTACGATTTACAATCGTTTTTCAACTATTTCAATTTCCTTAATGTTACTGAAGTGGCAAAAAGGGCAGGCATCAACCCCTCGTTAATGCGACAATATAGCAGTGGACTTAAAAACGCGGGAGAGAAAACCTACAAGCGTTTGTCTGCTTGTGTAGATAATATAAAATCAGAATTACAAGCCGCCTCTTTCTAGCTGGCGACATTTTTCACATTATAAATTCCATACGAGCCTCTTATACCTATTGGATAAGGGGCTTTTTCGTGTCAATTGTAGTTGGTGATGAGCAAGTGCGTGGTACGTTTGTCGTTTCTGTTCATGAAGCTAACTGCATACGATTTCTCGAACGAACAGATGTGTTCTCCACCTTTATTAAATAGGCCAAACATAAAATCAAGATCCTTGATTACCAACATCCACTTTGCTTGACATCCGTTTAGCAAGGAATGATGCAAGAAAAGGCATCAAAAGACACACCGACAAACGATAAGAAGACAGAATCAAATCACAACCTTTACACGATTTTCACCTTTCATGGGCCCGTCTTCTCCCCTACACTCCCTTACCATTTCCATACGCCTCAATCACCATTTGCCTTACAGCGGGTGGTACAAGATGGTCGATGGGTAACCCTTCGGCAATGCGATGGCGGATGTCGGTGCTCGAAATATCGTATAAGGGCGTGTTGAGTAGGGTTACATTAGGAGGCAATGTGCTAGGGTTTACATCATATCCACGGCGTGGAAAGATCGCAATGTCGTATTGTTCGAGTATGTTTTCGTAGTGATCCCACTTGGGAAACGACACCCAATTGTCGGCCCCTATAAGGAGAACGAAGGAACGTTGCGGCTCATCGTGGGCCAAAGCTTGCAGCGTTTGCCAGGTGTACGACGGCGTTGGCAGATGCAGTTCGTAGTCGGTGGCACAGAAACGGGGCTCGTTGGCCGTGGCCGCACGCACTATCTCGAACCGCGCCTTATCAGCCATCAAATCTTGGGCGTTACGCTTAAAGGGATTTTGGGGCGACACAACAAACCACACTTCGTCTAGTTCCATATCGTCTAAGAACTGCCGAGCCAAGGCAATATGTCCATTATGGATGGGGTTGAACGAGCCGCCGTAGAAGCCTGTGCGTATCATGACCGCGCAAGAAAAGCGTTAATGGCTTCGAGGGTCTGACGCTTGGCTTCCTCTAAGTCACCGTTTACGACAACCTTATCGAATTGCGGAGCAAACGACAGTTCGTATTCGGCTCGCGCAATACGGTCGTTTATCACCTCGGGAGCATCGGTTGCACGCCCTTCAAGTCGTTCGCGCAATGCCTCAATAGATGGCGGTTGGATGAAAATGCTCAATGCCTTGTCGCCATAAAACCGCTTAATGTTGCACCCACCCTTTACGTCTACGTCGAAAACGACGTTCTGTCCAGCATCCAATTGGCGCCGAACCTGCTCTTTGAGGGTGCCATAGAAGCGGTCCTTATACACTTCTTCGTATTCCAAAAACTCGTTCTGGGCAATGCGTTGCCTAAATTCTTCGGGCGAAAGGAAGAAGTATTCCACGCCATGTTGCTCTGTTCCGCGAGGTGGCCTGCTGGTGCACGATATTGAAAAGGCCAGCCGTAGTTCGGGATGGTTTTGCATCAGCCAGTTGATAATGGTGCTTTTGCCCGACCCCGACGGTGCGGAGAATATCACCAAAGCGCCTTCGCGCTGTGCCGAAGACTGCCCGTTTGGGTCGATATGCTGGTTATTATCCATAGTCTTTGCGTTTATTTGAGTTTTTGAGAGGGTGAGTTTCTGAGTTCTTGAGGCTTTGAGAGGGAGAGTTTATTTAAGCTTTTGAGTTTATGAATGGGTGAGATTCTGAGTTTTTTGGCTTTATTTTGTGGCCAAGTTTATCGTTCGTAAGATTAATAACTCACAAACTCAAAACCTCACCGACTCAAAAACTTATAAACCTACAACACGTTCAACACCTGCTCTTTTATCTGTTCCAACTCATCTTTCATCATCACCACGATGTTTTGCATCTCGGCTTGGTTGCTCTTAGAGCCCGTTGTGTTAATTTCGCGACCCATCTCTTGCGCGATGAAACCCAACTTCTTGCCTTGCTCGTTCTCGTCGTTCATCGTCTTGGCGAAGTACTTCAAATGGTTGGCTAATCGCTGTTTTTCCTCGCTGATGTCCAGTTTCTCAATATAATATATCAGTTCCTGTTCCAGTCGGTTTTTGTCATAGTCCACCTCGGGTATATCTTTCAGCGCGTCTACAATACGTGTTCTAATCTTCTCTACTCTCGCTTTCTCGTACGGTTCGATGTCGGCCATCAGCTTGCCGATGTTTTGCAGTTTCTCTTCAAACTTCTTTTGCAAGGCCAAACCCTCTTGCTTGCGAAAGGCCACGATATGTTCCAGAGCCTGTTCGATGGCTTCTGCCGCTGCCTTCCATTCTTCTTCGTCCAGCGTTTCCACCTCGGTGCGCGTGGTAACATCAGGCATTTTGAGCAGCGTAGCATACCAATCCAGTGGCTCGGGAATGCCCACCTTGGCCGATAACTCCTTAATTTGGCGGTAATAGTTCTCTACCAGTGCACCGTTGATGGGCGTAGCGTCCACAGCCGCATCCTTATCCACCCATATGGAGAAATCTACCTTGCCCCTAGTAAGTGCTTTTGCCACCATCTGTCGCATCTCAATCTCCTTCTCACGATACAGTGGAGCGATGCGTGTAGAAAGGTCCAGCGTCTTGCTGTTAAGCGATCTAATCTCTACGTTTATTTTCTTGTCGTTAAAGGTCACAACAGCCTTGCCGTAACCTGTCATGGATTGTATCATAGTTTGCGCGTTAATTTTCTGCAAATGTACACATTTTAAACGGAAAAAGCGTAATTTTGCAGTTTAATATAAGAATACTGAATAGGATTATGTCATGCATATTAAATATTGAAACAAGCACCGCGGTATGCTCGGTGGCCATTAGCAACGACGGCGAATGCATTTTTAACGCCGAAGATCATGATGGTCCGAACCACGCGGTGAAGCTAGGTACGTTCGTAGACGAGGCTCTTTCGTTTGCCGACAGCCACGCTTTGCCACTCGATGCAGTAGCGGTGAGCTGCGGTCCAGGCTCTTATACGGGCTTACGGATTGGCGTTTCGATGGCCAAAGGTGTGTGCTACGCTCGCAACGCTAAGCTCTTGGCCGTGCCTACACTGCAATTGCTGTGCGTTCCACTACTTTTGCGCGAACAAATAACGGCTGATGAGGCCCTGCTTTGCCCCATGCTCGACGCCCGACGCATGGAAGTGTACGCCGCTCTCTATACTAGGGCACTGAAAGAGGTAAGACCTGTGGGAGCCGACATTGTGGAAGCCGACACCTACAAGGCTTTCCTAGACGAGCACCCCGTGTATTTCTTCGGCAACGGAGCCAGCAAATGCAAGACGGAAATCGTTCACCCCAACGCCCACTTCATCGACAACGTGGAGCCACTGGCCAAGAACATGACACCATTGGCAGAGAAAGCCATGGCCGAAGAACGCTTCGAAGATGTGGCATACTTTGTGCCGTTCTATCTAAAAGACTTCGTGGCAAAGGCTGCCAAACCGCTACTCTAAATTCAACGGCACGCCAAATGCCGAATAACGCAATAAGAATGAACAACCGAACATCCACCACTAAGATAATGAACATAGAAGGATTGGACTATAATACGCAACGCGAGCGACTGATACTTCCCGAATATGGTCGTGAAATACAGAAGATGGTTAACCACGCTGTCATGCTTCCCACCAAGGAAGAACGACAAGCGTGCGCCGAATCTATCATCGCAACGATGAGTATTCTCTTTCCCCAAGGCTACGATGCCATAGACCTTGAGCACAAACTATGGGATCATTTGGCCATCATGAGCAACTTCAAGCTCGACATCGACTATCCGTTCGACGTGTCGGAGGCAACACGTTCTGCCACAAAACCCCAGCATGTGGGTTACACTTCGTCGCGCATCCCCGTGCGACATTATGGCAAACTGCTCTTCGAAACATTCGAAAGACTGAAAGAAATGCCTGATGGCGAAGAACGCGATGCACTGGTTAGGCTCACCGCCAACCAAATGAAGCGTTCACTGGCACAATGGGGACACGGCGCTGCAGATAACGAACGCGTGGCATCCGACCTTGCTGCGTTCACCAATGGCAAGATACAGCTCGACCTAGACACGTTTAAGTTCGAGAAATTGCCCGCAAAAGAACCCGAGAAAAAACGCAAGAAAAAGTAGCCATGCAGTCGTTTCTCATTGAAGGCGGTCGTCCGTTGAAAGGCACCATCACGCCACAAGGGGCCAAAAACGAGGCACTGGAGGTGATTTGCACTGCCATACTCACCACCGAAGAGGTGCGTATCAGCAATGTTCCCGACATCTTAGACGTGAACAACCTTATCCAGTTGCTGGCCGACATCGGTGTGAAGGTGACGCGACATACCCGTAACGACTATTCGTTTAAGGCCGACGAGCTGAACCTCGACTTCCTTTCAAGCGACGAGTTCGTGCACAAATGCGCGGCTCTGCGTGGTAGCGTGCTGCTTATCGGTCCGCTTTTGGGGCGCTTTGGCAAAGCCATGGTGGCCCAACCAGGTGGCGATAAGATTGGCAGACGCCGACTAGACACCCACTTTTTGGGATTCCGCATGCTCGGTGCAAGCTTTGAGAGAGTGCCAGACCGCAACGTTTACGAACTGCGAGCCAAGCAATTGCAGGGCCGTTACATGCTACTCGATGAGGCATCGATAACAGGAACGGCCAACATCATTATGGCCGCCGTGCTGGCTAAAGGCAAAACCACCATCTATAATGCAGCCTGCGAACCCTATATACAACAGCTTTGCCGACTGCTTAACCGCATGGGAGCACGCATCGGCGGAATTGGCAGCAACCTGCTTACCATCGAAGGGGTTGAATCTCTTCATGGAGCAACCCACCAAGTGTTACCCGACATGATTGAAGTGGGGTCGTTTATCGGCATGGCAGCCATGGTTGGGCAGGGCATTCGCATCAAGAACGTATCCGTAGAGAACCTCGGACTGATACCCGACACCTTTAAACGACTGGGAATAAACATCAACATAGAGGGCGACGACCTCTTTGTGCCACACCACGAGCACTATCAGGTAGAAGCATTTATCGATGGGTCGATAATGACTTTGGCCGATGCGCCATGGCCGGGATTAACTCCCGACCTCCTTTCGGTGCTTATCGTGGTGGCCACACAGGCTCGTGGCAGTGTGCTTTTCCATCAGAAGATGTTCGAAAGCCGACTGTTCTTCGTAGATAAGGTTATCGACATGGGCGCACAAATCATACTTTGCGACCCCCATCGGGCTGTAGTTATTGGTCACGACCACAAGCTTCAACTGCGCGCGGGCCGAATGACAAGCCCCGATATACGTGCTGGCATCGCCTTGCTTATCGCTGCATTGAGCGCCAACGGCACCAGTCAGATAGACAATATCGCACAGATTGACCGCGGTTACGAAGACATCGAGGCGCGACTTAATGCCCTCGGAGCCAACATTAAGCGCGTATAGGCCTAGCAAAAAGAAAAATCCAGGTCACCGCGCCCTACCCTATTCACAAACATTAAAAGCAACATACCCCCACACCACATGTCCCAACAACCATCCACACGCCCGCAATGGCAAGCCGACAACTTCTATAAGATAGGCAAGCTGGGTAAGCCTCACGGCGTGAAAGGCGAAATATCTTTCCACTTCGACGACGATATCTTCGACCGAACAGAGGCCGATTTCCTTGCGCTCGAGGTGGATGGGCTGCTCGTTCCCTTCTTTTTCGAAGAATATCGGTTCAAAGGCAGCGAAACGGCATTGGTGAAATTCGTGAACATAGACACGCAAGAACGGGCCAAAGAGCTAACGGGCTGCAACGTTTTTTTTCCGCGTCAGGGTGCTGATAACCCCGATGCCGAATTGTCATGGGCGGCTATCGTGGGCTTCATGGTTAAGGATGCGGGCACCAACAAACCGCTGGGCACTATCCTAGCCGTAGATGATAGCACCGTGAACACGCTTTTCGAAGTAGACGTTAACGGTTCTTCGCCTCTGCTTCTGCCTGCCTCTTACGACCTGATTGCAGCCGTTGACGCACAGAAACATGAAATAACGATGCACATTCCCGATGGAATTCTAGACCTAGACTGAACAAATGAAGAAACAAATATGCATTCTTGGCAGCACGGGTTCGATTGGCACGCAAGCCCTCGACGTGATTGAGCAACATGCCGACAAGTACGAAGTGTACTGCCTAACGGCAAACACCCGCGTTGAACTATTGGCCCAACAGGCACGGAAGTTCAATCCTGCGGCCGTAGTTGTGGCCGATGAGAGCCGCTACCAACAGCTGCAAGACCTCTTAACCGACCTTCCCGACATCAAGGTTTACGCTGGCAAGCAGGCGCTTTGCGACATCGTGCAGGCCCAACCTATCGACATGGTGCTCACGGCGATGGTTGGTTTTTCGGGACTAGAACCCACCATACACGCCATTAAGGCACATAAAAAGATATGTTTGGCCAACAAAGAGACGCTGGTTGTTGCCGGTGAGCTTATCAACGAGTTAGCCATGGCCCACCGCGCGCCCATACTTCCCGTAGACAGCGAGCACTCGGCCATCTTCCAGAGCATTGTAGGCGAAGGCGACAACGCCATCGAACGGATATTGCTCACTGCTAGCGGAGGCCCTTTCCGCTTGCTACCCGAAGACCAATTGGCCAAAGTTACCAAGGCCGACGCACTGCGCCACCCCACGTGGGACATGGGCGCGAAGATCACGATCGACTCTGCCACGATGATGAACAAGGGCTTTGAGGTGATTGAAGCTAAGTGGCTGTTCGGCGTAGAGCCTGAAAAGATACAGGTGCTGGTGCATCCGCAGAGCATTATTCATAGTGCCGTGCAGTTCGAAGATGGTTCGGTGAAGGCCCAACTGGGATTACCCGACATGCGTTTACCCATCCAATACGCCTTCTCTTACCCCGATCGGCTACCGCTTAACGGCAAAAGACTCGACTTTTTCTCACAACCGCTGGAATTTTTCGAACCCGACATGCGCAAATTCCGTTGCCTACAACTGGCCTTCGATGCCATCAAGCGCGGAGGAAACATGCCGTGCATACTCAATGCAGCCAACGAAGTGGTGAACGAAGCATTTAGGGCCGACCGCATTGGCTTCCTAGACATGCCACGAATTATCGAAGAAACGATGCAAAAGGTGACCTTCGATGCGGCTCCTTCGTTAGACACCTATCTGCAAACCGACGCCGAAGCGCGCCAAAAGGCTAGCGAACTAGTAGCCCAACTGCGATAAAACCCACCGCACAAGACGGCTCATGCCGTTGCGAGCAATGCACATTAACATACCGTAAAGGGCTTCAACACAAGCCCATACGCCACCACTTACAATACAGAAAACAATAAAACAAACATGGAAATATTTCTTATCAGGCTGTTGCAGTTCATGCTGGCCATATCTATTTTAGTACTACTCCACGAGGGAGGGCATTATTTCTTTGCCCGATTGTTTGGCGTAAGGGTAGAAAAATTCTACCTTTTCTTCGACCCTTGGTTTCATCTCTTCGAATTTAAGTCTAAAAAAAGCGGCACAGCTTACGGCATGGGCTGGCTTCCTTTAGGTGGTTATTGCAAGATTTCGGGAATGGTTGACGAGTCGTTCGATACCGAACAGATGGCCAAACCTGCCCAACCGTGGGAGTTTAGGGTAAAACCGGCATGGCAAAGGCTGCTCATCATGCTGGGTGGCGTTATCGTCAACTTCCTCTTGGCCTTATTTATCTATTCGATGGTGCTATTCCATTGGGGCGACAGCTACGTGCAAGTGAAAGACATGACGGCTGGAATGAAGTTTAATTCGGAGGCAAAAGCCCTTGGATTTAAAGATGGCGACGTGCTTCTTGGAACAGAGAAGGGCGAGTTTAAGACCTTCGACGCCGACTTCTTCCGCGACTTGGCAACTGCCACTCGCGTAGACTTGGTGCGCCAAGGCAAACAAATGAGTCTGCCCATGCCTGGCAATCTCGACTTGCTAAATATGCTCAAGTCGTCGCCGCGCTTCGTAATGATCATGATGCCCAACACCATCGACAGCGTAATGCCTAACAGCGTGGCAGCCAAAGCAGGTCTGCGAGCAGGCGATAAAATCGTGGCTTTTGCAGGAAAACCTATCGATTCGCAAAACGATTTCAACTACGAGAAAGAGCGTTTGGGTGATATACTGGCAGCAGCAACTACTCCTGCCGACAGCGCCAAGGCTCTAAACACCACCATTGCCTTTGTTCACCAGGGCGATTCAATACCTACCATCGCTTCGGTTAAGCTTAATGCCGACTTGCTTTTTGGCATGGTGTTCACCAACGGACTAGCCAAATACAAGGAAACGCATGTAGAATATGGGTTCTTCGAAAGTTTCCCAGCCGGTGCAGCTTATGGTGTGAAGGTGCTTAAAGGCTATGTTGGCGACATGAAATACCTGTTCTCGGCCGATGGTGCCAAGTCGTTGGGTGGCTTTGGAGCCATTGGCAGCCTCTTCCCCCCAATGTGGGATTGGCACATGTTCTGGCTCATGACGGCCTTCCTCAGCATCATTCTCGCCTTTATGAACATTCTCCCCATACCCGCCCTCGATGGTGGCCATGTGCTTTTCTTGCTCTACGAGATGATAACAAGGCGCAAACCCAGCGAAAAATTCATGGTACGTGCCGAGTATGCAGGCATCTCCATCCTCATCATCCTGATGGTATTGGCCAACCTTAACGATGTGTTGAGGGCGTTGGGATATATGTAAGGTGAGTTTATAAGGGTGCAAGTTCATCAGATTTGTGAGTTTAAAGCCGGTGCGCTTTCGAGTAATTATATCGCTCGGTGTAACCAATAGGCAACTCAACACCAAACAAGAAAACAAGCTGATAAACAAATAAACCAACTAGTTAAGAAGTAAATAAGTTGGCAAGTTTACGAGTATGCAAGTCCGTATGTTTGTTAAGCACGGACAAGCCCGTAAACTTGCCAACTTTTTTGTTTGCTTACCCAATTGCCAGTCTAGTAATATCATTTACCCACATGCCACCTTTTACAAGCTATTTGCCATTACAAACCAATATATTAATAAGTTTATTCAGGATAAGAAACCATATCTATTAAGCAAGCACAAAACGTAAACAACATTTATTGAACCAACTACCGAGTAGCGATTGGCATGATTGATGCGAGTTTGGAGTAAAAACAGCATTTGCATTGAGCCAACTACCGCGTAGCGGTTGGTCTGTTGGAAGGGCAGGGTTGGGAGCCAAAGCGACCTACCCTGCCTATGCAACGAAAGAAGGAAACAAGGCCGTAGGTCTTGGTCTTTTTCTTTCTTGATATTATATTTTCGCCTTTTCACGCTTTCACTTTTGTTTCCCTTACCGTCCAAAAGTTCAACCACCACCTTGCTGCTGGGCTAACACCACTCAATTGTAGGCAAGTTATTACGAGTTGTTGGTTATCTCGACTTGGTGCATCATAAGTGCGAATGTAATGCGCTTATATAAATGCCATTATGCATTACTTATAAGAACGTTATTCAAAAGTATGCCTATTGGAAAAGTTTAAATTATTGGGAATCCAATTCCATGTCATCTGGACTCCTGTTCCATATCATCTGGAACAATGTTCCATGTCATCTGGAACCCTATTCCATCTAAGCTGTAACAAGGCGAGTAATTAAAAAGCTCACTGCAAAAGCCTATTAAACGTATTTCAGAAACAAAGACTTCGCAAATCGGACAATAATAAAAGAGGTGGTGCAAGGCCCATGTATGCCTTGCACCACCTCACGCAAAAACACGAAAAACGTGATTGCTTTAGTGCATAGAGAATAAGATACGAAACAGCGGAAAGCTGTTTACAAAACCTCTTCTGCCTCTTGCGGGGTGGGTTCAGCAGGTTGCTCGGCAGCCAAATCGCGCTCCACCATGCCGTCGCGCAGATGAATGGTACGGTCGGTAAGCTTCGCTAGTTCTTCATCGTGAGTGACAATGACGAACGTTTGACCAAACTTATCGCGCAGGTCGAAGAACAACTGATGTAGTTCGGCCTTGTTTTTAGAGTCTAAACTACCCGAAGGCTCATCGGCCAACACCACTGCAGGCTCGTTAACCAATGCGCGCGCCACGGCCACCCTTTGCTTTTCGCCACCCGACAGCTCAGCTGGCTTATGGTTGGCGCGGTCGGCTAGTCCAAGAAAAGTAAGCAGTTCGTTGGCCCTTTCGAGGGCTTCGCTTTTCTTCTTACCAGCGATATAGGCCGGTATCATTACGTTTTCTAAGGCCGTAAACTCGGGTAACAGCTGGTGAAACTGGAAGATAAAGCCCAGATGCAGATTGCGGAAGTCGCTCAATTTCTTGCTCGATAGCGTACCAACATCCACACCATCAACCACCACTTCACCGCCATCAGGTCGGTCGAGTGTACCAATTATTTGCAACAACGTGGTTTTTCCGGCACCGCTAGGTCCTACGATGCTCACCACTTCGCCTTTGTTTATCTGCAAGTCGATGCCTTTAAGCACTTGCAACGAGCCGAAACTCTTGGTTATTGATTTTATTGTTATCATATTGATTTAGTTTCTTGAGGAGTAAAGAAGTAAAGGAGTAAAAGGAGTTAAGCCAAATGATTCAGAAGCAGAGTGGCAAACACACATGTAAGTTCATTAGCTTGTCAACTCGTTAACTTGTTAACTCACCAACTAACCCATAAAGGTATTACCCTATTTCTTTTAACACCTTAATTGCTTAACATTTCAAACTACCACTTACTACTTTATTCTTACTACTCATCCCTTTACTACTTATCACTTACTACCTTACTACTTATCACTTACTACCTTACTACTTACGCTACTTCTTCAGCTTCTTCATCCACTTCCCAACGTCTTCATAGGCGCTAGTTCCTTCGGTATGCTGTGGCTCGGCAAAGGTAAGTTCCTCGCTTCCATCGCCATATTGGTCGGGGAAAACAATCATGAGGTTCGTCCCCGAGAAATGTCTGGTCAGCTCGTCGGGCAAATGGTCGAGTGCCGTTTTATAGCTCACGGTGCCCTTTCGAGCCGTAACCACCACGAAGAGATGGTCGGACGCGATGGTGGCAGCCAACGATGGCAATTCGTTCCAATGGTTCATCAGCGCGTATTCGGCACGCATGGTGGCATGACGATTACGAACAAACTCGTTGATGAGTGCCAACGTGTCTTGACGACCATGGAAAACGATGCGGCATTCGAGGTTCAACGCCACGCGTGCGAGGCGTTCGAGCCAGCGATAGAAGCCTGGTTCGTATTGCGCACGCGAGGGAACGGCCACCTGAATACGACGAATCGTGCTTAGGGGTTGGTTCAATCGCGCCATGATAATCTGTCGGTTCAGTCCGTTGAACAAGCTTTGGTGGAACTGCCCCCAAAACTTTGGCGACACATCCTTATGCCTGTGCAGACCAATAATAATCTCGGAGGCATGAAATTCGTTAAAGGCGTGCTTAATGCCGTTGGCAATATTAGCCGCGATACGCACCTGCGTTTGTGTTCGTACATCGGTGGCGGCAGCGTATTTCGACACTTGGTCGAGCAGCTGTTGCCCCTTTTCCTGGTTGGCGCGCATGTGTTCGTCGTCGTAAACAAGGTTCAATGCGATGATACCACGGTTCAGTTTGGGGTTGCGCATCATGATAGCCAAGCCCATAAGGCGGTTGGCATACTCGGGATATTTCACGGGCACGAGCATGCTTTCATCGTCTTGTTCGGTTGTTTCGCTAGCAGGTATGTTCTTTTCGCTCAATATAAAGGTCTTGGCAGCACGTTCGGTTATCACCGAAGAGATGATGCAGGTTATCAATATCATAATAACCACGGCGTTAAGAATATCGTCGGTGATGAGATAACGACCTGGTTCAATCTCTAATTGCATGCCAACCATCACGATGGCGATAGCTCCCGCAGCGTGGGCAGAGGTTAAACCGAACATCATTTGTCCCGAAGGAGCGTGCATTCGAAACCTCCAACTCGTGAGATAGGCCGCTATGGCCTTGCCCAATGTGCCTACAACGGTGATGGCCAGCACAACCCAGATGATGCCCTGACCTTGAAACAGCAGGCGAAGGTTGATGAGCATGCCCACACCAATAAGGAAATAGGGAATGAAAATGGCGTTTCCGATGAACTCGATGCGGTTCATCAACGGTGAAAGTCGTGGTACATAGCGGTTAAGGATAAGACCTGCCAAGAACGCGCCAAAGATACCTTCGAGTCCAATGGTTGAAGAAATGGACGCGCTAAGGAAAAGCATGGCCATCACGAAGATAAATTGCATCACGGCATCGCTATATCGACGCAGGAACCAACGTGTGAGACGAGGCACGAAAAAAGCCATACCCGCACAGAAAGCAACAACTTTAAGCACAAACCAAAGCCAAAAAAGCGCGTCACCACCTTCGTGATGGGCAGCCACGATCATAGCCAACACCACCAGGGAGAGGAACAACGCTATCATGGTAGACCCCACACTGAGTGCCACAGCAGGGTTTCGCTGAAGTCCGTAACGACCAATGATGGGGTAAGCGATAAGCGTATTCGAGGCCATCAGCGTGGCCAAGAGCAACGAAGCGGCTGTGGTGTAGTGCAAAAAGGCTGTTCCCAGCAGATAAATAAGGCCAAAAGGCACGACAAACGTGGCCAAACCGAACATCATAAAGCGGTACTTGTTGCGTTTAAGACTGCTGCTGTCCATCTCAAGAGCTGCCAAAAACATGATGTAATACAAGCCCACGCGCCCGAAGAGTTCGAAAGAGTCGTCTCGTTCCAAAATGTTAAACCCGTATTCACCCACTGCAACGCCCGCCAACACCATGCCAATGATGTGGGGAATGCGCAATTTGCCCATCACGATAGGGGCAAAAAGGATGATAAGCATCACGATGAAGAAGATCAACGTGGGGTCGGTGATGGGGAAGGCAGAGAACATTGTCGTTTCGCTTATGGTGGTTTAGGGGTGATAATGCAGGGTGTTTGTAGCTAGAAATGCCAGTTATACTGGGCTTTCTAGGGTATATCTAGACAGCTTGCGCAATGCCTTGGCAGAGGCGTTGTTTGTCTTTATCACTGCAAAGTTGCAAAAAATATATCAAACTGACGCGTATAAACGTGGAAAGTTGTACATTTGCAACGCAATATATCATTATTATTAAAAGAGAAGGAAATGAAAGTAGCAATTGTAGGCGCAAGTGGCGCGGTGGGTCAAGAGTTCTTGCGCATATTGTCAGAGCGTGCTTTCCCCATCGACGAGCTAGTGCTTTTCGGGTCGGAACGCAGTGCAGGTCAAACCTATATGTTCAATGGCAAAGAGCATGTTGTGAAGCTTTTGCAACACAACGACGACTTCCGCGACGTGGATTTCGCTTTCGTATCGGCAGGCGGAGGCACGTCTAAAGAGTTCGCGGAGACCATTACGAAACACGGAACGGTGATGATCGACAATTCTAGCGCATTCCGTATGGACCCCGAAGTGCCACTAGTGGTGCCCGAATGTAATGCCGAAGATGCACTAAACCGTCCTCGTGGCATCGTGGCCAACCCCAATTGCACCACGATTATGATGGTGGTGGTGCTGCAACCGCTGGAAAAGCTGTCGCACATTAAGCGCATTCGCGTGTCGAGTTACCAAAGCGCGAGTGGCGCAGGAGCTGCTGCCATGGCCGAATTGCAAACACAATACAGCCAATTGGTTAAGGGCGAAGAACCCACGGTGAGTAAATTTCCACACCAACTGGCCTATAACGTGATACCGCAGGTAGACGTTTTCACCGATAACGGCTACACCAAGGAAGAGATGAAGATGTATCACGAAACGCAAAAGATTATGCACACCGATGCCAAATGTTCGGCAACATGCGTAAGGGTAAGCTCGCTTAGGTCGCATTCGGAAAGCGTTTGGATTGAAACCGAGCGTCCGCTGTCGATAGAAGAGGCACGTAAGGCCATCGCTGCCGCACCTGGTTGCACGCTGAAAGACGACCCCTCGCAGGGCGTTTACCCCATGCCATTGGAGACTGGAGGCAAAGACGACATCTTTGTTGGTCGTATCAGAAAAGACTTGGCCGATGAAAACGGACTGACGTTGTGGCTCAGCGGCGACCAAATTCGCAAGGGTGCAGCCCTTAATGCTGTGCAGATTGCGGAATATCTGATGAAGAACGATAAGACCTTGGCACGAAAATAAGGTCTTGTTATTTGTCCAACAGCCAAGGAGAACTTGCATTTAAGAATCACGAGTTAACGAAACGACGAGGCTATAAGGCTAGTAGTCGTTTTGTTCTCGAACTGATTTTAGCAGGCAATAGATAAATAAATTTGAGGGATTTCTCATCTTTATCGCACTACATATATAATAAGGTGTAGGTCGTTAAGGATGAGAAATCCCTCAAAATTATATGATGCTGGCAAGCAATTCTTGTCTATGCCCCGTGTATAAACGGGCATCTAGTAGGTTATTTAGCCACTAAACAGCGCTGGAGGTGCTTGTTTTGGTCAGCTCTTCCACGCGCTTTTTGTTTCGTTTTACCTTGAACTTATCAAACCCATTGCCATAAACGCCGCTCACGGCAGATTGCGTTACGAAGGCCTGCGGGTCGATTTCGTCGATCATACTGTACACTTGCGAAGCCTCACGTTGCTTGGTTACAAGAATCACCAGCTTGAGATGATTGCCCGAATAATAGCCCGTGGCATCGATGATGGTGCATCCGCGGTGGGGCGGAGTGCTGGTTATGCGTTGGCAAATCTCTTCGTAGCGTTCGGAAATGATGAGGAATTGTACCGAGCGTTTGCCCATGTTAACCACCTGATCGAGAACAAACGACACCACGATAAGTCCTACATAGCCATAGATAACCTGTTCCCAACTCTTCAACACCAAATAACTGAGCGATACGATAACCATGTCTACCAACAGGATTACACGTCCAAGGGAGATGTCGCGATACTTGTTGATGATGGCTGCAACGATGTCCGACCCACCCGAACTGCCGTGATAAGACAATCCGAACCCTAAACCGATACCGCAGAAACACGACCCGATGATGCAGGCCATGAAGGGTTCGTCGCGAAGTATTGTGGGATGAGGGAAGAGTTGACGAAACAACGAGATGAATATGGTCATCATCACTACGCCATAGATGGTTTTCAGGCAAAACTTAAAGCCTAAAATCTTTAAGGCAATAGCGAGAAGAATCAGGTTCAGACCAAAGTAGGTGAACTGCACAGGCGTGCCCGTGCCCCAGAAAACAATAGATGAAAGACCGGCTACGCCACCAGAGGTGATGTGGTTGGGCAAGTAAAAGGCCACCCAACCCAAGCTGTAGAACACCATGCCGATACCAATCATCACATAATCGGTAAGTTCCCTATATAGGGTTTTTCTGCTTACGGCTATCATTTTGCGGTATGCTGTAAAAGTTTATGTCTGTGCACTTTGCGCTTCTCACCCTTTATTTGGCGGCGATGCACTCCACTTCTACCAACGCACCCTTAGGTAACGCCTTCACGGCTACGGCCGAACGGGCAGGGAAAGGTTGTGCGAAAAACTCGGCATACACTTCGTTCATCTCGGCGAAGTTGGCCATGTCTGATAGGAAAACGGTGGTCTTAACCACGTTGCTTAGGTCGGCACCTGCCGCTTGCAGCACGTTTCGCGCATTGGTAAGCGATTGGCGGGTTTGTTCTTTCACACCACCTGGCACGAATTCGCCCGTCGTTACGTCTACGGGAAGCTGTCCCGAGGCGAATACAAAACCGTTAGCCTCGATGGCTTGACTGTAAGGACCGATGGCCTTGGGTGCTTTTTCTGTGTTGATTGCTTTCATTTGTGTTGATTGTTTCTATATTTTGCGTGCAAATATAATAATAAAACTTGACGTGAGCAAGTTTGCCAGAGTTTGTATTTTTTTATTGATATATCCCGATGAAGATTGCGTTTTTTTCACTATATTTGCATTAGATGGGATGCGTTCGATGGCCTATGGCCAGCCATCTTACAATCGAACGCACTTTGGCACAGTGTTTGCCAATCTCTATTTACAAGGTTGCCCAAAACGAGGCAACCAACCGTCGCAATGGCGACAAGTAACAATTTAACGAAAATACAGGAGGAATAAAGTATATGATAAGCCAATTTTCACCTAGGGTTTCAGAGGTTCTGGCATTCAGCCGCGAAGAGGCGACACGGCTGGCGAGCAACGCTGTGGGTCCCGAACACCTGCTTCTGGGTATCCTCAGAGGAAGCGGTGGCCCTGTAAACGAGCTTTTTGCACGCCATAACACCGACATCGAAGCCATGCGAGCACAACTAGAAGAGTTGGCAAAGGCACACGCGCAACACGGGCCTATGGCTAACAACGAGATGGCACTTAACGAAATGGCAAACAACATCTTGAAATTGGCGGTGCTGGAAGCGCGTATACAGAACACGCAAACCGTGGATGTGCAGCACCTTTTACTTGCAATGCTACACGATCGTGTAGACAATGGAGCCAAGCAGGTGCTTGAAAGCAACAACTTGAACTACGAAGATACACTGGCTTACCTGCAAAAGCGGGCTATGCCATCGCAAGATAGCCTCGGACTTTCTGACGACGAGGAAGACGAACCCATGCCTGGCAACAACGGTGCACAGCGTAACGAGCGCGCACAAGCCACTCAAACGGCTAAGGGAAATGGTAAAACGCCCATTCTCGACAGTTTTTCTACCGACCTTACACAGGCCGCAATGGAAGATAAGCTTGACCCCGTGGTGGGCCGAGAAAGGGAAATCTTGCGCGTTACCGAAATTCTTAGTCGTCGAAAAAAGAACAACCCCATCATCATTGGCGAACCAGGCGTAGGCAAAAGCGCCATTGTCGAGGGACTGGCACAGCTTATCGCCAAGCGCAAAACATCGCCCGTGCTGTTCAATAAGCGCATCGTAAGCCTCGACATGGCAGGTATGGTGGCCGGAACGAAGTATCGCGGACAATTCGAAGAGCGCATCCGTGGATTGCTCAAAGAGATTGAAAACAACTCCGACATTATCGTCTTCATCGACGAGATACACACCATCATTGGCGCAGGAAGCACTCCTGGCAGTATGGATGCCGCCAATATCATGAAGCCGGCATTGGCTCGTGGCACCATACAATGTGTTGGAGCCACCACGCTAGACGAATATCGTAACAGCATCGAGAAAGATGGTGCACTGGAAAGACGTTTCCAAAAGGTGATACTCGAGCCAACAACGGCCGACGAAACCTTGCAAATTCTAGAAAACATTAAGGATAGATACGAGCGCCATCACCATGTGGCGTACACCGAAGACGCATTGCGCGCCTGTGTCAAACTGACAGAACGTTATGTCACAGATAGGGCTTTCCCCGACAAGGCCATTGATGCGCTCGACGAAGTGGGTGCAAAGGTGCATCTGCAACACGTGGAAGTGCCGCCAGCCATTGTCGAAAAGGAGAAGGAATTGGACGAAGCGAAGCTTAAAAAGCAAAACGCCGTGGTGAACCAAAACTACGAATTGGCTGCCAACTACCGCGACATGCAAGTACGACTGGAAAAGGAATTGGAAGCGCTGAACCACGAATGGGCCTTCGGCGACAACGATAACCGACAACCCGTAACCGAAAAGGAAGTGGCCGAGGTTGTGTCGATCATGACGGGTGTGCCTGTTCAACGAATGGCCGAGACCGAAGGCGTAAGGCTAAAAGGCATGGTCAACGAGCTGAAACAGGCGGTAGTGGCGCAAGATGCGGCCATCGAGAAAATGACCAAAGCCATTCTGCGCAATCGCGTTGGACTAAAAGAGCCCAATCATCCCATTGGCGTTTTCATGTTCCTTGGTCCTACTGGTGTGGGCAAAACCTATCTGGCCAAGAAGTTGGCGCAGTTTATGTTCGGCAGCGACGATGCCCTTATACGTGTCGATATGAGTGAGTACACCGAAAGCTTTAACGTTTCGCGATTGGTGGGTGCTCCTCCGGGATACGTGGGTTACGAAGAGGGCGGACAGCTAACGGAACGTGTTCGTCGCAAGCCTTACTCCATCGTGTTGCTCGATGAAATTGAGAAAGCGCACGGAAACGTGTTTAACCTGCTGCTGCAAGTTTTGGACGAGGGTCGCCTTACCGATGGAAACGGCCGACTGGTAGACTTCCGCAACACGGTTATCATCATGACTTCGAATGCCGGAACACGACAGTTGAAAGAGTTTGGACGTGGTGTGGGCTTCAACACAGGTGGTGCATTGGGTCTTAACATGAACGAAAAGGACAAGGAATACGCACGTGCCATCATCCAAAAGAGCCTTAGCAAGCAGTTCGCACCCGAGTTTTTGAACCGCCTCGACGAGATTATCACCTTCGATCAGCTAGATCTTGAGGCCATCAACCGCATTATCGACATCGAGTTGAAGGGTCTTTACAAACGCGTTGAAGACTTGGGCTACCATCTCGAAATAACACCCGAGGCCAAGAATTTCGTTGCTTCGAAGGGTTACGACGTACAGTTTGGTGCACGCCCATTAAAGCGAGCCATACAAACGTACATCGAAGACTTACTCGCCGAGCGCATCCTCTCCGACGAATTGGCACTAGGCGACACCATCGTTATCGACAAGTGCCCCGACAAAGAAGAACTTTCCGTAAAAGAAACGGCTGCATCTTAATGCCCCAAATACAGGCATCGACCTGTATTGCAGCAATTGCAGCCCTCACTTAAAATACCAACGGGGACATCATGGATTAGTCATGATGTCCCCGTTTTTTCATTTTGGTGTCAACGCGAAGTGCAAAATGCTTTTCTGCACATACGCAGGTTCGGGATAAGACACAATCGGTATGCCTTCTGTTGCGTAGCACCTATTGGCAATATAGCCAATCGTTTACCTCTCCAATCTTGTTCAGAGGGGCATGGTTTCTTATCCCAAACTCGCCAATGAGCCCTTCCGTGGTTCGCATTTTCACAGTTCCGAGAATACGCTTTCTATGCCCTGATGATGCATGATTAGGTTAATCGCCACGTTAAATGTATTTTGGACGGCTGTTCCATGTTAGCTGGAATGCTGTTCCAGTTGAATTGGAACGCTGTTCCAACTTATCTGGAACAGGAGTCCAACTTAGCTGTAACAAAGCGGGAGCTGAAAAAGCTCACTACAACAGCTTATCGAGTGAAGAATGAAAGATGGCGTTTGGAGGGCGAAAGGGTGAGTTGGTGGCGGTGATAGGCTGTGGAACGAACCGCCTAGATCGTGCCAAACTAGTATCAAACGTTAGGTGAATTCAAGATAAGATATGATGCTTTCTTGAGCAAGATTAGATAAAGAACGAATAGCTATCTTGTCAACTAGCGCTACGCGATAGCTTACATAGCAAACAGCTCTTATCCCTGAACTCACGTAACACATAAGAAAGAAGCGACATTTTGCAAAAAAATGATTACTTTTGTGCCCAACAATCCGTCGACGTTTTAACTCAAATCCACATTGACAGATGAACAAATGTATTTCTACCCTGCTGTTCTTTACCCTTTGTACTGTAGCTAACGCACAAAACGACAGCACTGCAACGAGAACGTTGGGCGAAGTTGTAGTGAACGCCAAAGGACAAATTGAGACTGCGGAGAAAGCGGTGCTCACGCCTACAACGCTAGAAAAGCGACACGCCACTAATGGTTTCGAATTGTTGAACATAATGCAAACGCCCGAATTAGACGTGTCGCCACGAACAAACAGCATCTCAACAAAGGGCGGAGGGCAAGTGGTATTGTGCATCAATGGTATGGAAGCGCTACCAGAAGACGTGTCTACGTTGCGGGCCAGCAACATTATCAGCATCGAATACATACGAACGCCTAGCGGAAAATATGCTGGCAAGGCGGCTTTGCTCAACTTCATAATCAAGCAAATGTCGTATGGCGGCAATGTTTACTTATCGGCCAGCGAGGGGTTTGCTTACAAGAATGGCGACTATTTGGCCTTTACCGACTTTACGAAGAAACAACTAACGCTCTCTATTGCTGTTTCGGCCGACTGGAAACACGACCATAGCCACACCGAAGGACACGACTTGTTTCGCTTTGCAGACAACTCCACACTCGCCAACAGCTACTCAACAGACCGCTCTTTGCGCAAACAAAATAGCCAATCGGCACGTTTCCGTCTATCACATACGGGCAATAAACATCAGTTTGTTTCGTACCTAAACCTCACTCGGCAGGCTGAGCCGAGCGTGGAAACAGTAACGAGCAACCAATACACAGGAAAATACAACCTTGCCACAACGCGAACAACTACCACAAACGGCAAAAGTCTAGCCCCAACGCTATATGCCAACTACGTTGTTTGGCTTCCACGCAAACAAACTATCGACGTTTCGGGCTCGGTTGCATGGGGAAACAACAGCTATAATAGCACGAACAACGAAACGGCACAGGCCAATATCACCTCGAATGCTATCGAAAGAAACATCGCCGTGAACGCAAGTGCACGGTATTCTAAGTCGCTTAACGGCAGCACAACGCTGTCTGCATCGCTCTGGCACAACCATAATTACTATAAAGATACCTACACGGGAACCACAGAAGGGCTGCAACGGCTCACCACTAACCAAACAGGTGCCTTGGCACAACTAAGCGGATCGGGGCAGAAACACTCCTATTACATATCGGCAGGCTTATCAAACACGGCGGTTTCGCTTAACAACCAGCATTACAATTATTGCGTGCCCATGGCCTTTTATGGAGGAAATTATGCTTTCAACGATAGACAGGCACTTTCGCTTAACGGCTATCTCACCCACACCATGTTCGACCCATCTAACAAAAACGACATGACCGTGCCCACATCTTTCTTCCAATCGGTAAAGGGAAACCCTGATTTGGCACTCATTAAAGTGTTTGGCAACACACTAACTTTTAACGCGCAGTGGGGAAAATCAAAGGCGTCGATTTTTTATAACAGCTATATTTACTTCAAAAACATTGCGCACCTCTTCACCGCAGACGCCAACACCATCTACGACATGCGTGTAAACGATGGTACGTTCTATGGAAACATGCTGGGCGTTTCCTACGCTTTGAGTGCCTTTGCCGATAAGCTGCGTCTTGATGTCACTGCCCTTGAAGAGTATAACGTAATGCGAGGCGATACGTATAACATGCAGCGTAACGTGTTTCGACTAAGAACTTCGTTAGCTTACCTCGTGGGCGACTGGATGTTTAGCCTACTATACCAAACGCCACGTACAGATTTGGATATCCGCGAGCCTTTCCTTATACGCATGCAACCCATCTATGAAATGGCCATCAACTGGAACCACAAGGCTTGGGCGGTGGAGTTTGCGCTGTGTAACATGTTTTCTCGGTTCGACAAACAGCATATCACGATGGACTATGGACACTATAACCGCAACTCATGGCGATATAACGAGCCCAAAGGACGTAACATTAACCTGAAAATTACATACAGCATCGGTTACGGAAAGACTAAGGAACGGGGCGATATGGAATTAAACAAGAACATTAATAGTGCCATTATTAAAGGCATCTAGTGAAAAAAAAGGCCGTAAAGCGGTAAGTAATAGAAGGAGGAAGAATATCAGATTGGAATGGCTAGTAAACGTACATCTATCTTAATTTCCCCATCTTCAGATTGATAGACGAGCATCTTATCACTATTTTGCATCCATACTTTACTTTGATTTGTATCAAAGCTTTCGACAAAAAGCTGTAAACCTAGCCTTGCTTCAACATTCTTTTACAGGAAAGGTTCGTTCAAAAGAGGTTTCAATACATCCTCGTACAAAGCATTCCTATCAATGATTGGCTGCATCTCATCACCCACAATCCGGGATGAGGGGATTAGGCAGATTACATAAACACTGCCGTTTATAAAGTAAGGAACTGCATGCAAAGGTGCTTTGCTTTCGTCTATCAAGAAATACTCCCTTTTAAAGGCACTGATGTCACATCCTTTTTCGGCAGACTTCAAGGCTACGATGGTTATAAAATCTTTCTGTACACTGTCTTTAAGCACCCATACATCCTTTGTCGTAACAAAAAGGGACCGTCTCAACCATTTATTATCCATGCCTTTGATCACAGCTTTTATTAGCCATGTATTAGCCTTGTCTTTGTGTTTACCAATAAAAGTCTTACCCGTCCATCGCAACCTATGAGTGCTCTCAACGTATGTTACACAATAACTTGGCACATTCTTCTCTCTCATGGAATCTGACAGTAGAACCTCTTTCCTGTTTTGTCTGGCCTTGTCTTTTATACACAACGATGCGGTTTGCGCCATGCAATTGCAGAACACACAAGTCAAGCAAGCTATATGTAACGCTAATCTCTTCATACAACTTTTATTCTTAATGGCATCTTGAATTTGTATCGGTTTGACATTGGGGTAATGGACGCTTAGGGGCTAACACAATCTCTATATGCAACTTTCCTGCCTTTATCGCTCTGAAATTAATCTCATCACTCAATAAATACCTTCCTATCCCTGATATACTCAAAAGAGCCATGTCACAACTCATTATCAGAGTAAGACATAGCTCTTTCTTCTAAATTTTAGTTTTGACACACATCCTTGCCAATGAGGCCGTTCTTAGCGACGGCTTCCCAAAGGAATGCTTATGCCAATCATGCCACTTACCGTGCGCGTATCTTGCCCGAAGTACATGTAATCGGTAGCCAACGTAACCGGTCCGAGCTTAAAACCGAGTCCCAGACCTTTGCCTTGGCTTTGTAACATCGAGTAACTAAGGGCAATACCAATATGGCTATTAAAGCTGTAGTTACCTGCAAGCGTCAGCTCGGATTGCGTATTTACCTCGCCAAGGCGTGTGGTTGAGAGTGCGCCAACCGTCAACTTATCGTTAAGCAGCTTGTATTGTGCACCTAAAACCATAGTTGTGCGTAGCGAAGTGGTGCGCGACTTGCTCTCTTGAGCCTTCAAGTTCCACAAATCCGAGTTAAATATCTCACCGCTTTCTATTGTCTTCCTGAACTCCTGACGATGCTGCCCGGCATGCACGCCGTCAAAGTCGTACTCGCGATTAAAGTCGGAAACACCATGGATGGTGCTGCCCTGGCCCCACGAAATGAAACCTAGGTCGAGCAAGGCAGCCGATAAAGTAAAGTCGCGACCTAGTTTATAGGCTGCACCAAGGTCAACTGCTGCACCGAAACCAGCAAGACCACCGCCACCGCTATGCTCGATGTTGTCTACATACTTATTGTTGTCTGTCACGAAAGACAGGCCTGCCATCGAGCCCTTTACCTCTGCACGCGCCTTAATAATTGCTTTTCCCGTCACCTTTTGCAGTTGTTCTTCGGTGATGGTAGACCAGTCTTGGTTGGCTGCAATGTTGTGCAGGTTGGTCTTCATGGTTATTTCGTCAACCTTCATGTTGATGTCGGCGATACCAAAGAGCAACTTCACCTTTGCGCCCAACACCAAACGCTCGCCAAAGGGCCTAGTGTAACCCACGCCCGCTTCCATATACGAATTAATATTGGCTTGCAATCCGCTGGTATGTAGGTTGGCATTGACCCACGATTGACTGCTCAAACCATGCGCAGCACGCATAAATTCGAACACGTCGCGCTTAACGTTTGCATCTACATCAAGCTTTAAGCTGAGGTTCACATTCCAAAAACCATCGCCACCCCACCATCCAACAGAGGCCAAATCGGTGGCCACCGACATGTTCAGACGGTTGTTTTCTTTAAGCTGATTGATAAACTTATCGGTGGTAAAATAGTCGGCCGAGCTGCTATTATTCAATATATCAGAGAGATAGTAAGACGAAATAGCATTAGAGCTAATGCCCATGTTGAACGCGCCAAGACCGGGAATGTTCACAAATCCACGTGAAGGAGCCAAGGCCGGATTAAGTTTTTGCTTGAAGTTTACGTCATCCATAAAATAGGTTGTGCGGTTAAACTGGGCGAACATCGCCATAGGAGCGATTGCCAACAGCAGGCTCGCCAAAGCTTTCAGACTTCTTTTTGGGGTCATTTTAGTTTTCATCTATATTAAAGAGTTGGGTTATACATTTTCTAATAACACGCTACAAAGATACGATTATGTTTACATTCTACAAAAGTTTTTAACGTTTAATTAAGATTTGAAGCGTAAAATTGCCATGCCTCTTCATGCCTCATTCAACACCTCTAAAAAGACATGGCGATGCGCATTTTCGTTAACCTGGCAGTACAAAAGCCTTTGTACTGCCACTACAAGCCTTTTGTAGCCACACTACAACTTATCGGTAGTGCCACTACAACTCATCTGTAGTCACACTACAAAAGGCTTGTAGCCTAGCTAAAAGTTGTTAATGGATTTACAAGTTGACAAATTAACAAGTTGAACAACATAGCAGCAATGGCTCGTATGGTGGTTAACAACACCACAAATAGACACCCTAACCACCTTTGAGAAACCGATAAAAAGCTCTGAACAAAGCTAATTCAACCCTACAAAAAACACACATCTATCACCCAACAGCCACCCCCTACGATACAAATTATACGCAAACATTGATGGTTATCAATGATAAAAAGTGTAAATTTGCAAAACATTCCCTACCCAATCGCACCCTTTAAAGGATGCGAAAGGCGCCGATAAGTCTATCTACAACAAACTTTTACAAGCTATCGTGCGCTTATATATGACAACACATAGATCTAAAAAAAGAAGCAAAAGAAAGAAATGACCTTGACAGTATTGAGAAAAAACATCCTTGGCTACGTAGTGAAGCCCCTACAAATCAATGCACCGTTCTTCGTATCGATGTACTTGTTGGGGGTGGTTTGTGCGTGGCTAACCCTCCCCTACCATCCTGGCGAAAAGATTTACCACCATCTTTACACCGAGTTGTTGGTTGACCTTTATGCCATTTGCCTTATTTTAAGTCTCTTGCCACGATGTATCCGCCCGTGGGTTCGCGGTGCACTATACCTTATTATATATATAACGTCGGCCATCGACGTGTATTGTTACACCCAATTCGACTCTACCCTCACCCCCACCATGCTGCTTTTGGTGGGCGAAACCAACGGTCGTGAGGCCAGCGAGTTCCTTTCCACCTACCTATCGGTCAGCGTTCTCTTTAGCAAAGTGGGGTGGATCGTGCTCATCGTGCTTCTTCATGTAGCCTATTCGTTACGCCGTTTCGCACCCAAATCATTAAAACAGGCTTGGCAAACGCTTCTAGACAAAATACCAACCATCAGCAACTCACTCGCTATCAAGCTGAAAATGTGTGCGAGTATCGGCTTTATCGCCATGTTGATTTGGAGCGTTTACGTTACGGCCCACAACAAAGCAGCCTTATGGAAACTGATGACAGGCAGGAGCATAGGCGAAGTGGAACATACGCTTACCGAGCAAGAGCATGGCGAGCCCTACCACGCCGTGTACCGATTGGCCTTCTCGATCTATGCCAACGTATTGGCTTCGCAACAGATAGACAAGCTTGTTGTTGCCGCCAACAAGGCACAAGTAGATAGCTGCACATACACCAGTCCGCACATTGTGCTGATTATCGGCGAAAGTTTTAGCAAACATCACTCGCAACAATACGGCTATACGCAACCCACCACTCCACGACAAATACGCCGCGAACGTAGCGGACAGCTAGTGAAATTCAACGATGTGGTGTCGCCTTGGAACCTTACTAGCTACGTTTTCAAGCATGTTTTCTCACTCTACGATGTGGGCGAGCGAAGCGAATGGTGCGATTATCCACTCTTTCCCGAATTGTTTCGCAAGGCGGGTTATCACGTAACGTTCATCACCAACCAGTTTTTGCCCAAGGCAAAAGAGGCTGTTTATGATTTTAGCGGTGGTTTTTTCCTCAACAACCCCACGCTGAACAAGGCCATGTTCGATACGCGCAACGATAGCATTTACTACTACGACGAGCACTTGGTAGGCGAATACGCCCGCCTAAAAGCGCAAGAAGGTAAGTACAACCTTACCATTTTCCACCTGATTGGTCAGCATGTAGGGTACAAGCACCGTACACCCAACGACCGCCGACGATGGAAAGGCACCGATTACAATACACTTCGCCCCAACTTAACACCTGGTCAGCGCAGCGTTTTGGCCGATTACGACAACGCCGTGCTATACAACGACTCGGTGGTTGACCTTATCGTGAAGCAATTCGAACGAGAAGATGCCATCGTTATCTATATGCCCGACCACGGCGAAGAATGTTATGAGGAGAACCGTGGCTTTATCTGCCGCAACCATTCGGCAGCCATCGACTACCCCTTGGCCAAATACGAGTTCGAGATTCCTTTCTGGATATGGTGCTCGCGAACCTACATCGCCCGTCATCCCGACATCTATCGGCAGATGCTAGACGCCCGCAACCGTCGCTTCATGACCGATGCCCTACCCCATTTACTACTCTATTTGGGTGGCATCAAAGCCAAGAGCTACCGCGAAGAGAACAATTTGATTAGTCCGAAGTATAACGAGAATCGGCCACGAATGCTCAAAGGTATCACCGATTACGACAAGTTGCCACGCCCCAAGCCCCAAAGTGCCATGCCAAACTTTGGCCGACGTGTTGGCGCACTTTAACATAACCCCATCACTATGCCACAAAACGAGCAACATACTGAAGGCAAAAACGCTGTGCTAGCCAGCCAACAACAAGGTGCGGCACATGCTAACAGTCCCGCAGACAAGTCCACTAGCGCTCAAAACGCCAGTGGTCTTAACGCCTGCATGCGTGGTTTGGCCATCATCGGCATATTCTTGCACAACTACTGTCATTGGCTTGGTCCGATGGTTAAGGAAAACGAGTACACCTTTAACGCCGAAAACGTAACGCGCATGAACCATGCCCTGGTGCATCCCGATGGTCAACTGCCCCTTCATCTGCTGTCTTTCTTCGGTCATTACGGCGTGCCTGTGTTCCTCTTCCTTAGCGGATACGGCCTTTTCAAGAAGTATCAAGACGTTCAAGTGCCTGTGGGTAGATTTCTATATACCCACTATCTAAAACTGTTTCGTATGATGGCGGTGGGCTTCGCGCTTTTTATCGCCGTGGATACGCTTAATCCGCCCAGCTGGCATTACGATAGTTTGAAGGTTATCTCTCAGCTATTGATGTTCAACAACCTGCTGCCCCGTCCCGATAAGATGATTTGGCCTGGTGCTTTTTGGTTCTTCGGGCTGATGATGCAGTTGTACTTGCTCTACCGCCTGGTGCTTCATCGCCGTCATTGGGGTATAACCGCGCTGCTCATGGCCCTGTGCGTGATTGTGCAGTTGCAGCTTCCGCCCCTCTCCGAAACCATGAACCGCTACCGCTACAACTTCATGGGGAGCATGCTTCCCTTTGGTCTTGGCTTGCTTTATGCCCAATTTCATAAGTCGGCCACGCTGTGGGGCAACGACAGCGTTAAGCAATCGGCCGCCCTGTTGGTGTGCATCGCCCTAGCCTATTACCTCAGCCAGAGCTTCGTGGGGTGGACTTTCGTTCCCGCCGTTATCTGCGTGGCCACCCTCTTAGCAGCCAAGTTGCTGGCCCGTGTCGCAGTTATGGCGTGGCTCTATCGTGCCTTGTGCTGGATGGGCGGCATCTCGGCGGCCCTCTTCGTAACCCATCCCATCACCCGAAAGCTCATCATCCCCATCTCACGCCATGGTCAGCCCTACCTTGGATTGCTGCTCTACATCGTGGCATCCATTGCCCTGGCATGGGTGGCTGATAAGCTTATCAAGCGCATTCCACTACCCAAACGTTAACATCTGCATCCAATGAACCCAACAACAAACGGCATCCGCTTTGCCAACATCAGCCTACATAGAAGCGAACTAATGGGTTTGGCCATGATAGCCATTGTGCTTTTCCATGTCAGCTTGCCCCGTTTGTCGCCCTTCTATGGACTTTGGCGTATGGGAAACATCGGTGTCGACGTATTTCTTTTCCTAAGTGGCGTGGGACTTTGGTATGCTTTAACAGGCAACAAGTCGCTCAAACGGTTCTTCTCACGACGTTACCTACGCATCTATCCCACGTGGTTTCTCGTGGCATGTCTTTACTATGTGCCGCGCTTTTGGCAAGGCCAACACGGTTGGAAACAGGTTATTGACCTGGCGGGTGATGTGCTGGTGAACTGGGATTTTTGGCTGCACGATGAGCTAACGTTTTGGTACATACCTGCAACAATGATGCTTTACCTCTTCGCTCCAGCGTATGTGCGACTCGTTTCACGTCATTCTGCCTACCGCTGGTTGCCTGTTTTGATGATTGTTTGGTGTGTGGCCGTGCAATGGGTAAGCCCCATACACGATGCCGTTGGCCACATCGAGATATTTTGGAGCCGAGTGCCCATCTTCTTTATCGGCATCAATTGCGGTGCGCTGGTAAAGCAAGGACTAACCCTCAGTCCACAAAGCGTTTGGCTTTTGGTGGCTGCCACGGTGCTTTCGCTTGGCGTAGACATCTATTTAGAGCAGACAAGGCACGGACTTTTTCCGCTTTTCATTGGGCGGATGCTGTACATCCCCGCCACATTCAGCCTTGTTTTGCTATTGGGCAACTGGCTTTCGGCCGTACCGCAGAGCATAAAGCGTGGCCTGCGACTGATAGGAACCGTGAGCCTAGAAATGTATCTGTTGCACGCCCACTTCGTACTGGTGTACGTTAAGCGACTGCAATGGGGATATTGGGGCACCTTCTTGGCCTGCTTCGCCATCACCCTGCCCTTGGCATGGCTGCTAAACAAGGGGATGGAACAACTAACAAAGCGATTTGAAAGATGAAAAAAACGCTCTTACTTATCCGTCCGCAACAATGGATTAAGAATGGGTTTGTGCTCATTCCCATGTTCTTTGGCGGACGGTTGCTGAACGTCGACGATGCCATTGCAAGCGTCGTTACCTTCTTTGCATTCAGTTTCGTGGCCTCGGCCATCTATTGTTTCAACGACATTATTGACGTTGAGGCCGACCGCCGACATCCCATTAAATGTCACCGACCCATCGCATCGGGTGCGGTTAGCGTGCCAACGGCCTACGCGCTGATGGTTATCTTGACGTTGTTGTCGGCCTTACTGCTGTTCTTCCTTCCCCAACGGGCAGGCGAAACAGCTGGTATTGTGGCCTTTTATTTCTTGCTTAACATGGCTTATTGCCTGTGGTTGAAGCGCCATGCCATTATAGATGTGTGCACGGTGGCCTTTGGTTTCGTGCTACGGATATTGGCCGGCGGTATGGCTTGCGAAGTGGCGGTGAGCAATTGGTTGGTATTGATGACCTTCCTACTTGCCCTATTCCTATCGTTTGCCAAACGGCGCGACGATGTTTTGCGCATGAACGAGACGGGCGAACCGCCTCGCCGCAACACCATACGTTACAACCTCACCTTCGTAAACCAAGCCATCACCGTTACAGGTACTGTCACCCTAGTGTGTTACATCATGTACACGGTATCGCCCGAGGTAGTTAGTCGGTTCCACGCACCCTACCTTTACCTCACCAGCATTTTCGTTTTGGTGGGTCTTTTGCGCTATATGCAGCTCACAGTGGTAGACGAAGTGAGTGGCGACCCTACCAAAATACTGCTCCGCGACAGGTTCACGCAAGCCATTGTTGTGGCATGGATCATGTCGTTTTTATTGATCATATATTAGGAGTACAAGGAGTAAGGAGGTAAGGAGCTTAGGTGAGAAGTTAAAGGAGTTAAGTTGAGGAGTTAAAGGAGTTAAGGAGTTATGGAGTTAAGCCAAATGTATAGGTGGCGTTAGCCATTCTTTCACCTTTTCACTCTTTCACTCTTAGAAGTTATGGAGTTAAGCCAAATGCTTTTCACCTTTTCACTTTTTCACCTCTTAAAGGCGTTAGCCATCTTTTTCACCCTTTCACCTTTCCACCCTTTCACTTTTAAGAGTGAGGCTGACATTATGAAGATCAATTATTCTACAACGCCCATGCGCGTTTCACTTTTCGACTTCGACGGCACGCTAACCACGCTCGACACCCTGCCAGCATTCATCGCCCACGCTGTGGGAAGATGGCGGATGCTCGTGGGCTTTGGGCTTTACCTGCCCCTGATTGTGCTGATGAAGTTGCGACTATATGCAAACGGCCGAACCAAAGAACGGCTATTTGCCCACTTTTTCAAAGGGATGACGCTCGAAACATTCGATGCGCACTGCCAATCGTTCGCTAAAAACAACGCACACATACTGCGCCCACAAGGCATGAAAACCGTAGAGGAAGCCTGCCAACGTGGCGAAAGCGTGCTGGTTGTTAGTGCCAGTATCACCAATTGGGTGCTACCCTTCTTTCGCCAACTGCCACAAGTGCAGGTTATCGGCACACAGATAGCAGTGGAAAACGGAACGCTGACGGGGCGGTTTGCCTCGCCCAACTGTCATGGTGCAGAGAAAGTGCGACGCGTGGAAAACCTTTTCACTCCCCGACACCAATACTATATCACGGCCTACGGCGACAGCCAAGGCGACAAAGAAATGCTAGATTATGCGGATGAACCACATTATAAACCCTTCAGAACAAAGTAAACGCCAAGGCTTGGGCGAAGTGTTGCGCTTCGGCATCGTAGGTTTGTCGGCCACCGCCATACAATACACGGTCTATTGGGTGGGTTTGCAGTTTACCAACCACAACCTAGCCATGACCGTGGCCTATCTTCTGAGCTTCGCCTTTAACCTCTGGGCCAGTCTGCGTTACACCTTCCGTGTGGGCGGAACACCTGGTCGTGGGGCTGGTTTTGCCATGGCTCATGTGGTGAATTACCTGTTGCAGATGGCCACACTCAATCTCTTTGTAGACCTCGGTGTAAGTAAAACGCTCGCGCCCTTACCCATGTTCGCCGTCTGCGTGCCCATCAACTTCCTGCTGGTGCGCTTCTTTCTCAAGCGTGATGGCATACGTATGTTTGGCATTTTCAAGGTTCGGCGCGAAGAATGGATGGTGGGTGCACCCCTGCTTACTGTCTTCGTGGGGTTGCACGCCTTACTCATCGCCCGCTATTACCAACTTTTCACACCCCTGCAAACCCACTATTGGGACCTCATCATTCGCAACTTCCACCTCTCGGGCTTCGATCCCATCACCTATGTGGTGGTTAGCGACTGGCAAGCAGGCTACAACGTGTTTCGCCATCCCTTGCTGGCCTTCTTCATGTATGTGCCATATATGGTCAACCAAGGCCTGATGTGGCTCACGGGCATCAACTGCGCCATCTTCGTTGTGGCAGCTATGCAAGTCTTCGCAGCCTTCTATTCGCTGGTGTTTCTTCACCGACTGTTGCGCCAAGTGATGGGTCTTAACCTGTTCGACACCCGTTTGCTCAGTCTGTTTTTCTTCTCCTTGGCCTACGTCATGCTGTCGGCCATCGCGCCCGACCACTTCATCCTGTCGCTCTTTGCCTTGCTACTCACCCTCTTAGTGGCAGCCAATCATCAACAACGGCATACCGCCATGCCCACGTGGAAGGCACTTTGCCTCTTCGTTCTCACGGCTGGCATATCGCTGAACAACGGCTTAAAGGTATTTGTAGCCGCACTTTTCACCAACGGTCGCCGCTTCTTCCGTCCCCGTTTCCTATTCTTTGCCGTGCTACTTCCTTCTGCCTTAATCTGGGCTTTCGCACGTTTCGAGTACAAACGCTTTGTTTGGCCAGACGAGGTTAAGCGCCATCAGGCACGCGACAAACGTAAGGCTGCAGCCAAGAAGAAAGCCGAAGAAGAAGCTCGAAAACGCCAACTGGCATGGGAAGAGGCTGTAAACGATGCGAAAAAGAAAAATCCACATAACCCCAAACTACCGCCACGCCCCACCAACACCACTGCAAAGAAAAGCCAAAACAATGGTGCTGCCGCCAAAATGGGTAAGCCCATGATGCAAGGAGAATTTATGCGATGGACCGATATCAGCACATCGCGACTGCAATCGAGCATTGAAAATCTCTTTGGCGAAAGCATACAGCTGCATCGCGACCATCTTTTGGAAGACATGTATAAGCGTAGGCCCGTCATCGTTCACTATCGTTGGGCCATCAACTACGTGGCCGAAGGGTTGCTGGTGCTGCTCTTCGTGGTAGGACTTTGGGTGGGACGGCGCAACAAACTGCTGCTCATGGGCCTGGCCTTTGCCGCTATGGACTGGGTATTACACGTGGGATTGGGGTTCGGCCTCAACGAGGTGTACATCATGACAGCCCATTGGGCCTACGTGTTACCTTTGGGTTTGGCTGCCCTGCTCTTAACGGCCACAGGCCGAAAGCGCACCTTGCTGCGCATCGCCATTGGCTCGCTCACCCTTTGGCTCTATGCTTGGAACTTATATTCCACGGTAGATTATTTACTCAATAGCTAGAAACCAACGGGGCGAAAACGGCGCCTAAGCCTCAACGCACACACATATTTGAAGGCAAATGCAACTCTCATTGCATCCATTCAATAAGCCTTTAAGATAAAGAAAATTACATATCGGTTTGTTCCGCATTAGCTGGAATCGGGTTACATATCAGTTGGAACAGGGTTCCAGTTTAATTGGAACAACACTCCAACTTATCTGGAACATTATTCCAACTTATCGGGAACAAACCATATAACGAAAAACAATGCAACGAAAGCTAAAAAGAGGGAATGCGAAAGGTGATGCATGGTGAGACGGAAGCATAAAAAGACACCTGCCATGCCTTTATCCACCAAACATATAAAAAGGCTAATTTGGGATAATATACCATGCTTTTTGAGCAAGACTAACTAACATAACAATTGCTTTTTATCTCGAACTGACGTATATAATAACATTGCCGTTCTGACGTTATATAAAAGTATGCTTACGTAAAACGTATGTTTAAACTAAGAAAAGAAGAAAAACCGCTGGCCCTAGTGGCATTCTTGGTGTTTGCATTGCAAAATGCGCTCACCATATATAAATACCACAACCTTTTCACACGCGTGGGTTTTAAGGGATATTGGGTGTTGTTTCACGAGATGTTCCATGTTTCGGGCTACGACGCCTACTCGTGTATCTACCTCTCAAACGGCAAGATATACTACGAACTTTCTCGCCATCCGTTGTTCGGTCCGCTGCTCGCACCGTTCTATTGGCTCAACGATGCCATCATTAAGCACCTCGATTTCAATGCAGCCATCTACATCATGGCCGTGTTGTTAACGCTCTGCGCCACCCTTAGCGCGGTGCTACTATTTCGCATTTTGCGTTCGCAGATTGGCTTAAAGCTGGTAGATGCCCTTGCGCTTACCGCGTTATTGTTCTCGTTTGCATCGATTATGCTAGCCGTCATGCTACCCGACCACTTTTGCTTTTCGCTGCTATTGCTCATCCTCACCTTATATATAGCCAACGATGCACACGCCAAGGGCAAGGCTATGGCATGGTGGCAAACGGCACTTTTACTGTTGTTCACAGCTGGCATAACGATTAGCAACGGTGCGAAAACCCTCTTGGCCGACCTCTTCGGCACGGGTAAGAACTTCTTTAAGCCACGCCGACTGCTGCTGGCGGTTGTGCTTCCGCTAGTTATTTTGGGTGCAGCCTTCTATGCCCAATACACCCTTCAACTGCTGCCACGCGAACAAGAATCGGCCCGAATTGAAGCGCAAGTGCGACAAAAGAATCCCAACGCCATTAAGCGAAGTACGGCACACGAGGCCCGAAAAGAACGTATCATCGGCAAACCCATGGGCAACGACCCCGTACTTAAATGGACCGACAAAGACACGCCACGACTAACGAGCGTGGTGGAAAACGTGTTTGGCGAGAGCATACAGTTGCATCGCGACCATTTACTGGAAGACCTGTTTATCTCGCGACCCGTTGTTGTGCACTACGAACATTGGCTTTTCTACGCCGTGGAAGCTGTCTTGGTGGTGCTTTTTGTGGTTGGCTTGCTTTGCGGAATACGCCAAAGGATGCTTTGGCTCTGCTTGTCGTGGTTGGGTGTAGACTTCTTTTTACACATTATTCTGGGGTTCGGACTAAACGAGGCCTACATCATGGGCACCCACTGGATGTTCATCATCCCCATTGCCATTGCCTTTATGTTCAAGCGTCTGTCGGCTAAGCCGGCCCTTGTGCTGCGCTGGGGCATCGTGGCTTTGGCGCTCTACCTCTACGTGTACAACGTAAGGCTCGTATTTCAGTTCATGTCCCACCCCTTAACCATTGGCTAGACGCCACATCGCCACATGCCCGCCACGCACACCTATATCACCGCCGATGAGTTGTTTCGTCGCATCGGCCACGCCTTATCCACAGCTTCCACGAGCCCCGAGGCCGTGAACAAGCAACTGCACGACATGCTTTCGCTGGCCTGCGACGGCGCTTTGCAAGACAGCTTGCAGGCCTTCGGCAACCTGTTTTCGAAGGTAGATTTCCTTTGCAAACGTCATCGCATAGCCCTTCGCGATGTAGTGGCGATACAACAGATGCGTCGCGAGAGCAACAAGACCCAACCCATACCCGTTGCCGACGTACCTTATCACTATCGGGCGCTATCCATCTTCGTCTCGGCCGTGTATGGCTCACACATCCCCAGCACGCTGGTTGGGCGCATCGCACCCACAAACAAGCCGCCAAAAGAGTTGCGACACGTTGACTTTCGCTACCTGCGCTGCATCGTAGACCAATGCGACGACAACCAAATGATGGTGAAAATAGACCACGAAGCATACCCAGAGCCCATGGTTCTGAACTTAGAAGCCGACGAACTGGCCTACCTTAAGCCCCTGCTTCGTGTGGGAATGCAACTCAACTTGCTAGATAGCACCAAGCAAGGAAATGCCCTTCTGCCACGATTGGTGGTGCTAGAGCCCGACTTTCTGCTAGACATTAGTGCCATTGCACGCTGTTTTACCGATTACGGACACCATCCCTTGGCCTACACCGTTAACCGAATGGGGGCCAATGCCAATTCGCAAGCCATACTAGTGGGTAGCTTTGCGGGTGCTGCACTAGACGATATCATTAACAACAACACCGATTACGACTGGCGACAGACCTTCACCAACACCTTTAAAGAGCGCACGATGGAGTTCTGCACCTGTGCCGACCTCAACGCGCGCGAACCCTTTCGCGAGGTGGCAGTTAACCAAGCGAAGAACATCGGGGAAATTGTAGACCGCCTTTTCGATAGCGAACAAGAGGGGTTCGACCGCTCGAAAGCCTTGCTCGAACCTTCGTTCGTTTGCGAAGAACTGGGCTTGCAGGGGCGCGTTGACCTCATGACGAGCGACTTTCGGTTGCTGGTGGAACAGAAATCGGGCGCCAACTACAACATACAACGCAACCAACCCAACGAGTATGGCAGCTTTCAGAAAGAAGACCATTACGTGCAATTGCTGCTCTACTATGGTGTTTTGCGCCACAACTTCCGCCTATCTAACCAACAGGTAGACATCCGTCTGCTTTATTCCAAATATCCCTTGCCCGGCGGATTGGTAGTGGTGGCCTATCTGCAACGCCTTTTTCACGAGGCAATACGCCTGCGCAACGAGATTGTGGCACAAGAATTTGGCATCGCCCAACAAGGCTTCGATAGTGTTATCGACAAGCTTTCGCCCGACACGTTGAACCAATATCAACTTGGTTCAACCTTTTATTATCGCTACCTCGAACCCCAAATCGCTGCCGTAACCACACCCCTGCATAAGCTCGAAGCACTGGAACGCGCCTACGTATGCCGTATGCTAACCTTCGCCTACAACGAACAGTTGCTGGCAAAAGTGGGCGCACAGCATACGCAAGGTCACAGCGGAGCCGACCTTTGGAACATGCCGCTGGCCGAAAAACGAGAAACGGGAAATATTTTTACCGGCCTTAAACTGCAAAAGGCAGAAAAAAGCAACAGCTATAATGGCGTAGACACGCTCACGTTCGACGTTCCTGAACAGGCCGACGACTTCCTTCCGAACTTCCGCCGTGGAGATATGGTGTACCTCTATGCCTACAAACCCGATGCCGAACCCGATGTTCGGCAAAGCATCTTGTTTAAAGGCGTGCTGGTAGACATCGCCGTTAGCCAACTTGTTGTGCACCTGAACGATGGTCTGCAAAACGACAACTACTTGCAAGGCGATAAGTATTTCGCCATCGAACATGCCACGAGCGACGTCGGTAGCACATCGTCTGTGAAAGCTTTACATAGCTTTGCCACGGCTAACGCTCAACGCAAAGCCCTGCTTTTGGGGCAAAGAGCACCGAAATACGATGCCCAAACGGAGCTGTCACGAAGCTATCATCCCAGTTACGATGAGGTGTTGTTGCGCATAAAACAAGCGCGCGACTACTTTCTACTTGTTGGGCCGCCCGGAACGGGCAAGACTTCGATGGCCCTGCGTTTTATCGTTGAAGAACAAGCGGGTAACATCCTGCTGATGTCGTACACCAACAGGGCAGTAGACGAGATATGCGACATGCTGCTATCGGCCAACGTCCCCTTCCTACGAATCGGCAACGAATACAGCTGCGACGAACGTTTTCGCCCTTACTTGCTAGACCGACTGGTGGACAAAGATCCCAAACTGGCTCTTATCAAGCAGCGTATCGAGGCTTGTCGGGTGTTCGTTGGCACAACATCCACCATGCAATCGCGCTCAAACATCTTTGCTTTGAAGCACTTCGACCTAGCCGTTATCGACGAGGCATCGCAGATATTAGAGCCTAATATCGTGGGGTTGCTCTCTGCTAACTTACCTCACGACACGGCCCTGGCCCATGGATTGCGCCCTCAAAGCGACAGTTTGCCGGCCATAGACAAGTTTGTACTTATCGGCGACCATAAGCAATTGCCCGCGGTGGTTCAGCAAAACGCCGCCCAAGCCACAGTGAACGACCCGCAACTAAATGCCATCGGCATAACCGACTGTCGCCAATCACTCTTCGAACGACTGATACACTGGGAGCGGAGCCAAGGTCGCACACGCTTTATTGGCATACTTAACCGCCAAGGACGCATGCACCCGCACATCGCACGCTTCCCCAACGAGATGTTTTATGCCCACGAACAACTTGATGTGGTGCCGTGTCCGCATCAGGAAGAGCAACAACTTGACTACAACCAGCCATCGCAAGACACGCTTGACGACCAGCTGAAAGCCCATCGCCTGCTGTTCTTCGCAGCTGAGAACTGCGAAAACGAGAGTCCGTCAGACAAAGCCAACCCTGCCGAAGCACGCATCGTGGCGCGCATATTGGGACGTATTCACCGCTTTTACGGTAATGCTTTCGACACTAATCGTACCGTTGGCGTCATCGTTCCTTATCGCAACCAAATTGCGATGATACGTCGCGAGTTGCAAAAGCTGGGTATCGCCGAACTAAACGACATCACCATCGACACCGTTGAACGCTATCAAGGGTCGCAAAGAGATGTGATCGTTTACTCGTTCACCATCGCTCACCGCTACCAACTCGACTTCCTCACCGCCAATTGCTTCGAAGAAAACGGTCGAATTATCGACCGCAAGCTGAACGTGGCACTTACTCGAGCACGCAAACAGATGATTATAACGGGCCATATACCCACCCTAAGCCATAACCGAACATTTAAAGCGCTTATCCAACACGTAAGGGAAAATGGATTGGTGGTGGAAGAAGAAGGGTAAGATAATGAGCTTATGAATTGATGGGGATGAGAATTTCATCCTACTCATCTTATATATACGCGCCCGTAGAGTCAACCAGCAATACATATCAAACCCTCCAAGAAAAGCTAAGAGATATTTGGTACGTTCCCAAAATATCTCTATTTTTGTAGTTGAAACTTTATATAGAAAGATAAACTATGAGTATATTAGCTGCCAGTAAAATAAACCAGCTATTACAATCAGGGCATAAAGGAGGACTATATTTCTCCAAATGGCTGAACGAACAAGGCTATTCGCCACAGCTTATCAATCGTTACCGCTCCTCGGGCTGGCTTTCTGCCTTGGGTCGTGGGGTTGTTTATCGCACAGGCGATGAGCTCTCCGCTTTCGGTGCACTAAGTTCTTACAACCAACAGTTGGGAAAACAACTTCGTGTCGCAGCTCATTCCGCTCTTGAACTTTGGGGTGTTAACCATTATGTGCCAATGGGAAAGCCACAGACAATGGTTACTTCAAGTAAAGACGCTGTTCCGAAATGGACGAAACTCAATGTGTTTGATAGGGAGTTTAAGTCTTTCAGTACCGACATTTTCACATCTCCTCAAACCACAACAATATCTTTTAGAGATTGGCAGCTACTTGTTTCCACTCCCGAACAGGCATTTATGGAATGTCTGTTACTTGCTCCGCTACACTATAACTACCAAGATCTGTACTATATCATGGAACAGCTCACGACATTACGTCCTGAAATGGCACAAGCTTTACTGCACTCAACGAATAACTATCGTGTTAAACGCCTATTTCTATATATGGCAGAGAAAGCCAGACACTATTGGTTGAATGAAATAGACGTGCAATCAGTAGACCTCGGCACACATAAATTGCAGCTAACAAAGGGTGGAATATATGCCAGCAAATACAAAATGACTGTACCCAAAGAACTTTCCGAATATGAGTAAGGAATAATATCTACCATCAATAACAGCCTATTTTTACCATGAACAACGAACAATACAAGCGCCAAGTGGGTTTGCTTATCCGCATCATGCCCGCTGTACACCAAATAAAGCACTTTGCCGTACATGGTGGAACAGCAATAAACCTGTTTCATCAAGATATGCCCAGATATTCAATCGACATCGATCTTACATACATCCCCATAGAACCACGCACCAAGAGTTTGGAAAACATTAACCAACTTTTGCGCATGCTCAAAGCAAGTATTGAGCGAACACTGCCTGGGATAAGTGTTATCCACAAGGAAGACGTATATAAGCTGCAATGTTCCCTCAATGGAGCCATGGTTAAGATAGAGGTTAATGCAACCAAACGAGGTGTACTTGGCAACTTAGAGGAACTACCTCTCTGCCCCAAGGCTCAGGTCGAGTTCCAAGCAACATGCAAAGCACGCCTCGTTTCTTATTCTCAACTCTATGGCGGAAAAATCATTGCAGCACTCAGTCGTCAACATCCACGCGATCTTTTCGATTGCAGATACATGAAAGGCGATACATTAGAGGAAGTAAAGAATGGCCTGTTGCTAAGCTTGTTAGGCAGCGACAAACCCATCATAGAGGTTTTAACGCCACATAACATCAGCCAAGAACAAGCCCTTGAAAATCAGTTTAGAGGTATGACAGACGTTCCTTTCTCGTACGCTGACTACGAACAGACACGACATGAGCTGATAAAAAAAGTGAACGCAAGCCTTGACGAGCGCGACAAGACTTTCCTACTGTCTTTCGAAAAAGGAGAACCGAAGTGGGATTTATGTATCGCAGGTAACCTAAGCGCATTCCCTTCCGTACAATGGAAACAACAAAACATTCTTAAACTGAAAGCAAAGAATATTCAAAAGTTCCAAGAAGGGATTGCAAAACTATCTGCTTTCTTAGGCCATTAAGCACGTTTTGTAGATCCGTCCACTAAGTTTCAAACAACCCTATCTACTTCTTCTCTAGACTTTAACCCCACTCCACGTATTTCCCATCACACTCAATACTCCGTTTTCTCCACCTTTTCCTCCCACATTTTAAAGGCGTTGATGGCCTCGTTGGGCAACAAAAGCTCCATGTTCTTACTGCGTTCGCTGGGCTTCAATGCCATTTCATTATAGATAAAGTCGTCGTCGAAGCCGATGTTGGCAGCGTCTTCACGGCTATTGGCATAGTAAATGTTGTCGAGATGTGCCCAATAGATGGCACCTAAGCACATGGGACAAGGCTCGCACGAGGTGTAAATGTCACACCCCGAAAGGTTAAACGTGCCCAATTTACGGCTAGCCAGCCTGATGGCACTTACCTCGGCATGTGCCGTTGGGTCATGGTCTAGGGTTACGCGGTTGGCCGCTTCGGCTACAATCTCACCGTTGCGAGCTATCACTGCCCCAAAGGGGCCACCTCCGTTTTTCACACTTTCTTCGCTCAGGGCAATGGCCCTGCGCATCAGTTCTTTGTTGTTCATTGCTATTCTTGCTGTATAATCTTAAGGTAATCGTCGTAAGCGATGAAGCGCCCACCCATCGAGCGCAGGTGGGGCGTTTCGAACTGGCAGTCGATTAGCAAACCGCCATTGTCGTTCATATAATGTGCCAAGTGGATAAGAGCTAGTTTGCTGGCACTGGGAACCAACGAAAACATACTCTCGCCAAAGAAGCAACGTCCAATGGTTACGCCGTAAAGGCCACCCACAAGATGATCGCTTTGCCACACTTCCACACTGGCAGCGAAACCCTGCTCATGCATTTTGCGGTAGGCTTTCACCATGTCTACCCCCAACCAAGCCCCGTCTTCCTTGATGCGCAACCGACTGCAACGCCTTATTACCTCATCGAAGTCCTGGTTAAAGGTAACATGGTACGTGCCCCTACTCATCAACGAGCGCATGGAATGCGACACATGCACCTCGGAAGGAAAGATAACGAACCGCTGCATGGGGCAATACCACAATATCTCGCGGTTATAACGGAACGAGTACCACGGGAAAATGCCATAGCTGTAAGCCAACAACATGCGGTCTACAGACAAGTCTCCGCCAACGGCCAGTAAGCCATCGGGTTCACCCAGATGCGGGTCGGGGAACGAGAGCGTTGTATCAAGCGCGAACACCATAGTATTATAGGAATAAGGTTAACACCATACACGCCTCGAACAACCTCTGCCGCAAGTGCGACAAAAGTGGGGGCAAGCCCCGAAACGAAACGCAGTATTCCCCCCTCAACGACCTTTTCAGCCCATTGTATGCGTGAAGATTGTTATATGTATAAACAAAATTGGGCATTGCGAGAGAGATATTTTAAACGATGTTAGCGGTTGTAGCAGCTCATTTAGGCACTTCGAGCACCAGCTGCACATTGGTGTCGTCGGGTGTTGGCGGTTCGTGGCCTTGTGTTTTCACGATGGCCTTTCCGCCTTTTTTTAGCTTTCCGAAAAGCATTTCTCGGGTAAGCAGGGGTTTTAGTTGTGCGGCGATAACGCGATCCATCTCGCGCGCGCCGTACAAAGGGGTGAAACCCAGTCGCAACAGATAGCTTTCGGCAGCGGCGTCGAGCGTTAACTCCACGTTGCGAGCAGCCAACTGCTGTTGCAGGGCTTTTATTTTCTTCTTCAATATCAGGTGAGCCATGGCCTCGTCCATATCGCGGAACACCACGGTAGCCGAGAGGCGGTTGATAAATTCGGGCTTAAACGTCTTCTTAACCTGTACCATCATGGCCTCGCCACGCGATACGTTGCTCGCAAATCCCACGTTGGCCTGCGAGGCAAACTGTGCTCCGGCATTGCTTGTCATAATGAGAACAACGTTGCGGAAGTCGGCTTTCTGACCCTTATTGTCGGTCAAACGCGCATAATCCATCACCTGCAAAAGGATGTTGTAGATGTCGGCGTGCGCCTTTTCTATCTCGTCGAGCAGCAACACACAATTGGGAGTCTTGCGTATTGCATCGGTAAGCAGACCGCCATCTTCGTATCCCACGTATCCCGCAGGCGAGCCAATGAGTTTTGCCACGGCGTGTTTCTCGGTGTATTCGCTCATGTCGAACCGCACCAATTCTATACCCAGCTCGTGAGCCAACACACGGGCCACCTCGGTTTTACCCACACCCGTAGGTCCAACGAAGAGCATCGCGGCCAGCGGTTTACCCTCTTCGGTTAGTCCAGCTTTGGCCGTTTGTATGGCTTGCGTAACCAGTTCCACGGCCTGATTTTGTCCGTAAATCTGCTCTTTCATGCGCTTTTCTAGCGTCAAAAGCGCCTCGTTGCCATCGTCTTTCAAGGCAACGGCCTGCACCTTGCACACCTTGGTAAGCACATCGGCCACCAATGCCTTGTCCACCTTCTGACGTTTGGTGGGCAGGGGGTGCATTTGTCGGTAAGCCCCAGCCTCGTCTATCAGGTCAATAGCTTTGTCGGGCAGGTGCCTATCGTTAACATACTTGGCGCTGGCACGCACTGCAAACTCGATCACGCCAGGCGAATAGCGCACGTTATGGAACTTCTCGTATTGCCCTTTCAGGCCGTTAAGTATCTTGATAGCCTCTTCGGGCGTTGGTTCAGGTACGTCTATCTGTTGAAATCGCCGAACAATGCCCGCGCTTTTGGCGAAATATCGGTTGTATTCGGCATAGGTGGTGCTACCGATAAAGCGCACATCGCCCCCTTCGAGATAAGGTTTCAGCATATTAGAGGCATCCATCGAGCCTTCGCCCGAGCGTCCTGCGCCCACCAAGTTGTGTATTTCGTCGATGTAAAGGATGGTATTTCCCTCCTCCAACAATCCGTCCATCACCTGCTTAATACGCTTTTCCAAGTCGCCACGATATTGCGTTCCCGCCAACATCGTACCCATATCCATCTGATATACACGGCAACCTTGCAGCCTTTGCGGAACGTCGCCCCGCTCAATCATGGCCGCCAGTCCATATACCAGCGAGGTTTTACCCACGCCTGGTTCGCCCACGTGCAGCGGATTGTTCTTTTCTTTTCGGCAAAGCACTTGTATGGTGCGTTGCAACTCCTCTTCGCGACCTATCAGGGGGTTATGATTCTTATACGTATCGTTCACACATGTAACGAGCGAACGCCACGGTTCGTTTTCCTCTTCCTCACCTTCTTCGCCGCCGAAGAAAGACATACGCGCATCGTTGGTGTACAGTTCCACCAGCTCGGCCACAAAGTTTGTGGCGTTTTCGCCCAACTGCTTGTTCAGCAAATATGCCGCATCAGAGTTTTCCAAGTTAATAAGTCCCATCACCAAGTGGGGTACTTGCAGCGTTTCCACATCGGCCATCATGGCCAATTTCTGAGCGTTGGAGAGAACTTCGGATAGCAACACCGAATTGTCGGGCACGTGATGCCAGTCGGCGGGCATGGTTTCCATCTTCCCCACAACGCCATCAAGCTGTGCCATCAGCGCCAAAGTGTCGCCTCCAGAAGCGTCTAATGCAATGGAAAAGTTATCTTGGTTTGTTAGGGCCATAAGCAAATGTTCGGGCGTAACAAACTCGTTTCGGTAGAGCATGCAATAGTTCAATGCGCCATTGAGCACTTGGTCGGTATCGTGTGAATTGATATAAATCGGCATGATGTTATCCAGGTTGACAGGTTAAACGTAAAGGGAAGCCCGCATGACGAGCCATATCGGTGGCTTTCTTCACCTTCGACAGGGCTACATCATAGCTATACACGCCCACAACTGCTTGGCTGCTTCTGTGTACAGTAAGCATCAGTGTCTCGGCCTCAGTGTCTGTCTTAAAAAACACGACCTTTAGTATCATCACGACGAAATCCATCGTGGTGAAATCGTCGTTATGAATAAGCACCTTATACTTGCGCGGTTCGCGAATATTTGTGTGTACGCGCTCTCTAATTGCCTCTTGCTGCTTTGCCATACAAGTGCAAATATAACGTAATAGCACGAAAACGCAAAATTTTTTGTATTAAATGATTGGAAGAAAATGTAGTTTTTCCTATTGTGATACAACCTTACAGCCATGTAGAACAAACCGCAGGAACTAAACAACACTAAAAAACATGCGATATAACATATTTTGATGCAGTTCGAATGACAATTTTATACCTCTTTCCAACATCCTTCCTGCCGTTTAGTCCGTCCAAAAAACACAGTCTAATTGACATTACCAACATTATCAATCAACAATAACGAGAACCGCACATCGCCCTAACCATCAGTCCGTTGCTAGCTTTCGCCTTCCTTTTCCACCACATAACAGAATGGCGAGAAAACACGTGCTTGTTGATAAAAGCTTTTGTGCAATGGGTGGACCATACCACATTGTCGCATTTATTACCAGTTATGGGCTATTCGTAACAGACTGCGAGGGTAGCTCAACTTAAGTTAAAAAATAACAACGCTTTTGCTTGCGATGTTAAGAAACTTTACGTATTTTTGCAAAGTAAATAGCTAAAAACCCGCAAAATCGCTAAAAGCGCCTATTACCTAACTCAAAATCCAAGAAAGATATGCAACAGAAAATCACTCAAAAACCAAGCTTAGACTTCATCATGAAGTCGGATTTCGACCGCCAACCTTATATCGCTCCCATCTGCAATGCACTGGATATGGAAACGGACAGCGAACTATTCGTGTGCACTTCGATAATGGCCAGCACCGACGAGCAGTCTTCGCACGATGTTGGCATCAAGGCTTAAAAACATAGTAAAGTTGGTCTGATATGGGCATATAGGCATTTGTGCCATCATCTACAAATGTAATATCGCTGAAAACGCAAATGTGCCAGTTACCCTCAATAAGGTTTGACAGGCCAAAGCCTCAGCTAGCCAACCGCCAGACCGATTAACTTAACTACCCAACAAGCACCAAACAACGGCCTTGCGTCAAACCAAGACAAGTTAAAATCCACATGACACTCCTCTACCTGTTAAATCAAGTAATTATATTTTACAAATAATCATCTTCCATCGACCCTTTCTAGAAAAGCTAAAGTTGATAAAATGGCAAAGAACAGCAAAACAATGATTGCATAGAGAAGCACATTATACGCTACAACTCCTGCAACGCAACGGGCAAGAAGGCGATTATCTATTGATGAAATGCATTGTGGAATGTGAACATTATCACTTTCACCCTTGAACACGAAGGCGTTAAAACGTAAAAAGACCAAGACCTACGGCCTTGAAGGATGATATATACAGCCTGGACAGGGTAGGTCGCTATCGCTCCCAACCCTGCCCTATCAACGGACCAACCGCTACGCGGTAGTTGGCGAAACGCAAGCGTTATTTTACTCCAACCCCACATCCAATCACACCAAACGTTATGCGGTAATGGGCGAAATGCAAGCGTTGCCTACACCTTATATTTGTTCAAAACGTATGGTATTTTATCCCACACCCCCACATTAATGTGCCCATATAATGTGCTTAACATCCTTGTTTAAGCAATTATTACACGAGTTCGGGATAAAACACAATCGTTATATCTTCTGCCGAGTAGCACGAGTTGGCAAGATAGCCATCCTCGACCTGGCCCAATCTTGTTCAAGAGGGCATGATTTCTTATCCCGAACTCGCCAATCAACCCTTCCGTTGTTCGCATTTTCATCGTTCAGAGAATGCGTTTTCTAAGCCCTGATTATGCATTATTAGATTAATCGCCGTATTAAATGTATTCTGGACGGCTGTTCCAGTTGAATTGGAATGCTGTTCCAGTTGAATTGGAACACTGTTCCAACTT
>ERZ773010.17-NODE-17-length-122286-cov-36.226154_pt1 | contig 122286 bp, 110 predicted proteins | sample MGYA00580842_ERZ773010 | MGnify/ENA primary metagenome ERZ773010 (study PRJEB29015, sample SAMEA2737982) | human oral metagenome | biome: human oral; feature: human-associated habitat; material: dental | place: China | collected 2107 ... | reverse complement strand
TAAACTAGACTTTTTCAAAATTATATATTATTATTAATATAATTAAAATGTGTAGGAGTTTATTATGAAGAATGTAGAAGGTTATCTAAATAAGATTATTTTTCATAACAAAGAAAATAATTATTATATTTTATCAATTTTTTTAAATGATAATTATGATTTCGTAGATAGTGATTATCTTAGTGTCGTAGGAACTTTCGATGATATTGATTTTATTGAAGATGATTTATATTCATTTAAAGGTCAGATAGTTCAACATAGAAAATATGGAACACAACTTTCAGCGATTGTTGCGGAACCCGTAATTGAAAAAGATAAAGATGCGATTATTTCTTATTTATCTAGTTCCATTTTTCAAGGTATTGGAAGAAAAACCGCAGAATTAATAGTCGATAGTTTAGGTGTAGACGCATTAGATAAAATTTATGATGATAAAACTACACTATACGATATTAAAGGTATTCCAACTTCAAGAAAAGATATTATCTATAACACAATAATAGCCAACAAACAAACTCAAGATATCATTTTGAAATTAAACGAATATAATCTTAGTAATAATCTTATTTTAAAAATCTATAACTTTTACAAACATAATACGCTACGCACAATAACAGAAAATCCATATTCTCTTATTAAAGATATAAAAGGTATTAATTTTAAAACTGTTGACAAAATAGCTGAGATTAATAATATAGAAGCTAACGATTGTGAAAGAATATTATATGGTTTCATTTATACGGTAAATACATTTTGTTTTTCCACTGGAAATACATATATAATGAAAAATGCATTGCTTTATAATACATTTAATGTTCTATATTCATCACGTAATACAGCAGTAGATAAAGAAGATATACTAAATGCTCTTACTTATTGTTTAGATACAGGCAAACTAGTAGAATTAGAAGAAAAAATCTTTCTTCCAGAAATTTATTATTCAGAATATGCAATATACAATGATATAGAACGCCGACTTGACAAACCAAATTCTATAGACATTAGTGATGAACTTTTAGATAAGTATATTGGTGAAATTGAAGAAGAACTTGGAATTGAATATGACATAGTACAAATAGCTGCGATTAAAAATTCTATAGTTAATAACTTTTCTATTCTAACTGGAGGTCCTGGGACAGGTAAAACAACAATTATCCTTGCAATAATAAAAGTATTTCAAAAACTTAACAACTATAGCCTTGCAGACCTTCAAGATGAAACTAAAAGTATATTGACACTATGTGCTCCAACTGGTAAAGCTGCAAAACGTATGGCAGAAAGCACTGGGCTTTATGCATCAACTATACATAAAGCTATAGGTTGGACAGCAGAAGATGAAAATATGGAGGAATTTGTCAGTGAAAAAAGGATAAAATCAGAATTAATTATAATCGATGAAACTAGTATGATTGATGTATTTTTAATGTATAATCTACTTAAAATTATTAATCCTGATGCTAAAATTCTTTTAGTTGGAGATAACGATCAATTACCATCAATTGCTCCGGGGAACGTCCTTAACGATTTAATTAACTCTCAAGTAATTCCAACTGTTAAATTAAATAAAGTTTTTAGACAAAGTGAGCATTCAAGCATAATAAATATTTCCCACTCTATTAGAAATAATATTCCTTTTGATATACTTGAAAATTTTGATGATAAAGAATTTCTATTAGCAACTAAAAATGAAGTGCTGGAAGTCATTACTACAACATATGATAGTATATTAAAAGAATCGAAAAAGGAAAAAATTCAAATATTAGCACCTATTTATAAAGGAGGTGCTGGCATCAATGAAATCAATAAAACAATTCAAACTCTCTTTAACCAAAACGAACTTCAAGTTGAATATGGAGATTTAATATATAAAGTGGATGACAGAGTTATGCAACTTGTAAATCGTCCAGAAGACAATATTTTTAATGGCGATATAGGTTATGTTTACGATATTTTTAGAGAAGCTGGAAAAATAAAAATAGTTATTGATTATGATGATAACTTTGTAACATATGAAAAACAAGAACTTAATCAAATAACCCTATCATATGCATGTTCTATTCATAAAGCTCAAGGTTCGGAATTTGAGAATGTAATTATACCATTTATTGATAGTTATAACTTTATGCTAAACAAAAACTTAACGTATACTGCCATAACACGCGCTAAGAAAAAATTAATTCTATGCGGAAATCCGAATGTATTTTATAAATCAATAGAACCTACTAATACAGTAATAAGGCAAACAGCATTATCTACTTTTTTTACTAGTAAAAAAACTAAAGAAATAGGTATAACATTCAATGAAGATTATATTTTAACATATCAAAATCTTAATGCTATAGATCCTATGATTGGAATGAATGATATAAAACCTGAAGATTTTATTTAAAAAAACTTTCGAAATAATTTCGAAAGTTTTTTTAAATATTAGCTAATTCACGAGCTAGTCTATCTATATCATTGATAATTAAAAATGCAGAAGCTATCGCTGAACCGTTCTTAGATGCAATTGAACTATTTACTGCATTAATAATTCCTGGAGTTAATTTTTCAATTCTCGATAAACGGCTGGTTAATTCGTTGAGTTTATCATATTCAGTGTTTTCACTAGATAATGATTTCAAAAAAGTAGTATCCGCCGAAATACGTTCCTTCACCTCGTTGAAACTATTAACTTTATTCCCTAAATCTCTTCCTTTATTAAGATCTGTTTCAATCGTTCCTGCAAGTTCATCAAAAGTTATCAAATCTTTGGAAAAAGTTGAAATTTTAGTTTTAATATAATCCACTGAATATTTTTTATTATTAATGTTATATTTTTTATCCTCTATATTATTAGTGTTAAATAATACGCTATTATTATTTTTTGTTATTATCTCTACATTAAAATTCTTATTATCAAATTCTTTTGAATTAATAGATTTTTCAACAAGTTGCTTTCCAGAGAAATTATTAACTTTTAACGTTGATAATAATTTGTCTAATTCTTCTTTGGTTACAACCTCTTCGTTAGTAGTAATAACCAGTTTATTCTCTCCTATGTTAAATTCAGTTTTTTCTAGCTGGTTAATCGTTACTGAATTTGTAAGATTTTGAAGCTGTTCTGTTGAGAACTTTTCTTTAGAACTACAGCCCTGCAATAAAAGCAAGGCTGTAATCATTATAATTAATTTTTTCATATTCTTAATTAGAATAACTCTGGTGCTGAGATGATGTTTAAGTTTTCATCGATTTCAAATACTAATGGAGTACCTGTTGGTAAATTAAGATCTAAGATTTTTTCATCCGAGATGTTTAATAAGTATTTGATTAACGCTCTTAAACTATTTCCATGAGCAGAGATAAGAACATTTTTACCAGCTTTGATTTGTTTAGATATATCGCTTTCCCAATAAGGAAGCACTCTATCAATAGTAAGTTTTAAACTTTCTCCTGTTGGGATTTCTCCTTCTGGAATATCTTTGTACCTATCAATATTTCCAGGGTACATATCGCTATTTTTATCTACTTGTGGAGGTGCTACATCAAAACTTCTTCTCCAAATGTGAACTTGCTCATCTCCATATTTTTCGGCAGTTTCAGCTTTATTTAATCCTTGAAGAGCTCCATAGTGTCTTTCGTTTAATCTCCAACTTTTATAAACAGGAATCCATAATAAATCTAATTCCTCTAAAAATAAGTTTAATGTTTTAATTGCACGTTTTTGATATGAAGTATAAGCTACATCAAAAGTAAGACCTAATTCTTTTAAAGTTTGTCCACCTTTAATGGCTTCTTGTCTTCCTTTATCAGTGATATCAACATCAACCCATCCAGTAAATCTATTTTCAAGATTCCATTGGCTTTCACCATGTCTAGTTAATACTAATTTCATTTAAGAAATCCTCCTAGTTAATTATTATATTTTTCATTATACAATAATTTTAAACAAGTGTACATACTTTTAAAATAAAAACTATTAAGAAAACATTCTACCATTTGTTTTAAGTTTTATTTCGTAAAATAAATAGATATCAACTTTTACTCTTAAGATAATAATTGATATCTATTTACTTTTTATTTACTGTTAGTATTATTAAATTATACATAAATTTTTCCGAATAAAGTTTTCTTAATAAACTTTACGGTTAATTTTATTTTTTTTTACAACTTTTAACTTATTAGTTTCAAAGAAAGTAAATACTTTCGCTAATAAAAATACAATAATCACCCAATATATAAACATAATATTACCTTCTTTCTTTTTGTACGTAAAACTTAATTTATTATCTATTAATATAATAACATACGGAAAACCGAAAATCAAGTATAAAATTCATATTTCTTAATTTTTTTATAAATATACTTGATTTTTACTACGGATTCCTTTATAATTTAAGATAAGAATAAAGTGAAGATTGGATAGATTATTATGACAACTACATTTAGTATCAGATTCAAACAGTGTTTAAAAGAAAAAAATATAAAACAAGCAGAGCTTGCTCGTTCTACTAAAATCACTCCTTCATCTATTAGTGATTGGTCAAAAGGAAAATATGTTCCTAAGAGAGATAAACTTCTTGTGATTGCTGAGTATTTATCTGTTAATCCTGATTGGTTGGTGGGTGATTGTGATAATATGTTTGTGGAAGAACATATAGCTTCCTCTTCTGATGAAGATTCAGATGAGTATATCGACAACACGTCTAAACTCCCAATACTGGGAACTATTTGTGCTGGAGATGGAGTTTATATAGAAGAAGAGTACGATGAGCATATTTTTATAGATCAAGGAATGGGCGCTGATTTTGCTCTTCGAGTTAAAGGAGATAGTATGATTGAGGCTGGAATTTTTGACGGGGATTTGGTTTTTATCCGTCAACAGTCTTCTGTTCGCAATGGCAAAATTGCAGCTGTTCGTTTGACTGAATGGAATGAAGCATCTTTAAAAAAGATTTTCGTTAAAAATGATAATGTAATTCTTTATCCTTGCAATCCAGATTATGAGCCTATAGTTACTCGCAATGTTGAAATTATAGGAGAATGTGTTGGAGTTTATAGAGAATTATAATAATACACTAATAAATATAAAGAATACGAAGTTTGACACTTAATTTTTAATATGGTCATACTTCGTATTTTTTTATATTTGTGATTTCAATACCGCTATTCTATCTCTGCCATTTATATCTTTATAAACGACAGTTTTAAACCCATTATTTTCCCCCAAGATATTTATTTTTTCTTTCTGATTATAGCCTATCTCAAAAAATATAATTCCTTTTTCAGTTAAATATTGTCTAGCTTCCTCTACTATATTTCTGTAAAAGTACATTCCATCTTCATCAGCAAATAACGCCAAATGAGGATCGTAATTTAAGACATTTTCTTTTATAGTCTCCTTGTCATCATATGCAATATATGGAGGATTAGATACTATTATATCAAATTTATCTTTTATATTAGAAAATAAATCTGATTCAACAAAAGATATATCTGCTTCCAAAGAACTAGCATTTTCTTTTGCGACCGCTAGTGCTCTACTACTAATATCGCTTGCTATAATTTCGACATCAAATTCTTCTAATTCTTTTTTTAATGTAATACCTATAATTCCACTTCCAGTACAAAGATCTAATATCTTTATATTTCTTAAATCATTTTCTTTAATATAATCAATTACTTTATAAACAAGTTCTTCAGTTTCCATTCTAGGAGACAATACATCATTTGTTACCTTGAATTTTCTATCATAAAAATATTCAAATCCTACTAGATGACTAAGAGGTGTATCATCTTTTATGTGTTTTTTAATTAATTGAAAATATTTTTGTTCGTCTTCTTCTGTTAATTCAAGTGCTAAATTTTCATTAAATTCACGTATTTCATCAAACATATACATTAGTAAAAATCGTGCTAAACTTTCTTCTTTTTCTTGCCTTCTTAAAAGAAGACAAGCTTTTGTTATAGCTTGCCTTCTGTTCATTATAGTTCTTCACCTTTATTAAGTTCTGCCATTTTTTCAGCTTGTTCAGCTATACGAAGTGCTTCTAAAACTTCATCAAGTTTACCTTCCATAATTTGGTCCAGTTTTTGAATTGTTAAACCAATTCTGTGGTCAGTAACACGATTTTGGGGATAGTTATATGTTCTAATACGTTCAGAACGGTCTCCTGTACCTACTTTAGATTTACGCTCCGCATCAAACTTAGCTTGTTCTTCTTGTTGATATTTATCATAAACACGTGCACGAAGTACTTTCATAGCTTTTTCTTTATTCTTAATTTGAGAACGTTCATCTTGCATCGATACTACTACTCCTGTCGGAATATGTGTTAAACGTACCGCTGACATAGTTGTATTAACAGATTGTCCCCCTGCTCCACTAGAGGCAAATGTATCTACACGGATATCATTCTCATTAATATCTATCTCAATTTCTTCAGCTTCTGGAAGAACAACAACAGTTGCTGTAGAAGTATGAATACGTCCACTTGATTCAGTTGTAGGAACACGTTGAACACGGTGTGCTCCACTTTCAAATTTCATCTTAGAATATACATCCTCACCTGAAATAATAAATATAGCTTCTTTAATTCCACCAATACCTGTCTCAGAACGTTCTAGTACATCAACTTTCCATCCTTGAGATTCTGCGAATCTAGTATACATACGAAGAAGATCGCCTGCAAATAATTGTGCTTCGTCCCCTCCGGCTGCTCCACGAACCTCAACAACAACGTTTTTACCATCATTCGGATCTTTTGGTAATAATAAGATTTTTAATTCTTCTTCCATAGGAGCAAGACTAGGTTCTAACTCTTTAATCTCCTCCTGCATCATTTCTTTCATTTCTTTATCTTCTTCTATTTCAAGAAGTTCTTTTGTATCTGCTATTTGCTGAACAATATTTTTATATTCTCTAAATACCGCAACAGTTTTTTCGATAGAACGTTGTTCTTTTGAGTATTCCATAAGTTTTTTTGTATCGCTAACAACATCTGGATCACTTAATAGTTCATTAAGTTTCTCATAACGTTCTTCTACAACTTCCAGTTGTCCTAATATCTCCATCTAGTCCTCCTAATAATTTATTTTCTTATTTCATGGCAATGTCTACATCTTGCTTCATATGATTCACTAGCTCCTATTACTACTATTGGATCATCAAAACGTGCAGGCTCACCATTAATTAATCTTTGACTACGACTTGCCTCTTGCCCGCACTTATTACAAACAGCATGTAATTTTGTAACCATTTCGCTTATCGCTATAATTTCAGGCATCGGTTGGAATGGTTCAGCTTTAAAATCCATATCTAACCCTGCCACAATTACACGAACGCCACTATCAGCAAGTGTATTTATAACACTAACTATTTTGTTGTCAAAAAATTGTATTTCATCAATACCTATAATATCATATTTTTTATCTTTTACATAATCATAAATTTGCTCAGCACTATCTATACTAACAGATTCATAACTATTTCCATTATGCGTTGAAACTTTGTTTTCATCGTATCTATTATCGATACTTGGTTTAAATAACAAGACATTTTGTTTTGCTATTACTCCTCGTTTAATCCTTCTTAATAACTCTTCTGATTTACCAGAGAACATACTACCACAAATGCACTCTATCCAACCGAATTTTCTATTTTCTACCATAAATTATTTCTCCAAATTAGATTAGTATAAATACTTTACTGTTTCAGAATTTTATACGTAATATATAGAATAAAAACAGACAATCCGAAAAGATATGTCTGTTTTATTTTTCTTACTTGATACCGTATTTTTTGTTGAAACGTTCGATACGTCCATCTGCTTGAGCGAATCTTTGACGCCCTGTATAGAATGGGTGTGTGTCTGAACTGATCTCAACTTTTAATAATGGGTATGTATTTCCATCTTCCCACTCGATAGTTTCTTTAGATGGTTTTGTAGAACCACTTAAAAATTTGAAACCACTAGTAGTATCCATGAATACAACTTTACGGTAATCTGGGTGAATTCCTTCTCTCATTATTATCGTCTCCTTCTGCCCTGAACGCTTTTAATACGAACAGAGTTATTTTTGAAGTGATCTAATCACATACCTATTTATTATAAATAATAAGTAGGAAAAAATCAAGTACTTTTATTAATATTTGTAAACTTTTTTTGTTGACAGCATAACTAACGGTACCTATTTCAAAAAGTAATAAATCAATATATAATACATTTGAATAGTGTAGGTATTAAAATGTTTACTTGCTTTTTACTTCTTCAGTTGCAACATCTTCTCCAAACCATTTATTTGCAATCTTTTGAAACGTACCTTCTCTATATAATTCATGAAAGGCTTCATTTATTTTATTAACGAGCGTAATATCAGCTTTTCTTGCACCTACCGCAAACGCCTCACTCTCAAATCCAGCATTCAAAATATTAAAATCATCAAGTTTATTTTGTTGTTTTAAATAATAATTAGCATAAACTTTATCTATAAGCAATGCGTCTATTCTATCATTTTCTAAATCAATTAAAGCCTCATTAAAGCTTTCATATTGTGTTGCATCATTGTTTTTAACAATATTTTTTAGTACTTCTGGATTTGAATTAAATGTATCATAACCTGATGATCCATTTTGGGCTCCTAATACTTTATCTTTTAAGTCAGAAATAGCTTTAATATTTTTCGATTTTTTAACGACAATAACTTGTTCATTAACCATGTATTGTTTAGTAAATTGAACTATACTTTCTCTTTCGTCAGTCTTGGAATATCCATTCCATATTAAATCAATATTACCATTTTTTAATTCCGTTTCTTTTAAATCCCAATTTATAGCTTGCCATTGTACTTTTATACCATATTTTTCAAAAACTGCATTAGCGAGATCGATGTCAAATCCTACATCTTTTCCACTTTTATCCTGAAATCCCATAGGTACAAATGTGTTATCAAATCCTATTACTACTTTTTTATCTGTTTGAAAATCGTTCCAGTTATCTTTTCTTGGTTTTTCTTTTCCACCAGAAGCACAACCGGTAATTACTAATACCATTATAATAAGCGTAATAACAAATTTAAATTTTCTCATTTTATCACCTCTTATTTAGGTTCTACTTTTAAAATACTATCAGCAATATTTTCAGCAAATTGTAGATCGTGCGTAACAACAATCTGAGTAATACCTAGTTCTTTATTTTGAAGAATTAATTTTTCTACCTCTAATCTTAATTCTGGATCTAATGCGCTTGTTGGTTCATCATATCCAATAATTTTTGGATCAATCATCATTGCTCGTGCTAGTGCAACTCGTTGTTTTTGTCCACCAGATAGGGAATTAGAATAACTGTTGATTTGTTTACTTAATCCAAGTTTTTCTAGCAATATTAATGCCTTTTGTTCGGCTTCTTCCTTTGACATATTCATTGTTTTTATTGGCGATAGCACTAAATTCTCTAATACTGTAAGGTGTGGAAATAACTGAAAATCTTGAAAAACAAATCCTAATAAATTTCTTTTCTCTAACTCATCTACAGGCAACAATTCTCCATTATAAATAATTTCTCCAGAATCAATTTTTTCTAAGCCAGCAAGCATTCTTAATAAGGTAGTTTTACCTCCGCCAGATGGCCCAACAATTGCTAAAATTTTATTTTCTTCTACAGTTAAATTAAAGTTAGATAGTATCTGTCTATCTTTAAATCTTTTACTAATATTCTTTAATTCTAACATATCTTACCTCCTATCATAATCATAACGTTTTTCAACACGTTTAGATACAATCGTTACAATACCAATTAAAATTAAATAAATTGCTCCTGCAACAAACATAGGCAACAGACTAGCATCTCTGTTAGCTGCTGTTCTACTTGCTAAAATCAAGTCGCTAATACCTAACGCATATACTAAAGAAGTATCTTTAACTAAACTCATTATTTCATTAAATACACTCGGTAATACAATTTTTATTACTTGTGGAAGAATAATAAATCTAATTGTTTGAAATTGTGTAAATTTCAGTACTTTCGCTGCCTCATATTGACCTTTAGGAATTGATTCTATACCACCTCTAAAAATTTCTGCAAAATACGCCGCATAATTTAATGTAAATGCAAGTATTGCTGCAGGTAATCTATCAAAGCGTATCCCTACCGATGGTAATACATAGTAAATAAAAATTAACTGAAGTAATAAAGGTGTCCCTCTCATAATCCATATATAAATGTTGAGAAAGTAATTTAACACTTTAATATTAAAGTGCATAATAAATGCAATAAAAACACCTAGTGGAATAGATAAAATTAAAACTAAAAAAAATACTTCTATTGTGATAAGAGCACCTTTTATTAAACTTGGTAATATATTAATTAAATATTCCATTCAATGACCTCCTTATAAAATATAAAACTTCATCTTTTAATGAAGTTTTTATTTAAAATTTATAGACTATTATAACATATTTTCATATAAAGAAAAACCTCTTAAAACTAAGAGGCTAAATAATTATTATTTATTTAATTTTGAATCGTGGAATTTTTTCATAATTCCTTCTTTTGATAATAAACTTCTAACTGTGTCAGAAGGTTGAGCTCCATTACCTAACCATTTTAATGCTAACTCTTCATCGATTTTAACTTCTGCTGGTTCTTTAACAGCATTGTAAGTACCGATAGTTTCGATAGAACGTCCATCACGTGGAGATCTTGAATCAGCAACAACGATACGGTAGAAAGGTGATTTTTTAGCACCTAATCTTTTTAAACGGATTTTTACTGCCATGTTTGTACTCCTTATGTTTCAACTTTTTATTAATTTTTAATGTGTGTGTTTATGAAGTGTTTAATGAAAAAGTTGAATCTATAACGCTAAGTTTTCTAAGCTAGATATTATTCTAACATTAAAATAAATGTCTGTCAATACTTTTTAAAGAAAAATGTCAACTTTTTTTCTTGACTCTTCTAATAGCTATTGTATCAGTATATATTAATCATGTAAAGAAAAAATATTTATAAATAATTATTCAGATAAAAGCAAGATATACAATCTTACCTTTATCTGAATATTTTAGTCCTCTAATACCTTTTCAATTTCTTTTAATACTTTATCTTTTCCTAATTTAGTAACTGATGAAAATGGAATTACCGCCATACTATTTGTTAAATCTAGTTCACGTTTTATAATAGCTGTATTTTTAGCAAGTTCATTTTTTGAAATTTTATCTATTTTTGTTAAAACTACAACAAATGGAATTTCGTAGTAATTTAAAAATTCATTCATTTCTATATCATCTTGCGATGGTTTATGACGACTATCTATAAGATGTAGAACAAAACCTAGATTTTCACTAGTTGTGAAATATTCTACAATCATATCATATAATTTTTCTTTTTCTGACTTTGATAATTTAGCATAACCATAACCTGGAACATCAACTAGAACTACTTTATCATCAATGTCAAAGAAATTTAATGTACGTGTCTTACCAGGTTTTGCTGAAACACGAGCATAATTTTTACGTTCTAGTATAGTATTAATAAATGATGATTTCCCAACATTAGAACGTCCACACATCGCTACTTCTGGCTTAGTATGCTCTGGATATTGTTTCTTTGAAACAGCACTGATTAATAAATCTACATTATGTGTATTTAACTTTGTCATTATTTTTCTCCAAATACTATATTGAATACTTCACTTATATTATCCACAGTATAAATAGTAAGTTTTGCCAAAATTTCTTTTGGTATATCTATTAAGTCCTTCTTATTTTTTGTAGGAATAATAATTTTATTAATATTCATTTTTTCTGAACTTAAAATTTTCTCTTTAACTCCACCTATTGGTAATACTTTCCCGTGAAGTGTCATCTCGCCTGTCATCGCAATATCATTATTAACTGCTTTTCTAGTTAGAGCAGAATATACTGATGTTGTTATAGTAATCCCTGCTGACGGTCCATCTTTCGGAACCGCACCTTCTGGAACATGAAGATGAATATCTATCTCAGAAAAGTTGATTTCAGTTATTCCTAATTGTTCAGCATTAGAACGTAAATAAGAAATTGCCATTTGTGCCGACTCTTTCATTACGTCTCCAAGTTTTCCAGTTAAAATGATTTTACCATTCCCTTTAGATATACTCGTTTCTATTTCAAGAGTATCTCCTCCAACAACAGTGTATGCTAAACCATTTACTAAACCTATTTCCGGATGAGAATTTTTATCTTTTGAACGGTATTTTTCAGGACCAGCAAACTCTTCTAAGTTATTAACACCTATTTTAACTTTTTCCTCACCTTTAAGAATTTTCAAAGCAACCTTGCGACAAATCGAACCAAGAACACGTTCTAGATTCCTTACTCCTGCTTCATAAGTATAACCATTAATAATTTTATTAATTGCTTGTTTAGTAAAAGCAATTTGTTCTTTTTTAAGTCCGTTTTCTTTTATTTGACGAGGAATTAAATATTTAATTGCAATATTTTCTTTTTCTTTTACTGTGTATGATTCTAACTCAATAACTTCCATTCTATCGCGTAGTGGTGCTGGAATTAGACTCAAATTGTTAGCTGTAGCTATAAACAATACTTTTGATAAATCAAATGGAATATCTAGATAATGATCAACAAATTCATTATTTTGAGCTGGATCTATTACTTCTAACATTGCAGAAGCTGGATCACCTTTAATATCAGATGCCATTTTATCAATTTCATCTAATAAAATTACTGGGTTTTTTGTTTTTATTTTCTTTAGTGACTGAATAATTTTTCCAGGTAAAGCTCCTAAATATGTTCTTCTATGACCTCGAATTTCTGCCTCGTCTCTTACACCACCTAAAGAAATACGTACAAAGCTACGCCCCATAGATCTCGCTATAGACTTAGCAAGAGAACTTTTTCCAACTCCCGGAGGTCCAGATAAGCATAAAATCGGTGACTTCATATCATCTCTAAGTTTTTTAACTGCTAGAAATTCTAAAATTCTTTCTTTTATTTTATCTAAACCATAATGATCTTCATCAAGAATTTTTTCAGCAGTTTTTATATCAATCTCATCTTTTGTTAATATATTCCATGGTAATGCTACAACTGTATCAAGATATGTTCTTATAATAGAATGCTCTGGACTCATTACGGGAGTTTTTTCTAATCTATCTACTTCTTTTAACAATATTGTTTTATCTTCATCAGATAATTCAATCTCATTAATGGCTTTTCTAATCTTTTCAATATCATCATCTTCTGGTGCAATTTGTTTTAATTCGTCTTGAACTACTTTCATTTGCTCACGTAAAAAGTATTCTTTTTGTTGCAAATCAAGATTTGTTCGAACTTTATCATCAATCTCACGTTTAAAACTATTCCCTACTAAAAATGCTTCTAAACTTCTACTTAGGAAAATTGCTTTTTTTTCTAAATCTAGTAAGTATAAGATACGTTTCTTTAGTAATCTATCCAAAGGGAAAAACTTGATATTTTTATTTATAAATTTTTCCAAATTATCTGTTTTATAGTAATCTATTTCAAAATTCTCTCTAGCAAGATATTTCTTAAGTAACTCTTCTATATTGTTAAGCATGGTATTTTTATCAAAACCATTATCTTCTGTATTTTTTATAGTAATATCTAAATACTCTACGTGCTTGTCATTGTACACGCCGCTCTTCACTTCAGCAACACCATAACAGTGATACTCATATTTATTAGCTTTTTTATCTATCATAAGTTGTCCATAAGTACCAAAAAACACGTTAAATCCCTGATTATCAAACATATCATCTTCCGAGAATTTTTCATCATATGTATCTATTGGTTTTCTTTTACTAGTAACAAATACAGATATTTTATCTTTTTTCAAGCCTTTTATAGTCTTTAAGAATTTTTTGTCTGTAACATCAATAGTATATATATTAGATGGAAAGAATATATCTCTATTTTCTAATAAGTAATATTTTGTCAAAACAAACTCCTTTCGTTATATTATTATTATTTTAATTTAGGTGTAGTTTTATTAACTATATTATCCTTGGTTATTGTACAAGTTTTAACACCTTTTCTACTTGGAAGTTCAAACATAACATCTAAAAGGGCTTCTTCTATGATTGAGCGTAATCCGCGCGCTCCAGTTTTTCTTTTTATAGATTCACGAGCAACTTCTTCCAATGCATCTTTTTCAAAAACAAGATTTACTCCATCTAACTTAAATAAATATTCATATTGCTTAACAACTGAATTTTTAGGTTCTGTTAAAACTCTTACTAAATCTTGTTCATCTAATTCTTCTAAATGGCATATCACCGGTATACGCCCAATAAATTCAGGTATTATACCGAATTTCACCAAATCTTCATGTTTTACTTTAGAAATAATATCAGAATCATCATTAAGTTCATCACTTTTTGAAAAGCCTATTATTTTATCACCTAAACGACGTTTTATTATTTCTTCAATCCCTGAAAAAGCGCCACCTATAATAAATAATATATCTTTAGTATTAATTTTTATCATTTCTTCGCCAGGATGTTTACGTCCTCCTTGAGGTGGTACACTTGCTACAGTTCCTTCTAAAATTTTTAGTAATGCCTGTTGCACCCCTTCTCCAGAAACATCACGCGTAATTGATACATTTTCACCTTTTTTAGCAATTTTATCTATTTCATCAATATAAATAATTCCTTTTTCAGCTCTTTCTATATCATAATTAGCATTTTGAATAAGACGTAATAATATATTCTCAACATCTTCTCCTACATATCCTGCTTCAGTTAATGTTGTTGCATCAGAAATCGCAAAAGGTACATCTAACATTTTAGCTAAAGTTTGAGCGATTAAAGTTTTTCCCGAACCTGTACTTCCTATTAATGCTATATTACTCTTTTGTAATTCTATAGTTTCATCATTTTGCTTAGCCATAATACGCTTATAATGATTATAAACCGCTACAGCTACTGATTTTTTTGCTTTATCTTGACTTATCACATACTCATTAAGGTAATCCATAATTTCTTGAGGTTTTAATAACTTGAATTCTGGTTCCTTTGTTATATTTCTATATTCAATCTCTTCATCAATTATATCTGAGCATAGTTCCACGCATTCATCACAGATAAATACATCGTTTCCTGCTATTAATTTAAATACTTCGTTTGGATTTTTACCGCAAAAAGAGCATCTCATATCTTTTTTATCATTTACCATAATTACACCTCACTTGTCTTGAACTTTATTCTATATCTTATTGTTATTTCGATATAAAGCCCAAAAAGATACATTATATTATAACATAAATAGATGTTTTTTTCTAGTAAATGAATTTTTATAAACCTTGATATAAACACTTTTTTAAAATTTATACACTTAGAATTTTTTTGAAAGAAAAAGAAAAAATATTACCATAATTAGGAGTTACTTTTTCACAATGAAATAATAGAATTTATAATGAAATTAAAATATAAAATGAAAAGTTAATTATAAGTATTAATTTTACTTTTATAGGTTGTAATTTAATGTTATAATTAAAATATAAATTTTAGGAGGAAACATTATGTCATTTTTTTCAAAATTAGGTGAAAACATCATACTTCCGCAAGATGTCCTTATTCAATCAAAAGAAACATCTGTTGTTCCAAACGCTGTTAATGCTACAATAGGAATTGCAACAGATAACAAAAAAGCATTGTCACTTCCGACAATTAATGAAGTTATAAAGGAACTAAGTACAGCAGAATATTTGCCATATTCTCCTACTCCAGGTTTATTAAAAATAAGGGAATTATGGAAAGAAAAAATTCTTAAAGAAAATAGCACTATTAACTCAAAATATTTGAGCTTACCTATGGTTACTACTGGTATTACCCAAGGGATTGATATTGTAGCAAATTTATTTAGTGAAAAAGATGATGCGTTGCTATTACCTAATCTATTTTGGCAAAACTACGCCCAAATATTTACTATTAAATTAGGGAATAATATTTATAAATATAATCAATTTGATAACGAAAATAATTTTAATCTAGCTGATTTTAAACATACGTTATATAATATTAAAGAAAACAAAATTTCTATAATACTTAATTTCCCCAACAATCCAACTGGTTATACCCCGTCAACAGATGAATTAACACAATTGGTTAACATCATAGATGTGTTCGCAAAAGAAAATCCAAATAAAAATCTAATAATAATTTCTGATGATGCTTACTTTGGATTATTTTTTGAAGAAAATCACAAAACTCCTACTTTAAGTGCAACATACAAACTTGTAGATAACAACAATTGTCTAGTAGTCAAATTAGACGGAATAACTAAAGAGTACTACGGCTGGGGGCTTCGTGTCGGATTTATAACATATTACACTAGTGATGATGAATTAAGAAAAATTGTATTAGAAAAAACTCAAGGTTACCTTAGAAGTACTACATCATCACCATCAAATCTATCTCAACAAATTGCTCTTAGGTTATTGGAAAGTTCACAAGTAAAACAAGAAAAAACATATAATGACAGTCTAATAGAAGAGCGCTATCGCATTTTGAAAGAAGCTATAGTTAAATATAATTTAGATGATGATGTAACTATATTCCCATTTAATTCGGGATACTTTTTCACTATCAAAATGCCAGAATACATTGATGCACATGAATTCAGATTGAAATTTCTTAATGACTATAAATATGGTGTTTACTCTATGGATGATTCTCACATAAGAATAGCTTTTTCATGTCTTGATAAAGAATTAATACCAGATTTAATTAAAAATTTCAAACTTTGTATTAAAGAATTCTCTAAATAATAATAAAAATAACTCCTAAAGTTTTTACTATAGGAGTTATTTTTAATTAAATTCCTTTTTTTAATAATTTTGCCATAAATTTATTAGCATTATACTCAACCGAATCATCCAACTTTAGAAAATCATATGAAGAGTATTTGTTATCTAATGCTGCTTTTATTAAATAATCTGTAACACGAGGGTTTTTAGGTAAAATAGGACCATGTAAATAAGTTCCAATTAAATTATTGTATAATAAACCTTCTTTCTTGTCATCATCATTATTCCCATAACCTACTATTACATCACCTAATGTTTCATAATCATGATAAGTTCTTCCTCCATGATTTTCAAAACCAACTATGTTTCCAAATTTCTCTGATTCAAGCAAAATATTACCAATTAAACGAGGTTTATTAGGTAAAGACTCAGTGTAAAAATCGAGAATATTTAAACCTGGTAGCTTAATTCCATCAACAGTCTTATAATATTCTCCTAAAAACTGATATCCTCCACAAATTGTTAGTGCAGGAGTCCCGTTTTCTATAGCTGCTTTAAATTCATTTTTTATTTTACTAAATTGCTCTGTAGCTATACACTGTTCTCTATCTGAACCACCACCTATAAAGAACATATCGCAATCAGATAACTTTATACCTGTTGTAGAGGTGATATTTTCAATTTTTAAATCTATTCCACGCCATTCACAGCGTTTTTTCAAAGAAATCACATTTCCTATATCACCATATAAATTGAGTTTATCTGGCATGAAATGATACAATTTTAATTCCATATAACTATTTCTCCAATTCCTTTTGAGTTTCAGTTAATGCTGTATAATTTGGTATAGCAATAGCATATCTCTCAGGGTATTTTTTCAATTCTAAAACTGCCTCTGTAATATTCTCATTGACTATTATATTAGCTTTAATATCACTATATTTCAAACGTAATGCTAATTCTTTAGCTCGCTTTCCTGAACAAACAATATTTTTAATATTTTGATTAAGTAAAATATTAAAATCAGTATCCCAAATCCATGATATATCTAAGCCGTCAGCTCCATTATCGTTTAATACCAAAAGATAATTTATATCTTCCTTAATCACATTACCAATTGCTAACGATGCATTAAGTCCTGCTGGATTTTTCGCTAAGTTAAGCAACACTGTAGCATCTTTTGATATAATAATACTTTGCATACGTCCATTCTTAGATGTATAACTGCCTAATCCTTGCTGAATTTCTTCCTCAGTTAGCCCTAGCTCTTTTAATAGCGAATATGCAGCAAGTAGATTATATATATTATAGTCTCCCGCCAATCTTGTCTCAATGAATTCACCATTATTAACACTAAATTTTATAAATGGTTCAACAACTGCATTTGTTACATTATATTTTGCTTCGGGGTGTTTAAAGCTACATTGTGTACATTTGTAAAAACCTAGCTGACTATAATGAATATAATCATAGTCTAATTCATGCCCACAATTAGGGCAAAATTTTGATTCTGGAATACCATAATCAACAAAGCTATATGCATCATTATTTATTCCAAAACAAACATTATTTTTGCCATATTTTGATAATCGTGTAACAAAAGGATCATCACTATTTAAAATAAGCTGTATATCTTTTCCTTCTAATTGATTACCGATTGTTTCAATTAAAGTATCTATTTCTCCAAAACGATCAATTTGATCTCTAAAAAAATTATTAATAACAAATTTGGTTGGTGTTATATAATTCATAACTTTTGGAATAGAGCCCTCATCTATTTCAATGATAGCTAATTTTGTATTGTTTTTTGACTGAATAGCAAACGTAGATATGATTCCATCTAACATATTAGCCCCTTCAAAATTATTAATAAAATTTTTATTACATACTTTTAATGTATGCCCTATTAAATTTGAAGTTGTTGTTTTACCGTTTGTTCCAGTTACAAAAACAATTTCATCATAATTAGTAGCTAATTTAGAAAGTACATTATTATCAAGTTTCCTCAATACTTTCCCTGGTAAATCTGTTCCTTTTTTACCTGCTACTCTACTGGCTTTTCTTGTCAATTTAGCCAAAAGTTTGTAAAATCCTAACATAACGTCTCCTGTTAAATCTTTTAAAGATTATTTTGTGATGTATCAAATTTATATCCTATTCCCCATACAGTAACAATCATTTTCGAAACTTTTGGAGAAATTTTATCAAATTTTTTCCTTACTCTTTTTATGTGAGTATCTACTGTCCTAAGATCAGAATAAAAATCATAATCCCATACAGCTCTAAGAATTTCATTTCGTCTAAATGCTTTATCTGGTGATTTAGCTAAAAACAATAACAAATCAAATTCTTTTGGTGTAAGAAGAACCTCTGTGTCCTCTACGATAACCTTATGTGAATTCACATCTATTATTAATCCTGGAAAAACCAATACATCTTTTGTATATAATTCTGGTGTATAAAAAACACTACGTTTAGTTCTTTGTAATATTGCATTTATTCTTAACATAAGTTCTCTAGGACTAAACGGTTTAATTACGTAATCATCTGCACCTAATTCAAATCCTTCTACACGGCTTTGTTCATCGGCCTGTGCAGACATTATTATAACAGGTGTCGCTTTAGTTTTTCTAAGTTCAGATAATATCGATTTTCCATTCAATATAGGTAAATGCACATCTAAAAGAACACATGAATAATCCATGTATTTCAAACGTTCTAAACCATCTTGGCCATTACTAGCTTCATCAACAATATACCCTTCTTTTTCAAGGTACATTATTAATAGTTTTCTAATTCTCTCCTCATCATCTATTACTAATACTCTCTCTGCCACTAAATATCACTTCCTATAAATTACTTATCTCCATTTTTAGCTTTATTAATTAATCTTTTTACCTCATGAATAGTAAGAACCCTGTACTCACCCTTACGTAATCCATCTAGTGTCAAATCTTCAATAGATTCTCTTTTTAATTTCATTACTTCATAACCTAACGCTTCAAACATTCTACGTACTTGTCTATTTTTACCTTCATGAATTGTTAGTCTTACTAGTGTGTTACCACTCTTATTTTTATTTTTTACAATATTAACCTCTGCTGGAGATGTTTTATAATTATCAATCCTTACACCAGAACGTAATATTTTTAAATGGTGCTCTTCTAGCTTCCCATTAATTTTTGCTACATAGGTTTTCTTTATTTTGTGTTTTGGATGGGTAATCAAATTTATAAACTCCCCATCATTAGACATAATTAAAGCACCAGATGTATCATAATCAAGACGCCCTACCGGTACTACTCTTTCATTCACTGCTTCAAAAAAATCCTTGACACAAACTCTATCTTTTTCATCAGACATAGATGTAATAACCTTTTCAGGTTTATAAAATAGATAGTATTTTTTATTTTCTTTTAATAAGCGTACCCCTTCAACAATTATTACATCGCTTGGTTCAGCCTTAACACCTAATTGCTTAATGACCTCACCATTTACACTAACCTTTCCCTCTAATATTAATTGTTCAGCCTTTCTTCTAGATGTATATCCAGAAGCCGCTATTAACTTTTGCAATCTTTCCGCCATGTCATCCTCCTATTTTTCTAAAAATTTACTTATCTCGCTTTCGCTTATATCATCTGATTTTGGTAACTCATCTAAACTTTCTATACCGAAAACATCTAAAAACATTTCTGTTGTTTCGTAAAGTTTTGGTTTACCTATTGTGTCCAATGTCTTATTTGATACAATTAACTCTTTAGCTAGAAGGGAGTGTAATATAGTGTCACTACTTACACCCCTTATTTTATCTATTTGAACTTTTGTTATCGGTTGATTATAAGCAATTATTGCTAGTGTCTCTAATGAAGCTTTAGATAATTTAATAAGATTTTTGGAAACAATAGCTTTTTTTATCATTTCAGACATTTCTTCATTTAAAAGCATTTTATAAGTCATCCCGAATTTCTTTATTATTAAAGGATTATCTCTTAAATTATATTCCTCCAAAAATATATTAAGCATATTTTCTGCTTCATGATGTTCTACTTCCATAAAAGTAGAAAAAAATTCAACACTCAAGCCTTCTTCTCCTTTCATAAAAAGTAAGGCTTCGATAGTTTTTTTAATTTTATCTAATAACATAGCTTATTCCTTTAACTTATATTCCAGAATTATTTCATTTTCATTATCTATACATATCAATTCTTGATCTCTAATCATTGTTAAAATACTAACAAATACTAAAACAATTTCATTTCTTTCAGTATAATTTTTTATTAGTCCAGAAAAAGATAATTTTTTACTTTTATTAAATCTCTCAGTCAACTCTTGTTTTATATCTTCAAATGAAATCTCACGACGATAGCTGACGAATGCTTTATCATTCTCTTTATTATTAAAAGTTTTTAAAACATTTTCCATAGCTTTCAGCAACTTTATTGAAGGTATTCTTAAAGATCCTATATTATCTTGTATATCTAAATCTATACTTTCTTTTTCTAAATATTGAGCTCTCTCTTTTTGCAAAATTTCCAATTTAGCACTAAGTTCCTTATAGTTTTTATAATCCAATAACTGTTGCACTAAATCTTCTTCCTCTTCCACTACATCTTCTTCAAATTTTGGTAGTAGACTTTTACTCTTTATATGGAGTAAAGTTGCTGCCATTACTATATATTCTTCTGCAATTTCAAGAGAAAACTCTTCACTAGTATTTATATACTCTAAATAACTCTCTGTTAATTTTGCAATAGGTATATTATATATGTCTAACTCCATTTTTTCAATTAAATGTAATAATAAATCAAGTGGTCCTTGAAAAATCTCTAAATTAACATTGTACATTTACTATTATTCCTTTAATTAATTGTTCTTCTTGGATGATTGATTATAGTTCTCTTTTGCCCTGGTTTTTTTAGATTATTAAAATATAACTTTAAACTATGAATATTTTTTAATCCTAGAAGTTCTTGTACTTCTTCCGCCGGAACCTTATCTTCCAAAAGATGAATAGCCAGCGAATTTCTAAAATTCATTGTATTAAGCTCTTTATCAAGCCCTAAATCCTGCTGACGTTTTTTAAAGATTTTCCAAAAACCTTGGCGACTTATGCCTTCACCATCATGATTTAAAAACAACTTACTATCATCCTTGATATCAGGATATTCTTTTTTCAATTCTTCTATATAGTTTTTAATTGCATCCGTTGATTCTTTATTTAATGCAACTGTTCTATACCCTTCTTTTTTCTTATACTTCAAATATCCTATTGTTGTATTAACATCCTTCAATTCCAAGTTAATACATTCTGTGGGTTTTATACCTATAGAGTATGATAGTTCAAAAATAGCTTTATCTCTATAATCCATCCAATTTTTTGTATCAATATCTAAAATTTTAGCTATTTCTTGTCTTGTAAATACAATAAGATTATGTTGGTCATCTTTATCCACATGTACATCTATGTTTATCATATTAGAAATTAGCCTTGTATTATAAAGATATTCAATAAAAATATGTACTGTTGAAATTGTTCGCGATAATGTCGCAGATGAATAGTCTTTTTTCTTTAGATACCCCAAATATCTTGTAATTAATTCCTCATTCAGCCAAGAATATTCCTCTATTGAATATCCTATTTCAACTAAGTACAGAAAGATTTTTCTCAAATCTCTATCATAAGAATTAATTGTATTCATAGAGAATTTTTTCTTGTTTTCTAAATATTCTCTAAAATCATTCAATAACTTTTCACTCATAAAAATACCCCCTTAGTATTAAAATACTCCCTAAATATTTACCTCTATAATGATTATATCATCTATAAAACTTTATGTAAATGTATTTGTAGCATTTTGACATTCACAATTAAAAAACCTTGAACAGTTTTTTGTTATAAACAAAAATCTCCCAAAGTTTATATTTATTAACTAAATTTATTATACTAAATTCTTTTTTTCCCGAATTTATTTTGAATTCCAATTACAAAAAATAAATTGACTATTATTATTGCGATTGGAGCTAAGATAGCATTATGAAAATAATACTTAGACATTGCTGCTCCAAAAATAACACCAAATAAAAATACTGAAACTACTGTTAAATAGATTAAAAACGGATATCTACTTTCACTTTTTTTTAAGAAAATATATTTGTATAAATGTTCACTCATAGAGCGTAAATTTCCAGTACAAAATACACTAGCAAAAACAAGATTATTAACTTTTCTAAATCCATCAAATTGAATAGCACAAACAAATGAAATGACAATTGGTCGGATATCTAAGGCAAATAACGAACCTTTAAAAAATATAAATGTTAATGCTATAATTTGAATAAACAATAGCATATAGATATGTTTAAAAATAGACAATTCTTTATATTTTGATTCTATATATTTACTAACTAATACCCCGATTATGAAAGATAATACCGGAATAAGATAATGTCGAACTTCATATAAATCCCCATTAATCAAACCTATCCCAACAAAAATTAAATTTCCTGTTTGTGCATTAGCAAAAATGCCCCCACAATTAACAAAAGTATATGCATCAAAAAAACCACCTACCAAGGTTAGTAGCAAACAAAACATCAATTGTTCATGTACAGGTAGATTTTTATTAATTAACGTCTCGCGAATATTCATATATTTAGCCTCTCCTACATCATTACAAGTTAATCAAAAATTGTTTCCCAATCATTGGGATTTTCAGAACAAGAAAAACACATTTCTAATTGTTTTTTAGTGGTTCTTTGAACTGAAAGCTCTGGTAGATTATCTAAAGAAAAGAAATCTGCAGCCAGCGTCTCAGTATTTGCTTCAAAATCATGATTGATATATTCACACAAAACAAAAATTTTAACCATACCAAGTGGAAAACTAACTGGATGATGTCTGTTATAATCCAACACCGCAATAATTTTTTTAGGTTTAATGATGGCTCCTGCTTCTTCTTTCGCTTCTTTTATAACATTTTCTCTCACGCTTTTTAAAGCATCTTGATAGCCACCAGGAAGAGCCCATTTTCCATCCAACTGTTCCTTAACTAAAAGAATTTTATTATCCTTGATAATAGCAGCTCTAGTTTCTACTTTAGGAGTTTGATATCCTATTTCACTAGCAAAACGCTCTTTTATTTTTTCTGGAGATATATCATATTTATAAGCAAGCATTTCGCAAGAAATTTCTCTAATTCGCTCCGAACGTTCTCTATCAAATTTATCTTTACTATATGCAAGAGAACATTGAGCCAAGAATTGCAACTCTTTTGCCCATGATTTCCAGATACCTTCCATATAAACTCTAACCACATCTTCTATTCTTCTTATAAAAATCGCATCTTTAATGTCTAGAAAATCATAGTCATTACTCATTAAAAAAACATTAGCCAACTCAGGTTTAATATTATTTTTATCAGCAGTTAAATATAATACGTTATGTTGAAAGGAGTCGGTTCCTTCTGAAAAAGTATAGTTAATGTTATTATTACTAAATACTTTTTCTAAATCTTTTGTTATTTTACATTCTAATTTTTTATCTATTAATAATTTTTGGTACATAAAACTACCTCCATGCTTATCTATATATTATAACATACTTATTTTTATTTTTTCTACTTAATTTTCTTCTTAATTCCTAACACTTACAAAGTTATGATTAATACAATATATTTTATTAATTATCTTATAAAACTATTATTAACGATTAAAAATTTTCTCAAATTTCTTGTAAGTTTTGATTATTAGTTGTATAATTATTATTGTAAGTATACGGTAAGGAGGGAATAGAATGAAATACATTATTTCTTTATTTTGGGCTTTCATTTTTTCATTTGTAACAATATTTATAATTACATCTATTTTAGGGAGTAACTCTGAAGTTAATACACTTAGAGACTGCGTAATTTTATCTGTAATCTTCACAGTATTCGTTGCACTACTTGATGCTATTGGTTTGGATAAAAAAAGAAGAGAAAATTAATTTATAAAAATAAAATTTATTATTAAAATAGGAATGGGACTTATGTTGCTTTCCTATTTTTTCTAAATAGGAGCACTACATATATGAATAATTTACTTGCAACTATGTGTTATATTGATAATGGTGACAGTTATCTTATGCTTAAACGTAATAAAAAAGAAAATGATATTCATGAAGGGCTTACTATCAGTGTTGGTGGTAAGTTTGAAATTGGAGAAAGTCCTGAAGATTGCGTTATTCGAGAAGTAAAAGAAGAAACGAATCTTGATATCATTAAACCTAAACTTCGTGGCATAATCACTTTTCCAAATTTTGATGGAAATAAAGATTGGTATACATATGTATTTACAGCAAAAGATTATACAGGTAATCTTACAAAAGATTGCAATGAAGGAGATTTAATTTGGATTAAAAAGAATGAAATACAAAATATAAAAACTTGGGAAGGTGATTATATATTTCTTGATTGGCTAGTACAAGATAAGCCTTTCTTTTCAGCTAAATTTAATTATGAGGATAATAAATTTATTGATTATGAAGTAACTTTTTATGACTAAAGGAGCAATATTATGAATATTGAATTAAATGAAATTTTTGAAACACACTATACTATTAAAGGTGAAAATAGTGCTAAAAGCATGGGGAGTGGTGATTTGGAAGTATTATCTACACCTAGTCTAGTAGCTTTTATGGAAAATGCTGCAAAAAATTACTTAAATAATTTTCTTAATGAGGAACTAGGCAGTGTCGGTAGTAATATTAATATAAATCATCTTGCTCCAACTCTTATCGGAAAAAATATAATTGTAAAAGGCACAATTAAAGAAATTATCAAAGAAAAGATAATTATCTTCAGCCTTGAAGCATACGAAGGCGATAAACAAATTGCAACGGCTGATCATACACGTGTAATAATTAATAATAAGACATTTATGAAAAAATTAATATCTAAATAAGCAAAAATAAAAACCTCCTATTTAGGAGGTTTTTATTTTACAATTTTACATTTAAAATTCATTAGAAAACATTAATTCTAAAAAATATTCTTTAAGTACTTTTATATAAGTACCTTTCATACCTAATGATTTTGACTCTATAATACCTGCACTTTCTAATTTTCTAAGTGCATTAACAATAACTGAGCGAGTAATTCCTACTCTATCTGCAATTTTACTTGCAATAAGTAGTCCTTCTGTTCCATCTAATTCTCTGAAAATATGTTCAATTGCTTCTTTTTCTGAGTATGATAACGAATTAAGAGCCATATTCACCATATCTTTATCTCTAGCTAGATTTTTTTCTTTATCTTGTTTTTCGTGAAGAATTTCAATTCCTACTACTGTTGACGCATATTCTGCTAACACCAAATCATCATCTTGAAAGTCATTATCCATTCTTCCAATAACAAGAGTTCCAAGGCGTTCTCCACCGCCTCTTATTGGTAAAATTACAGTATAAGTATTCCCTTCAAATCTTTCTTTCTCTTCATCTGGAAAAATAGAAAGCGGATCTTGAAATGGAATATTAACCTTCGTAGCATATACTTTTAATGTTGCATCTAAATAAGCTTTAGGCACTTTCCTAGCACGAATAATTTCTTCCATACGTTCGTTAGAATAATCTACAATAGAATCATAACCAAGAATATTACCTTCTACATCTAAAATATAGACAACAGAATCTAAAATAGGACTTAAGCGCATTGCCATTGCTTCAAAATCGACATTATCATGACGTCCTTCTTGTAAAATTGTACTTATTTTTCTTGTTTTTTGTAATAAACTCGCCATTTTTTTCTCCTTACAAAAATGCTTCCTCGACTATTATACCACTATTCGAAGGAAATTGTAAGACTTTTCAATAAAATATTTTAATCAATTCTGAAATTTTCTAAAATTTCTAATGATCTTTTCGCATATTTTTCATATTTTTCCTTTTTATCTCTAATTCTCTCTGGAAGAGGTTTTATTATACCGAAGTTTGCATTCATAGGTTGGAAGTTTTTACTAGTATTATCCACTATATAATTTGCCATTGCGCCAATCATAGTTTCAGTTGGGAAAACTACTTCTTTCCCTTCAGTGTTGTACAATGCATTTAGTGCTGCTACAATTCCAGAAGCTGCACTTTCAACATAACCTTCAACGCCTGTCATTTGACCTGCAAAATAAATATTCTTTTCATCTTTTAGACGATATGTTTTTTCTAACAATTGAGGAGAGTTTAGATATGTATTTCTATGCATAACTCCATAGCGAACAACACTAGCATTTTCTAAACCTGGAATCATATTAATAATTCGTTTTTGTTCACCCCATTTTAAATGTGTTTGGAATCCAACTATATTATATAGTGTTCCCTCACTGTTATCTTGACGAAGTTGCACTACAGCATAAGGGCGTTTATCAGTTTTTGGATCTTCTAGACCTACTGGTTTCATCGGCCCAAATAATAAAGTTTTTTCACCACGTTTTGCCATTTCTTCAAAAGGCATACAGCCTTCGAAATAAATTTCTTTTTCAAATTCTTTTAACGGAGCTGCTTCTGCTGTGATTAATTCATTATAAAATGCAAAAAATTCATCTTTTGTCATTGGACAATTTAAGTACGCAGCTTCGCCTTTGTCGTAACGTGATTTTAGATATACTTTATTCATATCTATAGAATCTTTTTCAATAATTGGGGCTGCCGCATCATAAAAATACAATCCATCCTGTTTTGTATATTCCTTAATGTTCTCACTCAGTGAATCAGATGTTAAAGGTCCTGTAGCAACAATAACAGGAGTCTCTCCTTTAGGAATTTCTGACAACTCTTCTTCTATAACATTGATATTTGGATGGTTTTTAATAGTCTTTGTAATCATTTCTGAAAACTTATCTCTATCAACCGCTAACGCCCCTCCAGCAGGAACTTGCGTAGCATCTGCACATTTCATAATTAAAGAATCAAGCATTCTCATTTCTTCTTTCAATAAACCTACAGCATTCGTAATATTATTAGCTCTTAATGAGTTCGAACATACTAACTCAGCAAAATTTTGTGTTTTATGTGCTGGTGTCATCTTTTTTGGACGCATTTCATAAAGGTCTACTTTAATTCCACGCTTAGCAAGTTGCCATGCTGCTTCACTTCCAGCAAGGCCCGCCCCAATTACTATTATCTTCTTTTCCATTAAATATCTCTCTTTCTATTTTATAATAAATCCGAAAAATCTTCTTTTTCTTCTTTTTTCTCTTTGTTTTCTTTTATGTCTTGTGTAATTACACAACCATTTTTATCAAAAATATATGTCTCAATACTTGCTAACGTTTCATCAATAAGCTCTGAATAATCATCACGTGATTCATAAGCGACGATTTTTTCTAATCTAGGTTTTGTTTTAGGAGCTTTGGGAGTGAAAATTGTGCAGCAATCTTCAAATGGAAGATTTGAAATTTCTAATGTCTCTATATCTTTTGCAATTTTTATAATATCTACTTTATCCATACTCAACAGTGGACGCAATATCGGCATATTTGTTACATTATTGATACAGTTCATAGATTCCAATGTTTGGCTGGCTACTTGTCCTAAAGATTCTCCTGTGGCAAGGGCTAAACATCTCTCTCTTTTAGCAACTTCTTCTGCAATACGAAGCATAAATCTTCTTGTAGAAGTCATTGTATAATTTGATGGAACGCGTTTAACTATTTCTGTTTGTAGTTTTGTAAAATTAACCACATGTAATTTTATTTTTCCTACAACTTCACTAAGTTTAATAGTTAGGTCAAAAATCTTTTGTAATGCATCAGCTGACGTAAATGGCGGCGATTGAAAATGAACCATTTCCACTTCTACACCTTTAACCTGCAACATATGAGCGGCAACAGGAGAATCAATCCCTCCTGATAATAGCAATAAAGCTTTTGATGAAGTATTGACAGGAAAACCACCAATCCCCTTTATAAAGTCTGTGAAAATAAAAATTCCTTCACTACGAACTTCTACATTAATAATAAAATCCGGTTGTTTTACATTAACTTTTAAGTTTTTATAATTAACCAGAACGTGACTACCAAAAATATTATTCAACTCATTAGTATTATGTGTGAAATTTTTATTTGGACGTTTTGTTTGTATTTTAAACGTATACTCTTTATCTAATTTCGTTTTTAATAAATTATCTACTACTTTTTTTGCTTTTTCTATATCCAATGGTGCTCGCAATACTGGTGAAAAATTGTGGATTCCCGGAACACATTTTAAACGATTCATTATTTCTACTACATCGTCGTTATTGTCTAAATGGATATACATTCTATCATGTTTTGTTTGAACATGAAATCCTTTTAATCCTTGAAGATTGTAACGAATATTTTTTGTAAGTTTTTTTAAAAATTGATTTCTATTTCCAGACTTTAGAGTAAGTTCTCCATATCTGACTATTATATGACTATATTCCACTTTCAATTACCTCTTTAAATTTTTTATAATATTCATCTTTAAATACTTCGATAAATTTTTTAACTTCTTCTAATTTTGTCTCATACGAGAAACTAACTCGAATACTTCCTTCAATATTTTCTTTTGATAAACCACGAGTATATAAAGCTTCATTCAAATGAAAAGTTCTTGACGAACAAGCACTCGTCGTTGAAACCATAATTCCACGTTCATTTAATGCATTGATAATGGCTTCTCCTTTTATTTTTGGAAGACTAATGTTAATTATTGAATCTACAAAATCATTTTGTAACGGTGAATTAATTATTACGTGCTCTATTGCGCTTAATTCATCAACAATTAATTTCTTATATTCATAATGTTTTTCTTTAACATCATTTACTTTCTCTTGAGATAGCCTCAATGCTTTAGCAAGACTTACTACCCCAGGAACATTTACAGTACCACTTCGAAGACCAGTTTCTTGACCGCCACCAAAAGTAATATTGTGCGTCGTTCTTCGTGATTTTAAGTATAGTAGACCTGTACCCTTCAAACCATGAAATTTATGAGCAGAAATAGAATAACTATCAATCATAGTTAAATCAATTTTTTCTTTCAGTACCCCTTGAACTCCATCAACATGAAAATGAATTTTCGGATATTCTTTTAGTATGTCTACAATTCCTTCAATAGGTTGAATTGCTCCAAAAATATTATTAACATGCATTACACTAACTAGAATAGTTTCTTTTGTTAACAATGATTTTAAATGTTCTAAGTCAATAAATCCATTTTCATCAACATTAACATAGTCTAAAATAAAACCACGATGTTCTAATTCTCTAAATGTTTCTAATACTGAAGGATGTTCTATCTTCGAAACTATAATTCTATTTCCAAAATCTTTTTTATGTTCAACACTTCCTAAAAGTGCTATATTATTACTTTCAGTTGCACAAGATGTAAAATATATTGTATCACTTTCCACACCTAATATATCTGCAACTTGCGTTCTAGCTGCATTAAGAAGTTTATTCACTGTTTTCCCATATTTATTAATACTAGCGGGATTCCCATAATAATTATTATTAACCTCAACAAAAGTTTTCAAAACTTCATCATAAGGTTTTGTAGTCGCACAATTATCTAAGTATATCATTTTTGACACCTTTCAATTACATATTTGTTGTTAACAAATCACTATAAAAGTATATAACAAATAACTAGTTTTATCAATTGAAATCAATTTAATTTCAATTTTCTTTAATTACTAAAATTGTATATACCTAGTTAACTTATGTCTATATTTAATCAATAAATATAAAAACAGCTAAAAATAAATTACTTCCATTTATTTTTAGCTATTTCTTTATTCACCATTAACTACATCTTTTAAAATCTGATCCCATTTTGGGAGATTTCTATCAATACGAACAGCTCGGTCGCTATCAGTCCCTAAAATATTATGTGATGAAGTTGCAAGTGCTACGACAACACCATCAACAGATAATTCATAAGAAAAAATAGTTTTTATTCCATTGTGTTTTTCTATCCACGTCTTAATAAACATATCTTGATTCTCAAATCTGATGTTATTTTTGATAGAATATTTAACCTCTATATCAGAATAATATAGATTATAATTAATTAGAGAATCTACATCTATCCCCAAACTATTTAGATAGTACTTTTTGGCTAAATTAAGCCAATCGTAAATATACTTATTATCTAAAAAGCCTGCTGAGTTAAAAAATTTTTTTTCTAATTTGAATTTTATAGTTTTTTCGTACATATTACTTCTCCTTTGCTATTATATCAGAAATAGCTTGCATTAAGATAGCTGTAATTTCGTCATGACTTTTTCCTTCTTCTTTTAAACTAGTAGCATCTATTTCATCACCTACAACTATTTTAATTTCTGAAAATAATCTAAAATTTTTACTTGGAATTATTGCAAACGGAATAATTTTCGTTTTAGCTCTTGTTGCAATAAAAGATGCACCGTTATGTGATTGACCTAAGTCTAACTCTTTTGAATGGGAACGTGTACCCTCAGGGAAAACACCAACTACTTCTCCTTCTTTTAATAACTTAATACTAGAATTAATAGCTGCTCTATCGAAAGTTCCGCGTTTAATAGGAATTGCTCCAGTTGCTTTTAATGATTGCTTTATAAATGGAATCTTAAATAATTCTTCTTTTGCAATAAATCGAATTTTTTTATCAAAAACTGCTGGAAACAATAATGGATCATGATTGCTCAAGTGATTTCCTGAAATAACAACACCTTTTGCATTCTCTATTTTTTCGCCATTAATTACTGTTACTTTATAAAAAATTTTATAAAACAATAATAACAACGTTTTTACAAAGTTATACATTCTTCTCTCCTTATTCTTCTGCCTTTTTAATTAATTCTGTCATCTTTTCTACTACTTCAGTTATAGTTAAATTAGTTGTATCTATCAACACTGCATCATCTACTTTTACAAGTGGTGCTATATCACGGTTTTCATCTTGATAGTCACGCGCCGCTATATCAGCTTTAACCTTATCGAAATCAATATCAACTACCCCTTGTCGTTCAAAATCTAAAACACGACGTCTCGCTCTTTCTTCAACAGATGCTGTCAAGAAAATTTTTACATCCGCGTTAGGTAACACTACCGATGCTATATCTCGACCATCCATTATTATATTATTACTCATTGCAAGGTTTCTTTGAGTATCAATTAAAAATTCACGAACCGCAGGTGATTTAGCAAATAGTGACGTGAATTTTGATATTTCTGCAGTTCGAATTTTTTCACTAACATCTTCACCATTGACAAAAACATATTGAATCCTATCTATAAACTTCACTTCAAACTTTACTTTATTCAATAGTAGGTCTATTTTTACTTCATTCAATTCCGTTAAATTGTTTTTTAAAAAATTATAGGTTAGTGCGCGATACATTGCTCCTGTATCAACATAATTATATCCTAAATCTTTAGCCACCATCTTGGTTATCGTACTTTTGCCTGAACCAGCTGGCCCATCTACGGCTACTGATATGTATTTCATCATTTACCTCTCAGTCAAATTTTTTCATGATTAATTATAGCATAAACTTATACTAAACACTAGCTTTTAAAGAGAAAAATTACATTTATAGCAACTTGAACTTTACTCTTAGATTTGTTTTTTAATATCATAGTATAACATTATTTAAATTGCATAAAATCAAATGCTTATTTTAATTTAAGTCCTAATAGTTTATCACGTAAGGCATTATTTTCCAAACTTTCCTGCTTCATATATTTTTTCATATCAACACGACTCGCCTTATCTTTTTTATTATTTTTTATACGTTTATCTACTTCTTTTTGTTTTAATGAATTTCCACATACACATCTATAAGTAGAATTTTCTCCACTTCCGAATAAAGTCATCTTCTTATGACAATTATCACAGCGAAGATTTGTCAAACGACTTATTACTTTTCTATTTCGACAAGTAGGAGATGAACATTTTAACATCTTTGTTCCTTTTTTATCTACCTCAAGCATATAGCTTCCACACTCTTCACACTTTTTCCCGCTAATATTATCGTGTTTAAACTTATCCTGACTATCTTTTATTTCTAAAATACATTCCCTCGTATAATCCTTAATATCTTTTAAAAACTTATCTTTTGATAGTTTGTTTTTAGCAATATTATCTAATTGTTTTTCCCACGTTGCAGTAAGCGAAGGGCTTTTTAGATTTTTCGGTACTAAATTTAACAGTTGCTTAGCTTTGTTTGTTGTTTTTATCCTACCGTTATCTAAAACCAAATAATCATTAGTAAATAGTTTTTCTAAAATATCTGCACGAGTCGCTACTGTTCCGATACCATTAGTTTGTTTTAGAATTTTTCTTTCATTATCATCATCTACAAACTCAAAAGGATTTTCCATCGCATAAATTAAACTACCTTCTGTGTAATAACTCGGTGGCGTTGTTTGTTTTTTATTATACTTCAAACTATCCAAGCTAAATTCTTTAGTAGAAAAACTAATTTTTTTATCTTCAATCTCACTTCTACTTAACTCTTTAAAACCAAGTTGAATTACTTTTGTACTTTTAGCGGTAAATACCTTATTATCTAATTTAAAACTATAACTTGTCTCTTCATATTTATAATCAGGTAGAAGGTTTTCAAGGAATCTTTTTACTACTAAATTATAAATCTTAAGCTCTGTATCAGATAAAGACATATAATTTGGCTTTTGCTCCGTTGGAATAATTGCATGATGATCACTAACTTTGGAATTATTTATAATTCTCTTCGTGTTAAAATCTTTTTCACGCAGCAGTTTAGCAGTTATTTCCTTATAATCACCACCAATAGCTCGTAAGCGATCAGCTAAAGTATTTTTCATATCAGTTGTCAAATATCTACTATCAGTACGAGGATATGTTAGTACTTTATGAGATTCGTATAAGCGTTGAATAATATTAAGTGTCTGTTTTGGAGACAATCCAAATAATGCACTTGCTACTTGCTGGATATCAGTTAAATTATATAGTGATTTTGGGTTAGATGTTTTAACCTTAACCTCTACCTTATCAAAATTAATAGTTTTATTTTTATTATCATTTACAAATTTTTCTGCTTTAGAAAAATCAAATTCACTTTCTCCACAGTTAAACCTAATACCATCAACTACTGCTTCAAAAGTATAATAATCTCGTGATACGAAATTTTTAATTTTTTCTTCGCGTTCATATACCATCTGTAATGTTGGAGTTTGAACACGACCACAATTTAGCGATGCATTGTACTTCAAGGTCAACGCTCGCGAAGCATTGATTCCTACTAACCAATCTGCATTTGCACGTGCAACACCAGAATAATACAACCCAAGATAATCATTACCATCTTTAAGGCTTCTAAAACCATCTTTTATCGCTTTATCAGTAACAGAAGAAATCCATAAACGCTTAACTTTCTTTTTACAATTTGCTTTTTCAAGAATATAACGTGCAACAAGTTCTCCCTCACGTCCAGCATCTGTCGCTATAATAACTTCATTGACATCTTTTCTATTAACTGCAGTTTCTATTATTTTATATTGTTTAAACGTTTTCTTTATAATCTCTGTTTTCATATACTTTGGAATCATTGGCAAATTTTCTAAACTTACATTACTAAACTCCTTATATTTATCAGGAGTTTGCAGCGTTACCAAATGCCCTAATGCCCAAGTAACGATGTACTTATCTCCTTCTAGACAACCATTCTTGTTATTTTTTACACCAAGATTTCTCGCTATATCACGAGCAACAGATGGTTTTTCACACAATACTACACTTTTCATTGTTATTCCTCACAAAATTTTTGATAATTCAATTAAAATATTCATATTTTAGTATTTTTTAAATTTTCTCTATGTATATTTATTATAATGGAAATTTATTTAAATATCCAGTAGCCACCTGTTTAAAAAATTTGTATTTACTATTATAAATATTAAACAATTAATTTAAAATTCATAAAACATATAATCATTATCAATATATAAAAACTTTAATTGTAAAATTCAAATAAAAATATTATAATTTACTTATATTACTATTGGAGGTCTTTATTTTATGAAACTTTATTTAGCTGGAGCATTATTTAATGAGGGAGAAATTTCTCAACGTTTGAAAGAAGGTCGCTTATTAAAGGAACGTTTTGGAGAAAAGTTATCAGTTTTTAACCCAATTGAACAACCGTTTAACGAAGATAAACAAACTTTACCTACTCCACAAGAAATTTTTCGTGGAGACACAGAAGCTATACATAACTGTGATATATTCTTAGTTGATATTACTAATGAAGATAGTGGCGTTATGGTTGAGTTAGGATTAGCGATTGCCCTAAAAAAACGAATTATCGCCATCAATTCTGATATCCGTCTAAAATCTGCAAATAAATATGAAATTCCTAGTTATGCAATGAACCATTACGTTCTTGGTGGAATTTTAGAACATGGAAAACTTGTATATTCTTTTAACGAAGCATTAAAAGAATTAGAAGGGCTATTTTGCTTAAGTAAATAGTCTTTCTGCTGTAACAACATTATAATAAAAAACATCCTTAGCCCTAGTTTTGCTATAACTAACTTTAAGGATGTTTTATTTTAAATATCATCTTTTTCTTTATTATTTATTCTAATTTTAAATCTCATGCCGTGCTCATATGGTTTAAAGCTATATTCTAAATCATAACTTTCTAATATATTTTTTACAATATATAACCCTAACCCAGTACCATTTTGCGGTTTATTAATTACTTGAGTATGATAGAAAATCTTGAATAAATTTTTTTGTGCTTCTTCGCTTAATGGCTTACACGGATTATCTATATATAAATATTCTTCATCGTCATATATTTGAATACTACTGTCTTCCGAAGAGTATTTAATTGCGTTACTAACAACATTAGATAATACTTTATCTAATGCCTGCTTACTCATAAGTATAGTTGTAGTATCTTTTACACCATTATTTATTTTAATGTTTTTCAGCAAATACATTTCTCTATATCTATCAATCATAATTTCAACAGCGTTCTTTATATTTAATATTTGTTTATTTTCAGTCCATTCTTGAAACTTAGAAGATTCTAAAATCTCTCCTAATAATATACTTAGACTATCAATCTTTAAAATAGTTTCAGATAAATATTTATTATGATCTTTATAAACACCCACATTATACTTCATATTTTCTAAAATAATTCTAATTCCTGTTAAAGGTGTTTTTAGTTCATGAGAAGCCGCCCTCAAAAACGCAACTTTTTGTTCTTGCAATTCGATAATATTTTTATTCTTTATTTCCAAATCATTTATAGTAGTTAACAATTTACTATATACTTTATTAATTTGTGAACCTACTTCTCCCAATTCACCTTTATTCTCTTCGTCAAATCTAGCATCTAACTCCATATTTTGCATTTTTTTAGTAACTTTTGAAATATATAAAAGTGGCTCTGCTAGTCGCTTAGAATAAACATATGAAAATATAAAACTAAATATTAACGTTAATACAAGTGTATATGGAAGATACACTAATACAATGTCTATTGCCTCATCTATTAAATTAGTTCCTGAAATAAACTGTACTGATAAGTTTTTATTATCTTTTGTTTTTAGTGTTCTTTCCTCAATAATAATATATGTAGATTCATTATTTTTATTAATGTTTAAATCCTTTACTATTTGTGAATCATCTTTAGGTGTTTCTTCCTTCAAATGTACAGAAATCCTCAAATTTTTTGAATATGATTCCAATAATAATGGAATCTCATCCGAATTTTTTTCTTCCAAATATTTTATTAAAATATCCGCACTCTCATTTATTTTATTTCTTTGATTCTCTGCGTAAAAAATCGGAAAAGTGAAGTATACTATTGCATGAATAATAATTATAGCTGTACCTAAAATTCCTAATGTCTTGAAAAAATTTCTTGAAAAAATTCCCATATTTTTTATCATAATTGCAATTTATACCCCACATTTTTTACTGTAACTATACAATCCAGTTCTAATTTTTTTCTTAAATTTTTAATATAGACATCTATTACTCTATCATATGGTACATCATCACTATTATTCCATACATAATCTAATATTTGCTCTCTACTCATTACTTGATTAGAATACTTCAGAAGAAATTTAAGTACATCTATCTCTTTTGGCTTCACATCCACCTCTACATTAGCATATACAGCCTTATAACTTGTAAAATCCACTACAGCTTCTCTATATTTCCAAATTTCATGATTACCGTAATGTCTTTTTAATAAGGCGTTTACCCTTTTTGCTAATAAAGGAAGTGAAAAAGGTTTAGTTACGTAATCATCAGCTTCCAAATCAAAACCTTTTAATTGAGATATTTCATCTTCCATAGCACTTAGTATAATAACAGGGATATTACTTTGAGTTCTTATTTCTTCTAATACTTCATAGCCATTTTTTTCTGGCATCATAAGATCTAGAACAATTAAATTTATTTCAATATCATTAAAAATATTTATTGCTTCCACACCATTTTCAGCTGTAAAAACATTATATCCATATTCTTTTAAATATTCTTCTACTCCTGTTAGTATTGTTTGTTCATCATCTACTACTAATATATTCATCGTTATGTTTTCCTTTGGTATTATTCTCATATTTAAGAATAACATGTTGACATATTTTTTTCAATTTATACTATTAATTAATTGCTAATCTTAGCGAACTAAAATTAGCAATTAATATGTTTTATATGGTTTTTAATTTTTTATCCTGTAATTGTAATACAACGTCCGCTTCTTTTGCTAGTTGATTACTGTGAGTTACTACAATTACACATTTATTTCTTTTCTTCGCCGAATCTTTTAATATATTAATAATATCCTCAGCCGTTTTTTCATCTAAGTTACCAGTAGGTTCATCTGCTAATATAATTGGCGCTTCTGAAACAAGAGCCCTCGCGATAGCAACACGTTGTTGCTGTCCTCCTGAAAGTTTCATAATATTTCTTTTTATTTGCTCTTCTTCTAATCCTAATTGTAACAAAATATCTTTATTAGCCTTTGAAGATACTAATTTTAAATTTTCTAACGGTGTTAAATAATCAATTAAGTTATAATTTTGAAAAACTAATGATATTTGATGACTTCTATGGTAATTATATCCTTTCTCACTAATATCTTGATTATTAAACAAAATTTCTCCACTAGTAGGTGTATCTAATCCTGCAAGTAGCGATAATAGTGTAGATTTACCTGCCCCAGATTTACCTACTATTGCATAAAATTTTCCTTCTTCAAATTCAACATTCAAATTTCTTAAAACTTTTTCTTTTCTGTTTTCATATGAATAACTAACATTTTTAATTTTTAAAATTGACATATACTTTGTTCCTCTCTTAGCTCATTTTTGATAAAATTTCTTTTGGCTTCATTCTTAATGTTATTAAAGATGTTATTACAATAGAACACACTATTATTAAGAATAATATAGCTGATACTGTTAGAACATATCCTAACTCTACTTTTACATTTAAAATTTGTTGGGAAATTGCTTCTGGTAAATTATCTACCCCTAGCTTATCTATAGCATTTTTTACTCCATATTTTAAAATAACATTTTCTAAAACACTAGATAAGATTATGCTAAATACAGCGATATATACTAATTCTATTATCTGTTGCAATATAATTTTTGTTTTTGAAGTTCCTATAGATAATAATATTCCTATTTCGTGTAATCTTTCTCTTAGCCAAAATATTAGAACTAATGATAAAATTATCACACTTGCTATAATACTTCCTATTTTTACCATATCTATTATCTTTTCTATACTTTGTAAAGAAGCGATAACTGTTTGGAAATTTTTATTAGATTTTACTATTTCTGTATCTTCTATCGCTAAATTTTCTGCTGATTTGGCAACATCTTCTAACTTTTCTGGATTTTTTACAAAGTAATCTACAGAAGTAACCTTTTTATCGCTTTCAGAATATCCCATTAATTCTTGACTTGATTTATAATCTGTATAAACTGTGTTTTCTATGAAATCTGAACTCAATCCTTGAAATTCATTATTCTTTGTTCCTGAATAAATACCTACTACTTCGTAGTCTTTGTTAGTAGTCTTTTTATCAGAACTATTTGCTTTTTCTAATTTTATTTTACTTCCAATATCAAGATTATTTAATTTTGCAAATTCTTCGTGAACCAGTACTTTATTACGATCTTCAGGACCTATATGTCTTCCTTTTTTCAATTTCAATACTTCGCTTTTAAAGTCTGAATTATCTGCAGTATTAGTATTTGCATTTAACATAACTAAATTGTTTTTATTTGTTTTCTCGTCTAAAATAAGATTATTTTGTCCCTCAACAACCTTACTCCCTAAAAGATTAACAGGTGTTGCAAATTGATAATTTGCCCCTTTTATATCAGATAAGTTTGTAATTTTATCTAATTTTTTCACAGATATTTCTTTATCAGTTTTTGATAAGTTTTTAACAGTGAACCCAAAATTAGAACTTTCATATATTTTATTTGAAATACCTTTTACAGTATGATTTAGAATATTACTACTTAATAATACCGTTGATATAATTGTAAGTAGCATAAACATAATTATACTTCTAACCTTTTTTCTAGTTATATATAGATAGGCTCTTTTAAAAGTTGTCATAACTATTACCCCTTTCTTTTACCATTTACTCATCTACAAAGTATAACTAGTTAATATTTTGTAACAATTCTTTTGGTTTTTTGTAAATTAATCGAATTGATGTAATACAAATCGCTATTACAATTACCGCTAATCCTATTCCTACAACACTCATCATATCTGTAAGGTTTACACTTACATCTAATGATGTTATCATTTTACTCGCTCCTTCTACCTCTGCATTAGCTCCTAGATTTAAACCTTTTGTTTGATTAGCAACACTCTCTGTAACAGATTTTATAGATTGTGATAAAATTTGATTTCCTATACTTTGACTTACCGCTTTTCCTATAAAGTATGAAACGATAAAACTTGGAATACTGATTATAACTAACTCTAAAATAAATTGTCCTACTATTTTCGCCTTAGAAACTCCTAGAGCAAGGTTAACACCAATTTCTTTTCTTCTACCATTAATCCATAGGAATAATATTAGAGATAGTATAATAATACTGAATACTACTGTTCCTATAAATACTCCATTAGTAATACCATATATAGAATCAAGTGATTTTTGTAATACTGGGAAGTTTTGATTACTTTTCACTAGTTCAAATAATTTCCAGTTAATAGGTAACTTCTTAGCTTCTGCTATAACTTTATCTACATTATCTTTACCATCTACTAAAAATATAGCATCTTGATAAATTTCTTTTCCATCTTCGTAATTATATAAAGTCTTAGTCGTTGTTGTATCTGCTATAAATATATTATCATACAACTCCATGTGACTAGATGTGTTCCCTTTGTTTTGGCCTGTGAATATACCTACAATAGTTACTTCGGTTTCTTTATCAGATTTTTTCTCGTTATCGGCATCATTCGGATTACCTTTTAATTTAATTTTGTCCCCTAATTTTAAATTATTCTTTTTAGCAAATCCTTCATGTATTAAAACGCTATTTTTATCAGAGTCTTGTAAATGTCTACCTTCTTTTAATTTTAATGTTTCAGCAGAAAATCTATCATCTAATGAAGAATCGTTAGTTCCACTTACAATTACTGTTTTACTAAATTTCTTTTTGTTTTCTGATTTGTTTTCTTCTAATCTGTGATTAGCTAATTTTAAAGGTTCTAAATTAATTAGATCCGCTGATACATTCATTCGTTTTATATATTTTTTTATACCTGGTATATTTTTAATTTGTTCAATATCCTTACCAACAAGGTTACCAGCACCCCTCGCTGTTCCAGGATTTGTTCTTCTATTTATTTCCATAGAAAAACTACTTGTTATATTTTGGAATGTTTCTTTTGATACCTTATCTGTTGATTTCTTTATAGATATTGTACTTAAAATCATTGTAGACATACTTACTAAAATAAGAAATATGATTAATGTCTTCAATATCTTTCTTGTAATATAAAACCATGCTTTTTTTAATATTGACATACATGTTCACCTCATAAATTATTTTTTTGCTGATTCTAATATAACAAAGCAAAATGAATTGTAAATGAAATAGAGAGAACAAATTAAATTTTATAATTTGTTCTCTCTATAATTTATTTATACTATTTCCATAAATCTTCTAATAAGTGTGTTTGTGTTCTATCCGGTCCAGTAGAAAAAATAGAAATCTTAACTCCAACCAACTCTTCTATTTTACTTAGATAATTACGTGCATTTTCTGGTAATTCTTCTAAAGTTGTAACTCCTGTAATATCTTCATCGAATCCAGGAAGTGTTTCGTAAATTGGTTTACATTCTTTTATAATATTTTCACTAGCTGGATATTCTGTTAGTATTTCACCTTTATAATCATAAGCTGTACAAATTTTAATTTCTTTTAGACCACTCAATACATCTAAACAGTTAACCGAAAGATTAGTCATACCTGATACACGCGCAGAGTGACGCATTACTACTGTATCAAACCACCCAATACGACGTGGACGTTTTGTAACAGTTCCATATTCATGACCTACTTCACGAATAGTATCACCAATTTCATCGAATAACTCCGTTGGGAATGGGCCATCTCCTACACGAGAAGTGTAAGCTTTACTAATTCCTAAAACTTTAAGACCATTTGTTGGGACAAATCCATTACCAACAGTAATTCCCCCAGCACTAGGATTTGATGATGTAACATATGGATATGTACCATGATCAATATCTAACATGACCCCTTGTGCACCTTCAAATAAAATATTTTTATTCGTTTTATGTGCATCTTCTAAAACTTTTGATGTATCTGTTACATATTCAGAAAGTTGTTTTCCATATTCAAAGTATTCATTGAATATTTCCTCAACAGTAAATCCTTCTACGCCATAAATTTTCTCAAACACTTCATTTTTTTCTACTAGATTTTGTTCTAATTTTCTCTTAAATAACTCTGCATCTAATAAATCTGCTACACGGACACCACAACGTTTATATTTATCAACGTAAGTAGGTCCTATACCTTTTTTAGTAGTTCCTATCTTATTTTCTCCACGTCGTGCTTCTTCTACCTCGTCAAGTTTTAAGTGATATGGTAAAACAATGTGCGCTCTATTAGATATTCTTAAACCTTTACAAGTAACTCCGCTTTCTTTTAATCGATTGATTTCACCACATAACCATTTTGGATCAACTACTAACCCATTACCGATTATTGATAATTTATCTTCATTAAAAATCCCCGATGGAATTAATTGAAGTTTATATGTTTTACCGTCAAATTTAATTGTATGTCCTGCGTTATTACCTCCTTGATAACGCGCAATAACATCAGCTTTTTCTGCTAAGAAATCGGTGATTTTACCTTTTCCTTCATCTCCCCATTGTGATCCAACTACTACTATTGTAGACATAAATTACCTCCTGTAAAAGTAAGATTTATTTAATTATATTTTTATTTATTCAAGCAAAAAATTATTATGTTTCTTTAATTATTCGGTTAAAACACAAGTTACTTTATTATTCCTACTCAAACATATTCATTATAACATATTTTGCACTGATTTTGTATATTTTTGTGTTAAAAATTCGTAAAAAAAAGAAACCTTTCGGCTTCTTTTATAATTTTAGAATATTCCTAAAATTGTTTCTGTTTCTTCATCAATATCGATATTTAATGCACTAGGTACTTTAGGAAGACCTGGCATCGTTAAGACTTTGTTAGCATAAGCAACTACAAAACCTGCTCCACTACGAAGTTTAACATCATTGATTGTAATTTTGAATCCTGTAGGACGCCCTTTTATTTTTGCATTATCAGTTAATGACACTGGTGTTTTAGCCATACAAACTGGTAAATTACCAAAACCTAATTTCTCTATTCTAGCAATTTCAGCTTTAACTTCATCAGTTAGATTTACACCATCGGCTCCATACATTTCTCGACAGATTATTTCTATTTTTTCTGCAATTGGTGTTTCATCGCTATAAAGAAGTTTTAAATCTTCTTTATTGTTATCTATTGCACGAATCACTTTTTCTGCAAGGTCAAGTCCGCCTGCTCCACCATGTTCCCAAACTTCTGTTCTTGAAAGTTCAACACCTTGGTTAGCCGCCCACTCTTCTAAAAATGCTAATTCTTTTTCAGTATCTGTTACAAAAACATTTAAAGCAACTACAACTGGCAGATTATACTTTTTCATATTTTCTACATGTTTTTCTAAGTTTGCGACACCAGCTGCAAGTGCTTCTATATTCTCTTCTTTAAGATCTTTTTCTTCAATATTTCCATGAAGTTTTAAAGCTTTTACTGTTGCTACTACTACCGCTGCTTTTGGTTTTAACCCAGCTTTACGACATTTGATATTTAAGAATTTTTCTGCACCAAGATCAGCTCCAAACCCTGCTTCAGTTATAACATAATCAGCGTATTTTAAAGCAGTTTTTGTAGCTAAAATTGAGTTGCATCCATGAGCAATATTTGCAAACGGTCCACCATGAATGATAGCTGGATTATTTTCTAAAGTTTGAACTATATTAGGTTTAATAGCATCTTTCAATAAAGAAGTTATAACACCTTCAATTTTTAAATCTTTCAGATAAATAGGTTCACCTTTTGAGTTATAAGCGACAAGAATATTACGTAGCTTTTCTTTTAAATCAGCTATTCCTTCTGATAAACATAAAATTGCCATGATTTCACTAGCAACCGTAATATCAAAACCATCTTCTCGTTCTAACTCTGTTCCTGCATTTACTTTAATGTGACGTAAATCACGTGCATTCATATCCATAACACGATTGAACACAATTTTATCAATATCAAGTTCGTTACCTTGGAAAACATGATTATTTACTAATACAGCGATAGCATTATGTGCCGTTGTAATTGCATGCATATCTCCAGTAAAGTGTAAGTTAATTTCTTCCATAGGTACTACTTGAGCATAACCACCACCAGCTGCTCCACCTTTACGACCTAGTACAGGACCTAAAGATGGTTCTCGAAGTGCAACACATGATTTTTTACCAAGTTTGTTTAGAGCATCTGATAACCCAATAGTTACTGTTGATTTGCCTTCTCCACTAGATGTTGGATTAATTGCAGTTACTAAAATTAATTTAACATCTTCTTTAATACCATGTTTAATATTTTTTGTTTGAATTTTTGCTTTATAATTTCCATAAAGAATTAAATCTTCTTCTCTTAAACCTAATTTTGCAGCAACTTCTGCAATATGTTTTTTCTCACATTCATTTGAAATTTGAAAATCTGACTTCATATTTTACCTCATTGTAACGAAAGTTGCTAGGTAGTTCCTATATATCTTTCGCTTTTCTATTTTAATTATTTTTTATTATACAAAATTTTTTAATCTTCTAAACCTGGAATACGTTTATAAATCTTATCAATATTAACCAAGTGTACTTCTAGTGCAAAGCAGCTATCTAATATATCTTTAGACATTGTATTTTGAATAACTTCGTTTTCTTCTAAAAGTTGTCTAAATGGTATACCTTCGAACCAAGATTTCATGGCAAGTGGTTGGACTAAATCGTATGCTTCTTCACGAGAAAAATCATATTTTTCAATTAAATTACTCATTGTTCTTTGAGCAAAGATAACACCATTAGTCGCATAAATATTTTTAATCATATTATCAGTAAATACTGTTAAATTTTTAACAACATTTGTAAATCTAGTTAACATATAATCTAGTAATGTCGTTGCATCACTACTTAAAATACGTTCTGCACTTGAGTGAGAAATATCACGTTCATGCCAAAGTGGAATATTTTCATATGAAGCTAACATATATCCACGCATGATTCTTGCGCATCCTGCCATATTTTCACTTGAAATTGGATTTCGTTTGTGCGGCATCGCACTAGAACCTTTTTGATTTTTCGAGAAAAATTCTTCTGCTTCACGGACTTCTGTGCGCTGTAAGTGACGAATTTCTACACCAATTTTCTCAATAGAACTTGCTATTAAAGCTAATGTTGAATAATAATCGGCATGACGATCACGTTGTAATGTTTGTGTTGAAATGTTACTTGACTGAATTCCTAATTTTTCACATACATAATCTTGGACTTCAGGTGGAGTGTTAGAGAATGTTCCAACCGCTCCAGAAATTTTACCTACTTCTATTATTTTTCTAACTGCTTTAAAGCGTTCAATATGACGATTGAATTCATCATAATATAAAGCGAATTTCAATCCGAAACTACTGATATCAGCATGTACCCCATGAGTACGGCCAATACATGGTGTAAATTTATATTCTAATGCTTTTTCTTTCAATACCTCTTGGAATTTTAGTAAATCTTCCATGATAATATCATTAGCTTGTTTGTATAAATAACCATATGCTGTATCAACAACATCAGTCGAAGTAAGCCCATAATGAACCCATTTTTTTTCTTCTCCCAAATAACTAGACACATTACGAGTAAATGCAACAATATCATGTTTAGTTTCTTTTTCTAATTCTAAGATTCCTTCTAAATCAAACTTAGCATTTTCAAATAATTTTTTTACATCATTTTCTGGAACAACTCCTAGTTTACTCCATGCTTCAGTTGCAAAAAGTTCTACTTCTAAATATGCTTTAAAACGATTTTCATCACTGAAAATACTACGCATAGGTTCTCTACTATATCTTTCTATCATTAAAGTATCTCCTAGATTTTATATTTTTACTTCATTTACTTAATATTATAATGAATGGTGACCTATATCTTTACGGAAAAACAAGTCATCACACTCTATTTTTCCTATTTCATTATATACTTTTTCACGTGCGGCTTGCAAGTTTTCTCCACTAGCACAAACTAATAAGACACGTCCTCCATTTATTACAATATTATCATCTACTTGTTTTGTTCCCATGTGAAATACCGGTGTTGTTAATTTTTCCAAACCATTAATAACTCCACCTTTTTCGCTTTTTTCTGGATAACCTTTCGCAGCCATAACAACTCCAATAAATGCATCCTTATTCCATTTCAACACAACATCCTTGCCATCAATGATATTATTAGAAATTTCATATAAACTACTCTCTAGTTTTAAAAGCAAGACTTCACTTTCTGGATCTCCAAAACGCACATTAAACTCAATAGTTTTTACTCCATCTGCACATTTCATAAGTCCAGCATAAAGTATTCCATAAAATGGCATTCCCTCACTGCTCATTGCATCAACCATTGGTTGAACTACTTTTACTACACCCTCATTTATGTCATCTTGTGTAATCTTTTTAAGCGGACAATATGCTCCCATTCCCCCTGTGTTTAATCCTTCATCGTTATCAAAAGCACGTTTGTGATCTTGAGCTATCTCCATTGGATAAACTTTTCTATCAGAGACAAAACACATTAACGAAAACTCTTCCCCAGAAAGAAATTCTTCAATTACAACATTAGCTCCAGCTGTAGCAAATTTTGAATTACACATCATTTCTTTAAGTTCGTGTTGTGCTTCTTCTAAAGTTTCAGCTATGATTACCCCTTTACCTGCAGCAAGACCATCAGCTTTCAAAACGATTGGAGCTTTTTGCTGAGATAAATATTCACTTGCTTTTTCATAGTCGCTAAAACTTTCATGTTTGGCTGTAGGAATATTATATTTTTCCATCATCATTTTAGAAAATACTTTACTACCTTCTAATTGAGCTGCTTTTTTACTTGGTCCAAAAGCACGAATACCTTTTTCTTGAAGTTTATCCACCAAACCATTTACCAACGGTACTTCTGGTCCGACAAAAACTAAATCAATATTATTTTCTAATGCATAACTCGGGATATCATCTTCTTTAATGTCAATACAAATCCCAAATTTTTCTACTGCTGGATTAATACCAGCCATATAAATTTCGTGTCCTTCTTGGTTAAACTTGTAGGCGATAGCGTGCTCTCTTCCACCAGCACCCACTACTAATACTTTAGCCATTAGTGTTTAAAGTGGCGTATTTTACTGAAAAGCATCGCCACACCTTTCTCATTACAAGCATCTATACTTTCCTGATCGCGTATTGAACCACCAGGTTGTACTATTGCTGCAATATTATATTCTGCTGCTAAATCAACGCTATCTCGCATTGGGAAAAATGCATCAGAAGCAAGAACTGCACCTTCTGCAAGTGCGCCAGCTTGTTCAAGAGCTATTTTACATGAACCTACACGATTCATTTGACCGGCACCTATTCCTAATGTCTGACCATTTTTAACTACGACAATTGCATTCGATTTTACATGTTTTACTATTTTAAGTCCAAATTCTAAATCTTTCTTTTGCTCTTTAGTTGGCTGCTTATCTGTAACAACTTCATAACTTTCTGCTAGCTCTGAATTGAAATCTTGAACCAAGATTCCTCCACGAACACTCTTGATTTGTTGTTCATGATTATTATTTTTTTCACTAAGTTTGTAAATACGTAGATTTTTTTTCTTAGTTAATATTTCTAATGCTTCATCTTCATAATCAGTTGCTAAAATAATTTCTAAGAAAATACTATGCATTTTTTCTGCAGTAGCTTTATCTACAACGCCATTAACCGCAACAATTCCTCCGAAAATTGATACAGGATCTGCTTCATACGCACGTGAATATGCCTCAAAAACATCTTTACCTACAGCAACACCACATGGATTCATATGTTTTACAGCCACACATGCAATTTCATCAAACTCTGCAAGAATATCTAATGCAGCAGAGGCATCTTGAATATTATTATAAGACATTTCTTTACCATGTAATTGAGTCGCATTCTGTAAAGCATAGCTTTCATTATTATCTTGTACATAGTGATATGCTTTTTGATGAGGATTTTCACCATAACGCAAAGTATCTTCTAAAGTATAAGATAATGTTAATTTCTCAGGTACCAAATTATCAGCTTTGTTAAAGTAATTTGCAATAGCCGCATCATAACTTGCAGTAGTATTAAACACTTTAATGGCTAATGAACGACGTGTTGCAAGAGTAATTCCACCATGTTCTAATTCATTTATAATACGGTCATAATCTCTAATATCAGTTACAACAGCTACATCGTTAAAATTTTTTGCAGCACTACGCAACATACTTGGTCCACCAATATCAATATTTTCTATAATTTCTTCTTCGCTCACACCTTCTTTTTTCACAGTAGCTTCAAATGGATATAAATTTACACATACTAAGTCAATATACTCTATATTATTTTCCGCTACATGTTTATTATGAAGTTCATTTCCACGTTTTGAAAGTAATCCACCATGAATTTTTGGATGAAGTGTTTTTACACGACCTTCCAAAATTTCTGGAAAGTGTGTAACATCTTCGATACTAATACAGGCAACACCATTATTTTTCAAATAAGTAAAAGTCCCACCTGTACTGATAATTTCAAATCCATGTTTTTCTAGCCCTTTTGCAAATTCTACAATATTTGTTTTATCACTTACACTTATTAAAGCTCTTTTCGTCATAGTGCCTCCTCAATTAATTTTAAAATAACATTTGGATAAAGTTCATGCTCTAATTCATGAATTCTTTTAGTAACATCTTCAAGAGTTTCACCATCTTTTACAGTTAATGATTTCTGGGCAATTACCTCTCCACCATCTAACTCCTCATTAACATAATGAATACTAATTCCTATTTCACTTTCACCTGCATTAAATGCTTGCTCTATAGCATCTTTACCTTTATATTTAGGTAAAAGAGAGGGATGAAGATTTAAGATTGTTTTTTTGTAATTTTCCAGAAAATACGGAGAAATAATTCTCATATATCCAGCTAAAAAAATGTAATCTAAATCATTAACTTGCTCCAAAATAGCCTCTTCATAATCTTGTTTTAATGCAAAATCTTTTGTTGAAAAAACATAAGTATTTATGTTACGATCTTGCGCCTTTTTTATTACAGCTGCATTTGGTTTATCACAAACTAGAAGTGCAATATCCATTTTTTCTTTAAGTCTATTATCATCTGCAATTTTCTCAAAATTACTTCCGGTTCCAGATGCAAATATTGCTACTCGTTTCTTCATATTATTTCAATTCCACTTTCATTTACTACTTCACCTAAAACAAACGCATCATCTAACAATGATAAAGTTTTTTCTGCATCTTCTTTATTAACAACAAGTGCCATACCTACACCCATATTGAAAATATTGTACATTTCAGCTTCATCAATGTTTCCTTTTTCTTGTAGGTACTTAAATATTTCTGGTACTTTATATGAATCTTTATTAATCTTCATACCTAAACCTTCTTTAAGGCAGCGTGGTAAGTTTTCATGGAATCCACCACCAGTTATATGAGCAATTCCCGCAACTTTGACTTCTTTTAATACTTTTAATACTTCTTTGACATATATTTTTGTAGGTGTTAATAAAGTTTTTCCTATTGTACTATCACCAAATTTTTCATCAAGACTAATATTATTATCACGAATAATTTTTCTTACTAATGAGAATCCATTTGAATGAACACCAGTCGAAGGAAGACCGATAACTACTTGTCCAGCTTTAGTATTTTCTGGACTTAATAAATCTTCTTTTTCAGCCGCTCCAACACTAAATCCTGCAATATCATATTCTCCATCATCATAAAAACCAGCCATCTCTGCTGTCTCTCCACCAACAATTGCACATCCTGCTTGAACACAACCTTCTGCTACGCCTTCAACAATCTGTTCTACTTGTTCAGGATAATTTTTTCCAACAGCTAAATAGTCTAAGAAAAATAGTGGTTGAGCTCCTTGAGCAAGAATATCATTAACACACATTGCTACAACATCAATCCCAATTGTGTTATGAATATCAAGCTCAAAAGCTAGTTTTAATTTAGTTCCTACACCGTCAGTACCGCTAATTAGAACAGGATTTTTAAAGTTATAACTACTTAAGTCAAATGCACCACCGAATCCTCCAATTGCAGACATCATCCCCAAATTTTTAGTACGTGCTACATGTTTTTTAATAAGTTCTACTGATTTATATCCAGCCTCTAAACTTACTCCACTCTCTTCGTATTTTTTACTCATTATTTTTACCCCTTTCTTGCAAAAATTTCTTTTGAATATCCGTCATTGACTTTAAATAATCTTCTTCATAATCATATAGTCCAGCAGAATAGTCACCATTGAAACAATCCATGCAAAGACCAGTGTAAGGTGCATCATAGTCTAAACCTATAGATTCAATTAAACCTTCTTCACTCAAATACCCTAATGAATCTGCACCAATTATTTCACAAATCTCATCTTGTGTCTTATTAGCAGCGATTAATTCCTCTGTTGTGGAAATATCTATACCATAAAAACTTGGGAAAATCAAAGGTGGTGCCGAAATTCTCACATGAACTTCACGTGCCCCAGCTTCTTTCAAAAGTTGAACTATACGCTTACTAGTCGTTCCACGAACGATAGAATCATCAACTAGAACAATACTCTTACCACTAACAACACCTTTAACAGCAGATAATTTCATTCTTACACCTTGTTCACGCAACTCTTGCGTAGGTTGAATAAATGTACGTGCAACATATTGATTTTTTATAAGTCCCATTTCGTATGGCAATCCACTTTCTTCTGCATATCCACTTGCAGCTGATAGTGATGAGTTAGGTACACCAATTACCATATCTGCATCAGGTGCTGGTTGTTCAATAGCAAGACGACGTCCTGTTCTTTTACGCGCAGTATGGACGTTAACTCCAGCAATATTAGAGTCAGGTCGTGCAAAATATACGTATTCCATAGCTGCTATTGCAACTTTTGTGTCCTCTGTATATTTTTCAATACGAATACCTTTATCATCTATAATAACTAGCTCTCCTGCACCAACATTACATACAAACTCCGCTCCTACTACATCGATAGCACATGTTTCACTAGCAGCAACATATGCTCCATTTTTCATTTTACCGATAGCAAGTGGGCGCAGGCTATTCGGATCGACAGCACCATACATAGTATCTTTTGTCAGCACTAAATAAGTAAATCCTCCTTTAATTTGGCGCAGACTATCTTTAAGTTGTGCTTTAAAACCTTGTTCCTTACTTCGACGAATTAGATGAATAAGTACCTCTGTGTCAGAAGAAGAATGGAAAATCGCTCCATCTTGTTCTAATTCACGACGTAGCGTTTTTGCATTAATAAGGTTACCGTTATGACATATCCCAACGCTCATATCATAAAAATGAAATAAAAATGGCTGAATGTTTTGGATATTATTGCTACCTGACGTTGCATAACGAACGTGTCCAATGGCACTACTCCCTAGTAGATTTTCTAACTTTTTCTTATCACGGAAAACCTCAGATATTAACCCTAGATCTCTATGTCCACGTAATACTTGTTTATCATTAGAGACTACTCCTCCGCCTTCTTGTCCGCGATGTTGCAAGCTATGTAATCCAAAATATGTAACATTACTTGCTTCCGGATGTCCCCAAATTCCAAACACTCCACATTCTTCATTAAGCCCTCGCATCTTCTAATCTCCTTAAAACTTCTTCGTAAGCTTCCATTACAGAGCCTAAATCTCTTCTAAATCTGTCTTTATCTAATTTTTCATTAGTATCTTTATCCCAAAGACGACATGTATCTGGAGAAATTTCATCAGCTAAAATAATTTTTCCATTTTTATCTTTTCCAAATTCAATTTTGAAATCTACTAATACTAAGTTTGCTTTTAAATATAATTTTTGAAGTAAAGAATTAATTTTTAAAGTTTGCTCACGTATATTCGCAAGTTCTTCTTCTGTTACTATTTCTAATGCCACAGCATGATCATCATTAATAAGAGGATCATTCAAATCATCGTTTTTATAGCTAAGTTCAAAAACAGGTTTTGCTAATTTTTTTCCTTCTTCTATACCATACTTTTTAGCCATTGAACCTGCAACTATATTTCTAACAATAACTTCTAATGGAATTATTGTAACATGTTTACAAAGTTGGTCAGTTTCATTAATTTTTTTAATAAAGTGTGTTTCTACACCTTCTTTTTCCAAATATTCAAAGATTAAAGAAGTAATTGTGTTGTTAAAGATTCCCTTGTGTTCAAATTCTTCTTTTTTCACTCCATTAAATGCTGTTGCACTATTTTTATAATGAACATAAATTTCATCTTTATTTTCACATTCGAATAATTGTTTTGCTTTTCCTTCGTATAATAATTTCATTTTATTTTTCCCCTTTGAAATAATTTACACCATTTTTAAAAATATCCTGTTTAACTTTTATTGTATTTGTCTTATATAAACTTTCTCCAAAACGTTCACTGTGTCCCATTTTACCAAGGATAAGTCCATTCTCACTTATTAATCCTTCTGTTGCAAGGAACGAACCATTAGGATTGAATTTACCATTCAATGTTGCATTACCATCAAAATCACAATATTGGAAAGCAATCAAATGCTTGAATTTTTCTATATTAAGTCCGACTACTTTCCCTTCACCATGACTAAATACTACTTCATGTTCAGTTCCGATTGTAAAATCTTGTAACCAAGGTGAATTTGTATTTGCTACACGTGTGAATGCTGTTGTAGAAATATGTTCGTAACTGTCGTTTCTATATAACGTCAAATCATCTTCATTTAATTCACGAACTTCTCCATAAGGAAGTAATCCTGATTTAAGGAACGCTTGGAATCCGTTACAAATACCCAACATAAGTTTTTTCTCAGCTAAATGTTTATGAATAGCATTTTTAACTTTTTCATTTTTTAAGAAGTTAACAATGTACTTAGCACTTCCATCTGGTTCATCTCCACTTGAAAATCCTCCAGGGAACATAATAATATGTGATTTTTCTATTGCACTTACAAATTCGTCAATAGATTCATCAATATCATTTTCTCGTGTATTTCTTATTACTACTGTCGTAGGTGTTGCTCCTGCTTCAATAAATGCTTTTTCACTATCATATTCACAGTTTGTACCAGGGAAAACAGGGATAACTACTTTTACATCTTCCACATATTCTGAATAATATTTTCTTCCTTTATTTTCTGTATGAAGATTTTCTACAGTTCCTTTATCTTCGTTTTGATACATTGGATAAATATCCTTAAGCGTATTAGTATATGCTTCATATACATCTCTATGAGTAAATAATTCATTATTAATAATGATTCTGCTGCTTACTTTACCAATAAGTTCAAATGGTAATTTTTCTTTTGCTTCTACTACTAATGATGCTGGATCAAAGTTTAAAATATTTTCTTTTTCTACTTCAAATCCTAAATCATTACCTAATGACATTTTAACTAGAGACGCGGCTAAACTACCTTCTTCTTGAACATATGCTGAAACTACTTTACCTTCTTTAATATATTTGTGAACAAGTTCATAGTTTTCTAAGGTAGCAGCAATATTTGGATATCCTTTTTCATCTTTTACTACCGGTATATAATAAAGTTTGTTGCCAACTGCTTTTAACTCTGGAGTAATAACATCATTGATTTTCACTGGTACACAAGCAAATGAAATTAGTGTTTCTACTACATTAAGATCATTAAATGTTCCTGACATACTGTCTTTCCCACCAATGCTAGGACGACCGATTTCACGTTGAGCATAAATACTTCCCAATAAACTTTGAGTAACTTTACCCCATTTTGAACTATCCTTACCAAGTTTTTCAAAATACTCTTGGAATGAGAAGTAAAGACTTTCTCGTGTACCACCGACTGCATAAACTTTAGCTACTGATTCTAACACTGCATAGATAGAAGATAAAAATGGTGAATAGTATGAAATTTTCGGAATAAATCCATATGTAAGAATAGTTGCTGTGTCACTTGTTGTATGTAATGTTGGTAATGCTTGAACACTTGCCTGAACAGGTGTAAGTTTATGGCGACCTGCAAATGGCATAAGCACTGTCGATACCCCAATAGAAGAGTCAAATTTTGATGCTAATCCTTTTTGGCAAGTTACATTTAATTCACCAAGTTCTTCCAGTACAGCTTCTCTTGAAAATTCTTTATCTATAAATGGATTTTCTGCTTTATTATCCACTAATGTTGCTTTAGTATGTTGTCTTACCCCACTTGTTTCTAAGAAATCTGCACTCATATCTACTACTTTTTCATCATGATAATACATTTCTAAACGACGGCGATCTGTTACAGTTGCAACATGTGCATACTCAATATTTTCTTTTTCACATTCACGAACAAATGCGTCATAATCTTTTTTGTCAATCGCAACAGACATTCTTTCTTGTGATTCACTTGTTGCAAGTTCTGTAGCATTAAGTCCTTTATATTTTGTTAAAACTTTATCAAGGTGAATTTCAATACCGTCTGATAATTCTCCAATAGAAACACAAACTCCGCCAGCACCAAAGTCATTACATTTTTTAATAAGTCTAGTAACTTCTGGTTTTCTAAACAACCTTTGTAATTTTCTTTCTTCAGGAGCATTACCTTTTTGTACTTGACTTGACATAGTTTCTAAAGAATCGTTAGTATGCTCAACACTTGAACCACTAGCCCCTTGAATACCATCACGACCAGTGCGACCACCAATCATTACAACAATATCACCCGCAACTAATGTCTCACGTTTGTAATCTCCTTCTTTTACAGCACCTACAACAGCTCCGACTTCCATATGTTTAGCAACATAACTATCATCATAAATCTCACGAACAAATGTTGTTGCTAAACCAATTTGGTTCCCGTATGATGAATTACCGTGTGCTGTGCCTTTAGCTATTTCTACTTGAGGAAGTTTATGAGGTAAAGTATCTTCACGTTTTTGAAGAATATTTCCACTTCCAGATATACGCATAGCTTGATATACATAGCTACGACCTGATAGTGGATCTCGAATAGCCCCCCCTATACACGTACTTGCTCCTCCAAATGGCTCGATTTCACTTGGGTGATTATGTGTTTCATTTTTAAACTGAATTAACCAACGTTCTTCTTTACCTTTATTTTGAATAGTTGTAAAGAATGAACATGCGTTAATTTCTTCACTTACTTCAATATTTTCATCATTTAATATACCAACATGATATTTACCGATAATACTTGCCATATCCATAAGTGTTAATGGTTTATCTTCGCGATTAAGCTCTCCACGTACTTCTAAATAATAGTCAAAAGCGTCCTGCATTTCTTTTTTGAAAAGTTCAGATTCAATGTTAATCTCGTCAAGAACAGTTTCAAATGTTGTATGACGGCAGTGGTCACTCCAATAGCAATCCAGAACATAAATCTCAGTTTCAGTTGGAACACGTCCTTCTGTTTTAAAATAACTTTGAATAAATTCTAAATCTTCTATATTCATCGCTAGAGAAAACTCTTTTTTGATTGCTTCTAATTGCTCATGAGAGTATTCTAAAAATCCATCCAGTTTTTTAAGAGGTTTAGGTTCAGAATTTAGTGAAAATTCTAATACTGATAAATCTTTAACTCGTGCTTCAATTGGATTTACTAAATAATTTTCAACTAATTTTAGTTCATCAGAATTTAATTTTTTATCAAAAATAACTAGCTTACCACTTCTAACAGTTGCTTCGCTTTTCCCATTAAGCAACTTTATACACTGAGTCGCACTGTCAGCTCTTTGATCGTATTGAGCAGGGAGCACTTCGTAAGCGAAATATTTTCCTTCTTCTAAATCAATACTCTCAAAAACTTCATCAACAACGACTTCAGAAAATACCGAAGTTTTAGCTAGTTTATAAGTTTCTTCATCAATATTGTAAATATCATAAATAACATACACCTGAACATTATCTAAATCTAGATTATACTCTAGATTTAGCGTATTTTTCAGCTGTAATTCTTCCTTATTATATCCTTGACGCTTTTTAATAAAAATTCTTTTGTTACTCATCGTATCCTCCTAAATGTACATCACCATAAAAGTTAATATGACCTATTTTTCTATTTTCACGAGCTTCCTTTTCATAAAAATGTAAGTAGCCTTGTTTTTTAGTAATTAGATTTTTAAAATAATCTTCATCTTGACCTAGTATGTTGTATAAAGTCGTCTCACGGTTTTCAATCATACCAACTCTTAAACCGCATATCGCTTCAATATGTGCTCTAAATTGACTTTTTGTTGCACTTTGCATAGTTATATGTCCAGAGTTATGGACACGGGGAGCAATTTCATTGAAAATCACTTTCCCATTACTTATAAAAAATTCAACAGTAAGTATACCGTAATATTCTATATTATCTAGTATTTTTTTTGTGTATTCTATTGCAAGCTTTTCTTGTTCTGCTGTAGCTGACGTCGGAACTTTCGAACGATATAAAATATTGTTACGATGTTCATTCTCTACAACAGCGACAATCTGAACTTCATACTTGTCTTTAACAGCAACAACCGATATTTCCTTATCAAGTTCTACTAGTTCTTCTAATATAGTCTGCTTTTCTATACCTTCTTTTTTAGATATTTTTTTCTGACCTTTTCCGTCATAACCAAAGCGTAAAGTTTTCATTAGATAAGTTTTATCTATATCAATATTTGTATCATCTTCAATATGAATGTAATCAACGGTTGGTATTCCCAAACTTCTTGCAAATTCTTTTTCATAATACCTATGTTGGGTAATACGCAATACTTCCGAACTTTGAACAAAATTATATTTTTTTTCTAATTTATTTAGTGCATCAGCATCAATATTTTCAAACTCAAAAGTAATAACATCACTATGCTTACATAGTTCCTCTACTTTTTCGAAATCATCAAAATTTGCTTTAATAAATATATCGCTAAAAATTTTGGCGCAGCATATGTCACTTGGATCTAAAATAGCAATCTTGTACCCCATCTCTTTTGCACTCATAGCAAGCATTCGCCCAAGTTGTCCACCACCAATTATTCCTATCGTTTTTCCTGGTAAAATTGTTTTTATCATATCTTCATCTCTTCCAATACTATACGTTCTTGTTCTTTTTTGAAATCTAAATATTTCTGTGCATATTTTTCGTTCGTTATTCCTAAAATTGATAGTGCACTAATTGCTGCATTTTTAGCACCAGCAACTCCTATCGCCATAGTAAGAACAGGTACTCCAGCAGGCATCTGTACTATTGAATATAGAGAATCTACTCCACTAAGAGTACTAGACTTAATAGGTACTCCTATAACAGGTAATGTTGTCATTGAAGCAACCATTCCTGGTAAATGAGCCGCACCTCCTGCAGCAGCTATTATAAGAGAATAACCATTTTTTCTAGCATTTTTAGAAAACTCTACTAGAAGATCTGGTGTTCTATGAGCACTAACTACTTTTTTGTCATAAGGGATTTCAAATTGCTCTAAAAGATTACATGTTTCAACCATAGTAGTATAATCCGAATTTGAACCCATTATTACCGCTACTTTCATACATTTAACTCCTTTTTAAAACGAATAGTTCGTTTTTTAAACTATTTACTTTTGATTTTTGTTTTAACGTCCGTTTATATTTCCATTATACTCCTTTAGTGGCATTTTATCAAGTCTTTTTATTAATTATACTAAGATATCTTCATTAACTATATACATTTAAAATATATGTTATATGTTTCTAAAAAAATAACGATCACCCCTAAAAAAGGGTGGTTTTCTCTTTGAGTATAACCCTTTGTTACTAATACGCACCTCTGGCTTTCACATCCGTTCAAGCCCTATTGTATTTTGACGCCCACTAACCATTAAACGGGTCTATTTATTTTTTCTTATTCCCAAATGGATTTGTATATTCTTTTGTTGTCAACTTATCCATTGCAATATCATGCGCTTTTTGTTCTCTTATATATTTTCTTATTGTACTTTCATTCAATTCTACAGTACTTACATAATATCCTTCCGCCCATAGCTTTCTATTCCCATACTTATATTTCAAGTTTGAATGCATATCAAATATCATCAATGAACTTTTTCCTTTTAAATATCCCATTATACTTGATACACTGTATTTTGGTGGTATTGATAGTAACAAATGTATATAATCTGGCATTATATGCCCTTCTATTATTTCTACTCCTTTATACTTACACAATCTTTGTATTATGTTTACTATATCTCGTTTATATTGATTAAATTCAATTTTTCGTCTATACTTAGGTGTAAGTACAATATGGTATTTACACAACCACTTTGTATGCGATAAACTATTATGTTTATTATTGGCCATTATAAAATCATCCTTTCTTTATTTTTAGAGCTTGAACTACTCTTATTTTATCAAGAAAGGATGATTTTTCAATCGTTTAACTTTTATCTCGCACCCACATAGCGGATGGTTTTTTGTTTCGGAGACTTCGCCTCCTCAACTGGCTTAAGCCATTAATATAAAAAGTATGCTTAGTTTATATTTTTTGGTTCTATAATAAATACGGTTGATAAAAAAATCAACCGTATTTAAATTTTATAAGAATGAGGGAATTAATAATAAGATTAAAGTTATTAAGCGTATTTCTTATGGATATAGATCTTTTTGTAACTTTAGAGGTAAGATTCTTCTTGTTTTTAGTCTATTTTCTTCTAATACTGATAAAAAACCTAGATATTCTAAAGAAGAACGTTTAGCTATTCTTGATAAAAGGAAAGAATTAAAAGTAAAACGTAAAAATAAGAAAAAAGCTATACTATTTGACATAGCATAGCTCCTTCCTTATTTTTCTTCATCAACCGAATTTGACAAAGAACCCAATAAATATGCTTACGTTTGTAGTCGAAAAAACTCCTATATAGAAAATTCTATATAGGAGCCTATCAAACCCAAATTCGTATTTTAACTATTCTCCCATTACAAGAACATTAACAGTTCTATTTCTTTCACGAAGTATATCCCAATCCGCAAAATAAATTTTCCCTAGAGAACCTAGCCTTAATTCACCATCTTTAATTATAATAGTTTGTGAATTCGTTCCATAAATAGAAGATTTTATATGAGCATCAGTGTTTAACATTGTCCATGCTTCAGCTGGATAATTCGGATCAGTTAATCCCAATCCAAATTCAATATGCTCTGGTCCTGGACTATTATATTGTCCTTCAGTCACACATCTTGGTACAATATTATCCATTACTTCGCTTATATCAACTTGTAAATACTCATCCCCATAGTAATTTTTATCATGCATATACTCTTCAAAGTATAAAGAACATGTTGTATGTGAACTTGTAAGTGTGATTATTCCATTTTTTATACCACTTTCTTCTACAATAGCCTTCGCTTCATTTGTTATATCATGATATGATACTCTATTTTGTACAGTTTTTACTTTTATATCTTTATGAAAATACATGATGTTTCTCCTTTATTTATTATTTATAGTTATTACTTCTATCAGCATAAGCTTTTAACATACTCTTCAACATATCATCAATAGTCTTCTTAGGATCATTTGCTTTTATTATTCCACTAGTTCCTCCTGTAGAATCCGCTCCTAAATATATAGCTTTATATACATCTTCAGGTGTTGAAATTCCAGCAGCTTGCAATACTTGTGTTTGTGGATTAACTTCTTTTATTGCATTATTAGTGGCAATCATATAATCTTCAGAACTTGTTTGTCCTGTACCTACTAACTCGTCTGGTTCACAAATAATTATATCTGCCCCCAAACCAGCAACTTTCTTCGCATCTTCTACGCTATTTGCACACACTACAGATTGTATACCTAAGTCTTTACATTTTTTTATTACTTTTTCTAATTCTTCTTCATCATCAATTTTATTTTCCACATGATTTAAAAATGTAGCTTTTACTCCAATATTTTTAAGCATTTCGCCTACTATTTTTCCCATGCCTCTACCTGGAGAAATAGAATCCATATGTTGAGCTGTCACTGTTAAGTATTTTGTATTATCTACTATTGTTTTCAGTTCAATAAATGGTGCTGTAAAGAGTATATCCACATCATATTCCTTAGCTTTCTTATCAGCATATTTAGCCAAATCTAATAGTTCCTCTCCATAAAGATATGACTTTGGATTTATTACAAAAAATGGTACTCTTAATCCCATGTTACCTCATCTCCTTTGTTTCAAAAACTTCATAATAGTGTTTTAGCTTTTCTTTAATTGCTTCTTTAATATTATCTTTCAGTTCATAATAATTTATAGATTTTTTTTGAGCACCCTCATGAGCAGCAACTAGAAAATCTGTATAAATATTAATTTTTCTAATTCCATTATTAGCACAATCATTTAGATTTTTGTCGCCCGATGAAGAACCTCCATGTAATACTAATGGTATATCTACTTCTAAATCAATTTCTTTCAATCTTTCAATACTTATTTTAGGTGTTCCTAAATATGTTCCATGACTAGTCCCTATTGATATCGCCAATGAATCAACATTTGTATCTTTTACAAATTTATAAGCTTCACCTACAGAAGTGTATATTGTTTTATCACTTCCTTCTGAACACTCTATGCCAATGACATTACCACTACCTACATGACCTAATTCTGCTTCTACAAAAATCCCTCTATTATGTGCGTAATTTACCACTTCACTTGTAATTCTTATATTTTCTTCTAGTTTTTTATCTGAAGCATCTATCATAACAGATGTGAATCCTAAATCTATTGCTTTTTTTACTGAATCAAAGCTTTGTCCATGATCTAGATGAAGAATAATAGGTGCTTTAGTTTTCATAGCATAATATTTTCCTAATAACGCAGCTTCTTCCATCGTAATATAGTGAGAATGTGCTTCAGCAAATGCTATAATTAGCGGCTTGTTTAATTCTTCAGCTACCTCTATATATGACTTAAGCATTTCTTGATTAATAAAATTTGTAGCCGGTATAGCAAAATTTCCTTCTTCAGCTAACTTATAAATTATCTTTGGATCTACTAATACCATAATTTTTCACTCCTTTTTAGTTACTCTTATTTGAACTCATATACTCTTTATAAAAAGAAATAGCTTGGATAATACTATCTTCATTTTCATTTTTTTCAACATCATTCACTGTCATCCCTACTACTCCTTCTATTGGTTTAAAATTCGCAAAAACCGTTCTTCCTTTCATTTGTTCTCCATATTCTATAAATTCGTCTTTACCTATTACTAAAATACTTACACTCCCTCCTTTAAATAATTTTCTACTTTTACCAGTAGTTATATAACATTCACGATAATCTTTTTTTAATCTGACAATTGTTTTTTTGTATTTTTCCATTTGAAGAAACGTAAAATATAAATTTAAAATATATGCTATAATTAATAATATTATCCAGTACATCTTTATGTTTTCCTTATACTTTCTTTAACATCTAATACAGTTGTTGAGTTTAATATTCTATTAAGAGTTGACTTATCTCTACCTAAATCAATAATATTATCATATACCTTTAACATTAAGTCCGAATCAAAATACTTTTCAGGATAAACTATTAATATTATTAATTTCACAAGCCTGTTATTATGAAAGCACTCTTTTTTCACTAAACCTAACATTATTTCTGGTTCCTTTACAAGTAAACTAGTATAATGAGGAATCATAATTCCATTATCTAAAATAGTAGGATTTGTCTCTTCTCTTTCTAATATATAATTCATGAAATTAGTATCTATTTTTCCATTATTAAATAACATACCCATCATTTGATTAAGAATTTCTTTGTAATTTGAGTTATAAAAAAATTGTATATTACTATCTTCTATAAAGCTTAATAGAAATTTTTCATTAGTACTCTTTAATGATAAACTTGAAAAATATAATGCATTCTCTAATGAGTTTCTTACCTCTTCCTCTTCAAAAATAGTATCTATTTTTATTATCGGCAAATTTGTATCTTTTACTAACTCTGGATCTAAATTAATTGTTGTAAATATAACTTGATAGTTACTTTTATCAGCTTCTTTAAATTCATATAAAGCATATGCATCAATTCTATCTGCTTTTAATAATCTATTAAGTCTTGCTTTTAATAACATTGATGTACCCAGACCATTTTCACATATTAAGGCAAAATTCTTCAACTCACTAATTTTAGCTCTATTTTTTTCTAATAATGCTCCAAAGTGTATAGCTATAAACGTTATTTCTTCACTTGATACTTTTAATTTTTTCTCTTTTTCTATAACATTTGCTGATATTTCTGCCAATTGATAAGCTAATTTATACTCTTCTTTTATACTAAAATCTAGGCTATTTTTTACTTTTATATTAAAAGTCATTCTATTTAATGAATAGCTCAAATGAATTGCTAGATTATTTAACATTCTTTTATCATTAATTATAATCCCTACATTCTCATATATTTTCATTCTTATCTTATCCATTAAATTTGAGATGGCATTTGTTATATTTTTCTTAGAGAAATCTATATTAATGGCTGCATTCCTCGTAAAAAAGGGGATTGCTAGATACAATTTACCATTAGTTGTTGTTTTTATACCGAAATATCTATCTACTAATTCTGAAATTTTCTGAGCATAGTTATCATAATCTGAAAAATTCTTTATTATTTCATGTCTTTTCTCTAAATGGTTTATCGTATATCCGCGATTTACTCTGTATACCATTATAATTATATATTTTAAAATATCTGTAAGAACTATTTCTGTAACATTGTAATTATTTGCCTTTAAAAAATTATAAATATCTATTTTAAGATTCTTGAATTTATCTTTATCTATATTTGCATATTTTTCATTAATCTGATATATATTATATCCATCACATAAATAATTAGAAATCAACATTCTAATATCTAATTCATTGTATTCTAAATAGCTTCCAGTATTTTTTTTACTTTCTATTTTACAATGATATTCATTAAGAACTAATTCCACTTCTTTTAAATCATTAATTAAAGTTGTTTTCCCTACATTTAAGTTATGAGCTAATTCATCCAGTATTGTTATCCCATCTAATTTAATAAAATAGTCAATTATATATTTTACTCTATCTTCTCTATTATTTAATAATAACTGTCCACTACTACAATCATTAATTATCTCATAAAACTCCTCAGATTGAATTAATAGTTTCAATCCTTTTCCTCGTTCTATTTGAATTTTTGCTATTCCTTCTAGAATTTCATTTATTCTTTTTACGTAATTTCTAACACTTCTATCTGATATATATAACTCTTCTGCAATTTTCTCAATCCTCAAATAATTATTATTTAATAATAGGTTTATAATTTTTAAATCTTTATTATCAAGTACAATATTACTCAATCCATTCCCTCCCCTACTAAATCCTAATATATAATTATTATAAAATACTTTTTTTATCTATGGAAATAGTTATATATTTTTTTATTAACAACAGAATAAATAATAAAACTACATTTGTTCTGGTTCTAATTACATATTTTTGTTGGTTATAAAATCACTACCCAAATAATTTCTCTTGGAGTTGTCTTAAATGGTATAACGTTGTCGTTTTATCAATTTCTACCATATCATAGGTAATTATTTCACCTTTTTTTATATCTTTTAATACTTTAGTTTTTTTATCTACTAATCCGATAGGTACCGCTTTTAAATCTTTTGCTTTCTGATATTCTTCTATTAATCCATAACATGTATATGCTCCGTATCCATCCATATACTCCCCTTCTTTTAGGTCTTTCTTAGCTACAGTCATTACTTCCGCTACTAGTCCATTTTTAGGTGCTATTGTTGCCTTATTATCGAGAACTGCCATTGCTACTGATAATGGTGTCTCTAAAGAGCATAGGTGATATGGTCTATATAAAACATAATTTGGTCCATCCCCCATACTTAAGTACTTCATTTCGTCATTAACCGATTTTAAATCATGAGCAACTATTGCAAATACTCCAGGAGCGATTCCATTTACAAAATCTACAACTTTATATTTATCTAGAACTCCTCCTTCAGTTTTTAATGAAAATTTTTGTGGTAAACTTTTTACATCAGACTCTATACCATGTGCCCCTCTAATATCTGGAACAAACCCAGTTGCATTAGCCATAAGCGCCATCTCTACCATAGTCTTCGTACCTTCCTTAAATGAAGTTATCATATGAGGCGAGGCCCCTTTACTTAATGCTTCTTCTCTAACTGTATCTGGATTACACTCGAAATCAAGCTTGTTATTTTTCCCTTTTCCTATAACTTTAACTTCAAACCCCATTGCATCTGCAAAATCATATAATTCCATTACTGCTCCAGGTTCATCTCCAGCAGATCCTGTAAAGATAACACCTGCATCATCTGCTAATTTTTTCAAGATTGGTCCTACTACACAATCTGTTTCTGCATTTAACATAATAATATGTTTTTTATTTAATATTGTATTCAATGCTATTTCTGCTCCTAAAGCTATGCCTCCTGTTGCATCAACAACTGCCTGTATCTTGTCAGCTTTTGCTGCTAAGATAAAGTCTTTACACACAGCATGCTTTCCATTTTCAATAACTTCATTTATCTCTTCTAAAGTAGATACCTCAACTATTTTATTTTCATTAATTCCTGCATCTAACAGTGCTTTCTTAGCCAATTCTATATTAATATCGACAACAACAGTTGCCTCTATCCCTTTCATCCTAGTCATTTGACTAACCATACCATTTCCCATGTGCCCAGCTCCTACCAGTGCAACTTTAATTTGTTCACCTTTTTGCTCTAATTCTGCTAATTTTTTATTTAATCTGTACATAACTATTCTCCTTTTTATTTATATATTAGTATATTATCATTAATATTTATCTCTTTAATTTCTCCAACTACAGCTATCTCTCCAGGTAAATTAACCTTATCACTACCTGTAAATTTTATCGTGATGTGGCCAATATTCGAAAATGTTTCCAAAGCTACATGTCCAACTGCAGTAACTAACAGTTTATTCTCTCCTATCTGTATTGTATCGCCTACCTCTATATTCGTATCTCTCATGTCAATTCTTTTATGTATTACAGAAATCTCCTTTAACATTTCATCAGCTATTGAATCATTAAATAATATTAGACTCTGTACTCCATGATACAAATCCATTGCATCGTTGCCTATTTCTATAATACTAGATTTATACTTCATAGAAAATACCTCCTTATTGTATATAGTATATCTAACTTGTAAATCAAACTCTTTCTTGATTATTACACCTTTATTCTACTATTAACTTTTATGTTTATAAATACTAAATTTTTCAAATTAATTTGAAAATTTAGGTATTTATAATTAAAGGTACTTATTATAAAATGAAAACGTAAACAAATTAAATAAATTTAGGAGGTATTCACTATGGATAATTTTTTACAAACACTCACAAACGGTATAGACCATTTTATTGGGTTATTTAAGGCTGGAGGTACCCAATTTGTAGGGTTAGTAACAGGAATTTTACCAACACTTATCGTTTTAATGGTAGCTATTAATTCTATAATTAAATTAATTGGAGAAAAAAGGGTTGATAAATTTGCTGAAAAAATGTCAAAATACGTCGTTTCTCGATATTTAATCCTACCATTTTTAGGGGTATTTTGCTTAGCTAATCCTATGTGCTACACTTTTGGGCGATTTTTAAAAGAAGAACATAAAGCCGGTTATTATGATGCAGCAGTTTCATTTGTTCATCCTATTACTGGATTATTCCCTCATGCTAATCCAGGAGAACTTTTTGTATGGCTAGGAATTTCTGCAGGATTAACAACACTAGGGCAATCTGTGACTAAACTTGCATTATTTTATTTCTTAACTGGATTAATTGTAATAGTAATTAGAGGATTTGTAACTGAAAGAGTCTACAAATATTTAGTTAATAAAGGTAAACAATAGGAGGATTTTCCAATGACAAAAACAGTATTAATATCTAAAGGAAGTTCTGGTTGGGGCGGACCATTAAAAATTAAAAAAACAGAAGAAAAGACTGTCATTTTATCTATGACATCAGCAGGTATAGATCCTGTTACAAAAAAATTAGCGGAAGTTCTTGACTGTGAAATAGTTGATGGTTTTAAAACTGGTGTGGAGGATGATAAAATCCTTATTGCAGTAATTGATTGTGGGGGAACTGCGAGATGTGGTGTATACCCTAAAAAGAAAATATTTACAGTTAATGTTAAACCAACTGGAAAAACTGGACCACTTGCTCAATTTATCACTGAAGACTTATATGTTTCAGGTGTTACCATTGATGATATTACAACTTTATCTGAAAATGATGAAACACAAACCTATGAACCTAAAAGTGGTGTATTAAATAGTGGTGTAAAAAAACCTGAAAATTATGATGAAATTAAAGCACAAGCTAAAGAGCAAGTACAAGGTAATTTTATAATGCGCCTTGGACAAGGAGTAGGAAATGTTGTAGCTAAATTTTATGAAGCAGGTAGAGAAACAATTAATGTTGTTATTGGAAGTGTATTACCTTTTATGGCATTTGTTAGTATGCTTATGGGTATTATACTTGCCTCTGGATTAGGTGACTTGATTGCTAAAGGAATTTCTCCTCTTATCGGGAATATTTTCGGTCTTTTAGTAATTTCAATAATATGTACCTTACCATTCTTATCACCAATCTTAGGCCCTGGTGCTGTAATTGCACAAGTAGTTGGTACACTAATTGGTACTCAAATAGGGTTAGGTCATGTCCCTGCTTATCTTGCGTTACCAGCATTATTTGCTATAAATGGACAAGTTGGTTGTGATTTTGTTCCTGTAGGACTTAGTTTAGGAGAGGCAGAAGCGGAAACAATAGAGTATGGGGTGCCAGCACTATTTTACTCAAGATTAATTACTGGTCCTCTAGCTGTAATAATAGCTTATGTGGTTGCTATTATCTTCTTCTAATATTTATTTAATCTAACTAATATTTATTTAATCTAATAAGGACTTAAAAAAGTTCTTATTAGATTTTTATATACTATATTAAATACTAGTTTAACTTAATCATTTTATAATTCTAAACTATACTTCCTCACATTTTTAGTGCTATAATGTTTTTATATTATTTATACGAGGTGATTATATGTTTGATTACATTGAAAAATTATCAACTATTGATGATTTTAAAGAATTAAAAGAGAATAATGAAAAAGTAGTATTTGTTTTTTCTGCTACGTGGTGTCCTGATTGTGTTATGCTGGATAGATTTTTTGAAGAAACAGTGAATAAATTTAATGATATGAAATTTATTTATATTGATCGTGATACTTTTCCTGAAATAACAGAGGCTTTAGAAGTTTTTGGTATCCCTTCTTTTATTGCATACAAAAACAACAAAGAAGTAAGCCGATTTGTTTCAAAATTTTCTAAAACTCAACAAGAAGTTGAAGATTTCCTTTCTGAAAATAACGACCACCCCTAAAATGAACTGCACCCCAAAAGTTAGACACAAAAATCTAACTTTTGGGGTGCAGTTCACATAGCGGGTGGTTTTTTGTTTCGTAGGCTTCGCCTCCTCAACTGACTTAAGCCATTAATAAAAACAGTAAACTTATAAAATTTACTGTTTTCTAATTAATTACATATACCGTTATTCCTTAATAAATTTACTGGTCAACTTATATACTTGATTAATTTCTTTATTTTCCAACTTCCAAGTATTTAATTCATCTTTAATTAATTCTGGAAATTTTTTACTTATATCTCTTAATGCATTTCCCACTGATTTTCTTACATATTCACTCTTATCTTCTTTTAAATTCGCTATTCTTCTAATAGCTTCATTAGGATTTTCTTTAAAATATGTTCTACTCGTCCATATTCTTAAACCTTCCGTTACTGCTCTTCTAGTATTGGGATTATCATGATTTAGCCATTCATCGATAATAGGAAGTGATTTTTCATACCCTATTGATTTGCAAAATTCATCAAAAGCCTTAGCTAATACTTCCTGAACCCTCCAATTCTCATCTTTAGAAACTTCATCTCTCATAAACGCCAAAATCTCATTATCTATAGACAAATAACCAAAAAGGAATACACCGTACATTCTCACTTGATAAACATCAGAATGATATGCTAGAAAAGCTAATTCTTTTATGTATTCAATACCATTTGATTTATAATCGTTTATCGCTTTTTTTTCTTGCTCTTTGAAGCCATTTTTTATTATAGAAAATTCTTTTTCTAAGTTTTTAATGTACTTATCCATTTAAGTCCTCCACTATCTACATCACTCTAAATATTTTTTATATACTTCTCAATCGCATATGCAACTCCATCATCATTATTAGATTTAGTAATAAAGTCTGCATATTTTTTCACATCATCTGTAGCATTTTCCATAACTACTATATGCCCAACACTTTCAAACATCGGTATATCATTTTGCCCATCACCAAACGCTGCTAATTCATTCTTCTCCAATTTTTCAAGTTTTTGTATGTATTCAATACCCTTTGATTTCTTTGCATTAATATGAGTAATTTCTAAATAACCACTTAAAGATTTTTGAATAGTTAACCGTTCTTTAGAATAGTTTTCTTCTACATAATCTATCAATCTTTTAAAAACTTCTTCGTCATGCTCAATAAATGATACCTTATAAACTGTTTTATTTGTATTTTCAAAATAATCCTTAAAATTTACAATCTTGTAACCTACTTTTACTATATTATATTCTCTTTTTATGCCCATAGTTTCTAAATCTGTATTCCAATATGATTCATCATAGAGACTAATACCAATATTTTCAAACTTATTTCTTATATCTAATACCAATCTCCTTGCTAAATTATACTCCAACGGTACACTATGTAATATTGTATTATTTTTATTATTTTTCTCAAAAATCATGCCACCATTAAATGCAACATGAATTCCATCAATACCAAGATTATTTATTATTTCTTCCATTTTTTGCGGAGAACGAGCTGATACTAAAGTAAAAGGTAATCCACTTTCCTTTATTGTTTTTATCGTAAATTCGCTCATTTGTCCATTACTATTCAAAACAGTCCCATCCATATCAGAAAACAGATGTTTAATCATACAAATACCTCCATAACTATTTACAATTATATTTTAATATTATATTAAAATTTTTCCAAGTTTTTTAATAATTTACTAAATATTATTCTTAATTTATGTACGCACCTAAATAAACTTAATACTAAAAAAGAATCATAATCTAATAAATTATGATTCCTCTTCTAAATTTTATTTTTCTCTAATTCTTGTGGCAAAAATTGTTCCTATTAAAGCAATTACTGCAGATACAAAAAATACTAATGATGAATTTATATCCCATATTGCTCCCATAATATAAAGACCAATGGTCATACTAAGCTGGTAACATATCGCTGTATATAAGATTTGCATATCAATTATTTTTTCTGTATTAAATCTATTATTTAAAATTAAAATAAAAGCAATATGTCCCACAGCAAAAGTTATTGCATGAAAAGTTTGCATTACAACAAATACATATATATTATGAAATATCGCTAACATAAGCCATCTTATTACTGCCCCAACCCCGCAGAAAATTAATAGTTGAGTTGGTTTTATTTTACCTATTATTTTTTTAGAAAAAATAAAAAACAAAATTTCGGCTATAACTGAAATGTTTAGAATTAACCCCGACAACCACTTAGCGTTTATATTCATGCTTTCTAAATATAATGCATTATAATTATTGTACGCTGTATGTGACAACTGATATAAAAATATAACTAAAATAAGTAATATTGCATTCTTATCTTTTAATATCCAACTATATAATCTGCCAGTATTTCTGTTATCACCTTTATTAACAGAAAGCGTATGAACTAATTTGGGTTGAGGTAAAAACATAAAAATCATATATAACACTAATAGTATAATCAATATATAGTATAATGAGATACTGCCTGCATATCCTATAATACCACCTGCAGCTATTCCTACTAATGTAAAACTTACAGATCCCCATGTCCTTGCTTTTCCATAGTCAATATCCTCTTCTTTTAAAAATAAAGATGCTAAACTTTCTATAAAAGGAGCTACTGTATAATAAACTAGACCAAACATAAATGTTATAAGAGTCAAGATTATTTTGTTATTTGTAGTTCCATAGCTCAGCGCAAGTAAGACACCAGCTATCACCGATATCTTTAAAGATAAACTTATATTATATCTCTTTAATAAATATGGATTCAAAAAAATTCCACCTAAAAATCTGGCAAGATATAACATTGAAAATATTGAACTCGCTTCTAGAACAGTAAGATTTTTTACACCAGTAAGATATAAAATCCAAAATGGTAAAAATACTCCATTAACTGCAAACTGTAAAAAGTAATTCGTTGATAACCAATTTTTTGATGACATAATGCCTCCTACTGTATTGCGAGTTGAACAATTACAACCATCATATTCATAGCAATATGTGCTATCATTGGTGTCACAATACTTTTAGTTTTTAAGTATAAAAAGCTAAAAACAAACGACATCATTATATATAATACCATAATTGGAGAAAATCCGTCATGTGGAATAGCAAATAATATTCCCGTTATTAGGGCAGGAATAGTAAACCTAATCCATTGCTTACTACCTAACATAACATCATAAAAATATCCAAAAACCGCTTTTCTAAAGAATAATTCTTCCATTATCGGTCCTAAAAAAACAACATATCCTATAAATAAAGGATTTAATTTTATTATTTGAACAACATTACTTGTATTTTTACTACTTGCTTGAAACTCAAAAATTTTAGCTAAGTATTGTAATAATCCATTTATAATACCTTGCACAAGCATCATTGCTACAAACCCTGCTAATCCTATTGCTATGATTATTAAAATGTTAGCTCCTCTTTTTCCTCGATCAATATCGTTATGTGATTTAGATGCTATAAAAAACATAATGATAGTTGCTAATGTTGATAATCCTAAAGCAATATTTAATCGCAAATGCACACTTAAAGTTTGTGGTAATAGTGTTGGTAGAAAAAATACTGCTGCAAAGTAAATAACACCACTTGTTATAAGGTGCTTTATATCACCTCTTTGAAATGAAACTCTCATACAACCTCCTCAATAATTGAATATTAATTTATTATAGCACTTATACCTTACACTTACAATAAATCACGAACAATTAAAATATTTTTTTAATATTATTCTTGAAAGTTTTTAAATAAGATGTTAGAATAAATATATAAACATAGTAGCGAGCTGTTGATGGTGAAAGTTCAGCAAAGTATTTGGCATAATATACATTACATGTAAATATTTAAAGATGAGTTTTTACTAATCAGGGTGGAACCGCGGAATTTATTTCGTCCCTAGGTATACTTTAGAGTATACCTAGGGATATTTTATTTTAAAGGAGGAATTTAATCATGGAGAAAATTTTATCTCTTGCAAAAAACAGAGGATTCGTATTTCAAGGATCTGAAATTTATGGTGGATTAGCTAATACTTGGGATTACGGTCCATTAGGTATCGAACTGAAAAATAATATTAAAAGAGCATGGTGGAAAAAATTCATTCAAGAATCACCATATAATGTTGGATTAGATGCTGCTATCTTCATGAATCCACGTACTTGGGAAGCATCAGGACACGTTGGAAACTTTTCTGACCCAATGATGGACTGTAAATCATGTAAATCACGTCTTCGTGCTGATAAACTTATTGAAGAATACTACTTCAAAGAAAAAAATGAAGATGTTGTTGTTGATGGACTACCATTTGAAGAATTAGAAAATATTATCGAACGAGAAAATATTAAATGTCCAGAATGTGGTAAACATGATTTTACTAATATTAGACAATTTAACCTTATGTTCAAAACAAATCAAGGTGTTGTAGAAAACTCTACAAGTCAAATTTATCTGCGTCCAGAAACTGCACAAGGTATTTTTGTTAACTTCAAAAATGTTCAACGTAGTATGCGTAAAAAACTACCATTCGGTATAGGTCAAATTGGTAAATCATTCCGTAATGAAATTACACCTGGTAACTTTATTTTCCGTACTCGTGAGTTTGAACAAATGGAACTTGAGTTCTTCTGTGTGCCAGGGACTGAATTAGACTGGCATAAAACATGGAAAGATATATGTGAAAATTGGTTATTAGATTTAGGTATGACAAAAGAAAATATTCGTCTGCGTAATCATGATCCAGAAGAGCTTTCTCACTATTCTAATGCAACAACTGATATCGAGTTTAAATTCCCATTTGGATGGGGAGAACTTTGGGGAGTTGCTTCAAGAACAGATTACGATTTAAAACAACATATGGAGCACTCAGGTCAAGATATGACTTATCAAGATCTTCTTACTAATGAAAAATATATTCCATATTGTATAGAGCCGTCTGTTGGTGTTGACCGTGTTCTACTGGCATTCTTATGTGATGCATATAATGAGGAAGAAGTAGGAGAAAACGATACTCGTACAGTTCTTAAATTCCACCCAGCATTAGCACCATATAAAGCAGCTATTCTACCACTTTCTAAAAAATTAAGTGATAAAGCAAGTGAAATTTATTCACAACTTGCTGCTGATTTTATGGTAGATTTTGATGAAACTGGATCAATTGGTAAGAGATATAGAAGACAAGATGAAATCGGTACTCCATTCTGTATCACTTATGACTTCGAATCTGAAAATGATGGTATGGTAACTGTTCGTGAACGTGACACAATGGAACAAACTCGTATCGCTATTTCAGAATTAAAACAATATATAGAAGAAAGAGTTAAATTCTAATACTAAAACCTCTAACTAATAAACTAGTTAGAGGTTTTTTCTACATTTAACATCCCTGCTTGAAACTGGTACATTTTATAATATGTTCCTTTTTGTTGTAACAACTTAGTATGTGTCCCACTTTCAATTATCTCACCTTCATCAAGTACATAAATACAGTTTGCATCTTGAATGGTGGATAATCTATGCGCTATTGCTATCGTCGTACGTCCCTTTCTCATTTTCTTCAATGAGTTTTGTATTATTTCTTCTGTTTCAGAATCAATATTTGCTGTAGCTTCATCCAAAATTAAAATCTTAGGTTGTGCTGCTATAGTCCTAGCAAAAGTAAGTAACTGACGTTGTCCACTTGAAAAAGTTGAACCACGTTCTGTAACTGTACTTTTATATTTTTCAGGTAGTTGCATAATAAATTCATCAGCATCTACAAACTCAGCCGCTGCTTTAATATCACTTTCAGTTAAAGACTTATTATACATTTTTATATTAGATTCTATAGTTCCATGATATAAAAATGGATCTTGTAATACTAAACCTATTTTATTTCGTAATTCTTTCATTGAATATTCTTTTATATCTCGTCCATCAACCAGAATTTCCCCGTGGTCAAATTCATAAAATCTTAAAAATAGATTTATTATTGATGATTTCCCAGAACCAGTTGCCCCCACAAATGCAATAGTTTCACCTTTATTTACCTTAAACGAAATATTTTTCAAAACATCATTCTTCCCGTCATAAGAAAAACTCACATTTTTAAATTCAATATTTCCTTCTTCAATTTTATAATTACTATCCTTTTGAGTAGGTTCATATTCCTTATTATCAATAAGTTCAAAAACGCGCCCTGCAGCTATCATAGATGTCTGTAAAACAGAAAAATTTTGCATAAGCTCTATAAGTGGATTAAACAGCTGATTTGTATATTGAATAAATGCATAAATTATCCCAGCTGTAAAACCTGCAGTTTGCCAACTAAGCCCAAAATAAGTCAATATTACTCCATAGGCCAAAATTTTTAACAATGCCATGGCTGGGCGAAGTAATAAACTATCCACCGATAAAGAACGACTCATGTAATGTAGATGTTCTTTATTTACTTCTTCAAAATCTTTTATTAAGCGTTCTTCTTGATTAAAAGCTTGAATAATTCGCATACCTTCTATCGATTCCGATAATTTTGTATTTAAATCACTAAGTTTAGCACGAGTAATTTTTACTAGCTTACTAGATAATCTTTGGTACAAATAAACCGAGCCTATCATTATTGGAAGAAACAATATCATTAAAACTGTTAATCCAGGGCTAAGAGAAATCATCGCTCCTATCGTTACAACAAACATCAAAATAGAGTTAAGAAAACTAGAAAAAATTGTTCCAAACATATCAGCAACTGCTTGTGTATCATTTGTTAATCTTGAAACAATCGAACCTACAGGAGTTTTATCAAAATAAGACATTCTTAATTTTTGAAGATTTGTAAAGCTCTCCTCACGCAAATCGCTGACTATACTATACGCAACTTTTGAAAAGTAATATTCACCTATAAAGGTAGAAATAACTCTAAATAAAAACAACCCATAATAGATGATTAATAAACCAAGCCCTGTACTTGCAATACCTTTTGTTATATAGTTATCAATATAATATTGAGCTAAAAGAGGAATTGCAGTAGCTACAATACTTGTTAAAAGGATAAATGTTAATGCGACTGCTGTAAAAGTTTTATATCTTAGCATATAATTAAGCAATCTTAAAAAAGTATTATTTTTTTTCAACTTATTCTCCTCCTTTTAACTTTTCTTCTAACTGTTGGTTACTGTATGTTTCTTTATACCAACCATCTTGGGCCAACAACTCATCATGCGTTCCACGTTCAATAATTTTTCCATTATCCATAACGATAATTAAATCAGCATGAACAATAGCTGATAATCTATGGGCAGTAATAATCGTTGTCTTCCCTTTTCTCTCTTCTTTTAGATTTTCTAAAATAATATTTTCCGTTTTTGCATCAACTGCTGATAGAGAATCATCAAGTATTAAAATATCCGGGTTCATAATTAATGCACGGCTCATCGCTATACGTTGCTTTTGACCTCCAGATAATGAAACACCTCTTTCTCCAATAATAGTATCAATTCCATCTGGCATACTTTTTATATCATTATATAAGCCACAAAGTTTTGTAACTTCTTCTACTCTTTCATCCGAATATGCTGGATCAGCAAAGCGAATATTTTCTTTTATAGACATTGCAAATAATACTTGATCCTGTGGAACATACCCTATTAAACTACGCAAATCTTTTAATTTATAGTTTTTAATATTTTCACCATTTAAAAGAATTTCTCCATCTACTACATCATATTCTCGTAGTAATAACTTCAGCAATGTTGTTTTCCCAGAACCTGTAACTCCAACAATACCTAATGTCTGACCCTGCTCTATTGAAAATTTAATTTCTGACAATACTGATTTATCTAAATATACAAAATTAGAAATATTATATTCTAGTCGGCCATTGACTGCTACTAATCCTTCTTTTGTCATTTCTTTTACAGAACTTTCTTCAGCTAGTAATTTTTCAATACGTCCATAAGAAACATCACCACGTTGACCTATATTATACAACCACCCTATTGCTTGAAGTGGCCAAACTAACATATCCAAGTATGTTACAAAGGTTACTAATTCTCCAACGGTCATCTCTCCATTAGAAATAAAGATTCCTCCAAAAATTAAAGTCAAAGTATACGAAAGTCCAATAAAAACAAGCACCATAGGATTAAATAGCGCATTATATTTAGAAGCGATAATGTTTTTAATAAAAACTTTCTTATTAATTTCTTTAAAACTTTCTATTTCATCATTACCATAACCAAATGACTTAGTAACACGAACACCCGAAGCATTTTCTTGAACTTTACTATTTAAATCTGAAAATGATTCCTGTGCCTCTTTAAAACTTTCATAGTTTTTATCACCTAATTTATTAACTGCATATGCCATAAACGGAAATGGTAATATCGCTATAAAACTTAACTTTGGACTTATTAATAACACCATTGTTCCTAAAGTTACCAATGCTGTAATAGACGCATCGACTGCCGACATCACTCCTGCACCTGCAACCATTACAACAGAGTTAATATCATTTGTAGCGTGCGCCATCAAATCACCTGTACGATATTTTTGATAAAACGATGGAGACATCTTTGTAAAATGTTGAAATAGTCTAAAACGCAATAATCTTCCAAGATTATACGCTGCACCAAAGATATACACTCGCCAAACATACCTCAGCCCATACATTATTAAAGCTGCTGATACTAAGTAAGCTAGATTTATAAATAAATACTTATTTGTTAACTCTCCTGACGCAATATTATCAACAACATTTCCTATTACTCTAGGAGGGATTAAGTTGAAAACACTTACTAACGATAATGCAAGTATTCCTATTATATATCGCTTTTTTTCAAGTTTTAAAAACCATCCAATTTTTCTGATAATATTCATAAAATCTCCTTTCTCGTTTAATTAATTATATTTCACTACTATACATTATTTATCTTTTCGAAAACTTCTCCTATTTTTCCATTAATAACCAATGTCGCCATTCTATCTTGAGGTGTTGAAGTTTTATTTATAACTACCAAATGATTTCCTCTAAAATGCCTTATTAAATTTGCCGCTGGATATACACTAAGTGAGGTTCCTCCTATTATTAATACCTCTGCCTGCTCTATGTACTTAATCGCAGAACTAAATACCATCATATCCAATTCTTCTTCATATAACGTAACATATGGTTTTATAATACCACCACACTCACATAGAGGGATAATACTATCTTTTGCTAAAAACTCCTCTAAATTATAATGCTTTCCACACTTACGGCAGTAGTTACTATCTACCGTACCGTGAAGTTTTAAAACATTTTTACTCCCTGCTATTTCATGTAAAGTATCAATATTTTGAGTAATAACAGCACGAAGTTTTCCTTTATTCTCAAGTTCTGCCAAAAAATAATGTGCTTTATTAGGCTTAGCATCTGGATATATCAAATGTTCTTTATAAAATTTAAAAAAATCTTCTGGGTACTTCTCGAACATCGTACGTGATACCAGTTGTTCTGGAGTAAAATGTCGGCCTAATTCAACACTAAATATACCATTAGCACTACGAAAATCTGGTATATTTGACTCGGTAGAAACTCCAGCACCACCAAAGAACACTATATTATTACTTTCTTGAATAATTCTTTTTAATTCCTCTATTTTTTTCATAAAACCACTCCATTTCTATTGCATAATTTAAGATAAGGAAACCTATACTATAAGTTTCCTTATCTGTTAAAATACTATTTCTCTTCTTTTTGCTTTTGAGCTTTTAACTCTTTGATACGTTGTTTTCTCTCAGCAATACGTGCTTTTTTCTCTTCGCGAGATGCACTTCTTACTGGACCACGAGAAATATGCTCTTTACTGTCATTAGTAACAAGATTTGTTTTTTCTTCTTTAAGCTCTATTTCTTCATGACGTTCAACCTTGATACGTAATAAGTTAGCAACTACTTCGCATTCTATCTCGTCTATCATATATTCAAACATTTCATGTCCTTCGTTTTTATATTCACGAAGCGGATCTATTTGACCATATGAACGTAAGAAAATACCTTTGCGCAGTTGATCCATTTGGTCGATATGGTCTGTCCAACGATCATCTATTACATTTAAAAGAATATATCTTTCAAATGAATTCATAGTCTCATCACCAAGAAGCTCGCGTTTTTGTTCATATTCATTATTAATTTTTTCAAGAGCAAGTTGTTTAATTTCTTCATCAGACATAACTTCACTATACTCATCTTCTTTTATAGGACATTGTCCTAAGAATTTTTCATTTAGTGATTTTACAATTTCTTCTGTTTCTTCTTTTTCACTATGTGCTTCTAATGTTTGAGTTGCATATTCGATAGTTTTCTCAACTGCTTCTTCTGTCATTCTATCAATAATATCAGTAACTACTTCATTTTCTAAAACTTCATTTCTTTCAGCATACATAATTTCACGTTGTTTACGTAAAACATCATCATACTGAAGAACTTGTTTACGTGCATCGTAGTTGTTACCTTCTACACGTTTTTGAGCACTTTCTACAGAGCGGCTGACCATTTTACTTTCAAGAGGTGTATCATCTGTTTTACCCATAAGTCTTTGTAATCTGTCAGCACCGAAACGAACCATAAGTTCATCTTCTAATGATAGATAGAATCTACTATATCCTGGATCACCCTGACGTCCAGAACGCCCACGTAGCTGGTTATCAATACGACGTGATTCATGACGTTCTGTACCAATTACAGCTAAACCACCTAGTTCACGAACACCTTCACCTAGTTTTATATCTGTACCACGCCCAGCCATGTTAGTAGCGATTGTTATAGAACCTTTTTGTCCCGCTTGTTTAATAATTTCTGCTTCACTTTCATTTTGTTTAGCATTTAGCACCTTATGAGGAACTCCATATTTATACAGAAGTCTAGAAACCAATTCACTGGTTTCGATAGATACTGTACCTAAAAGTACTGGTTGTCCTCTATCGTAACATTCTTTAACCTCACGAGCAACCGCATTAAATTTGGCTTCCATAGTAGAGTAAATAAAATCCGGAGCGTCTATTCTCATAATAGGTTTATTCGTTGGTATTGTTGTTACATACATATTATAAATATTTCTAAATTCTTCTTCTTCTGTTTTAGCTGTACCCGTCATACCGCTAAGTTTTTTATACATTCTAAAGAAGTTTTGGAATGTAATAGTCGCCATTGTTTTACTTTCTTTTTGGATAGCTACACCTTCTTTAGCCTCAATAGCTTGGTGCAATCCTTCAGAAAAACGACGGCCTGGCATTGTACGCCCTGTAAATTGGTCAACGATTAGAATTTCTCCATCTTCTGCAACCACATAATCTACATCAAGTGCCATAGTATAGTTCGCTTTTAACGCTTGGTTTATGTGGTGTGTTAAATCAACATTTTTCAAATCATAAAGATTTTTTAGTCCGAAGTAACTTTCTGCTTTATCGATACCATTTTCAGAAAGTTGAATAGCTTTAGTTTTTACATCTAAAGTATAATCTCCATCGCTACCATCTTCTTCCTCAGCACGTTTCAAAGTTTTAACAAAAGCATTAGCTACTTGATATAGTGATGTAGACTCTTGTCCTTCTCCCGAAATGATAAGCGGTGTTCTCGCTTCGTCAATCAAAACAGAGTCGACCTCATCGATGATTGCATAGTTTAGTGGACGTTGAACACGAGCTTCTACAGATTTCACCATATTATCACGTAAATAATCAAAACCTAATTCATTATTCGTCGAATAAGTAATATCTGCATTATAAGCAGCTCTTTTCTCTTCAGAATTCATTGAATTTAGATTTAAACCTACTGACAATCCTAAATAATTATATAAAACTCCCATCTCTTCAGCATCACGTTTAGATAAGTATTCATTGACTGTTACTACATGAACACCCTCTCCTGCTAAAGCGTTTAAATATACAGGCATTGTAGCCGTAAGAGTTTTCCCTTCCCCTGTTCTCATCTCTGCGATATCACCACGGTGTAGTGCAATACCACCCATAACTTGAACTTTATAAGGTTTCATACCTAATGCACGGAAAGCTCCTTCACGTGCAGTTGCAAATGCATCTACCAATATATCATCTAATATATCAGCAACTGCTCTGCCTTTTTCTTTTTCTTCTTCAATATATTCTTTAAATTCTTCAGCTTTGTTTTGTAACTGTTCATCACTAAAACTAGCATATTCTTCTTCCTTAGCTAATACCTTATCAGCTAATTTTGCTAAACTTTTTACTTCTCTTTTATTAGCATCAAATAATTTTCCTAAAATAGCCATTAAAATTTTCCTTCCGACATATTTTCTGTGAAAATGATATTATATCATTTTTATTCATCATTTTTATTCATCATTTAATTATAACACTCATTTCATGGTAACGCAACAACAAAGTAACGATTTTAAGTTGGTATTAACTTGATTATCACATATTTAATTTCTATTTTTTTCTAAAAATTTTTAAGAAATTAACAGAAATTATTTATATCTCGACATGAAAAATATTTTTTATTAGCTGGATTATTGATAATAAAGTGTAAAAAATTCGAGCTAACTTAAGTTAGCTCGAATTTTCTACTTTATTATTTATTTAAGATACCGTGACATCTGTGGCAAAGACTTTCTTCAGTTACTTCTTCCACAATGTTCCAACAACGTTCACAGCGATGACCTTGTGCTTTTGTTACTTTTACAGTAGCTAAATCATAAGTTGCTCCATCGTTTTCTTTTACCTCAACACTACTTACGATAAATAATTGGTGTAGGTTGGCAACAGAGTTCAATAATTCAACCACTTCACTATCATTACTGTAAATTTCCACAGCAGCTTCTAATGATTTACCGATAACTTTTTCATTACGACTTTCTTCTAACGCTTTGTTAACATCATCACGTACTTCTAAAAGTTTGTCCCATTTTGCTTCTAATACAGCATCTTCAATCACATTTTTCTCAGGGAAGTCTAATAAATGTACAGACTCAGCATCTTCGTATGGCATATTGTCATAAATTTCTTCTGCAGTAAATGACAAGATTGGTGCGAATAATCTAACAGACTTGCTTAAGATAGCATAAAGAACTGTCAGCATACTACGACGTTTAGGTGAATCTTCACCTTCGATATAAAGAATATCTTTTCCATAATCTAAGTAGAATGAAGATAATTCCACGTTGAAGAAGTTTGTAAGTTCACTAGTAATACTATTGAATTGGTAGTTTTCATAGTAATCAAGAACATTTGCTACAACTTTTTCAAACTTAATCATCATGTACTTATCTAATTCTTCTAAATCAGCATATTCTACTAAGTCTTTTCTGTTATCAAAACTTCCGTTAAATAAGTTTCCTAATAAGAAACGATAAGTATTTCTGATTTTTCTATAAGTTTCTGATACTTGTTTCAAGATATCATTAGAAATACGAACGTCTTGTGTATAATCAACACTTGCAGACCATAAACGGATAATCTCTGCTCCTAATTGTTTTCCAACATCATTAGGTGAAATAACATTACCTAGAGATTTACTCATCTTGTTACCATTACCATCCATAACAAATCCTGCAGATACTAACTCTTTATAAGGAGCAGCACCAGAGACCGCTACTGATGTAATTAACGAAGAGTTAAACCAACCACGATATTGGTCACTTCCTTCTAAGTAAAGGTCAGCTGGGTAAGTTAGATCATCACGAACTGCACAACATCCTTGGTGAGATGTTCCAGAGTCAAACCATACGTCCATGATATCCATTTCTTTAGTGAATTCACCATTTGGACTTCCTGGATGAGTATATCCTTCAGGTAATAATTCTTTAGCTTCTTTGTAGAACCAAACATTTGAACCTTCTACTTCGAAGATTTTTGCTACATGTTCGATTAATTCGTTATCAAGGATAGCTTCACCATTTTCAGCATAGAATACTGGAATTGGCACACCCCAAACACGCTGACGACTGATTACCCAGTCACCACGGTCACGAATCATGTTATATAATCTTGGTTTACCCCATTCACTGTAGAATTTAGTGTTATCTACAGCTTCTAACAATTCAGAACGGAATGCATCAACAGAACAGAACCATTGTGGTGTCGATCTGAAGATAATTGGCTTTTTACTACGCCAGTCATGTGGGTATGAGTGTGTAATATTTTCTTGTTTTAATAATGCTCCTGTTTCAGCTAAGTAAGCAATAATATCTTTGTTTGCATCAAATACGAATTTACCAGCAAATTGTCCAGCTTCTTCTGTAAGTACACCTTGGTTATCAACTGGTGATAATACTCCAAGTTTGTATTTCCCTTGACCAACAAGATAGTCATCAACCCCGTGTCCAGGTGCTGTATGAACTAATCCAGTCCCTGAGTCAAGTGTTACATAATCAGCTAAGATTAATGTAGATGTTCTATCTAAAAATGGGTGTTGACATAAAAGATATTCAAGTTCTTTACCAAAAATTACTTTACCTTCTTCATAATTTTCCCAACCAAATTGTTCAGCTAAGAAGTTTACTCTCTCTTTTGCTAATAAATAGCTCTCTCCGTTATATTTAACTACTTGATATTCAAAATCAGGATGAACCGCAATACCTAAGTTAGCTGGTAATGTCCAAGGAGTAGTTGTCCAAATAACAAACTTAGTTCCTTTTTCTACAACTCCATCTTCACTTACTAAATCAAATGCAACATAAATAGATGGCGAAGTATGATCGCGGTATTCAATTTCTGCTTCTGCAAGAGCTGATTCAGAAGATGGTGACCAATAAATTGGTTTTAATCCTTTGTAGATATATCCTTTGTCTACCATTTTTCCAAATACACGGATTTGTTCTGCTTCAAATTTCGGGTCAAGTGTCAAATATGGATTATCCCAATCACCAATAACTCCAAGTTTTTTGAAGTCTTCACGTTGTTTATCAACTTGTTTAAGAGCGTAGTCTTTACATTTATTTCTAAACTTAGTAGCTGGCATAGATTTTCTATCTACTCCATTATTTACTAATACCTGCTCGATTGGAAGACCGTGTGTATCCCAACCTGGAACATAATTAGAAACAAATCCATTCATATTTTTATATTTAACGATAAAGTCTTTCAAAATTTTATTTAATGCATGTCCAATGTGGATATTACCATTTGCATATGGAGGTCCATCATGAAGAACATATGTAGGTCTCCCTGCATTTTTCTCTAATACTTTTCTGTATAAATCCATTTCATCCCAACGTTTTAAAAAGTTAGGTTCTTTATTTGGAAGATTTCCGCGCATTGGAAAATCAGTTTTTGGCATTAATAATGTATCTTTTAATTCTACCATTGTTTCTCCTTTCAATATAAAAAAGCTCCTAGTAAAAGTTATAGAGGGCGAACGATGTCCACGGTACCACCTCTGTTAACTCTTACTAAGAGCACTCGTTAAGTCATATTTTATTTTAAGTAAAGTGATAACTATCTATGCTTTTACGAAGCTTTTCACCTACCAACTTCTCTCTAAATAATCCACATAATAGCCTTGTCTTTACTCGCGATAGACTTATTATATTACATTACCAATAAACTTTCAAGTGTTTTATGTGAATTTTATAGCAAATTATCAGAAAATAATTTATTCATCTATAAATAATATTACGCTAACCAAATTTTTCATCCTCTAATATTACTTTTTATTATCTATAAGCTAACAATTGAGCATTATTAAGTGATGCTGTGACAGTTATCTTTCCACCAACTGTTTCTATTCCTTCAACTTTTATAGGCAGTCCCAGTGATTTGATAGTAATTGTATTTCCGTTTATACTTACTCCTGTTCCTGTTAATACTTCTTTTAGATATTTTTCTAAAGCAAAATCAGGGATTGGAACCTTACCAATTTTCGCATCTTCTAAAATTAGTTCTACCTTATTATTAGCTCCTAGCACTCTTATTTTAGTTGATATTTGTGTATCCCATAAACCTAGTTTAACTGGCAATTTAGCTTCTATTCCATTTCCTACCAACTTATAACTTCCTTCTAGTAATTGGGAGTCTTTCCCTACAGAGTTTTGAAGAATTGATGCCAACATATCATCGTCAATCTTAGCAGTTGTTAATAATTTTGAATTTTTATAACTAGCATTTTTTGTGAATTCTATATTCAAATCATTTATAGTTTTTGTTGGCTTTATATTCACTAGTTTTTCAGATTTTTTTATATCTACACTCGGCGTCAAAGCATAAGTTGCCCCACCACCTATAAGCGCCAATACTATCACCAAGGATAGCAATTTTCTCAATGTTTTCATTTTAGACATCTCCTTATTTCCATTACACTCTACACTATACTAAAACAAGTTAAAACATGGTTAATAAATACAAAAAATAAACCTAAAGTATTAGATAAAAACTAACACTCTAGGTATTTTTCGTTATTAATATTTTAATCTTAAAGTCGTTATTTAGAATGGTAAAAATGCAAAGATTACCGCTATTATTATTGCTGGTAGCATATTTGCTATTCTTATTTTTAATTTCCAAATAATATTAGTACCTACACAAAATATCAAAACTGAGCCAACTAATGACAAATTAGTTAATGCTGCTGGTGTCATAATAGGTTCTATAAACTTCGCAAGAATAGTTATTCCTCCTTGAAATATAACTAACGGAACTACAGAGAAAATACTTCCTCGACCATTTGCAGCGGTAAATATTAAAATTGTTATCCCATCTAAAACCGTTTTTGCCATAAGAACGGAATAATCATGAAATAGTGCATCTTGAATAGCTCCCAATATAGACATTGCACCGATACAAATGGTTAGTGAGGCTATAATAAATGAATCTACAAATCTATTATCTTTACCGCTATTTGTAATTTTTTTCAAATAAATTCCTAAATTTTCAAAAAGGCGCTCAATGTTTAGCAGCTCGCCTATCAAAGTACCTAATGTTAAACTTACAACTAACATCATCGCCCCTTGAGAAATAACCTTATTTTCACTAATTCTAAGAGCATGTTCACACGCACCAATTATTCCTAAAAATATAACCGAAATAGCCGCAGCTTTCATAATAGCTTCTTGCATATTTTTTGATATTCTATGCCCTATAAGCATACCGACGAAACCACCTGCTAGCACACCTAATGCATTAATTAGAGTCCCTAATCCCATCAAATTATCCTCTTTTCTTAGTTTTATAATAAATATAAAATCATACTTTCCTAAAACTAACTATATCTTGCTTTGACAACTAATGTTTTATTTGTTATACAAGACATCCCTTATTTTCTATACACTATAATTTTATCATGCTTGGTATTTTCTCGCAATATTTTTTGAAAATTGAAAAAACTTTTTTATATAATTTATTATAAAAAACTAACTAAAAATGTATTTCTAGTTAGTTTTTTAGCTATTTACTTTTTAAGCTTTCTATCATAAAAATACCAACATCAATTATTGATAATTTTGTAATTTTTTCAAGTTCTTCTTTTATATATAGGAAATGCGTGCAACCTAGAACTACAGCCTCTACTTCTGTTTGTTCGAAATATTTAAATAAATTTTCAAAATCAAAATCAGCAACTATTTTATGTGGACTATTTTTCTCCTCGATAGCTTTTACCAATTCTAACATCGACAGGCCAAAAACTTTTAACTCTGGATTAGATAAATATAAATTATTTTCTACACCAGTCAGACCATGAGAATTCGCAGCCATAACAGCCAAATATTTATACTCTAATCCCAAATTTCTATACATCTGCATCGGTGTAATAATATTTATCTCATTTTCAATAGCTAGTCTGTCAAAATCGACAACAGAACTCAAAGAATTACAATAAACAAAAATTGCGCTACATTGCTGCTCTTTAATCTCATTTATAAGTTTTACTATTATCTCTTCTCGCTTACTATCATCTAAGGCTTGAAACGTAGTTTGTTCTACAGGATTTTTCGAAATAGGTATTTTTACTATATCTTTATAACCATATTTTTTTAGCAAATCTTCACCAAGTTGCGAATCAATTGGCGTTCCGGCCATAACCGCTATTTTCATCAACCTTCCTCCTCATAACCAAAATTCAATTACATTTAATTATACTACAAACAAATCTAATAAAAAAGAGAATTCTATACAACATTATTATAAACCTATAAAAAGTAAACCTCGAACGCTTTGGTCTACTTATACTATATACCAAAGAATTCGAGGTTTATCTTAAAACTATTTTATTTCAATTTTTAATTTATCATCTTGGTAATCAAGGTTAACTTGCATACCGTCTTCTATACCATGACGGATAAGTTCTACAGAAAGTTTATTTTCGATTTGACTTTGGATAAATCGTTTAAGTGGACGAGCACCAAATTTCATATCGAATCCAGCAGTTGCTACCCAAGCAGAAACTTTTTCATCATATGTTAATTCAATATTTCTACTTGCAACACGGCTTACTAATTCATCAAGAAGTTTATTAGCAATACCTTTAATATTATCTTGTGTCAATGGTTTAAAGATAATTATATCATCCATACGATTAAGTATCTCTGGTTTGAAGTAACCGTAAAGTTGGTTAGTAACATTTTTACGAGTTTCTTCAGAAATAACACCGTCTTTTACTTCTTCTAATAGTTCTAACGAACCAATGTTAGAAGTCATAATGATAATTGTATTTTTGAAGTCTACTACTACACCTTTAGAATCAGTTAAAGTACCTTCATCTAATAGTTGTAATAAGATGTTAAATACATCTGGATGAGCTTTTTCTATTTCGTCCATTAAGATAATACTATATGGATTACGTCTTACACTTTCAGTAAGTTGTCCACCTTCTTCATAACCAATGTACCCTGGAGGGGCACCGATTAAACGGCTGACTGAGTGTTTTTCCATATATTCACTCATATCTATTCTAACGATATTACGTTCATCATCAAATAAGTTAAGTGCTAAAGCTTTAGCAAGCTCAGTTTTACCTACACCAGTAGGTCCTAAGAATAGGAAGCTACCGATTGGTCTATTTGGATCAGCAATACCAGCACGAGAACGTAATATTGCATTAGTTACACTCTCAACAGCTTCATCTTGACCTATTACTTTTTCATGAATAGTATCAGCTAAGTTAAGAAGTTTTTCTTTTTCTGTTTCTACTAATCTAGTAACTGGAATACCTGTCATTTGACTTACGATAAAGCCAATTTCATCTTCAGTTACTTCTTGTTTTAATAATTTGTAGTCTTCATGTTTAGATTTTTCTTCTAATTCTTCTAACTCACGTTGTAATTTTGGTAAAGTTGAGTATTGTAATTCTGAAGCTTTTTCTAAGTTATAGTTATTTTGAGCTTGTTCTAATTCTAATTTAACTCTATCGATTTTTTCACGAAGATCTTTTACCGCAGATAATTTTTCTTTTTCACTATCTACTTGTAATTGAAGTTTATTTTGTTCTTCTTTAAGATTTGCTAATTCTTCTTTTAAGTTTTCTAAACGACGTTGTGATACTTCGTCATCTTCGCTACTTAAAGCTTTTTCTTCGATTTCAAGTTGCATTACTTTACGGTTGATTGTATCTAACTCTGCTGGGTTAGATGAGTTTTCGGTTTTAATAGTAGCACAGGCTTGGTCGATTAAATCGATAGCTTTATCTGGTAAGAATCTGTCAGTAATATATCTGTTAGATAATTCTGCAGCTTCTACGATAGCACGGTCAGAAATTTTAACACCGTGATAAACTTCGAATCTTTCTTTAAGACCACGTAGGATAGATATTGTGTCTTCTACAGTTGGTTCTTTAACTAGAACTTTTTGGAAACGACGTTCTAATGCAGAGTCTTTTTCGATATATTGACGATATTCATTAAGCGTAGTTGCACCGATACAGTGTAATTCACCACGAGCAAGCATTGGTTTTAAAATGTTACCTGCATCCATTGCACCATCAGTTTTACCTGCACCAACTAACATGTGGATTTCGTCAATAAATAGGATTATTTTACCTTCTTGTTCTTTAACTTCTTTTAATACAGCTTTTAATCTTTCTTCGAATTCACCACGATATTTAGCACCTGCGACTAAACTAGTAAGGTCTAATTCGAATACTGTCTTGTCTTTTAAGCTTTCTGGTACGTCACCACGAACGATACGTTGAGCTAATGCTTCAACAATCGCAGTTTTACCTACACCAGGTTCCCCGATTAATACTGGGTTGTTTTTTGTTTTTCTAGATAATATTCTAATTACATTTCTTATTTCTTCATCACGACCAATTACTGGATCGATTTTACCACTACGTGCAGCTTCTACTAAGTCACGTCCGTATTTTTCTAATACTTCGTAGTTGTTTTCTGGATTTTCATTCATAACTTTCTTACCTCCTCTTATACCATCGATAACTTCAGTTACGTGTTTAAGTGTAGTAACTTTATCGACATATTTTTTCACTATACTATTTTTTACATAACTTGCTAGAACTATATGTTCACAAGATATAAATTTATCTTCATATTTATCTTTGTATTTGTTAGCTTCTATTAATAAGGCGTTTAAATCATTACTAAGATAGCTAGCATAATTTATATTATCCCCTTCTACCCCACTTACTTTTGATATTTCATGATCTAACTCACGAAGTAAGTTTTCCTTATCAATATTAATTCTTCCTAAAATATCACTATATAAATTACTACCAGTAAGAGCTGCTTTTAAAAACATCTCACTAGTAATATTTTGACTTTTTTTCTCAGTTGCAAATTCGGAAGATTTCGCTAAGATTTCTTTCACACTGTTTGTAAAACTATTAATATCCATTGTAAATCTCCTTTGTCTTTTTTGTAGGTCTATACCCGTCTAATTAGTATTTTAACGTCAAATTCTCTTTGACCTTTTTTGACCTTAAATAAATTATAACACGTTTGACCTTTTTTGACAATAGTTTTTTTAAAAAATTTTAGAATATAATTTATCTTTTAAAAATAAAAGAAAAAGCATCTAGAATTAGATACTCAATACTATGATTTTCTTAATTGACTAATAAATTTTTCTTTTGGAATTGAAATACCCAATTCAGAATGGAAATTTCTAAGCGTACTAAATTGATATGGCTGCAAAGTTCGTTTCGTTATTGGTTTTTCCAATTCAATCTTAGAACAAATGTTTATATATGTTTGAACATAATTTTTTACCCTTGTGAAAATACGATTTGAATTTTTTAAATAAAATTTCTTCTCCTCTATATCACTAAAGTGATAAATTCTTAAATAATCTATATGTTTTTTTTCTATGATAGTTAACTTACTAAAATCTAATGCTTTTAAACACTGTCTACCATCATTCCTTTCATACGTAACATAAGGAAATATATGCCTAGCATTTCTTAAATTTGCAGAAATTCCTGATCGTAGCGGTATGGCAATCAATAAATTCTTGATATCTAAGATCATAACTCCATGACCTCTCGCTACATCTTCTTGAAATTCATCTAAATTTTTATATGTATTAAAATAATCCTCTGTTAACAGATGAAAATATAAGCTGTTTTTATTTATATTAGCCATAATATATCCCCATTATTATATGAAAAAAGAGTCTTTCTTTTTAGAGTCGCGACTCCTACGACTACATCAACTTTAGAGTATTTTCTTTTTAGAGTCGGTATTACTCTCCGACTTCCTCTACTATTATTATACAGAAAAAAACAATTTATGTCAAATATCTCTTTACTGATGCTTGTTGCTATTTCTTGCTCACAAAACCATTTTTCTCTAATAGTTCTTTTGTTACAGCTTCTATTCCTGAAGGTTGTGCATAGAAGTCTGCGAATTTCTTAGTCCATGTTTTAGTTTCACGAGCTTCTGCAAAGTCAATCATAGTTTGACGATATTGTTTTAATACCTCTTCATTTGATTTTGGAAACTCATTATACCCAACATTAGCTTTATGCGGTAATCTTGGTTTAACTTTTTCCGTTGATTTCTCTTCATCTATTACACCAATACTTAGTCCACATAAGAATAATGCATTTTCCGGAATATTTAAAAGTTCAGAAATACCCTTAGCAAAACCTCGTACTCCACCACAGTAAACTATACCATATCCTAAAGACTCAGCAGCCAAAGCAGCATTTTGCATCGCAATACCAACATCCATAGAACCTATTAATAATGGTTCGTATTGATTAGAAATATCAAAATCTCCACCTTCAATATCAAATGACAACTTAATATTGCTAAAGTCAATACAATATACCAAAAATGCTGCAGAACTTTCAATGTGAGCTGCATTACCTGGTGCCTTATCTTTAATTAAGTCAGCAATCTTTTGTTTTGTATCCCCTGTTGCTACAATAATGCTGTAGTGTTGTCCATTCATCCAACTTGATCCTTGTTTAGAACATGCGATAATTTGCTCTAAATGCTCTTTTGGAAGTTCACTCCCTTTTACAAAACTTCTTCTTGTACGGTGTTGCATCATTGTTTCTATTATTTTATTCATAATTGACCTCCGAATCTAATTAGTAATTATATTATATCGCGAAAAAAGTCAAAATAAAAGAAAGAAGATGATAATAAATATATAATTAATATATTTTATACTCTTACATTTGAATTATTCGAAATCTATTTTGTTTATATACATCTTCATTACATTATCACATATCTTTACTATTATTTTACCTCATTATAATTATTAATTTTTATTCTTGATAATAAATCGAAATAACTCCACTATCTACTTTTCTATTATTTTCTTTTCCCCATTCTTCAAAGGTTAGGCTCGACGACTTTTTCCATTCAATGTAATTTTCTATAAGCTCTTTATAAAAACATAAATTTTTAAATAAATGTTCTCTTTTTTCTTCTGATACTATCTTTTCTATTTCATTTTGTGTAACTTCACATAATTTTAAATCTTCTTGTTCTTCTCCATCTTTACAATAATAATCTGGTAAATGATGAGTCGCAAACCAAAGTCTGTCTAACTTTTCCTTAATAATAAAAATCCTTGCATCATCATAATTAGGATTGATTTCTAGTGATTTTCTAATATAATCCATGCGATATAAATATTTCCCCGTCCAATAAAATATTTTTTCATCAATATTTCCTCTTTCACAGCACTTTTGTAACTTACCATTCAAAACCTTTCTTAAGGGATAAGGGATTCCTTCGTCCATAATAAATGATGTATTTTCCAATTCAAATAAAGTTCTAATAAATTGCAGTTGTTCAGCTTCACTTCTTGTTTCAAAGTCTTTAATAAATAACTCCAAATGCTGAAATGCTTCTTTTCTAAGTCCTTTTTCTCTATTTATCAAATAATTTTTATATTCTTCTTCTTTATCAAATACTCCAATTAAAACTTTTAAAGCCTGATTGAGTACCATATCGTGTGCCATAGTTTTCTCCTTTAAAATTAAGACCTCTTATATTCTCGCTCAAATATAAACTTTTCAAGTTGAGCTTTGATATAATTAAATTTGTTTTCTTCTCAAAAGTAAAATCGACTACTTCATCTAAAATCCCAGAAAACTCTTCTTCATTTTTTTCTTCCAAAGATTCAAGCATATTCCATCTTTCCTCTCTATCAAACGAAATTGTTCCACCATAACAATCAATAACTTTTTGAAAATTATCTGAAAATTCTGGAATTCCAAAATGTTTGAAACCATTTAAAGCATCTTCCCAAACAATCCCTGTGGAATTATAAAAAAATTGATGATATCTTCCATGGATAACTTCTTCAAAATACCGACGAATAGTACATAAATATCTTTGCTCTAAAGTAAATCTTTCTGAAGTCATCAAATATTTCTCATACCCCTCATAACAAATAATCATTTTAAACATTGGATCACAAATATTTTATGATTCATCAAGATTTTTAATATCCTCAATTATAATTTTTTTATAGATTTTTTCATCTAAATAGCAATTTAAACATCTACCATTTTCAAATTTATGATTGCAATTTTCATAACCATAAAGATAGTGAGAACAATTAGGACATAAGTTAGCCATTTTTGAAGTTTCTGCAAAATATTGACTTTCACATTCATCACAAATTTTTATTTTTTTGCTTTGCATATAATCATTCTCCATATATTTCTTCTTATCCATTAAGCCCGCCAAATTCTATATTGAATTCCTTAAAATCATCTATAAAAACAAAGACCTCTTTTCTCAAAATTGTTAATTTTCCTTCAAATTCATTTTCCCTTATTAAATAAAATCACTTATTATCTATTACAAGTTTTTCCATATTTTAAAACTCTCTTAAAAATTAAAGTTTATTTATTTTATTAAATCTTATTTATCAATGCTTGATAATATTTTTTCCACATCATTATTTGCTTTTTCTTATTTTTCATTTAAAAAACGAATAGTTTTTTCTTTGTATTCATTAGGAATTTTTTCAATATTCTTGCTTATAAGTACCAAAAAACTTGTTTCTCAAATCTTTTTAGGTGTCATTTTTACTATCTTCATAAAATAATTCCATTTTCATATTTTCATAAATTTCAGCTAGTGCTTATGATATTTTATTCAAATAGTCTTCTCTACTTTGAATACTATATTCCTTAAGTAAATTCTTTATTTCTAAATATAATATCTTTCACTTTATCCATCAATTCTTATGTTAAAAATATCTTCATATAACCCTTCAAATTCAATGTCTAAAATATGATGATAATCAATAGTGTGCTCTGTATATGTTAATAAAGTTGTATTTCCCATTCTTCTAAATATCGGCTTACCTAATTTTGAGATAATACTTTCAATATTTTCATCAGGATAACAGTATTTAAAAGTATCTGATTCTACACAAGCCAAAGCTATTTTAGGTAAATTTTCTTCATAAAGATTAATTAGCTTATTAGTGAAATCAATTTCTTTCTGCGTAAAATCTTCTTTATAAATAGTTACTTTAAAATTTTCATCCTCAAATTCATAATTCGAAACATACCTTGAATCATTTAAAATAAAATCTTCTTTTTTTAATAAATATTTCATAAAATTAATTCCTTATAAAATTATAGTTTATTTTTTCTCAAAGATTCCGGGATATTTTTATATGGCGAGGCTAAAAAATCTGTCTCCTCTATCTCTGCTATCATAAAAGCATTTTTTTCAACAATAAGTCCTGTTTTAAAAACTCCATTTTTTACTTTTTCTTCAATTGTCATTAAAAGTTTTGCATCATCATAACAAATATAATCTTCTTTTGGACAATTTTCTAAACTATCATATTTTTCATAAATATAAGTCGCTGATAAATGCCAGTAAATCATTTTTGCAGTTTCTATATCACATAAAGGATGGTTAATGATTTGCTCTAATAAAAAATTTCCGAAATTAAAATTGTATTCAGCAATCAAAAGATGAAGTTCCTCAGATGATGAAATTTTCTTAATTTCTTCTTTTACCTCTGTTTGGTAAGCTTCAAAGCCAATTTCTCTTTGCTTTAAGTATTCTTTATAAAAATCCTCCTCTTCATTACCTTTCATAGCTTTGTCAAAGACTTCTTTTTCCATATTAAAATAATAATTATCCTCGGCAATTTCTGCTTTTAATAAAATATCTTCTAAAAATTCTTTTCTCATACTTTCACCTCTCTTAAAAATTAAAAATTTTTTTATTTGTTAGAAACCTTCTTTTTATGTATCCTACTTTAAATATGTTCAAAGATTTCATTTACAATGCCTTCTCCTACCTTATTACAGCCTTCCATAATAAAAAAATTTGTTCCTTTTTTTAAGTTTGAATAGTCAACACCCTCATAGATTGGTTTCAGGAAACAAATAGTTTCTTCATCAAAATTTTTAATTTCTCCTTGTTCAAAATAAAATCCCAAATACTGTGTATCTCCTTTTAACAAAATATGGGGTCTATAATTACCTGACATCAAGTCTGGTAAAGATTTCCTTTTATTTTTATCGAATTTAAGTGTACAAATAAGTGTTAATTTTTTCATACTTTTACCTCTTTTAAATATTAACTACCTTGTTAATACACGAGTAAGAAATTCTTTTTCTATTTCTGTAACAGTCATTTTTGTTCTCACATCAGGATTTTCTTCATAATTTTCTGTGAGTTCTTTTATCACACATTGTTTAAATTCTTCTGCTGTTTTTTGTCTATAATAATCAAAGGCATGAAAAGAACCACTTGAACATCTTCCCCAGTCAGCTAAATAGCCAATAATTTCAAAAGCGTAGTCATTATATTTTTCAAATTTTTTCGTTTCTCTACTTTTTAAATATCCAGAAACTAAATTTATAAAATAATGATAGTATATCGGGTCTCTAAATGAATTATATTCTTTACTATGAAAACTTGGATCGATTATATGTGCTGTTAAAACATCTTCCATCGTTGGTTTTTCTGACATCTTAATATCTGTTTGTATATAATGATAAAATGTTTCTTTATCATAAAATTTACCTTCAACAGCTATAACCACTCCCCACATACCATCTACATAATTAAATAACATCACAGCTCCATTTTTGTATTTACTTTCTACTTCTACAGGTGGGGCTACTCTTTTTTTAGGTTTTTCTTTTTTTATGCTAATTTTTTTTAAAAATTTTTCTAAATTTTTACTTCTTTGTTTGATAAATTTGTCATCTGCACCTAATTCTTCATTTATTCTTAAATCTTCTTGATTAGCGATGATATTTTTTATTTTATTTAAAAATTCATCATCAAGTTGACCAACTTCCCACATACAATGAGCAAGAGCAAAAATAACATTAAATCTATCTTCGTCATCTTCTTCTAAAAGTAATGAATTTTTAATATTTTCTACTTCTTCTCCAAGATTAAATCTTCTAAAAAATTCTTCTTTTACATCTAATGAAGTATCATTTCCAAAAATCGTTGCATTCCAAGCTCCCATAATTGTCTCCTATAAAACATTTAAATTTAGTTTTTCGTAATAATTATATCATTTTTCATATACCCTTATAAAGCGAAATAACTTACAAGTAAAGAGCCTGTTAATTTAAAACAGTAACTTGCTCTTTTGAATTATCTAAAAGTCAGATAGAACTTATCTCACCTTTTCTAAAATTTTATTTTTTCTTTTTACCATTAATTGATGAAAAATATTTTTCAGTTTCGTAATATATCTTAAAGATTTGTCACGATAATAAATTCGTTCAATAGAATTTCATTCTTCTTTTATAAATTTTTCTAATACACTATTTAAGGCATCATTCATCCTTTTCGTTTTACCTATTTTCAACATCAGCACTTTCGTTTGATATGTTTTCTACAAATTTACATCTTAATCAAGTGATGAAAAAGATAATAATCCAAAATATACTTTCATTTAATCCTACAGTACTTATATAATATCCTTCTGCTCAAAACTTTCTATTTCGATACTTATATTTTAAATTTGTATACATATCAAATATCATCGTGATAATCTACTATATTTATTTATCATATAAAAACCTCAGAACACTTAAAATATTCTGAGGCTCTTTTTATCTATTATCTCTTCGCTATTTCTTCTAATAGCATTTTGTTAATCATTTGTGGGTTGGCTTGTCCTTTAGAAGCTTTCATAATTTGTCCTACCAGGAAACCAATAGCACGGTCACGACCGTTTTTGTAGTCTTCAATAGATTTTGGATTGTTATCTAATGCTTCGTTAACCCAAGCAAGTAATTGTCCGCTATCTGATACTTGTACAAGACCTTTTTCTTTAACGATTTTTTCAGCATCTCCACCATGTTCGATAAGTTCTGCAAATACTTTTTTCGCGATTTTACTTGAGATTGTTCCATCAGTAATTAGTTTAATCATTCCTGCTAGACCTTCTGCAGTTAATGCTGTTTCGCTAAGTTCTTTTTGAACTTTGTTTAGATAAGCATTTACATCTACCATTAGATAGTTAGATGCTAGTTTTGCATCAGCTCCTAATGATACAGTTTTTTCAAACATATCTGACATTTCTTTTGTTAGTGTCAGTACGTGAGCATCGTATGCTGGTAGTCCAAGTTCTTCTTGGTATCTTTTTTGACGAGCATCTGGAAGTTCTGGGATAGTTTTTCTTACTTCTTCCATCCATTCATCAGAGATAATCATAGGTACGATATCTGGCTCTGGGAAGTAACGGTAATCATCAGAACCTTCTTTAACACGCATTAGTTTTGTAGTTCCTGTTGTTTCATCGAAACGACGTGTTTCTTGCTCGATTTTCCCACCTGATAGGATAACTTGTTCTTGACGTTTTTCTTCATACTCAAGACCTTTTCTTACGAAAGTAAATGAGTTTAAGTTTTTAAGCTCAGTTTTTGTACCGAATTTATCTTGACCGTATGGACGAATAGAAATGTTCGCGTCACAACGCATAGATCCTTCTTCCATCTTAACATCTGATACTTCGATATATTGAATAATTGAACGTAGTTTTTCTAAGTAAGCATATGCTTCTTCTGGTGTTCTAATATCTGGCTCAGATACGATTTCAATAAGAGGTGTTCCTTGACGGTTAAGGTCTACTAGTGAATAACCATTTTTGTGAGTTAGTTTACCAGCATCTTCTTCAAGGTGAGCACGTGTAATACCGATACGTTTTGTTTCTCCGTTTACTTCGATATCAATCCAACCATTTTCTCCGATTGGTTGATCAAATTGAGAAATTTGGTATGCTTTCGGATTATCTGGATAGAAGTAGTTTTTTCTATCAAATTTTGACTCGCGAGCTACTGTCATATTAAGAGCCATAGCTGCTTTCATTCCCCATTCTACTGCTCTTTTGTTTACTACTGGAAGCACCCCAGGATATCCTAGGTCGATTACGTTAGTGTTAGTGTTTGGCTCTGCACCAAAGTGAGCTGGAGATGGTGAAAATATTTTTGAATCTGTTTTTAATTCTACATGGACTTCTAGTCCAATTACTGTTTCAAAATGCATCTTGTTTCTCCTATTATAATTCTATTTTTTTATCGTGTAAGTTGTAGTGTTGTTCGAAGTTGTACGCTACATCATACAATGTTGATTCTGCGAATGGTTTTGCTATTAATTGCATACCGATTGGGCGTTTACCTTTGAATCCACAAGGAATGCTTAATCCTGGTAGTCCAGCCATGTTTACTGGAATAGTTAGAATGTCGTTAGCGTACATTGTAACTGGGTCTCCAATTTCTTCTCCGATATTGAATGCAACTGTTGGCGCTGTTGGTCCAATAATTACATCATATTCTTTGAATACTCTGTCGAAGTCTTCTTTGATTAAAGTACGAACTTGTTGTGCCTTTTTGTAATATGCATCGTAATATCCTGAAGATAGTACGTATGTTCCTAACATAATACGACGTTTAACCTCAGCGCCAAATCCTTCTCCACGAGTTTTTTTGTAGATTTCTTCTAAGTTAGTTGCGTTTGGACTTCTGTATCCGTAGCGAATTCCGTCAAAACGTGAAAGGTTTGAACTTGCTTCAGCTGATGCGATAATGTAGTATGTTGAGATAGCATAGTCTGTATTTGGAAGACTTACTTCTTCTACTATTGCTCCTTGGCTTTCTAGGTATTTTACACCATCAAGAACTGCTTTTTTAACATCTTCATCGATTCCTGCACCGAAGTATTCTTTCGGAAGGGCAATTTTTTTACCTTTGATATCTCCAGTAATAATTTTGCTGAATTCTGGTACTTCTACTGGTGCACTTGTCATATCGTGAGCATCTAATCCAGAGATGATTTCTAGTACACGTGCATTGTCTTTTACCGTACGTGTCATTGGCCCGATTTGGTCAAGAGATGATGCAAAGGCAACAAGACCAAAACGTGATACACGTCCGTATGTTGGTTTAAGTCCTACAATACCACAGTATGAAGCTGGTTGACGTACTGATCCGCCAGTATCACTTCCTAGTGTAAAGCTAACTTGCCCTGCTGCGATAGCTGTTGCACTACCACCACTTGATCCTCCTGGTACTGCATCTAAGTCATGTGGATTTCGAGTAAGTTTGTAATAAGAGTTTTCTGTAGATCCTCCCATCGCGAACTCGTCCATGTTTAGTTTTCCCATAAGGATTGGATTCTCAGCGTTAAGTTTATGCATTACTGTCGCATCATAAATTGGATTAAATCCTTCCAAAATTTTTGATGCACATGTTGTTTGGATATCTTTTGTTATGATATTATCTTTGATTCCCATAGGAATACCGAATAATTTTCCAGTTGCTTCTCCACTTTCTTGAAGTTTATCCATAGCTTCTGCTTGTTTAAGTGCAATTTCTTCTGTAACTGTAATAAAAGATCCAACTTTTTCTTCAGTTGCTTTAATTCTGTCTAATGATTCTTTAACTAAATCACTTGGTTTAATTTCTTTATTTTTCAGTTTAAGTTCTAAACTTTCTATTGATTCATGTATTAAACTCATCAAATTATCTCCTTATTATTAATCTATGATAGTAGGTACTTTGAATTGACCTGCTTCTGTTTCGTGAGCATTTTTAAGAACTTCTTCTCTATCCATTCCAGGCTCAGCAACATCCTCACGGAAAACATTCACTAAGTCTAAAACGTGATATGTTGGTTTCACATTTTCTGTTGGTGCACTGTTTACTTCGTTGAATAAATCTACAACTTTTTCTAATTTTTCAATGTATCCTGCAACTTCCTCTTCTTTGATTTCTAATCTTGAAAGATGTGCAATATGATTTACTTGTTCTCTTGTAATTGTTGACATATGTTCCTCCAATTTTGTATTGTTTTTCATTTACTTTATTTTAGCATAAAGTCTATTATTAATTAGGTAATGCTATCAAGATTTTTTCCATTTATATAAATTAAAAAGTCCCACATAGTTAATTAAAACTATATGGGACGATTACTAATTTCGTGGTGCCACCCTAATTCATATCAGAATACTGATACCTCAATAAAGTATATTTTATTTTATAAAAAGTGTTGCTTATTTCAATCATTTATATTTAATCTTTCAGCCTACGGATTAAACTCTCTTCTATATAGAAACATGAAATAAAAGTCTTTTTACTAAATTTGTTACGGTTATCTTATAATAATATACTATACAGCCTATAATGTCAAGGAAATTACAGAACTTACACAAATATCATTTATAGTTTACTTTTATATTTTTATTAAACTTAGTTTTTACATAAAACGTATTAGTTTCTAAGTGTATATATTTTCCAAAATTATTTAGTTATTTATATTGAAACATTAATATTATTTTCTCCTTATTTATTAAGGTTATTCATTCTTTTAGAAACAACACACAAAATTATTTTGTCAAGCTGTTTTCGTAAAGTTAATTACATATAAAAATCTTCTATAAGTACGTCTGAGTGTTGATAAATTACTTAATATTTATCATAGTTAATTAATTTTTTACTAATTTTATTTTTTAGTACTTAATATACTTCCTTATACATTATTTCTTTAATTTAGAAGCTTTTTTACATCTTCAATATCTAGAACTTTCGCAAAGCGATTATTCCAAATATAATCTTGATAAAAGTCAATAATTTGCTGTGCTTTTAAATGATTATTATCAAAAGTTGTGACAGCATCTCTCACTAAAACTTGTTCAAAGCCATACTCAAAACCAATTTTTAATGAGGTATCAATACAAAACTCTGCTTGCATCCCCACCATAGTATAACTCTTAATTCCTTTACTATCAAGGTAAGCTTTTACATCTGTTTTTTTGAATATAGAGTTAAAATTTTTATTAAAAATTTTGTCCTGAGGTCGTGGACTTAATTCGTGATATATTAACCAGCTTTGGTCCCCTTCTGAAAGAAAACCTTCAGATTCTGTATGGCGGATATAAATAATATCTCTACCAGCTTCTTCAAAACTCGAAATAGTTTCCTTCACTTTCTTAATATAATTCTCTTTATTAGCAGGGCCAAGGTTAATTAATCCTTCCTGAATATCAACAACAATCAATGCTTCCATCATATTTATTCTCCTTTGGAGTCCATTATTTGTAAAAATTATAACAACTTTTACAATACCTGTCAATCAACATATTTTTAAATTTTTTGTTTGATTAAAAAGTATAAATAGTGTAATATATGTAGATATATTACATAGAATTTAATAACAAAATTATATTATTTTATATTCTAATTAACCCTATTAATAGTTTGATTCTTTTTAATTTTAGACTATAATATAAAATTTAAAATATTTGTGAGGTATAAAATGGAAAATTGGATTGAAATTACAATTCACACTACTAACGAAGCTAGTGAAATAGTTGAATCTATTTTGTTAGATTATGGTTCTACTGGTGTTGCTATCGAAGACCCTACTACACTAGAAGAAAATCTACACGATGACTTTGGTACTATTGTTGAACTTAGTCCAACTGATTATCCAGAAGTTGGAGTTATAGTTAAAGGATATATTAATGAACTAAACTTTGATGATGAAACTTTTAATCGTTTTAAAGATGAATTAGAACAATTAGGAAAAAATATTAATATTGGAGAATTCTTCAAAATTGAAACTACTACTATTCAAGATAGCGATTGGGAAAATTCTTGGAAAGATTATTTTGATATTCTTAATATCGGAGAAAAATTTGTAATTGTACCAACTTGGCGCGAGTATGAGAATGAGGAAGATAAATATGTAATCAATATTGATCCTGGTATGGCTTTTGGTACTGGTGGACATGAAACTACTTCTCTTTGTATTAAAAACCTAGAAAAATATGTTAAACCTCACGATAATGTTATTGATGTAGGTTGTGGAAGTGGTATTTTAAGTATCGTAGCAAGCTACCTAACTGATGGTAGTCTAAAAGCTGTCGACCTTGATAAACTTGCTGTTGACGTTTCTCGTGAGAATTTCGCCCTTAATAATCTTGAAAATCGTATTGAAGTTGAGGAAGCTAGCCTTCTTACTAAAGAAACAAAAAAATATAATGTTATTGTCGCTAATATATTAGCTCATATTATTGAACTTATGTTAGAAGATGCTTATAAATTACTTGAAGATGGTGGGTACTTCATCACTTCTGGAATCATCAAAGATAAAAAAGATGAACTACTTGAAAAAATGTTAGAGCAAGGCTTCAAACTTGTTGAAGAAACTTCAGATAATGAGTGGTACTCATTTGTTGTAACTAAATAAAGTTAATTAGAAAGAGACTAAAAATAATTTTTAGCCTCTTTTATTTATATATTATTTTTTCTTCTAGTAATTCAATAGAATTGTTTGATAAACTTTTTATAATTATATTTTTAATAAAAAGAATTAGTTTATAGTATATGTTTAAAATATAACTAAACTTATATAATAATATTAAAAATTTACTCTTCTTAGCTCTGATTTGAATTCAATTATGTTTAGTTATTCAGACATCATTTTCATTATTTACTCGTTAGCATTATTACTTGTTTAGGAGGACTTAATTATTGAAATATTACCGTATAATATCAATAATATTACTTGAATATCTCAATATATTGTGCTAATATTATTTTTGCGGATAACGCAAAAAATAAAAATTAAATATATATAGGAGGAAAAATTATTATGGAGAAAGAAGCTAAAAAGATATTTTGGTATACATTAGCTTTTATGGCCTTCTCAACTGTTTGGGCATTTGGTAACATCGTTAACGGTTACTCGGAATTCGGTGGACTTAAATCTATTTTCTCATGGGTTCTAATCTTTGCTATTTACTTTATTCCATATTCACTTATTGTTGGGGAACTAGGATCTACATTCAAAGACGCTGGTGGAGGTGTTAGTTCTTGGATTAGCGAAACACACAGTAAATTATTAGCTTACTATGCAGGTTGGACAATATGGGTAGTTCATATGCCTTATATTTCTCAAAAACCATCACGTATTATTGCGGCATTCAGTTGGGCTATATACAGAGATAACCGCATTAGTAAAATGGATATTACATTTGTGCAAATTATTTCACTTGTAATATTCTTAGTAGCGTTATTTTTAGCTGCAAGAGGAATCAACTTCATTAAAAAACTTGCAACATTAGCAGGTTCGTCAATGTTTATTATGTCGTTATTATTCATATTTATGGCTATTTCTGCACCATCTATTACCGGTGCAAAAACTTATAATATCGATTGGTCTTTAGATACATTTATGCCAACATTCGATGTTAAGTATGTAACCTCAATAGCTATCTTAGTCTTTGCCGTCGGTGGCTGTGAGAAAATTTCGCCTTATGTTAATAAGATGAAAAAACCTTCAACTGATTTCCCGAAAGGAATGATGACTTTAGTTCTTATGGTTGTAACAACAGCTATTTTAGGAACATTCGCACTTGCTTTAATGTTTGATACTAATAATATTCCAAAAGATTTACTAACTAATGGTACTTATTATGCATTCCAAACATTAGGTAACTACTACGGCGTTGGTAACTTGTTCTTAGTTATTTATGCAGTAGTTGATTTTATCGGGCAAGTTTCTATCGTTATTATCTCGATCGATGCTCCATTACGTATGTTATTAGGAAGCGCTGATGAGCAATATATACCTAAAAAATTACTAGTTAAAAATGAAAACGATGTTTACACTAATGGTCTAAAACTAGTTGGTGTAATCGTATCTATCCTTATCATAATTCCGATGTTTGGGATTAAAGAGGTAAATGAGCTGTTCAGATGGTTAGTTAAATTAAACGCTGTTTGTATGCCTCTACGTTATTTATGGGTATTTGCCGCTTATATTTTCTTGAAAAAAGCAGCAGAAAAATTCCAATCAGAATACAAATTTGTTAAAAATAAATATGTTGGTATTGGTTTAGGAGCATGGTGTTTCTTCCTTACTGCATTCGCTTGTATCACTGGAATGTATACACCAGGAAGCCCATTCCAAACAGCAATGAACATTATTACACCAATAGTTTTAATCTCACTTGGTTTAATTATGCCACTTCTTGCGAAAAAAAATAATAGTAAATAAGTATATTTATCTTCCTACAATGTATGGAGGCCAAGATATACAATTATAAAATGCTAAGTAACATTTAGATACTTAGCATTTTCTTTTTATTATTAGTTATTATATTTAAAATACTTCCTTCTTTTAATCCACCCTATTACACTTATACTAAATCTTATAATTATCATTATAGCAGTTAGTACTAATAAAACTATATTTAATTTGAAATAAAATAATGTACTTCCATCATCTGTCGTAAAAATACTAACAAAAAATCCAAGAGATGCCCACGGCATCACAATAAGATATTCTAACAATAAACTTACTATATTATATATTTTCCATTTTTTTGATAACCATATTTTCTCCTGTTTGTTTTTTCTTTTTATCAACATACGGATTAATATTAAAAAAAGTACTAACTCTATTAAAAAATATCCATTTAAAGCAAATAAAAGTACAACCTCTTCTTTTATATTCATAACTTTCTTAATCTCCAATACCCAATTTAAATTTCTGATTACCCTACATTATAATTTATATTGATAACCTTTTCAAGAAATACTAATCTACCTATCATTTCTTATTAAAATCAAAGCTCTTTTACTATTTGTACTTCTATTATATAATTATATAGAAATATATTTTTTAAACATCTCAATTATTTGAAAGGAGTGAATTTTTTTGGAAGTTAATAGATTACATGTCGACTTTGATCTTCAAAGTAATTATGAACCAAAAGGAGACCAAGTAAATGCTATTCGTGAACTTACCGAGGGACTTAATAATGGCGAAAAATATCAAACTCTTCTTGGGGCTACAGGTACTGGTAAAACTTTCACAATTGCTAACATTGTAAAAAATGTTGGTAAGCCTACTCTAGTTCTTGCTCACAACAAAACGTTAGCTGGTCAATTATACAATGAATTGAAAGAATTTTTCCCAAATAATCGCGTTGAATATTTTGTATCTTACTATGATTATTTCCAACCAGAAGCATATGTTCCCTCTACTGACACATATATAGAGAAAGACTCTTCTGTCAACGATGAAATAGATAAACTACGCCACAGTGCCACATCTTCATTATTCGACCGTGATGATGTTATTATTGTTTCTAGTGTCAGCTGCATCTATGGTCTTGGATCTCCAGAGGAATATTCTTCACTTGTCCTGTCATTACGTGTTGGAGACGAAATTAATCGCAATAAAATATTAGAAAAATTAATTAATATTCAATATATGCGTAATGATATAGATTTTACCCGTGGAACTTTTAGAGTACGTGGTGATGTTATTGAAATCTTCCCTGCATCACGAAGCGAAAATTCAGTTCGTATAGAAATGTTTGGTGATGAGATAGAACGTATCCGCGAAATCAACTCCTTAACTGGAGAAGTTCTTTCTGAACTTAATCATATAGCTATTTATCCTGCGAGCCACTTCGTTGCAGGTGAGGAAAAAACTAAAGAAGCTATCAAACGTATTCGCGCTGAACTAGAAGATAGACTAAAAGTTTTTAATTTAGAAAACAAACTGTTAGAAGCACAGCGTTTAGAACAGCGTACGAATTACGACCTAGAAATGATGGAAGAAATGGGATTTTGTTCAGGAATTGAGAACTATTCACTACATTTAACATTACGTGAACCTGGTTCTACTCCTTATACATTATTAGACTATTTTCCTAAAGATTGGTTGCTTGTTGTTGATGAATCTCACGTTACTTTACCTCAAGTAAGAGGTATGTTTAATGGTGACCGCGCTCGTAAACAAGTCCTTGTAGATTATGGGTTTAGATTACCTACTGCTTTAGACAATCGCCCATTAAACTTCACCGAATTTGAAAATAAACTAAATCAAGCTATTTTCGTTTCAGCTACGCCTGGTGATTACGAATTGGAACATAGTTCTAAGATTACTGAACAGATTATTCGACCTACTGGGTTACTTGATCCGATAATTGATGTCCGACCAGTTAGTGATCAAGTGTTCGATATAACTAAAGAAGCGGAGAAAATCATCGAAAAAGGTGAACGTGTTCTTATTACAACACTTACTAAAAAAATGGCAGAAGCCCTTACCGCTTATCTTAAAGAAAATGGTCTTAAAGTAGAATATCTTCATTCTGATATTAAAACTTTGGAGCGTACAGAAATAATTCGAAACTTACGTCTTGGAAAATTTGATATTCTTGTCGGAATAAACCTATTACGTGAAGGTCTTGATATTCCGGAAGTATCACTAGTTGCTATATTAGATGCTGATAAAGAAGGTTTCTTACGTGGTGATAAGGCACTATTACAAACAATCGGACGTGCAGCTCGTAATGCTAATGGACGCGTAATAATGTATGCCGATAATATTACACGAAGTATGCGTAAAGCAATAGACGAAACTAATCGTCGTCGTGAGATTCAAATGGCGTACAATGAAGAACACGGAATTACACCACAGACTATTATTAAAGGTATTCGAGACAGCATTAGTGCGAAAAAAGAAGTTCTTCCAGATGAGTCTGTAGAACTTGTACAAGATACAAATATTACCGATGATAATATAGAAGAACACTTAGCAGAACTAGAGCAAGAAATGTTCGCTGCTGCTGGGAAATTCGACTTTGAGCGTGCAGCAGTTCTTCGTGATACTATCGCAGAGTTAAAAGAAAAATACAAAATTTAAAATAACAGCTAGATACTAATTTTAATATTGTATCTAGCTATTATTTATTATAACTTTATTCAAATTTATGAAATTTCAATTCCTGTTGTTTATTTTTTAATCTCAACTAAATGCCCATCTTCCATGCGATAGACTCTATCTACTTTATCCAATAAACGTGTATCATGAGTAATCATAACAACACCTTTATTTTGTTTGTGAGCAATTTCAGCTAATAAATCTGCCACCTGATGAGCACGATTAGTATCTAAACTCGCCGTTGGTTCATCTGCCAAAATAACTCTAGGATTATTGTATAGTGCACGTGCTATAGCTGCTCTTTGACGTTCTCCTCCTGATAATTCTTTCGGATAAGAATTTTTTAACTTTTCTAGTCCTAACATATCAAATAGCTCTGTACGATTCATCTTTTCTTTTTCTGGAGTGCCCAACTTATCTATTAAATCTAGCTGTTCTCCTACTTTTAGAAATGGAATTAGATTAGAGGCCTGTAATATAAATCCAAATTCTTCAAAGCGAAGTTCTGTTTTTCTCTTTTCATTTAGATTAGTTATATTTTCTCCACAAAATGTTATTTCACCACTTGTTGCTTCTTGTAAATTTCCAAGAATAGTTAAGAAAGTCGTTTTACCAGAACCTGAAGGACCTATAATAGCAACAAATTCCCCTTCATTTAGATAAAATTCAGTTGGATATAATGCTGTAAATTGCATATCCCCATCATTATATACCTTAGTTATATTAGTCATTGTTATTAGATTCATTATATTCCTCCTATTCAGCTATTGCTTTAATTGGCGATATTTTTAAAATTTTTGGTAGTGAGATTAATCCACCAATTAATGATACTAAAATAATAGAAATACTAAGTATCGAATAAGCTAACCAGTTCACTTCAAAAAATAGTGTTTTAGGAATAATATATTTTGTTCCTAATACAGCAAGTAAAGCAGTTCCTACGCCGACACTTGATAAAATAAGAATCTGCCAAAATAACGCTGACACAATATCTTTAACTTTTATACCTTGGGCTCTCATAATTCCGTAAAGCCCTAATTTTTGGATAGTGATAATGTAAATAAAGATACCAATAACTAAACTTGTGATTAACACTAATGCTCCTATCATTCCAGCAAAAACACTCTTTTGCGCCGAGTATCCTGGTATACTCTTAATTACTTCATCTGTATTTAGTTGTAACAAGCCATCTCCAGCTACTTCTCCATCATTAACTTTTACTATCGCTGATATCGCCTTGCTACCATTTATAGTTCCTTTTATAGTCCAATATGTTTCCAAATTTGTATATATCATAGTAGATGCTAAAAATTTATTATTTTTTGTTATTCCAACAATTGTATATTCATCTTTACTACCATTAATAAATATTTTACTTCCTAACTGTATTCCATAATTATTAATAGATTTATCTGCAACTATTTCATTATTGCTAGTAGGATACCTTCCCTCTTCTAATTTCGGAATAATTTTAGTATCCCATTCTTGCGCGAAGATAGAAACATTAATTTTTTTATCATTATTTTCTAAGTTCACTACAGCCGGAGTATATCCCAAAGGAATAGTATTTTCATCCAAATTATCTTCATATTGACTTTTAGGAATGAACGATGCCGTTAAATTTTTGTTAGCATATTCCGATAGTACTACAGAACGTGCTTGCCAACTGTCAATTGCCGACCTATTATCTTTCATTAGCCCTAACGCTAGACTTGTCATGAAAAAAACCATGTACGTTATAAGAAAGGTGATTGCCACAACTAATAGATAACGCAACTTATTGTATAATATTTCTTTTAATGCTAAATACATGTATCACTAACCTCTTCTATTTTTATTTGTTTCTTAACATTAACATAAACCTATTCATTATGCAATTTATTGGATTTAATGTTTTAAAAAAATATTCCATTTTTATTTTTTATGGTATAATGTAGTAATAGACTATTACTTTAGTCAACCTCATTTTTAGTTAGGAGATGTTAAAATGATAAAACAAAATATTGGAATTATTTATGGTGGAAAGAGTGCTGAACACTCTGTATCACTATTAACAGCAAAATCAATCATTAATGCAATTAACAAAGAAAAATACAATGTTTTCCCTATTTTTATTTCTTTAAATGGAGAGTGGGCTCGTGGAGAACAAATTACATCTGAAATTAAAGATCAAAAAGAACTTATATTCTCTAACTTTGATAATGATATAAGTGGTTTACTTTTTGAAGATAATCGTAAATTCGATATTGTGTTCCCAGTGTTACATGGACCAAATGGTGAAGACGGAACAATTCAAGGTTTACTAGAAATAATGGATATTGCTTATGTTGGTAACAATGTACTATCTAGTGCCGCTGGTATGGATAAAGTAATTATGAAGCAACTATTTGCAGCATATGATTTACCACAGTTACCATATACTCACTTTATCGAATACAATTGGAAAAAGAACAAAAACAAAATTATCAAAGAAATTAACGACAATCTTAAATATCCTGTTTTTGTTAAACCTGCAAACTTAGGTTCATCTGTAGGTATTAGCCGTTGTAACGATGAAAAACAATTAATAAAAGGTATTGAAGAAGCTCTTAAATTCGACAAGAAAATCGTTGTTGAACAAGGTGCTGTCGGAGCTAAAGAGATTGAAGTTGCAGTTCTTGGATACAATGAAGTAAGAACTACAGATCCTGGTGAAATCGTAAATATTTCTACAACTGAATTCTATGATTATGAAACTAAGTATACCGACGGGCAATCTCGTATGGATATTCCTGCTCCTATTGATACAGCTTTATATTCAGAATTTAGAGAAATGGCAGAAACTGCGTTCCGTGCAATTAGTGGCTCTGGTTTAGTACGTGCCGATTTCTTCTATACGAAAGAAGGTAAAATCTTTATTAACGAAGTAAACACAATGCCTGGTTTCACTCCATTTTCTATGTTCCCATCACTTTGGGCAAATATGAATGTTACCTACCCTGAAATAATCGAAGAATTATTCGATTTGGCATTAGAGCGATACGAAGACCGTAAAAACTTATTAACAGAAGAATAGGAACCTACTATGAAATATTTTGTTAAAGATTTAGAAAAGATATTAAATGCTAAAAAAATAAATTTAGTAGATAATAAAGAAATCATAGGAATTGCCATTGATAGCCGAAAAGTAAAAGAAGGAGATTTATTTATTCCTTTCTTAGGTGAAAATGTTGATGGCCATAATTATATCGAAAGTGCATTTGAAAAAGGTGCTGTAGCTTCATTGTCTTTAAAAGATGATTTTCAAAGTGATAATAATATAATTTATGTGAATGATAGTTACGAGGCTATTCAAAGACTTGCTAAACATTATTTAGAAAGTTTAAATGCAAAAATTATCGCTATAACAGGAAGCAACGGAAAAACTACGACAAAAGATATAGTTACAAGTATTTTAGAAACAAAATTCAAAGTTCATAAAACACAAGGTAATTTCAACAATGAATTGGGTGTCCCACTAACTATTCTTGCTGCTCCAGAAGACAGTGACATTCTTGTACTTGAGATGGGAGCTGATAACTTTGGACAACTTGACTTCTTATCAAAATTAGTAAAACCAGATTATACGATAATTACTAATATTGGAGAAAGTCATATCGAATTTTTCGGCTCACGCGCTGGTATAGCCAAAGCAAAATTTGAAATCACAAACGGTATGAAAAAAGATGGCTTCTTCGTCTACAATGGAGATGAACCATTATTAAAAGAATTAGTAGAGAATTCTAGTATAAACGCTACTTCATGTGGAGAAAATTCTTACAACGATATTATTCTAGAAAATTACTCTATCACTCGTAATGAAATAGATTTCAAACTTAATATCGATGAAAATAATTTTTCTACTACATTAAAAGGTAAACACAATTTATTTAATATAATGTTCGCAGTAGCAATAGCCAAAAAAATAGATCTGACAAATGAAGAAATTCGTCACGCAATAGATAGTATTTCTAAAATTACTAATATGCGTTTAGAAAGTATCCCGTATGGAGAAGATTCATTAATTATCAACGATGCTTATAATGCCAGCCCTACTTCTATGAAAGCTGCTGTTGACGTTATTAGTGATTTGAACGATTTTGAATTCAAAACACTTGTCCTTGGCAGCATGTTCGAGCTTGGACCAAATGAAGTTGAATATCATAGCGGAGTTGGTACTTATATAAATAACAATTCTCGTGATATTAATCTTGTTATTAGTGTCGGTGAACTTGCAAAAAATATTACAGATAATATTAACAATAAAGATATATCAACTCTTCACTTTTCAACTGTTGAAGAAGTTACAGATTATCTAAAAGTTAATAAACACAAAAACGAAGTAATCTTGTTTAAAGCAAGCCGTTCAATGAAACTAGAAACAATTATTAATAATATCAAATAAAAAGAAAAAGTTGAATACAGATAGCTATTTATGTGCTATGTATTCAACTTTTTTTATTTTGTCAGTTTTACTTATAACAAAATATTTTTTTAGATTCAAAATTTACACTTCTCTCAAACAAAGAAAATTACAAAGATTTCTTTGAACAAGTTTAGTAGAATTCAAAATTTACACTTCTCTCAAACTCTCCACTTGTAGCCTCTATCAATGTATGAGTTTAGTAGAATTCAAAATTTACACTTCTCTCAAACAATGACGACGGGTGCAATTCCGCTAATTATGTTTAGTAGAATTCAAAATTTACACTTCTCTCAAACACTAGAAGGGTTAAGCGTAGAAAATGGTGTGTTTAGTAGAATTCAAAATTTACACTTCTCTCAAACAGCAAATGGTGGAAATAACAATGAAGCCTTGTTTAGTAGAATTCAAAATTTACACTTCTCTCAAACCCACGCTTTATCGCTGTGAATAGGTTGAAAGTTTAGTAGAATTCAAAATTTACACTTCTCTCAAACTGATACGGAACAATTCAAGAAAATTGTATCGTTTAGTAGAATTCAAAATTTACACTTCTCTCAAACTGTGCAATAGTCATCTATTACACGCTTTAAGTTTAGTAGAATTCAAAATTTACACTTCTCTCAAACAAATCATCAACCACAATACGCATTCCATATGTTTAGTAGAATTCAAAATTTACACTTCTCTCAAACTCTATGCCAAGAATAATATCAGTAAAATAAGTTTAGTAGAATTCAAAATTTACACTTCTCTCAAACACGCTAACTGCCCCCAATGTAAAAGGGGATGTTTAGTAGAATTCAAAATTTACACTTCTCTCAAACTATAACATGCCATAAAAACAAGGAGTAGAAGTTTAGTAGAATTCAAAATTTACACTTCTCTCAAACTGATATAGTGGATGGTGAGATTAATGAATCGTTTAGTAGAATTCAAAATTTACACTTCTCTCAAACCCCCACAAGTTAATATAGCGGGCAAAACGGTTTAGTAGAATTCAAAATTTACACTTCTCTCAAACGCCCTTGAAGGAATTAAGACACATTTTTAGTTTAGTAGAATTCAAAATTTACACTTCTCTCAAACAAATCTATATCCAATTACTAAGAGATTTAAGTTTAGTAGAATTCAAAATTTACACTTCTCTCAAACCTCAAATAGAGATTTTTGATAATGTAATTTTGATTTCTACAAGTTAATATGCAATTATATACAAAAAAATGGATCGACACCGATCCAGCCAAAAGGCAATATAGATAAATCTTTATTTGAACTCGAATGTAAATTTTGAATCTATCTTTATTATACAATTATTTTTTTTAAAAATCAACACTAAATTTCACAGTCCTCTTTATCGAAAATATACACTACTTCCTTGTATTCTTCACTACTATTGTTATTATATTGTTGTGTTTCTATATTTACTATGTTTATTTTATTTAAACAAATTTCTTTATAAAATTTTTTAATTTCTTCCTCATTAAAAATTGAATGTAATCCAATTAGAAATACAACTTTCACTCCACATAAATCTGTAAGAATCTTAACATGTTTTATTATCTTTTCTAAGTAATTATTTTCTTCGAAATATATTTTAAATTCTCCCAACTTCAACAAAGATAATATATCTATTTCCTCCCCTTGTTCTAAATCTAAACGATTTTTAAAAATAAGCTTCTCAAAATAGTTTTTTATAAATGATATTAATTGATTATATTCTACTATATCTTCCTCTATTTGCTTTTGTAGAGTTGTATATACCTTTGATAAAACTTTTTTACTATTAATATCCATATTAAATAAATCACTTATAAAATAACTATGTTTATAAAAAGATATTTCCTTGTTTTTCTCTGATAGGATAAAATTACCTTCTAATCCTTTGTGTTGCCTTAATAATTCTAAGATTATTTCACGATAATATACCTTATTCTCTAATATTAAAGTATGTATAACATTTTCTTCTAATTCTATTTGGCGTTGCCACTCCCTATTTATAATCTTCATAATTCTATAAACCTCTCATCTGAATCTACATAATCCGTCTGCGCTTCTCCTACTAAAAATTCCATCTTAGAAAATTGTTTTTCTGTTACTTGTAGGATTTGTACTAAACCTTTCCCTGGACAAAATCTTCTAATATTCTTCACTACTAAATCTGCACTCCCTTGATTCATTACTAGTTTAACATATACCGATTCTTGCATCATAATAAAACCATTTTTTATCAAATTTTTTCTAAACTGTCGATAGTTTCTTCTATCTTCTGATGTTTCCGTTGGCAAATCAAACATTACTAATACTCTCATAAATCTATAACTCATATCTATACATTTTTATATATTCTAAATCATTTTCTGCTAGTGCAGAAAAAAGACTACGACAGTATATTCTTATTGCATTAGCTATTGTTTGATTTTTATCATCTATTATTACCGTTTTATTTAGAATATTGATAAGTTTATTCTTATGTTCCTTGGTAAATTCCGTTCCTTCCAAATTATAAACTTCTTCATCTATTAAAATTCTAAACGGCTCCATAAAATCACTAGAGAGATTAAATTTATTAAATGGATTTCTATGACAAAGTCCAAGTTGTGTAAAATATCCAGAGGCCACTATTTCTCGATTAAATGCTGAAAGTATAATTGAGTATCCATAATCTAATGCCGTATTAATAAAACATTCTTTATTACGAGTAAAATCCATACCATATATAGCATTAAAGTAAACTTTAGCTGCGAAGCCTTCACGGTTAGAGCTATCATTCCATTCTAATTCTGATAAATATTGTTCCAAAAGTCTATATTCTTCTTTATTTAATTTTTTTAAAAATTGCATTTGATTGAAAATTTTTTCATAGACTATCCTTGTCCAAATTCGTTCTTTACTTTCTTTGCTCCATTCAAGTTGATTTTTGTATTTTAAGCTAGTATCATGACTACCATAATATTGAATCAACTCTGAACTAGGATTTCTTTTTTCATCACAAAATACTACTTTTATTTTATTTTTTATCAACTCATTTAGAAGAACGGCGGTAAGACTTACCGCCGTATTTTCTACAATAACCATATAGATTTCACCTAAGCTGATTTTCCTAACTCCCGCTTCTTGGCGTACGGTCATAAAATTAAGGCTATAATCTAGTTTAGCTCTTTCCCTGATTACTACTGTTCTCCAAGTCATTATTTTTCTCCCCTACTATTACTATTTCTTTTTCATAAACTCCTGTTATAGACTGCTCAATTATTGAAAAGTCAGATTGATTTGATAAATTAAAACTACATATACCACGACTCGCCTTCATATCAATATTTTTCAAATCAAATGTAGATTTTTTGTTTGTTAAAAGATTTAAAATCTCTAACAATGTTTTTACTTGTTCGTCTACATTGATAGTTTTAAACTTATCTCTAACCCCTAATATCGATAATTCCCTATACTTATTAGGTTTTTTTCTAATAAATAGTCCTGTATTCATTTTTTCTAGAAGTGCCTCATATAATTGAATATTTCTTTGCTCTGTTATACTTCCCCAAGGTTCTCCGTCTTTATTCTCTTTTTTCCAATTTAAATATTTAGCTAACTCTTTTATATATAACTCACTATCTTTATCTAATACCACTTGAACAGCACTATCGAAAGTAAAATTATCATTAGTCTTTCCACCTATATAGTAATTAAAGTTATTTATTTTTATAACACTACCTATACATAGTTTTCTATATTTTAGTTTCAAATCATACCCTGATAACTGTGTTTTTGCATATTCTAATAGCGTATTATCATCTTTTATATTTTGAGAAACATAAATAGGAATCGGAAGTATTTTAGTGACTTTTTCCTCTCCTTTTTTTCCTGCTAATGTATATTCAAAAATTGAATAGTAGGCTATTTTTACTTTTGTAAATCCTCCATATTTACTGACATCTTTAATTATATTATCGGTTGTTTTTAATGGATAATATGCTCCTTCTTTTGCCTCCGCTGCTATTTTTGCTTTATAAACAGTAGCATCGTATAGAGCCCCTTTTTGTTCTGAGGTTCTTCTTGTTATTAAAATATTGTTATTATTCATTGTTTTCTCTACAATATGAATTGTCTTATCCATTTCCCATGCTATTGTATTAGCATTTTTTACATCTGTATAGAATAAACTGTTTAATGAATATTTTCGTGCATCTTTTTTATTTTTTATAAAATTATAGACATTACGAGTAAATTTAACATCATAGACATTACCAACTACTATGTTTAAATAAGCATCTTTGGCGTGATGGTAGTCGTTTATTTCACGCACTTTAATTAATTTTTCGTTATTTTCAGATTTTCTATTACCCTCTTTTATTTTTCCAAAGTTTTGTCTAAACGCACTCATATTTTCTGCTTTTGAATAACAAATAGTAGTTTCTGGATTTAATTCACTTAAAATCGTTGAAATTGCTTTTATCGCTTGTGATGTTTCTACAAGTTGACGTGCGATAAATCCTGTTAATTCATCATCGCTAAATTCTTCTGTTCTTACTAAACGATTATATTTTTCTTCGGTTATTAGTTTTTTTTCTTTTAAGAAGCGCCAAAGTCTCTTAGTTTCTTTTGTCTGAAACTTACTTTTAAGTGGAAATAGATTTCCTTTTTCCTCATTGCTTTCTCGAGTTACTAAAACAGTATTATTAAAACTGTCATCTTTTACCTTGCTTTGCGGGAAAATATGGTCTATATCATACTTTTTATCAGTCAAAAGATCTTTTAGTACTATTTTCTGACCAGTATACATACAACGACCTAATTGCGTATAGTATAAATATAATTTTTTCGCCTTAAGTCTTGATGACTCTTCTTTACTCAATCTATCTTTATTAGCAGGAAAATCTATTGAACTGTTTAATTCTTTTTCTAATTCAAAGATTTCTTGATCTTTTATAGTTTTATACTTAGCTATTAAATCATTTTGGCGCGAAGTCGTTACCTTATTAGGTGCTTTATTACTTCTTGTTGTTTCTACAAATATTTTAGTAGGTGCACAGCCAATTATAGTTTTTAATTCTTCTACTATCCTAACTGTTTGCCAAATTGAACGTTTAACAGCTGGACTTGCATAAAGGTTTTCTAAAATGTCTGGAGTTATTTCAGTTATATCATCTTTATTTTCTTTATTATGATTTTTAATTTGGCTCATATAATCGAACTTATCAGCTAACAATTCCATAAAAAGAATTGTACTTTGTCTCATAGCTCCTATTATATTTAAACATTCACCTGTTTCTTCATTATATAATTTTTCACTTACTAATTCTGTTAAAAGTTTTTTACTTAATGTTCCCCAATCTTTATAAGTTAAACGTGACATTTTTTCTATTTCATCAACTGTATAATAATCTCCACAAACTTTTGTTATTTTTTCTTTTATTAGCTTGCGTGATTCTCCATACAATGTAATCCACAAAATAATATTTTCTACACGTTCTTTATCGAATTTATCCCCAAGAATTTTTTTGAAATCACGATATGATTTCAGGTCATTTTTGACAATATTATCTATTCCTGAAATTTCACCTTTACCATCGATAAATCCTTCTGTTTTCAAAAGTTCTTTTATAGTTTTTTTAGTAACTTTTTTACCTTGTTCTTTGAATAGCTTTGTTACTATAATATCACGTGCTTCTACACTGATTCTATTTCCTTCATATCTAAGTGCATTTAGTTCATTTAGTAAAGCATATTCAGAATACAATAATGAATTTTTTGGAAGAACATCTTCTCCAGCAAGATAAGTACACTTATTAGTTAAATTATTAATAAACGCCTCTGCGCTGGCACTTTCATCTATCACATCTTTGAAATTCCACGGAGTTACTGGTACACCCTCCATACCTTTCTTACGGATTGCCCATGAATATCCTCCATTTTCTGTATTATGATGTGTATTCAACGGTCCTATATAATATGGTATTCTAAATTCGAATAATTGAACAACTTTTTCTCGTGTACTATAACCACTATCATCTTTTTTATCTAAAAAGCTATGGTATTTAGTTGCATTATCTAAAATTCTCACAAGTTCTTCTTTATGTATTTGATAAGGAACTACCGAATTATCTTTTGTTCTTTGTAGTGGTAGAAAAGTTTCTAAGTCGAGTTCTTCTAAAATTGTAGTTTTAGTAGGGCTATCTTCTAATTTTTCTAATTCTTTTTTCAAGAATTTCTTGAAATCCTCATATGAGCAGCTTTTTCCTTCTTGGCTTCTATGTGTATAATTTACATAGTTTGTTCCTTTTTCCTTATCTTCTTTAAAAATTGCAAAATAAACTTCTTTTTTCTTATCCTCAGACAATTTACTATCAGTTTTTACTAATTTTTTTAGATTTGCTAAATCATCCTTATGTTTATTATATAATTCTACTTTTGATTCTGATATTGTTTTCCCTTCTTTTTTTATATCAGCTAAAACTATACTATCATATACTAATTTTGCTAAATCTAGTAACTCTATATAATTTGATAAGATTTGTTCATAGTCCGGGCGCACTTCTTCATAGATTTTTTCTTTAAATGAAATACTTTTTACACTATTATCTAATTCTTTATACTCTTCTATATCATATAGTTTATCTAGTGATGTTTTACCACCAAAAACTAATTTAAAAATCTCTTGAAGTTGTTTTTCTTTTGAATAAAGTTTTTTTACATCATTGTTTTTATCTGATAAATTTTTCTTTTCTAAAGCAATTTCTTTCAAACTTTGTATAACTTCATCAGTAACTTCAATATTAGTCTTAACTATACTTAACTCCAATAGTTCTTTAATTACACTATCAATATTGCTATCACTAAAACTTTGACCTTGAAGTAGAAAATGTCCACGGTTTTTTAGCATACTATGTATTGCCAAATAAACTTTTCTTATATCTGGATTTTCCTCTGTCATTAGACTTGAACGAAGATGATAAATGGTTGGATACTCTCTATAATAGTCTTTGTCTGTATAATCTTTGTCATTAAAAAGTAAATATTCATTCATCAGACTCTTATCTTCGAAGTGATACTTACTTTCTTTTAGTCTTAGAAAGAAATTAGGATCATTTTTTGAAACTTCTTTAGCAAATAGTTCTTCTAATAAATTAATTCTCCATTTCCTTCTTGCTAAACGTCTACGTCCAGCCCTAAACACACGTCTATCTGCAGCTGTTGTTGCTTCTTCAAATAAACGAGCTCCCCATAATCTTTTTTTATTTTTACGTAATAGTTTATAATTACTATCCGTAGCAGCCCAACCAACACTAGCAGAACCAACATCTAATCCTAAATACCATGTCTTGTTTTTCATTTTTCTCCTCCTTTAGCTAGCTAAGTATATCACCTATTATTTTATCATACTTTATAAAATAATTATACAAATTTTATCGTATGAAAAATAATAATCCATAAAATTATGATATCGCATAACAACTCTGTATTATGTTATCTATCTACTTTTATGGATTATTATAAATTTATGCTTTATTTTATGATTTTATTAATTATAGAATCCTGAAACATCATCAGTTAAATCGATTAAAATATTTTTCATTTGTGAATAATGTTCTAAAATTACTTTGTGAGTTTCTCGTCCTATACCAGATTTTTTATATCCACCGAATGGAGCGTGCTCAGGAATTTGGTTATAAGTATTTACCCAAACTCTTCCTGTTTCTACTCTACGTGCGATATTTAACGCTCTTGTAATGTTTTTAGAGAATACTGCTCCAGCTAAACCATATTCACTATCATTTGCTTGTTCAATAACTTCTTCATCTTTTTTGAATTTAATTACAACTGATACCGGTCCGAAAACTTCTTCTTGAGATATACGGCAACCATTATGTACACCTGTTATAAGTGTCGGTTTGACAAAGGCACCTTTATCACAACCATTTTCAGTATATCGTTCTCCTCCAACTAGTATTTCTCCACCTTCTTTTTTGGCAATCTCAATATATTTAATAATTTTTTCTGCTTGTTTTTCATCAATTTGGCTTCCCATTTGTGTTTCTGGATTTAATGGATCACCAATTTTTAATTTATTGAAACGTTCTTTTATTTTTTCAACAAATTCATCGTAAATGCCTTCTTGAACAAAAATTCTAGATCCTGCGCAACACACTTGACCTTGGTTGAATAGGATACCTAATTGCGCACCATCAAGTGCTTTTTCAATATCAGCATCATCTAGTACAATATTAGCTGATTTTCCTCCTAATTCTAAAGTTGCAGGAATTAATTTTTCAGCTGCTGCTATAGCGATTTTTCTACCAACTTCTGTAGAACCAGTAAACGCTAGTTTATCAAGTCCGGTATGATTTTTTAAGAATTCTCCTGATTTACTTCCACGTCCTGTAACAACATTTAAAATCCCTTTAGGAAGTATATCTTGAATTAATTCTACAAATGTAAGTAAACTCAATGATGTTAAACTAGATGGTTTCATAACAATAGTATTTCCCGCTGCTAAAGCTGGTGCAAGTTTCCAAGCTGCCATTAAGAATGGAAAGTTCCAAGGAATTATTTGTCCAACTACTCCAATAGGTTCTCTTAATACTATACTTAAAAATTTTTCTTCTAAGACTGTTGCTTGTCCTTCATCTGCTAGAATACATCCTGCAAAATATCTAAAGTGTTTTGCACTAAGCGGTACGTCTACTGCCATAGTTTCACGTATAGGTTTTCCGTTATCTAAACTTTCAGTAGTTGCTAGCAGTTCAGTATTTTCATCAATAATATCCGCTATTTTGTTTAAAATAGTGGCACGTTCACTAACGGTAGTTTTTCTCCAAGTCTTAAATGCCTCCCTTGCAGCATCTACAGCCTTGTTTACATCACTTTCACTTGCATCTGGAAAGCTTGCAAGGTAGTCTGAATTAGCAGGATTATAAGATTCAAAAATTGCTTTATCCGATGCATCTACCCATTCTCCGTTTATAAACATTTTAAAATTATCTTTTTTTAATTTTATCATATTGTTTTCTCCTTTTTTTGGTTTATACATATATTATCACCTAAAGTTAACGTTTACAACCATTCTGTTTGACTCTCTAACATCTAACTCAAATATCATTTTATTTTAAAATTTTTCTATACTAAAAATAATTCTTCAACTTTATTTTTTTCTAATTATTTCATGTTTTTGTTAATAATAGGATTTATTAATTAAAATTATATTTCAATATTTTTTTATAATAAGTCTATAATTTTTTAGGTAATTCAATACTAAAATAAAATTAATTAAGGATTAAATTTTTATATTAATACTTGATTTTCTTAATAGTATCAATGATATTATATCTTTCAAATTATAAAAATACATGTTAAACTTAAAGTAAGAAGCAAAGGGAGTATATATTATGAATAAAAAGAAAGTCTTTATAATCTGTTTTATTAGTTTTACAATTTTACTATCTAGTCTAATTGCTATATTCAACTATAAACAAGAAAAATATAATATAGTTAATATAAATGGTATACAAATAAAAGGGGATACTACACGTTATCCTGTAAAATTAGTAGAAAAAGTTGATGGAGATACTATCGTAGTAGTGTTTAACAATAAACAGTTAAAAGTTCGGTACTTACTTGTCGACACTCCTGAAACTGTAAAACCAGGAGTCTCCGTTCAAAAATATGGACCAGAAGCAAGTGAATTAAATGGAGAAATCCTAAAAAAAGCTGAAAATATAGAGTTAGAATTTGATGTGTATCAAAAGGAAGATAAATATCATCGAGCTCTCTGTTATGTATATGCTGATGGTAAATCCGTTCAAGAACAGCTACTTATAGCTGGTTTAGCTGAAATAAAATATGTTAAAGAACCCGATACTAGATACTTGAAAACTTTTAAAAAAGCTCAAAGCATAGCAAAAAGTAACAAGCGAAATCTATGGTCGCAACTCGCCTAATACACAAGGTTTATAATATTATATTTTTAACATAAAAAAAAACGACTACAATATTAGCTTGTAGTCGTTCTTCTATTTACTTATTTTAATTTACTATTTTTGTATGAGAATACAAAGTATACAACTATACCTATAATTACCCAAACGATGAAGATAATCCATGTTGTTAGTTTGATACTGTATAGCAGTGCCGCAAACAATACTATTGAGATAATTGGTAATACTGGCATTCCTGGTACTTTAAATCCACGTTTTAAATCTGGATATTTTTTGTAGAATACAATTGTTGTATAACTTACTAAAGCAAATGCTATAATAGAAGCCACGTTAGCTAAGTCAGCTAATTGTCCTAATGGTAGGAATCCGGCTAAGAGCGCTGTTGTTATTCCTAATCCCCATGTTACAGTTCCTGGAACATGGTTCTTGTTAACTTTTGTAAGGTTGTTTGGTAGTAAACCATCACGTGCGACTGTATAAGTAATACGAATACCTGCATAAATGAATGATAGAATACCTGCCATTAATCCAATTACAGCTCCAAGTGAAATAATACCTGCTACTCTATTTTGGCCAACTTCTTCTAATACGAATGCTAAAGCATCACCTGTTCCTAATCTAGAATATTCTACAACACCTGTTAATACTAAACATACTAAGATATAGAATGCAGTACAAACAATCATAGTTATAATGATAGCTTTTGGTAATGCTTTTTCAGGATTAATAGTTTCTTCTGCTGATGTAGAAATAGCATCAAATCCAAGATATGCAAAGAATACCGTAGTTGCTGCAAGCATTACACCTGAGAATCCAGTTGGAGCAAAGTTATTTGTCCAGTTAGTAGGTTCAACATAAAATGATCCTACAACTATAAATAGAATTACTATCCCTACTTTGGCTACCACCATTAGGTTATTTACAAGTTTACTACTAGATGTTCCTTTTGATAAAATAAACGTAATTAATAATACAACTATTACTGCTGGAATATTACCATATCCCCCAGCTGAAGGTAAAGTATAGATTTCTTTTGGAATATCTACTCCCAATCCTGCTAATAGACGTGAAAAATAACTAGACCATCCATTCGCGATTGTTGCTGCAGTAAGAACATATCCACCAATAAGAACCCAGCCAATTGTATAAGCAACTATTTCACCTACTGATACATATAGATAAGTATATGTACTACCACTTGATGGAATTGTTGACGCTAATTCCGCATAACACAAAGCAGCTAAACAACATGCTAGTCCTGCAATTAAGAATGAAAATATTACAGCTGGCCCTGCTTCTGAAGACGCTTTACCTGTTAATACCAAAATTCCCGAACCTATAATTGCTCCAATACCAAATAGAACCAAGTCCATAGTTTTCATTGTTGGAGTAAGAGTCTTATTTCTCGATTCAGCTAAAATAGACTCAATTGATTTTTTTCTAAAAATATTCATGATGCCCTCCTAAATATAAAAATAAATATTATTCACTATTAATAATATTTTAATATTATATCATAATTATAAATTATATACCATAAATGGATTTTATTATATAAAAAATATAAATAATAAATAATAAATATCCTGATAAAGTATTAATATTTTATGGTCAAGACTATAATTACTGCTTCAAAAAAGGAAGTAGAAAATATATATATAGATTGTTTTCTACTTCCTCAATAACATAACTATTTATATTTTTAGTTAGATAGTAGTTACATTATACTATAGTGCTTCTTCTACTGGAGTATATTCATATCCTAAGTCATCTGCAATAGCTTTGAATGTAACTTTTCCGTTAGCTACGTTAATACCAGGTACTAATTCTGGGAATTTAGCAACAGCTTCTTTAACACCTAAATTAGCGATAACTTTAACATATTTTGCAGTAGCATTACATAATGCAAAAGTAGCTGTTTGTGCAACTGCTCCTGGGATATTAGCTACAGAGTAGTGAAGAACTCCTTCTTCTACGAAGATTGGATTATCATGGCTTGTTGGACGACCTTCTGTATATTCAGTTGTACCACCTTGGTCAATCGCTACGTCCACGATAACACCACCATCTGGCATATCTTTAATCATTTCTTTAGTAACAAGTTTAGGTGCTTTTGCTCCTGGAATTAATACTGTACTTACTACTAAATCAGCTGTTTTAATTGCATTAGCAATGTTTAATTTGTTTGAGTAAACTGTTTCTACTTTACCACCAAAGATGTGTGATAATTCAGTTAAACGATCTAAGTTTACATCTAACATAGTTACACGAGCACCTAATCCTGACGCTGCAGTAGCCGCAGCTGTTCCTGCTACACCGGCCCCAATAACTACAACATGTCCTGGTTGAACTCCTGGAACACCTTGTAATAATTTACCTTTACCACCTTGTACTTTAGATAAGAATCTAGTACCTTCTTGAATAGCCATACGTCCTGCAATTTCACTCATAGGTCTTAATAATGGTAATGTTCTACCAACTTTAACTGTTTCAAATGCAATACCGATAGTTCCTGTTTCTACCATTGCTTTTGTTAATTCTTCGGCAGCAGCTAAGTGTAAATATGTATAAATAATTAACCCTTTTCTAAAATATTTATACTCAGATGGAATTGGTTCTTTAACTTTGTAAATTAAGTCTGATTTATTCCATACGTCTTCTGCTTTATCTAATAAAACAGCTCCTACTTTTTCATATTCTGCATCTGAAATACCAGAAGCAAGCCCTGCTCCTTTTTCTACGTATACAGTATGCCCATCGTGCACTAATTCAGCAACAACTCCCGGAATTGCTGAAACCCTACTTTCATTATTTTTTATTTCTGTTGGTACTCCGATTATCATTTCCCTAACCTCCTAATTTTTTTTCTGTACTATTATCATAACATATATCATTTCATAATGAAAGCGGTTTTCGAATGAAAGTTTTATTGAAAGTATTTTCTATGATTAAATACTATTTTACAATTTTTAAACACGCTGTATTACAAGGATTCAGCCTTTATTTTACTATATTTCAATAATTAATTTTATTTGATTTTCTTAATGAAAAGAATAATGAAAAACAGATGACTTTCACAACAAAACAGTTTTTTTACTATATTTATAATTTAAATATATACAAATTTATTTTTAGTTAAACACCCTTTTAATACCTTTTTAGAAAATTATATGAAAATTAATTTTTAGTAATTTTATTATTTATCCCTTATTTTTTTTCAAATTTGTATTAATTTATATAATAC